>Ga0123355_10000461_pt1 | contig 53583 bp, 48 predicted proteins | sample TergutEmb28metaG_3_FD_89872 | JGI IMG/M metagenome (GOLD analysis project Ga0123355, IMG submission 89872) | Embiratermes neotenicus P1 segment gut microbial communities from Petit-Saut dam, French Guiana - Emb289 P1 | ecosystem: Host-associated > Arthropoda: Insects > Digestive system > Gut ... | reverse complement strand
TCCGTATTTGGAACAGAGCCAATAAACACGAATACACCGTTAACATCCATGTCAGATATTTCGCCTGTTTTGATGTTTTTCACGCGTACGCCTTCTACCAGCTCTTCACCAACGATTTCATCAAGCACAGAGTTCCAAACCCACTTGATTTTGGGGTTTTTCATGGCTTTTTCTGCGCTCATCTTATTGCAGTCTAGTACGCCTTCTTTGTGGATAACTATGACCGTTACGGTTTCGGCAAATTTGGTCAGATACATGGCTTCTTCTATTGCGGCGTCGCCATTACCTACTACAACAACATCCAGCTCTTCGAAGAAATCCGCATCACAGGTAGCGCAGTATGATACGCCCTTCCCGCGTAACGTACCCTCGCCTTTAACGCCCAATGTGCGTGGCTGCGCACCCGGTGACAGTATTACTGTGCGTGCTTCGTAGGTCTCGCCTGTTTTAGTTGTAACTTTTTTTACTTCGCCATTAAGTTCGAGGTCTGTGACAAGGCCTTTGATTATTTCTGTCCCAAAATGTGTGGCGTGGGCCGCAAATTGATCCATTACTCCCGGGCCAGTGGTTTTTTCGTAAAATCCAGGGTAGTTTTCCATTTCCATAGTTGTGGCGGCTTGGCCACCTGGGCGGCCTTTTTCGATAATTGCTGTTTTTAGGCGCGCGCGGCTGCCATAGATGCCGGCGGTTAGGCCACCGGGGCCTGCTCCTACAATTAGGATGTCGTATGGTTGTGACATGAGTACACTCCTTATTATATATACATTAGCGCAGTTGCGCTTTTATAAATTAGTCATTAGCGCAGTTGCGCTTTCGTAAATTAGTCATTTGCGCTATTAGGTCATTTCTTATATGCTGCGCGGATAAAGTCTAAATCTATTATGCGGAAATCTTCCAGTATAGATTCATCAAACTCGCGATTTTTGTCTGGTAGGCGGGCCAGTGTGGATATTGCGTCTTCTATTAAGTTAAGGGATTTTAGATCAAGCTCACCTGTTGCCACGGTTATGACTACGCTTTTATATGGGGACTCGTTGGGTTTTATGCTGCCGGTCAGTGGGTGAGTGATAATACGCGCACCCCTGTGGACAGCGTCCCGTACGGTGGTAAATACTTTATGGACGCTACCTTGTATATAGCACGAATCAATAGCAAATGCCTTTGCAACAGCAGGGTTATTTGTAATTATTACGCGCTCAAGAACGCGCTTCTCAAAAATATCGGATTTAGACAACGCACACCCCGATGCAAGTTATTAGCAAAGCTATCTTAACAAAAATTTAACACAAAAAAGGGAAACAGCATAAATGCCATCTCCCTGTATAAAAACGATCTTATTCAGAGCTGGGTCCTTCCAGCGGTTTTTCGGCCTGAGAGTTTCGTAGGTGACTCGGCAGTCCACCCCTTGCCCCTTCGGCGCCGTGTAGGCTCATGATATTACGCCCAACGACTCTCCCGCTGAACATCATCCCCGTATATTATTTTGATTCTTGTCAAATGTATCATGTCGCCTAATAATTGTAAAGCCTTAGTTTTGCCTTTGTACAGCTTTGGAAAAACATTTACGGCTGGTTGTAAACATTGCTAAAGTGATTGGTAAACGCTATATCATTTAAATCCTTTTTTGAGACAATACCCCTGTGATGTTTAGGATAACCAAAGACAATTACATTGGTCACCAAATAGCCTGTTACCCCAACTATCTCCCCTACCCTTTCACAATCCATACTGGATATCCAAGTCGAATATATCCCATGCTCAAGCGCCGCAAGAACCATATGTTCGCCGGGTATTTTCGTCTGATGTTCTTCCATGTTGACAGCAGAATATAGTTTGTTGTCTATCGCAAGTATTTCATCTTTCATGCTCGGGAAACGATTCATACAGTTTATTTCGTCTTTACTGTCAAAAATTTGTGTACACAAAACAATGATTAACGGCGCATTTGCAATCCATTGTTGGCTGTAGTTTGTGCTGGCGGCTTCGGTTATTTTTTCTATTACGTCTTTGTTGGTTATAACACCAAATTTCCACGGTTGCTCATTGCCGCCGGACGCTGAAAGTCTACCGCATTCCAGTATATAGTGTATTATCTCATCAGAGATTTTTTTGTCCGAAAAATTCCTACAGCTGTATCTGGTTTTTAGCAAGTCTAAAATCACAAGAACACCTACCCCTCTAAGAAGCTATGAACATAGCTTCTAAATCGTAAGACGCAATACAATTTCACCTTCGCTAATATCTCCTGTTTCCACAAAGCCTAAATCATTATAAAGCTTGTGGGCAACTGTGCTTTCGGGTACGACTGAAGTGTAAAACCATGCAGCTTCGCCCATTGGTTTTGTACGCACAATATCAAGTACTTGCATCAGCGCAGCCTTGCCATAACCCTTACCTTGATGGTTTTTGTCAATCATGTAGCGCCATAGGTAATAGCAGGGCTCGCCAATATCAGTTTCTTCGGTGGTTTCGTAGTCCACCATCGCAAAGCCGACTAAATCCTCACCGTTATATATGCCGTATGTGAGAGGAGGGCGGCCGCAGCCTATCCAACGCGCATATGCTTGTGCTAAGGATTTAACATTTGTAGCTACGAAATTTTTTTGATTCTCGTGTACTTGCATAGAAATAATTTGAGAATGGTTATCCCATGTTACTGGTTTTAAATTTATCATTGTTGTCCGCTCCTTCAATACTGGTTGACTTTTTATTTGTTATAACTATAACATAGGCATATTAATAACGTGTATATAAAGAATGATTTATAAAAACATGAATAGAGGACGCAAATGAAAATTGGTATTATAGGAACCGGAACAATTGCCGCTGCTATTGTTACCGGTTTTTGCACAAAAAAAGCAGGACATGAGTTCTTTCTTTCTCCAAGGAATGCGGAAAAAGCCGCCGTGCTTGCCGCTGAATTTACAGAGGTAAGTGTATGTGTATCCAATCAAGAGGTGTTAGATAACGCAGAATGGATATTTATATCCGTACAGAAGAATACTTTTGATGCGTTAAAAGAATTGAGGTTTAGAAAAGAACATAAGGTATTGAACATGGCAGCGGAGATGCAGTTACCCTTCTTAAAGGATATCACCGGTGAAACCGCCCTGTTTGCGCATGTTATCCCTTTGCCAATGATTGTACGCGGTTTTGGGCCATTGCTTGTATATCCAGAAGTGCCGGAAGTTGGGGAACTATTTGCCCCCGTTGCCGATGCAATATATCTCCCCACTTTGGACGATACGCGCACTCTTCAACTTTTGACATGCCTGATGAGCCCGTACTACATGCTGCTTGCTGAGCTTGTAAAATTTGCGGATAAACAAGGGGTTAAGCATGATTATTCAATAAAGTTTTTGCACTCTTTGCTTAGTGCGCTAACCAGGCGTGCAGTAGAGACCCCAAGCTGTGACATTACAGAGCTGGCTCATGATATGACACCGGGCGGCTACAACGAGCAAGCTATGAATGAGCTTTTAGATAACGGCGCGATAAAGTCATGGCATAATGCGCTTGATAACTTACGTGAAAGGCTGCTAGCAAGTACTGAAAGTTAAACATATTTTATTAACTGCGTAACTGCGCTTCTGCATATTTGATTGACTACGCAACTGCGCTTCTGTATATTTGCTTTTTGATAAATACGGTGGTACGATTAAAAAAATATCTCATAAGGAGGCGGAGAAGTTGACCATAGTATCTATGTGTAATACCCGTAAATTACGTGCTATGACGGCATCCGCTTCGTTCGTATTGGCCTGGGGTAGGGGTAACTATGCCCATTTTTGCCAATGTGAGCCTTTTATGACATGAATATAAGTCTACTTTTGTAAGCTTGATTTTGATATTTATGCCTGGGTGTTGCATTGGACACCCGGGCATTTTTTATTGCTCAAAAAACATCAAGGAGGAAAATATATGCAACATAAAAAGTATGGCATGGCAAGTCCTATTCGTTTTTGTTTTAGATATGCGCCTATTGCTTCATCAATTAAATTGCTGATAGAAGTTATAAGCGGCATTCTAATGCCACTTATGGTGCTTGTCGTCGCGTCTTTTATCAATAACGCGATTACATTTGTTGACAATGACGGCGAGCTCATACCCATTGTTATCGCCATTGTATTTATGGCAGTGTACTACGCTTATTTACAAGCAAGTCAAATTATTGTCCGCATGACTGATAAAACGTTAGAAAATGCGCTAAAGGAAAATTTACGCCCATATTTAATACAAAAACACATACGTACATCATTTGCGCTGTTAGAAAATCCAGAAAATATCGATTTATTTTCTCGTGTCAGCGATGGCACGGGAAGTCAAATGATGGAAGGATCGTTAATGGCTATATTTAGCAGCAGCATTAAATTTGTACGGTTAGCTATTCAAGTTTTGGGTATATCGCTGCTTCTTACCACACATATTTCATGGATAATACCGCTATTTGTGGTTAGCACCATCCCTATCTTATTTATCGCCCGCCGGGGTGGGCGCAAGATTTATGAAATGTTCAGGGTTAGTACCAAGCTGACAAGGAAGCATTATTATCTTTCAAGCATCCTTGTTGGTAGAGAAACGGCAGCTGAGCGCACTCTTTTTGGGTATGCAGACAATATTAACAATAAATTTTCCGCTGCTCATTTAGAGCGCAGTAATTTGGTAACTAAAGCAATTGCCATTGAAGAAACGGCTATAAACGCTTGTGGGTTAATATTAAATGTGCTAGCAATCGTTGCTGTTTTTGCTTTGCTACCTTCGGTTAGTAGTAATACGATGACTCATGGTTTGTATGTTTCGTTAGTTGGGGCGTTATTGGCTCTTGCGAGAATGATAACCGGAGTACTTGCGCCATTGGTGCGTGATACAGTCGAATACAGCGAGTATATGCGGGACTTCACCCGATTTTTTGCTTTACAAGAAACAAATAATACACAACCCGCCTACGCAAGAGCTGCTTCTCCTAATCGTTTAGAAATCCGTGATTTGCGTTTCCGATATACACCAGATAGTCATTATGTTTTAAATGGCATTAATCTCGTTATCGAAAACGGCAAGTCTTATTCGTTGATAGGTCAAAATGGCGCGGGAAAGAGCACACTTTCAAAAATTTTACTTGGCCTTTACCGGAATTTTGAAGGTGAAATTTTGATAAACGGGGTAGATATTGCTGACTATTCTACGGATGAATTACGCCGTATATTTTCCATTGTATATCAAGACTTTGCAAAATATTACATTTCACTCGGAAGCAACATTACTCTTAGCAGCGAACAGGGCGATATCGAATCAGCCCTACATTTGGCTGAGCTTGGCGATGTAGTAGCAAAGCTGCCCCAAAAAGAAAATACTCTCCTCGGCAAAATCTATGATGATGGCATGGATGTTTCTGGTGGTGAGTGGCAAAAAATCGCTATTGCTCGTGCGCTATACGCAAATACGCCTTTCATGATTTTAGACGAGCCAACGGCAAGCCTTAGCCCTATGATGGAGAGTAAATTATACAAGCGGTTTGCCGAAATAACAAAGGATAAAACATCACTGTTAATCAGTCATAGGCTCGGGTCAACCAAGCTGTCTGATGTTTTGTTCGTGCTTGATAATGGCGTAATTGCCGAAACAGGGACACATGATGAACTAATGGTAACAAACGGCATATACGCCAAAATGTTTAAAAGCCAAAGGAGTTGGTATGATGAACGCTAGAAAGCGTAAGCCTAAATATTTAAGAGTCGCGGCAAGCAGTATAGCAAATTGCTGGCGCGCGCACCCGCCTTTGTTTATCGGTATGATAATAAGCGCGGCACTGCTTTGTGTTGTTCAGGTGGGCGAGATATTTGCCATGCGTCATTTTTTTGATGCCATTGCGGAGTATATATCAGGGTATTTGTCTATGAACGAAGTGATATTTGCGGCGATACCGCTTGCGGTTTTGCTAATTGCCTTCCCGGTTGTAAATACATTTGCATGGATTGGCCAGGGGTATTTTTGGCGTAGGGGTAGCGGTTATTTAATGGCGCGGTATCACGAGAGTATCCAGCGCATCCCCCTTATCGATTTTGAAAAAACCGAAACCTTTGACCGTATGAAAAAGGCACAGATCGGAAGCGAGCACGCTCCGTCAGCAAGCCGCTCCATTATACAATTCACTTTCTATTTTATACCGTTTCTCGTCTTTACATCGATATTCCTTGTTAGCGTCAAGCCGATTTTACTTATTGCGCTACTAATTATATTTGCATCAGTTCTGCTTGCGCAGGTTCTCCGGGCGGGTGTGATACATCGGTTTACGGAGCAAAACGCAGGATTGCGCCGCCAAACTGAGTATTTAGAGAACTGCATTACTGGTAAGGAATATGTGAAAGAAACCCGCACTTTAGGCGCAACAGGTTATTTCTTCGGGCTATTTATTGATTCAATGAAGCGCTTTAACAAAGCGTCATTAAAAACAGAGCGTAAAATCGCCTGTATCGAATTATTATTGCGGTTGGTAAACGTGTTGGGGTATGCAGGGATACTTGCGCTTTTGGTTTACTATGTCATTAGTGGCGCGATTTCTGTTGGTGCATTTGCGGCTGTATTTTACTCGATAGAGCGTATGAATGATTTGCTAAGAGGCATGGTGGATTATTTTGGTGATTTATTAGAGGAAATGGTTGCAGCCTCGTTTACGTATGAATTTCTTTGTACGGAGAATGAACCAAAAGATACCACCATGCTTGATAAAAAGGTGGACATATGTCTTGATGGAGTCACATTCGCATACCCTGGTAATATGGGCGAGCATTTACAAAAGCAGATAACCAGCTTTGGACGAATCGCCGAGCAGCCTGTAGATCTGATGGGTGATACCGAACGCATAAATGTACTAAGTGATATAAATCTTACTATAAAGCAAGGAGAGACACTTGCCATTGTTGGCGAAAACGGCGCGGGCAAAACTACTCTAACAAAAATTATTATGGGGCTTTATAAGCCTACATCCGGCTCGGTACGGTATGGTAGTCATGAAATTAGTAATTTTGCTGCTACGTTACGGTTTAGCCGTATATCAGGCATTTTTCAAAACTTTATACGTTATAGGTTGACCGCAAAAGAAAATATTGAGATAAGCGACGTCGAATCCAAAGGTGATGTAAAGCAAGCCGCCGTTGAAGCAGGTGTACCTTATGAAAAACTGCCAGATGGTCTTGAAACGATGCTTTCCAGGGAATTTGACGGCACAGAGCTATCTGGTGGCCAGTGGCAGCGTATAGCTATCGCGCGGGGTTTGTACCGCAATTATGATGTTGTTGTCCTTGACGAGCCAACTGCTGCCATTGACCCGATTGAAGAATCGAATATCTTTCGCTTATTTAAAGAATCGGCTAAAGGTAAGACTGCGATTTTAGTCACACATAGGCTTGGCTCTACAAAAATAGCTGACCGGATATTGCTGATGGAAAGTGGTCAGGTGTGTGAATTGGGTACTCATGAACAGTTAATTACGCGAGATGGGAAGTATGCCCAGATGTATCGTGAGCAGGCTGGGTGGTATGAGAGGTAGTGTATCAAATGTAAGGGACTGTCTCGTTCATTAACGAAACAGTCCCTTTAAAATAAATAGCTTAAATTTATTACGCTGATACATACTTTTTAATTGCTTCCTCAACAGCGTGGTTTACTTGTTGATTATTTTTAGCTGAATAAATTATCAATTGTTTGTAAACACTTGGCGCTATTGTTACATCCAGGATACCATTAAAAGGAGAATCTGGTTGCAGTCCTTCGGCCGCGCACATATCTAAGTAATCATCAACTGCTTCTTCAAAGGCCACACGAAGTTCATCTATACTTTTACCGTGATAAGATACCGAGTCTCTAATCCCTGCCAATGACCCGTAAAGGATATCGTCTTCTAATGAAAACTCTACACTCCCCATATATCCTCTATAGTCCATATACTTAGTCAAATTAGCTCCTCCAAATCTTTCAATAGTTTGGCAACTTGATATCCTAACAGCACTTTCTGCTGATGAGGTTTGTGCATCACTATTTTAATCTCATTGCTTACAAATGATACACGAGAGCCGCTTGTTTTTCCTTTATTAGAGAGTGTAAAGCCTAAAGTGTACATCAACGCCATTACTTCATCGAAAGTAAAATCTTTTGGCTTTGACTTTAATCGCTTAATAAGCTTTTATGCTATTTTCCTACGACAACAAAAAGCCTCCTATTCTCAAGGAGGCCAAACCCAGCGGGTGAAGGGAATCGAACCCTCGTATCCAGCTTGGGAAGCTGGTGTTCTACCATTGAACTACACCCGCACGCGCTTTAATGGCGCGATTATATCAAAACATGAAACCCTTGGCAATTATGCCAATAGCCCGTAAGTGGACTTTTCACTTATACATCAACAACTACCCCAGATACCCTTCAGACTTAACCAAGTCATCGCAATACACACAATGATAAGTCTGTGACTCCCCTACCCTATTAAATGTATGGGGAATACTCTCAATAGAAGTAACACACCGGGGATTTTTACAACGTATCACATTAGTAACCTTGTCAGGCAAGCTTAATTTTATCTTGTCTACGATTGTATGGTCTTTAATAAAATTAACCGTCGCGTTATGGTCTATTAGTCCTAGCACGGCTAGGTCCAAATCCTTTATATTTTCCAGTTTAATAATATCCTTGCGCCCATGCTTCTTACTCACGGCGTTCATGATAAAGGCAACAGTATTGCCCTTTCCTATCGCACCTAAGTATTCCAGTACTTTTACGCCAAAACCGGCGCGTATATGGTCTATTACTATCCCGTTTGCCAGGCCTTCTATTTTCATTTAGATACCCCCAATAATGCCATAATCAGCGCCATGCGCACGTACATACCGTTTTTAGCCTGTTGGAAATACATTGCCCGTGGGTCGTTGTCTACTTCTACGGCTATCTCGTTTACCCTTGGCAGCGGATGCAAAATCATTAGGCTGTCTTTGGCGTTTTGCAGCTTTTCCATATCCAGGATATACCTGTCTTTGAGTCGCACATAATCTTCTTCGTTAAAGAAACGCTCACGCTGAACCCGGGTCATATACAGCACATCAAGCTCTGGCATTACGGCAGAAAGGTCTTGGGTCTCTACATAGTCCGCACCTTTTAACCCTTCCCGTACATATTCTGGCACTTTTAACTCGTCTGGTGAAATAAGAACAAACTTGACCCCTGTATAACGCAAAAGCGCCCGTATTAGGGAATGTACTGTGCGGCCAAATTTTAAGTCCCCGCACATGCCTACCGTCAGATTATTAAACTTGCCATGCCTAAGCCTGATGGTTAGCAAGTCCGTAAGGGTTTGGGTAGGGTGATGATGCCCACCGTCACCGGCGTTAATTACCGGGAAATTGGCACTAGCAGCCGCAACCGTGGCCGAACCCTCTTTGGGATGGCGCATAACAGCTATGTCTGCATAGCATTCTACTGTACGGATGGTATCCGCAATACTTTCACCCTTTGACACCGCGCTTGAGTTTGGCTCCGAGAAGCCGATTATTTGGCCGCCTAGCCGTAGCATTGCCGCTTCAAATGAAAAGCGGGTGCGGGTGCTTGGCTCGTAAAACAGCGTGGCCAACAGATACCCCTTGCAAACTTCCGCATAATCCCTGGGGTTGGCAATAATGCGTTCAGCTTCATTAAACATCTCGTCCATCTCGGCCACGGTAAAATTAAGTGGCTCGATTAGGCTCTTTCCTTTTAGGCTCAATACAATCTCCCCTTTTCTGGTTTTGTTATGAAAAAGCGGCATAGCCGCTTTTGCTCCAGCTCTTGCCGACGGGAACTGCGAAGCAGTTTCCTAGTATATAAAAAAAATCCCCTAAAAAGGGGATTTAAAATTTAAAAATGAATAAATAGAATAGCAATTAAAGCTTATATCACTAAAAAAGTACGTGCATTCGCAAAGCTTTTCCATTGCCATCACCTTTTGAATAATTTTATCTTGAGAATTTTGCCGTATATGCGAAGGTTTGTCAAGTGCTTTTTTTAACAGAATTTAACCTTTACTTCACAGGCTTAGCCGACATTTCTATTTGCATATTACCAATAGACTCACGCATTTTGGTATCGGCCTTTCTGTTCTCTAAGTTTAAAAAATCCATATAACCCAAGTTCCCGTTACGTAAAGCTTCTGCTACGGCTTGAGGTATCTCGGCCTCTGCCGCAACTACTTTAGCGCGCATTTTTTGGACTTCGGCCACGTTTTCTTGCTCTTGGGCTACGGCCAATGCGCGGCGCTCTTCTGCTTTGGCTTCTGCAATTTTTTTGTCTGCGTCGGCTTGCTCTATCTGGAGCTGCGCGCCTATGTTACGCCCAACATCTACATCAGCTATGTCAATAGAAAGGATCTCGTAAGCCGTACCGGCGTCTAAGCCCTTTGCGAGAACTGTCTTGGAAATCTTATCGGGATTCTCAAGCACTTCCCTATGGGTTTGGGCCGAGCCAACCGTGGTTACGATACCTTCACCAACACGGGCAATAATTGTAGACTCACCTGCGCCACCCACTAAGCGTTGGATATTTGTACGCACGGTTACGCGGGCAACAGCCTTAATTTCTATACCGTTTATGGCCATTGCGGAAATCATTGGCGTTTCTATTACCTTTGGGTTAACGCTCATGCGCACGGCTTCGAATACATCGCGCCCCGCCAAGTCTATTGCCGCAGCTTGCTCGAAAGGAAGATCCAAATTGGCACGGTTTGCGGCAATTAACGCATTAACTACCGCGTCTACCCTACCACCGGCAAGATGGTGGGCTTCCAGTTGCCCAACCGGCACGGGGATATTTGCTTTGGTAACTTTAATTAACGGGCGTACAATTTTTTCGGGGCTTACGCGTCTTAAACGCATACCTATCAGAGCACCGATACTAACCTTTGCACCAGAAAATTTAGCGGATAACCAAAGAGGTACCGGCACAAACCTTAAAAATATTGCTAAGAAAACCAAGCCACCTACAACGGCAAGCGCGCCGCCAATCATACCAGATGTCCAGAAGTCATTAGCGCTAAATGGGGCATTTAATAAGAATAACCAATTCATCATCCATCCTCCTTTTTAATGGGGGCGCTGCCCCCAAACCCCCGCCGCTTCGGCGGGCAAAGCCCGTCTACGCTTCCTCGCTACGCTGCGGGCCACGCACCCGCGCTGTGGCGGGCAGAGTCCAGTCCGTCTACGTTATCTTGTTTTGCGCGGGTTTTAAGTTTTCTTAATTCCCGTCAACCGCACATACGATAATTTTGTTTGCCTGCGTACCTGTAACGCGTACTTTGGTACCTTTGTCGATAAACGGCCCGCTAGAGCTGGCTTGTACGCGTACACCGTTAAAGTCTACATCGCCAACAGGCCTTAGTAATGTTACCGTTTTGCCTTCTTTGCCTAAAAAGCCGCTTACATCTACTTGGGGCGCGTCATCCACTTCTGTAAGGATCATGCCGCCGTGCATCTGGCGCTTTTTGATGAAGAAGTACAGGCCGTACCCGCCTACCAATAAAAGGGCCATAATTGCGCCCACAAAAAAGATTGCGCCATCAAGTGCGACTACAGCAACACCAGCGGCAACCGCAAAGGCGGCGATACCTACAAACACTCCAACATAGGAGTCCCAGCCTGGCATAAGCAACTCTAGAAAAATTGCTACTATGCCCAATACTACTAATGCAATTACCAATACGTGCATGGTTATCCCCCTTTCAGGATTGCCGGGGCTTAGCATACGCCCCTCACAAGAACCTGCGTTGCCGCTAAAGGCTATAAACTCAGGCTCTAACTCTCTTTATCTGTTATAACTTCTTTGGGTGGCGGGGTCAGCTTTGGCTCCCTCACGCCTAATACATCTGTTTTTAGTACAGGGATACGAACACCCCTGTTAGTGCCAAACTCAACGATAAAGCAGTCCTCGCCTACATCGGCAACGCGGCCAAACATCCCACCGGTTACTACAACGTTGTCACCTGTCCTGATACTGGCTTGGAGTTCCCTTGCTTTCTTTTCGCGCTTTCTGGGGCCGCGGAACATTAAAAAGTACATTGCTACAATTAATACGCCTGCGTACACAACCATAATACCTATACCAAAACCGCCATCTGCGGCAGGTTGTTGCTGGACAATGTCGTTAACTCCGCTTACAACATCCCCAACAGCCGGCGGGGGTGCCTGTACACCCGGTGTCCCGACTATACCTGCAGGGTCACCTGCTAAGGCCATTAGCAACCCTCTTAAGCTTGATAAAAGTCCGTCAATCATGCTCTTTCTCCTTAGAATAAAATTTGAGAAAACCAACTGATCTTCTGTATTTATTATATGTGCTTTTTACCGGCCACGCAAATCTGTAGTTAAATTGTCGGTACTATACTCAGGTTTTGATGATAACGATAAAGGTTTTTCGGTTTTGACACTTTTGCCGAAAGCGATTACAACTGTAGTACGGCTTATTGCGAAGCCCATTTTGCCAAGCATGCGGCTTTAAAGGTTTCAAAGTTGCCTTCGTCTATAGATTGGCGGATATCCGCCATTAGGTGGTTATAAAAATATAGGTTATGCAGCACACATAGCCGCATTGCCAGCATTTCCTGTGCCTTAAAAAGATGCCGTATATACGCACGGCTAAAGCGCTTGCAGGTCGGGCAGCCGCATTTTGCATCTATGGGAGAGTCGTCCCACTCGTGGCAAGCGTTATGCATGTTAAGCTTACCGCGGCTTGTAAACACCTGACCGTGACGGCCATTGCGTGCGGGTAGCACACAATCGAAAAAGTCTATACCCCGTGATACGGCCTCCAAGATATTTTCCGGTGTGCCTACCCCCATCAAGTATGTGGGTTTATTTTGAGGAAGATGGGGTACCACACATTCTAATATACGATACATTTCTGTGTGAGTCTCACCAACTGCCAAACCTCCTATAGAATATCCTGGGAGATCCATGTCTGTGATGCGCTTGGCATGGTCTACCCGGATATCTTCGTAGACGCCACCCTGGTTTATCCCAAATAACAATTGCTTAGGATTCAGAGTCTCGGGAATAGAGTTCAGATGTGAGATTTGTTCTGCCGAGCGGGTTAGCCAGCGGGTTGTGCGGTTAACAGAGTCTTGTATATAGCCGCGATCTGCTGTGTGTGGCGCGCACTCATCAAAAGCCATAGCTATTGTCGCACCCAAGGCAGATTGGATATTCATGCTTTCTTCGGGGCCCATAAAGATTTTTCGCCCATCTATATGAGAAGAGAAATATACCCCTTCTTCTTTAATTTTACGGAGCGCACCCAAAGAAAAGACCTGAAACCCACCAGAGTCTGTAAGGGTTGGCCTATCCCAGGCCATAAAAGAACCAAGGCCGCCTAGTTGGCGCACAACATCCTCACCGGGGCGCAAGTGCAAATGATACGTATTGCATAATGCTACCTGACAGCCAATGGTTTTTAAATCATCCGACGAAACGGCGCCTTTTATTGCGGCTAATGTGGCTACATTCATAAAAACAGGGGTTTGGATAATGCCGTGAGTAGTAACTAGCTGGGCGCGTTTTGCTTGTCCTTCGGTGGATAAGACGCTATACATTTAATCTCCTTGGTGTCACGGTATTTTCATTATAATAGCACTTGCTTGCTAATTTGTAACTGCAAGCTTGTGATTGCGTCAACAATCGCTTAGAATGGCAGGCGTGGTTATACAAATTTCATCAAAAGGAGTACTTACTAATGAACATACTGGCAAACCTAGCAAATGAGTTCTCGCTAGCTCCATGGCAGGTAGAAAACACTGTTAAGCTAATTGATGACGACAATACAATCCCTTTTATCGCCCGTTACCGCAAAGAAATGACTGGCTCGATGGATGATCAACAATTGCGCGAACTTCATGATCGCCTACGCTACCTGCGTAATCTAGCCGAGCGGAAAGAGCAAGTAATACACAGCTTAGAAGAACAAGGCAACCTAACGCCGGAGCTAACAGCTCAACTGACCGCCGCTACAACCTTAACAGAAGTTGAAGACATATATCGCCCTTATCGCCCAAAGCGCCGCACCCGCGCAACGATAGCAGAAGAACGAGGCCTTGGCCCTCTTGCGGACATAATATGGGCGCAAGAATTATCCGAAGATATTGCAACCGCCGCTGCCCCATTTGTAGACGAATCCAAAGAAGTCCCCGATATCCCTTCCGCCCTTGCAGGTGCCAGCGATATAATAGCTGAGCGGATATCAGATGACCCAACCTGCCGTACAACCGTCCGAAATCTTACTCAGGCTGAAGGTTATATAACCACAACTCAATCCAAGAAAGCCCCAAAAGAAAATGATAAAAAAACAGGCGTATACGAAATGTACTACGAATTTTCCGAGCCTATTAAAAAAATCGCAGGCCATCGGGTTTTGGCCGTTAATCGTGGCGAAAACGAGGACGCACTCAAAGTTGTGGTAGAAGCACCCGTAGAAAAAATTCTATCTGCGCTTAAGCGGCAGTTCATAAAAAATAACCCGCACACCCTACCCTTTATGGAGTCCGCTCTTGCAGACAGCTATAAACGCTTAACGGCCCCGGCAATTGAGCGTGAAATAAGGTCGGCTTTGACAGAAACAGCAGAAGAAGGCGCGATAAAAGTCTTTGGTGAAAACTTACGACAATTGTTGATGCAACCTCCGGTCAAAGATAAGGTTGTACTGGCCATAGACCCTGGATACCGCACAGGCTGCAAGCTGGCAGTAGTAAACGAAACCGGAAAGGTGCTAGACACGGGTGTAGTGTATTGCACGATCTCAAACGATACGGCTTCCGCCAAAAAGACCATGAGTCAAATGATGGATCGTCACAATGCCAACCTGATAGCTATTGGCAATGGCACCGCATCTAGAGAAACAGAGCAAGTGGTTGCAGAAATGTTAAAAGAAACCGGTCACAAAGCCCAATACACGATAGTCAACGAGGCTGGCGCGTCGGTATACTCTGCTTCCAAATTAGCAGCGGAAGAATTTCCTGAATACGACGTATCTTTACGCTCGGCGGCTTCTATTGGCAGGCGTTTACAAGACCCGTTGGCAGAACTCGTGAAAATTGACCCAAAGAGCATGGGCGTGGGCCAATATCAGCACGATATGAACCAAAAGCACTTGAGCGATACCTTGGCAGGTGTGGTGGAAGATTGCGTAAACTCCGTTGGTGTGGATTTAAACACAGCTTCGCCTAGTTTACTTTCATATGTAGCCGGGGTTAGCGGTAGTGTAGCCAAAAACATATTAGCTTATCGTGAAGAAAAAGGAAAATTTACAAGCCGTAAAGAGTTGTTAAAAGTCAAAAGCCTTGGCCCAAAAGCCTTCGAGCAATGCGCGGGCTTCATGCGCATACCTGGCGCGAAAGACCCGCTGGATAATACCGGAGTACACCCGGAGTCATATACGGTTGCTAAGGATTATCTAGTCTATATTGGCAGCGACTTATCAGGCGGCAACATAAAAAAAGCACCTGGTAAACCCCAAGGCGCTATTGAAGATATAGCAGAAAAATTATCTGTAGGCGTGCCCACCCTAAAGGATATTATCAAAGAGTTAGAAAAACCAGGCCGCGACCCAAGAGAGGATCTGCCCCCTACCCTATTAAGAAGCGATGTATTAGACATGAAAGACCTGTCCGAAGGCATGATATTGCAGGGCACAGTGCGTAATGTCATAGACTTTGGCGCATTCGTGGATATAGGTGTGCATCAAGACGGGTTGGTGCATATATCGCAGATATGCGACCGTTTTATCAAACACCCGCTGGAGGCTGTGCAGGTCGGAGAAGTGGTTACTGTGAAGGTGCTGTCGGTAGATATGGCAAAGAAGCGGATTGCGCTTTCTATGCGAGAGGTTAAGGGTTAGAACCTGTATTCAATATAAGAAATGCTGACCGTGTATTAATACACATAAACCCGCGCTTCATACGGTTGCATATCGCTAACCAGATTGCGATAGTTACCAAGTACAAACATCGCCCCGTCTGGGTTTACACTTGTGGCGATTTCTGCTGTAAGGTTGACTTCCACAAAAATATTGCCTTCATCGTGACTACGGCTGTAGCAAAATAACTTATCATCACCAGCGTCCCAAAACTCTAACGCCCCGTAAACACACGCGGGCGTTTTTTTTCGCCATGCGATTATCTTTTGGTAAAACCGCCATACAGACTCATATACCTCTTGCTGACGGCCTACTTCATCCCATTTTATCATAGCGCGGGCGTGGTCACGGGTGCCGGCTAGTACACGCCCAAACGCCTCTTCTGGGGTTAAGCCTGCAGCCAAAAAATCCTTATACAGTCCTTGACTTTCTACATCTGTAATTTCATCAATAGAGGTAAAATTTTCATTTCTGGTACCTATTTCATCACCTTGATAGATAAACGGCGTCCCTCTTAACGTAAACTGTAAAACCGCAAGCATTTTAGCCAGGGGCTCGGCATATTCGCCAGATGGCTCTATTTTACTAAGCATTCGTGGATTATCGTGGTTATTATAAAACAGTGTATGCCACCCATGCCCTTTGTCTACATTTAGATGCTTTATATAAAAATTTTTAAGATGCGTGAGGTCATACACATAATCGTCAAACCTAGTCATACCCGGTGCTTCCAAATGGTCGAAACTAAAAATCAGATCAAGCTCCTCGCGATAATCGTCTGTTAGAAGCCGCCCGGCCATTGGGCCGATACCAGGCGTCTCCCCTACCGAAAACGCGTTATACGGAGCAAATATTTCCTGTTTAATTTCGCGCAAGTACTCATGAAGCTTTGGCCCGTAAAAATACCGCTCTACACCTGTATACTTCATAAGCTCACCTATAAACTCATCCCCGTCTGGCAAGCCGTCATACTTCGAAATATAATTGATAACATCTAACCTAAACCCGTCGACCCCTTTGCCAAGCCACCAGCGTATCATCCTGTGTATCTCTGCTCTTAGAGCTGGGGATTCCCAATTTAAGTCCATCTGCTTTTTAGAAAAAAGATGCAGCGCCCATATGTCTTGCTTAGGATAATAGTTCCATGCCGAGCCTCCAAAAAAAGACGTCCAGTTGTTGGGTGGTTTATCTCCCCGGCCTTTTCTAAAAAAATAAAAGTCCCGGTATGGCGATGCTTCATTACGCAATGCTTCTTGGAACCATGGATGCTCGTCCGAGGTATGGTTAATTACCAAGTCCATGACCAGCTTCATGCCACGCTTGTGGATGCCTCCAATTAAGACTTCCATGTCACGTATCGTACCAAATTCCTGCATTATATTGTAATAGTCACGGATATCATAACCGTTATCGTCGTTGGGTGAGTCGTAGACGGGGCTTAGCCATATAGCATTGACACCTATGTCGCATAAATAATCTAGCTTGCCATAAATCCCTTTTAAGCCTTCACGAGTAAAGCTGCGAGGATAGACCTGGTAAAAAACCGCTTCTTTCCACCACGCGGGGGTTGGTTCGGTCTCTTCGTCGCATGGTACATCTTGCTCGGAGTTTAATAAGTCTAGCACCGCGTTAAAAAAGTGTTTACCAATTTTTTTACCCACAATACGATTGAGGGTTTTAAGGCGCATACTGCCAACTTTACTTATAGACCAGTCAGACTTTCCCAATTGTAGCAAAAGTTTATCTATAATGTCTTGCCCTAATGGGTGATTGTATATATCACTGATTTTGCTGTCCAAGTTTAGTTGCATAAAGCAACCCCTCACTTCATAAATTAGAGTCTGGCCTAAGTTCAAATGGTCTACGGCATTTCAACTGCTTTTATGAGCTAATTTAAAAAATGCCTGCGGCACTTTAACTGCTTTTATGATTATAACAAAAATGTACAGACACAACGCAAAAACAAATCGCATATTATGCTAAATCTCGATTACAAATATACATAATACATAAGCGCAGTTGCGCTTTTAATAAAAAAGGAGCATACCATGGAAATTAACGCAATGCCCTTTACACACAAGACAGGTATCGTCACGCAAAAACAGTTTGACGATCATATTACTCTGTACCACGGATATGTAGACAAAACAAATGAAATTACCCATAAACTAGCCACTGACGCCCAGCGAGATACTGCAAACGCCATCGCCAGCCATTATCGCGGCTGGAAATGTGGCGAGACTTATGCCATAAACGGTGTAATCCTGCATGAGTTATATTTCCAAAACCTTGGAAACGAAGGCGGCGCGCCCGGCTCCAAAATGCAAACATTGATGGACCGCTATTTCGGTGGGTTTGATAAATGGAAAGATGATTTTATAGCATGTGCCAAAGCCGCAAGAGGCTGGTGTATACTTGCCTACGAGCAGCGTACAAAAACCTGCCGCAATATTCTTTTGGACAGCCACAAAGACGGGCAGATAGTCACGGCATATCCTGTAATTGTGTTGGATATGTACGAACATGCTTACTTCCTAGATTACGGCACAGACAAGGCCACTTACATAAACCGCTTTATTGCCCAAGCGGCTTGGGATACTATCGAAAAACGTGCCTCGGTTTTGGTATAACACAAACATACGGACTTGACTTTTTAATGCGAATATGTTAAAAACTTTGAAATTGATATAAATAAACCGTTGATGCGGAGATAAAAGCAGTAAATGCGCGTACAGAGAGTCTGGGGAGCTGAGAGCCAGATCGAGATGCAGACTGCTAAATGGGCCGTTGAGGGCATGGTCAAAGGTGTAAAAGCCGAGTATTCCATGACGTGGAGGCATACGTTAGTTGCCAGGGATATGTTTGTATCTCGCTAAGTGTACGGTTTTACCGTAAATCAAGGTGGCACCGCGGATTATGTTTAATTCGTCCTTGGTAAAGCATTTTTGCTTTGCTAAGGACTTTTTTTATTGCCAATAATTGGATATAGGGCATCAAGTTTTACATATTATATCGGAGGTAATACAGATGATAAAATACTTACGAATACCATATATAGGGAGTACATTTATGATACTGGTTGCGGTTCTTATTATGACTATGCGCCCCTTTTATGATTTAGACGACACTGCTCATATCATGCTTGCGGGCATTGTAATTGTATTGTGCATTTGGATTTTCAAGCCATTCAAACTGACTTATGCCATAGGGGGCTTGGTACTGGCTCTGTTTGGATTGCTAGTCGAGTTACCCCCAACAGTTATTTTCTCTGGGTTCACACAGGTTGCTTTGTGGACATTAATCCCTGCTTTCTTCTTCGGTTATACATTACAGAAAACCGGATTAGGGCGTCGAATCGCAATGATGGTTATCAAAGTATGCAAGCCCACATACATTTCACTCATTTTCGCATGGGTTTATATAGGCGTTGTGCTTTCTATTTTGACCCCTGCTACAACTGTGCGTGTTGCCATAATGCTTCCCATTGCTGTCCAGTGTTGCGAGCTTTTTAACTTGAAGAAAGGGTCAAAAGGCAACTCGCTTATTATTTTGACGGCGTTCGCTATGGCACTCATTCCTGGTTCGGGGTGGCTGACGGGCGTTATATGGGGGCCTTTCATTCAGGGGCAAATGGCTAACGCCGGTATAATGGTTACATTTGGGGATTGGATTGGGGTCTTATTAGCACCTGTAATAATAGCGACGATACTTTTGGTCGTAGGCGGTTTATTAATTTTAAAACCGGAAGAAAAAATCTCTAGCGAAGTTATTGAAGCAGTTAAAAAACAATCTATGGGGAAGATGGGAAAGAATGAAATTATATCTGCGGTTATCCTTATGGCAGTGTTTGGCTTGTCTTTGACTAGCAGTTTGCACGGTTTTTCTACCGCGATAATCTGCATTTTTGCCATGCTATGTTTCTTTGTGTTTGGAGTGCTAGAAACCAATGACTTTAATTCTGCCGCTAACTGGAACTTAATTGTTTTTATCGCAATGGCTTTCAGTTTGGGGCCGGTTTTTAGCGCAACAGGGATTTCCGAATGGCTATCAGGGATTGTTATACCTGCACTAGAGCCTATTGCGGGCAATCCTTGGCTGTTTGTGTTTGCTGTAACATCGTTTATGTTTATTTGGAGCTTAGTCGATGTTGCCATGTTTCTTCCAACTATCTCAATTATGGTGCCGATTCTCCCTAGAATACATGAGGCATATCAAATCAACCCACTAGTCTGGATAGCTATATTCATACTTGCAGGCAATGCCTTCTTTTTGGCATACCAAAATATGTGGGCCGCAATGAGCAGCTCTATTGCCGAAGATAGAGCATGGACAAATAAACATCAAGGCATATATGGGCTGTTATATTTCGCGGTATGTCTATTAGCTTTGGTTGTTGCTATACCTATGTGGATTAATGCAGGTTTGTTTAGTTGAGGAGGATAATTATATGATAAGAGAAGCTATTTTATCCCTGTCTAAAAAACAGGATTTGACTTATGAAACAGCTCAAGCTGTTATGAATGAAATTATGACCGGCGAAGCCTCGCCTGTACAGATGAGCGCCTATCTTACTGCGCTAAGCTTAAAAGGCGAAACCATTGACGAGATTACGGGTTCCGCTTTTGGTATGCGTTCCCACTGTGTTCGTCTTTTACACAATGTGGATGCTCTTGAAATCGTTGGGACTGGCGGCGATCACGCCAATACCTTTAATATATCTACCGCGGCAGCTATCATCACGGCGGCAGCAGGTGTTCCCATAGCAAAGCACGGCAACCGAAGCGCATCTAGCAAATGTGGGGCAGCCGATGTATTGGAAGCGTTGGGCATAAATATCAATATTTCCCCAACCAAAAGTGCTGAGCTGTTAAAGAATATCGGGATATGTTTCATGTTCGCGCAAAATTATCACATTGCTATGAAGTTTGTTGCGCCAATTCGCCGTGAGTTAGGAATAAGGACAGTATTTAACATTATTGGGCCGCTTACTAACCCTGCCGGTGCAAAAATGGAATTGATGGGCGTTTATGACCGTGGACTGGTAGAACCTTTGGCACAAGTGATGTGCAATTTGGGTGTAACAAATGCAATGGTGGTTCACGGCGAGGATGGGCTGGATGAGATATCCTTAAGCGCACCCACGTTTGTATGCGAAGTAAAAGACGGTTGGGTTCGCTCTTATACTATCACGCCAGAGCAGTTTGGGTTTGAACGATGCAAAAAAGAAGACTTGCATGGCGGTACGCCTCTTGAAAACGCTGCAATACTTAAAGCCTTGCTATGCGGAGAAAAAGGTGCAAAAAGAAATGCAGCGGTAATTAATGCGGCGGCGGCCATGTTCATAACAGGTAAGTATGATTCAATAGAAACTGCAATAACAGTTGCGAATGATGTCATTGACAGCGGAAAAGCATTGCAGAAACTTAATGATTTTGTTTGCTATTCAAATGAGGGGTAGGTGATTATTTTGAATATATTACAGAAAATAACTCACAGTACAAAGGAACGCGTTGAAGCGCAAAAGAAAATTCTTCCGATGGCACAGATTATTGAAATGATGCGTCCAAGTGCAGAAAGTAGCTTTTCATTTGAAAACGCTTTGAAGTCTAAGGATATCGCTTTCATTTGCGAAATCAAAAAAGCATCACCCTCCAAAGGGATTATAGCTGAGGACTTCCCCTATATTGATATAGCAAAAGATTATGAAGCAGCAGGCGCAGCGGCGATTTCTGTCCTGACCGAACCATTCTGGTTCAAAGGTGACGACCGCTATCTGCGTGAAATTGCCGATGCGGTTAAAATCCCACTATTGCGCAAGGATTTTACGGTTGACAGCTATATGATTTATGAAGCAAAGCTACTTGGTGCAAGCGCAGTCCTATTAATTTGCTCCATATTAGACAAGAATACCCTTGCTGAGCATATTTCGACTTCCCATAGTCTCGGCCTCTCTGCTCTCGTAGAGGTTCATAACGAAGATGAAATTGAAATGGCATTAACCGCCGGTGCGCGAATTATTGGCGTAAACAATCGTAATCTCAAAACCTTTGAAGTGGACATTACTCTAAGTGAGCGCCTTAGAAAATTAGTGCCGTCCGAAATAATTTTTGTATCGGAAAGTGGCATTAGTTCACCCTCAGATATTGATATGCTACGAAAAATTGGGGCAAATGCAGTGCTGGTCGGGGAAAGCATCATGAAAAGTATAGATAAAAAAGCCGAAGTCAATCGCTTGCGAGGGCTGGTCTAATGCCGCACATTCATCTGAGGTATGTATATGGTAAAAGTTAAAATTTGCGGGCTTTCTCGCCCCAGCGATATAGAAGTTGTAAATACAGAGAGGCCTGACTTTATTGGATTTGTTTTTGCCAAAAGCAAAAGAAGAGTTACATTGCCGCAGGCTGTAGATTTAAGAAAAATGCTATCATCAGACATTATTCCCGTTGGGGTATTTGTAAATGAATCTATCGAGAATATCCTTTCATTGACCCAGGAGGGAATAATAGATGCCATCCAGCTTCATGGCTCAGAGGACGAGTTGTATATTCAAAAGCTGAGATTATTAACAGATGCGCCAATTATTAAAGCGATAAGTATTCATAATAAGGGCGATGCGCAAAAATGGTCGGCTACATCAGCAGATTACCTGCTGCTAGATCATAAAGGTGGTGGCACTGGTCAGAGCTTCGATTGGGATATGATTGGTAAAATTAACAAGCCATTCTTTTTGGCAGGGGGACTTAATGCGGAAAACATAGCAAAAGCTATACAAAAAACCATGCCCAATGCCGTTGATGTTAGCAGTGGTGTGGAAACTGAAGGGATAAAAGACCCTATAAAAATAAAAGAATTTATCAGGAGGGTAAGAGATGAACAGTAAAAAAGGAAGATTTGGAGCATATGGCGGTCAGTATGTACCCGAAACATTGATGAGTAATTTACATGAGCTTGAAAAAGCATATACACTCTATAAAAATGACCCTGATTTTCAAAGAGAACTACTGGAATTGCTTCAAAATTACGCAGGCAGGCCCTCTTGGCTATATTTTGCTAAAAAGATGACAGAGAACCTTGGCGGCGCAAAAATCTATTTAAAGCGTGAGGACTTAAATCATACGGGTTCGCACAAAATTAATAATGTGCTGGGACAAATTTTGCTTGCTAAAAAAATGGGGAAAGTACGTGTTATAGCCGAAACCGGAGCTGGACAGCATGGAGTTGCTACCGCCACAGCCGCCGCACTCATGGGGCTCGAATGCGATATATTTATGGGCAAAGAGGACACAGAGCGTCAAGCATTAAATGTATTTAGAATGGAACTCTTAGGCGCAAAAGTTCATCCTGTAACAAGCGGGACTATGACACTCAAAGACGCCGTGAATGAAACCATGCGCGAATGGGTGTCACGTATGGATGACACACATTATGTGCTTGGCTCTGTTATGGGGCCACATCCTTTTCCCACAATGGTTCGTGATTTTCAGAGATTAATTGGTCAAGAGATAAAAGAGCAGATTTTGCAGGCAGAAGGACGATTGCCTGATGCCGTAATCGCCTGTATTGGCGGTGGCAGCAATGCCATAGGCGCGTTTTATGAATTTGTGGATGATTTATCCGTCAAATTGATAGGATGTGAAGCGGCGGGGCATGGTGTTGACACTCCCAAAAACGCTGCGACTATCACAAATGGGACGGTTGGCATCTTCCACGGCATGAAATCATATTTCTGCCAAGATGAATACGGGCAAATTGCACCGGTACACTCTATTTCTGCAGGGCTAGACTATCCGGGAGTTGGGCCCGAACACGCTTATTTACATGATATAAATAGGGCAGAATATGTAGCGGTCACTGATGCTGAAGCCGTGGAAGCGTTTGAGTATCTCTCTCGCACAGAAGGAATTATCCCGGCAATAGAAAGTGCTCACGCAATTGCTTACACAAAAAAAATCGCACAAGCGATGGATAAAGAACAAATTATAGTTGTTAATTTATCAGGCCGAGGCGACAAAGATGTTGCATCTATTGCGCGATATAAGGGGGTAAATATCCATGAATAAGATAGCTAAAGCATTTGACGGAAATAAGGCGTTTATCGCATTTATAACCGGCGGTGACCCGGATATAGAAACAACCGAAAAACTAATTGTAGCTATGGCAGAATCGGGTGTTGATATCATCGAGATTGGCATACCTTTTTCTGATCCCGTAGCAGAAGGCATCGTAATTCAAGAAGCCGACGAGCGTGCATTGGCAAACGGCTGCACAGTTGACAAATTATTTGATATGGTAAAAAGAATTCGTGAAAGGATAGAAATTCCCTTATTGTTCATGAGCTACATTAATCCAATTTTTGTTTATGGCAAAGAGCGATTTATGGAAAAATGTAGCCAGTGCGGAATTGATGGGATTATTGTACCCGACCTACCTTTTGAGGAAAAAGACGAAATATCCGCTGTATGTGCTAAATACGGCATAACACAAATTCCTATGATTGCGCCAACTTCGCAAGAAAGAATTAAATCCATTGCTAAAGATGCGGATGGGTTTATCTATTGTGTATCGTCTCTTGGTGTCACAGGAGTACGCAGCAAAATAGGCGCGGAAATTACTGAAATGATTAAGCAAGTAAAAATTATTTCGGCTACACCTTGCGCAATTGGGTTTGGTATCGCAACTCCAGAGCAAGCATTAGAGATGGCAAAGGTATCGGATGGAGTAATCATTGGAAGTGCGATTGTTAAACTTATTGCAGAACATAAAAAGGAATGTATTGAACCCGTGGTGCAGTTTGTCCAGAAAATAAAAAGCGCAATTAAAAATGTTGATTAATAACCCTATATGTTTGAATTTTTGCTTAAACAAACACATCCCGCCTCCGGTAAAATATGAGCCCACACACGGCCAAAGTAAACGCTGCCATAGTTAAAGACAATAGTGGAAAAACACGCATATTCTCCAATGGAAGTTGTGGTATATGATGAAAAGGCGATAAATTCATTGCCCACTGGGGCATGTCAAGCAGCTCACCAAAGAACCCGATTATGAAGATATAGGTAAAATACGCCCAACAGAACGCGGCTGCTTTCGGAAAAACGCCTACAAAAAAAATCCCTAACCCCAGCATAATCCATAAAGCAGGCACATAGACCATCATAGAACGAAGCAATGAGCCAAACGCAAGCGGGGTTTCCATCATCAAAGAGCTAACAGACCATAAGCCTATGGTTGTTACAAAAGGCATAAGCAGACTTGCAAAAAAAGCAAGCACAATAAAACTTATCAGATAATAAGGACGCGAAATTGCCCTGCTAAGTATAGGTTCTGCTCGCCCTTCTTTTTCTTCGCGCAAGACCTTAAAAATCAAAATCAGCACTGGCGCAATGCAAACAATGGCGAAACCTACATTGAGAAACATAGTAAAAAGTTCTATAGCGGTAAAATCCGTAGAAGTAGGCATTAGCATTTGAAATGCTCCGTTTTCTCCCGCAAAGTGTTCTGCGTCACGCAAAATTCCGCCTAATGCCGCACCAAAGCCAAACAACACGATAGCCCAAGATAATAATGTGTTGCGATTTTGCCGCCAAACGAACCCCAAATGTGTTCTAAGAAAACCAGATGCATAATTTCGGCCTTGTCTTTCCGGCAATAGCCCTTGCCCGATATCACGCCTTGCATTAAGAAAATACGCAATGCTAAATAAAACAAAAGCCAAAACAAGCATGACGAAAAGCGGCCAAAGCTGATTTGATACAAAAGCCTCTGCCCGGAGTGGCAGACCAAGCGGAGATATTAAAGCAAGAGTTTCAGATGTCACATCGCCTACGGCACGCAGCAGATAAGACGCAATAAGGACAAGAAAGGCATATCCTGTTGCAGCCCGTGTTGAATGAGAAAATTGAGAAAGAAGCGCAGAAAGAGCAGCAAAGAAAATACCGGTTGCCGCTAAACTTGCCCCATAGGTAAATGCCCCGGGCGTCGTTATTCCACTTATTCCTAAAGCGGAAAGCAGCACTCCGTGAGAGACAGCCAGCAGAATATTGACAATAATCGCTGATATCATTACAGCATGAAAGGCGGATAATCTGCCAATGGGAAGAGAGCGCAATACCTCATATCGTCCTTTTTCTTCATCGCCTCGTGTATTTTGCATGACAAGGAAGATATTGAAAATTGATACTGCGATAAGGGTGAAGAGGTGCATTTCAACCGCATAAAAATGCCCTACTTGAAAATTGTCTACCGCGAAAAAAGGGCCTTGCAATGCAATATGAGCAGGGTTGTCTTTCATAATAAGTAGCCCCTGTAACTCTTCTGCGGTGAATTGGTTTTCAAATGCTGTAAGCATTACACCGGCAACGAGGAGAAGTATACTTATCCAAATAATAATAAAAACACGTTCTTTTCGCATAGTAAATTGTGTAAGTTTTATAGTGTTTTTGAATATTTCCTTCATGATAGCTTACCCCCTGCAGATGTGTCATAATGGCGCATAAACAACTCTTCTAGTGATGGTGGTGCACTCTCCATCTTTTGGATACCAAATTGACAAATATATCTGATAACCGCATCTAGCTCTTCTGTATCCACTTCAAAGCTGATGTTTTTATATTCAATGGAAATATTATGTATTCCATTTAATTTTTCAAGGCCTTTCGGTTCATGTTTTGTCACAATATCCATGTGATAACGGGTTAGATGTCGCAAATCGTTTAGCGTACCTGTTTCTACCAATCTGCCATCACGAATAATGCCTACGCGGTCACATAGGCGTTCTACTTCTGACATAATATGACTAGACAAAAACACACTTTTACCTTTATTCTTTTGATCGATTACATATGATTGAAATACTTGCTCCATCAAAGGGTCAAGCCCGCTTGTTGGTTCATCTAAGATAAACAAATCGGCCTCTGATGCAAAGGCGGCAATCAAAGCGACTTTTTGACGATTTCCTTTTGAGTAAGTACGGCATTTCTTAGTAGGGTCTAAGTCGAAGTCGCTTACAAGCTTATCACGCAGTTCTTTGTGGTATGCACCGCGTAAGCTAACAAACAAATCTATCACTTCGCCCCCTGTTAAATTTGGCCACAAGTTCACATCGCCCGGTACATATGCTATCCGTTTATGAATTTCTGTTGCGTTTTTCCAGGCATCCATTCCAAATATTTTCGCATTACCGGATGTTGCTTGCAAAATACCCAATAAAACACGGATTGTGGTAGATTTGCCTGAACCATTGGGGCCTAGATAAGCAAATACCTCCCCTTCTTTGACATCGAGACTGATTCCGTCCAACGCTTTAAATTTCCCGAATTTTTTAACAACATTTTCAAGCTGTAAACAGAAGTTCATATAATATCCTCCGAGATAAGTATTTGAATCACAATTGAGCAATCGTTCAATCGTATAGGTAAAATTTTTTACTCTTCACTATGTGCAAATCCGTTTTCTAGCATCTCACGTACATGACTATCCGTGAGAGTATAGTAAACATTCTTTCCCTCTTTCTCATAATGAACAAGATTTGTTAAGCGTAAGGATTTGAGTTGATGAGAAACTGCAGATTTTGTTATGCCTAGCAGCACTGCAAGATCACAAACACACATGCGCTCCTTTGACAATGCCCACATGATTTTTAGACGCGTAGAGTCTGCAAACATTTTATATAGGTTTGACAATGTCTGAAATTGGTCACCCTCTGGCATTCTTTCTTTCGCACGGACAATTACATCTTCGTGAATTGCATTGCAATCGCAAGTATCATGTGAATGTTTCATTTCATTGTTCTCCTTTAATATAATTGAGCAATCGTTCAACTGTATTCAGTTTAACATTTACTTTTAACTCTTGTCAATACCCTTTTTATAAACAACTTAAATACACTAAAGTCTAACCACCTTCTTGCCAAATACCAGCGATGTGTTATCCTATTTTCAAATTCAAACATAATTTTGAAAGGGGATTTACATGCCTAAATTTGGAGCAAGCTTATACTGCATCAGCCGCCTTATAAATAAGGGGGAAATTACGCCGGAGCAAGGTATCGAATGGCTTTGCGAAAACGGCGCAGAAGTTATCGAAATCGTACCATTTGGCTTTGACCCGCTAACTGACAAAGGGGTAGCCGGTCGCATGAAAGCCGCCGCCAATAAGCACGGCGTACCAATAGACAATTACTCCTTAAACGCAAACTTCCTGCAAATTTCTCAGGAAGAATGGGACGCAGAAATCGCAAGGGTCAAGGCTCATATGGATGTAGCGCATGAGATGGGCTGCATAACCTTCAGATGTGACTGCGCATCCTATAGGCGCACTGCAGAGATGAATCATATTGAGACTTTTTGCGAAGAACTGTCGACAATAGTAAAATCCTTTGAAGTGCTGTGTGACTACGCTAAGGGCTTAGGCATTACTGTTCTTATAGAAAATCACGGCTTCCACGTAAACGGGGTTGACCGCGTAAGGCAAGTGCTTAAAAGCGTAAAATCGGATAACTTTGGCCATCAGCTAGATGTTGGCAACTATATTTGCGTAGATGACAAACCCGAAATCGCTACAAAAAAAATGATGCCCTTCGCCACAACCATTCACATGAAAGACTTCTATATACGCAACCCCAAGCATGATCCTGGTGACTCTACGCAGTTTGATTGTTCTGGGGCGTGGTTCCGTTCTACTGGCGGACAATATCTAAGGGGCTCTATAACCGGCCAAGGTGACTTAGACATGGTTGATATCATCCGCACTGTTAAATCACATGGGTTTGAAGGCAATATCTATATAGAATATGAAGGTATGGAAGATTGCCAATATGGCACTAAAGTAAGCTTAGACAATGTAAAAAGGATTTATGCGGAAGTGTAGATATATGTAATTATTAAGAAGGGCTGATGGAGACCCACTTTCACAAACGTGATGTGTGTGTTCATCAGCCGTTTTTGTGATATAGTCGAAACAAATATCATCACAGAACATGAAAAGTCATATAAAAAGGGGCTTAAACATGAGCATAAGAACATTCGAACTTGCTAATAAAAACGGCATTTCTATGACCGTGACCAACTATGGATGCACAATCATCTCTTTACGTGTACCCGGTAAAGACGGAAAAACCCGTGATATCGTCCACGGATTGGACCGCGCGGAAGACTACAGCACGAAAGCACACCCGTATTTTGGGGCTGTGTGTGGGCGTGTCGCAAACCGTATCGGGAATGCACGGTTTACCATGGATGGCAAGGAATACAAACTGGAAGCCAATGACGGCCCACATCACCTACACGGCGGGCTTGTTGGTTTTGATAAAAAGTTATGGACTGTAGAATTAGTTGCGGTGGACAAGCTGGTATTTTCGCTGGTAAGCCAAGATGGGGATGGCGGGTACCCCGGTAAGTTGACGGTTTACTGCATATATCATCTTACTAACGATAATACCCTCCGCATCGACTACCGGGCCGAAACAGATACAAAAACCGTGTGTAATGTCACTAATCACAGCTACTTCAACTTGGAAGGCCACGATGCCAAAGATATCTACGGGCATGAAATGCAGATTTTTGCTGATAAGTTTACTGCCGTAGACGATACACTGATACCAACCGGCGAACTTTGTGAGGTTGCAGGTACGCCTTTTGATTTCCGCAAGGCTAAGCCCATCGGGCGGGATATAGGCACAGCCGGAGGATATGACCATAATTTTGCGCTACGCGAACCAGGGGTAGCAGCCAGTGTATATTCGCCTGTAAGCGGTATACGAATGATCGTTAAAACCAATAGTCCCGGCATGCAGCTATATACAGGTAATTTTTTGGACGGTACCGTGCAGGGTAAGGGTGTAGCGTATCAGAAGCATTCAGCATTTTGTATGGAGACACAGTTTTTCCCTGACGCTATAAATAGGCCAGAATTTTCACAGCCGGTAGTAACATCGGATTTAGCACAGGAATTTTATACTGAATTTAAATTTGAATGGTGAGTTCATACTGCATCAAATTACATGAAGCGGAGATGTGATTAATGGTTAAAAAAGCCATAAGCGCCGAGGGGCTTCTATTCATAGTGTGTTTTTTGGCCTTTTTTGGCGTTATAGGTGCAATGATGGGTGGCACTAACATGCTTAACACCATCATTAACACTTCTTATGCGCTGCTGACGGATACAGTGTTTTATATAATGGCGGTGGCTATTATTGCCGGGGCAATATCCGAGCTTTTTATGGAGTTTGGTGTAGTATCTATTGCTAACAATCTGTTGTCTAAGATAGTGCGCGTTGTATACGGTATGCCCGGCGCAAGTGTTGTGGGCATTTTTACAACATATCTTTCCGATAACCCGGCTATCTTGACCCTAACAGACAACGAGGGATATCAGGCATATTTCAAAAAGTATCAGATACCGGCCCTTACCAACTTGGGCACCGCGTTTGGGATGGGTCTTATCCTTACGGCCTTTGTTGCGGGTATAACTGGCCCCGACGGCGAGACTTTTTTCCTGCCGTTGGTTATAGGCAAAATTGGCGCGCTAATCGGAAGCGTGGTTAGCGTAAGGCTTATGCTTAGGTACACCGCCAAACAGTTTGGCAAAACCGATGACGCGGTAGTAGGTGAAGGCACACAGTTTGATGTAATAAACTACCGAACAACCCGGGAAGGTAACGGCTTTAATCGCTTTATGGAGGCTATATTAAGCGGCGGGCATCGTGGTGTGAAGATGGGGCTGGCCATCGCGCCGGGGGTGCTTATTCTATGTACGGTGATTTTGATTTTGACCAATGGCTCATCATATTACGGCTTTACAGGCGGTGCTTTTGAAGGGGTGGGGCTAATCCCTGCTGTGGGCGAGCGGCTGGGCTTTATTATCAGGCCGATGTTTGGCTTTAGCGATACAAGCGCTATTGCCGTGCCCTTGACGGCCCTTGGGTCTGCGGGAGCATCTATGGGGCTGGTGCCTGTGCTTATATCGGAAGGGGTAATAGGCAGGCGGGATGTGGCGGTAATCGTCGGTATGATTATGTGCTGGAGTGGGTTTATGAGTACCCACTTAGCTATGATGGAAAACTTAGGGTTTCCAAAGTTGGCGGGCAAGTCTATCTTGTACCATACTATTGCCGGGGTTGCTGCTGGGGTTTCGGCTAATTTGATTTATGGGGCTATTGAGTTTGTTTTATAGGATTTGTTTTCTATTGTAAGTTTAGCATTGCGCCTTAAAAGCGCCGTACCGCGCCATAGCATGGCGGTATGACCATATGTATTAGTAAAATCGTCATCACTCATAGATAGCCAGTCCCCTGGGTTTGCCCAGGCTTTTGGCTGTGGATGGTTAAATGGACATACGTCTTGGCATAAATCGCAGCCATATAGGTGGTTACCCATTAAGATTGCTTCTTCCTGGGTAAGATTGTCTTTTTGAGTCAAGTATGAGATGCAGCGGGATGCATCTGAGCTATCTGACTCAGATAATGCCCCTGTGGGGCAGGCATTTATGCAACTAAGACAGCTTGAGGGGCAGCCGACGTTTTGGGGTTTGCCAAGGCTTAGTATGTCTATATCTGTTAGCAGCAACCCTATATTAAACCGCGAGCCGTATTCTGGCGATATAACAAGCCCATTGCGCCCTAAAAAGCCCAACCCCGCACGTACGGCCAAAGCGCGTTCGTCTAGGGTTGGGCTGTCTACCAGGATTTTATACCTAAAATTTGTATGAACTTGTAACTCCTCAACCAGCCTTGTAAGTAAGGCTTTTACCACAATATGATAGTCCTCTGTCGCACCCAAAACAGAAAGGATACCGGCACCCTCTGGCATAGTCGGGAAGTCTCCAACCTTGGGTTGCACCCCCACAACGACGATGCTTTTTGCCCCAGGCAAACTCGCGGCAGGGTCTGAACGTTTTACATTGTCACGGCTTACAAAGGGTATAAAGCGCGTAGCATCAAGTACCACTGGCGCAGCATCGCATACGCCAATGATACAGCCTTCATGTTTAGCAAAATCATTTAGTAAATCAATTGTTAGTGGTATCAAACCTAACGACCCCATCAACAAAATCAGCTTTTATAGCTATCCCTTCTTTGAATTGCCCAAGAAGAATAGCCTCGGCCAATTCGTCTTCGATTTTGGATTGGATTGCGCGTCTTAGTGGCCTTGCGCCGTAAGATTGGTCATAGCCTTCTTTAGCAATATACTCCACCAAAGCGTCTGTATATTCTAAGTTGATATCCATATTTTCTTGTATACGGGCTGCAGTTTCATCCAGCATTAGGCGGGTAATCTTTTGCACATCTTCGTGATCCAGCGGGTGGAATACAATTATATCGTCGATACGGTTTAAAAACTCCGGTCTAAAGAGGTCTTTGACCTCACTCATTACCGTTTTTTTCATATCTTCATAAGAGCGAGCCTTGTCCATATCAGAAACAAAACCCAGCCTTTTGGGGTTGACAATGGATCTTGCCCCAACATTACTGGTCATTATAATCACAGTATTCTTGAAATTGATTTTGCGGCCCTGGGCATCGGTAATATGACCATCATCAAGCATCTGAAGCAAGATATTAAATACATCCGGGTGAGCTTTTTCTACCTCATCAAATAACACGATGGAGTAAGGCTTACGGCGTACCCTCTCGCTAAGCTGGCCACCTTCGTCATAGCCCACATACCCTGGTGGCGAACCTATCAGCCGGGAGGTATTATGCTTCTCCATATATTCGCTCATATCCACACGGATAATCGCGTTTTCGTCGCCAAATAAAATCTCCGCTAACGCACGGCACAAGTAGGTTTTGCCCACACCTGTCGGCCCTAAGAATAAGAACGAACCTATTGGCCTGTTTGGGTTTTTAAGCCCTACCCTACCCCGCCGTATTGCGCGGGAAATAGTTTTAACCGCCGCTTCCTGGCCTATTATACGCTTGTGTAAGGTATCTTCCATTTGCATAAGGCGCTGGCCTTCTTCTTGCTGAAGCCGCCTAACGGGCACACCGGTCATAGAGGAAAGTACATCTGCGATTTCATCCCCATCTACAACATGGTGTGACTTGGTATTGGCTTCATTCCAATCCTCCTGTGCAGCTTCTAATTGCTTTTTGACCTCGTTTTGCTTCTGCTTCAACTGGCTTGCCTTTTCAAACTCCTCTGTACGCACAGCGGATTCCTTTTCCTTCTCCAACTCGTCTATTTGGTCTTCCAAGGCTTTTACATTTGGCGGTGCTGTGTACGAACGCAGCCTTACTTTGGACGCGGTTTCGTCTAGTAAGTCTATGGCTTTATCGGGTAAAAACCTATCTGTTACATATCTGGCGGATAGTTCTACGGCAGCTTTTATCGCATCGTCTGTAATTTCGACATTATGATGGGCTTCGTATTTATCGCGGATGCCTCTTAGGATTTCTACGGTTTCTTCTTCCGACGGTTCGTCCACCATTACTGGTTGGAAGCGTCTTTCTAGGGCCGCGTCTTTTTCTACATGCTTGCGGAACTCATCCAAAGTTGTAGCGCCAATTACTTGCATCTCGCCGCGTGCCAAGGATGGCTTTAGGATATTGGCCGCATCTAGCGCGCCTTCCGCGCCTCCCGCGCCTATTATCGTATGCAGTTCGTCAATAAACAAAATAACATTGGTACTGGTTGTAACTTCTTGTACTACGCGCTTTATACGCTCCTCAAACTCGCCACGGTACTTAGTGCCGGCTACCATCCCGGGCAGGTCAAGGGCTACAACACGTTTATCCTTTACTGTCTCGGGCACATCGCCCGCTACTATGCGCTGAGCGAGACCTTCGGCTATTGCCGTCTTGCCTACACCCGGGTCGCCTACAAGACAAGGGTTATTCTTGGTACGGCGGCTTAATATCTGTATTACGCGCTCTGTTTCCTTTGCCCGGCCCACAACCGGGTCAAACTTATTGTCCCGGGCCATTTGCGTAAAGTCGCGGCTAAATTTATCAAGGGTAGGAGTACTACCTTTTTGCGGGCGGCCATGGGGCTGCCCTCCCATCATAGGACCCATTTTTGCGCCCATGGGCATGGCAAATGGATGCGCACCTGCCCCGGCAACTCCACCGCCGCCCAGCATTGCCATCATATCGTCATATAGTTTTTGAATATTACAGCCAAGCGCGACTAATATCCGTGTCGCTATACTGTCTTGCTCTTTTAGCATGGCAATTAGTAAATGCTCTGTGCCAACGTAACCTACATGCATGCGCATAGCTTCTTGCTGGCTCATTTCAAATATACGCTTTGTACGCGGAGTAAAATCTTGTGGACCGCCGCCAGATTTGCCTTGATTACCCATTTCAGCTATATATTTCTCTATGTCAGCTGCGGTTACGCCTTGGGATTCCAACGCTTTGGCGGCTACCCCATCCGGTACTTGAGAAAGCCCTAGCAGTAAATGTTCTGTACCTACATAAGAATTACCAAGGGCTGTAGCAGCTTCTTGGGCATTTTGTATCGCCTTACGTGCTTTTTCTGTGAAAGGACTTTTCATCTTATGTAGCTCCTCTCTGTGTATGATTTTAGTTTATTGGAATATTTCCCGTAAATACTTGGCCCTTGCTGTATCGCGCTCTGCCTCTTTCATTTCGTATCCGGCTATGCGCATTAGATGGCCAGGTTGGATTTCCATCATAATTTGATAAATTTGCTTGGTTGGCTTTGGTTTATCCAATAAGCCAGTCATAAAGCCCAGCCTTATTAAGCTTAACATATCCATTGACTCTTTTGCGGTTATCTTACGGCTGTAAACTAGATTTCCATAAGCGCGATATATATTATTTTCGGTATCGTCACGCTTGTTGGTTATCATCTTGTCCATTGCTTGGTTTTCTTGCTCTATTACGGTTTTAGTCACGCTTTGCAATCCTTGGATAATATCTTCTTCGCTTTTGCCTAGCGTGGTCTGGTTAGATATTTGATAGATACTACCCATTGGAGCAGTACCTTCTCCATAGATGCCGCGTAGGGTAATGCCAAGCTTACTAATCATAGGAAGCATTTTTTTTAGCAAATCAGACTGCTCTAGACATGGCAGATGAATCATATATGATGCCCTTAACCCTGTACCCGTATTGGTAGGGCAGGTCGTAAGATAACCGTACTCCGGATGGAAAGCGAACTCCACGCTTTCTTCTATTAGGTCGTCTATCTGATTTGCAAGCACTAGAGACTCTGCCAACTTATCGCCTGCTTGGATAGACTGTATGCGAATATGATCTTCCTCGTTTAACATCACACTGATATTTTGATCTTCGCTTATTAGTAGGCTCCTAGGAAGGTTGCCCTTAATAAATTCCGGGCTGGCTATATGCTTCTCTTGAAAGACTTTTTGTTCTGTTTCGCCAAGAGCTTGAATATCCATCTGGTGAAACAACCTGTTGCCTGCGCGAGTTATTGCGGCCCCGGCTTCTTGCACCATTTGGGCGGCGTCTTGTGGGGTGAGTTTATGCTGGAAGCGGTACTTTTTAATGTTTCGTGCAAGTCGTACCCTGGATGACAGTATTTGGCCATTGTCTGTTACAGGGTCTTGATACCAAGGAGATGTCATGGCGTCACCTCTAGAGAGCGGATTTGATCACGTATACGAGCCGCTTCTTCGTAATTTTCATCATCAATGGCTTTTTTCAGGTTTACGCGCAGTTTATCCGCTTCACGCCGTTGGCGTATTTGCTGGCCGGAGCGCTTAGGGAACTTGCCCTCATGGTGGGTGCTGCCTTGGACATTTTTAAACAGCGCTACAATTTCTTTTGGGAAAGCTTGATAGCAAGCCTCGCAACCCAGTTTACCCTTGGCTTTAAACTGCTCGTAAGTAAGAGCGCATACTTTGCAAGGGTTGGGAGCTTGGCGCATTACAGGCCGCCCAGCTGCGTGGCCTAGAGTTATTGGCCCCATTGCTTGGACAGATTCCAAGATGCCTTTCATGATATTTTCCATTGATATTGGCATTTCCATGTTTACCATGTTAAAAGAACATTCCTGACAAAGGTGCAGTTCTGTTTTTGCGCCGTTGACAAAACCTTGCATGTGTACCGTTGCAGTGTTTTTTTGACAGTTTTCACAAAGCATGATTATCCCCTCTACAACGTCGATCAACTTAGAGCAACGCCTATAATTTAAGTTTTACCTATATGTTAATCAACTATCCTGCCACATGAAAGGCAAAATTTAGTAGTTATATCGTTTTCCATCCCGCATACGCGACAGTGACGTGTGGTTTTGGGTGGGTCTATGGGTTGTTCGGGCTGTGGCGATGGATGCGATGCAGTAGTAGCCGGAAGTGGCATAGATATTTCTATCGGAAGCGGTATTTCAGGTTCTGCATAGATTGTGTGCGGTATAGTCGTATCTTCTTCAAAAGGAAGCGCGGCAGCAGATGGGTCATAGACCGTCGTGGGTACTTTAATTTGCGCCGGCTCGGCATGCTCGGATGACGCAGCAAGGCGTATGCCGCATTTTGGGCAAAACTCAGCTGTCCGCTCTGCTTGCTTGCCGCATTTGCTGCATTCCCTTGTACCTTTGATAAGGCCAATCTGCTCTTTTAGCTCTTCTATTTTGAGTTCGCAGGCTTCAATTTCGCGGTATTTTTCGTCAAAAAATTTTCCAAGGTTGCCGCCATACTGGTAGATTTCATGTACTTTTTTTCCTATCTCCAAGTACAGGTTTTTTAGATTGTTTTGCTCTGTAGAAACAGACATGGATAGCTTGGTGGATTTAAACAGGTCTCCTGATGACTTGGTAACATTCTTAGTAAAATTAGCAAGGGTTTCTCGTATGTCTGACATTTATGAAGCCTCCTTTATTTTAATCCCGTTTACTCAAACATCATATGCTCCATGAACAGGTCGTTAAACCGTGGGTGAACCGATAGATTTATTTCTTGAGCACGTGTTGCTAAGGCAATCGCGTCTGTTTCTGCGGCTTGGCTAAGCAGTACATGTGCAGCGCCGCCTAGTGCTGTGTTGCCCATCACTACAATTTTTTCCTTAAGCACAGACGGGATTAGCCCTAGAACTACAGCGCTATCCATATTAATTTTATGACCAAATCCTCCAGCTAAGTATACCTTGCCAACATCGTTGTAGCTATATCCAGCCACGTCCAACAAGATTTCAAGGCCCGAACGCAATGCGGACTTAGCCAGTTGAATCTCACGCATGTCTTGTTGGGCGAAAACAATGTCTTCGGTTATTATTGCCCCATTTTCGTCTTCCAGCCGTCCGGTTTCGTCTGCCAGGTTATGACGCACCAGCTCTGCTGCAATATCTAATACACCTGTCCCGCAGATACCTATCGGCGGTTGATTTTCTATCGTCTCATATATAAATACGTTGTTTTCGGGAGAAAAGCGCACCTTAGCTATTGCACCCGGTACACTGGCTGTGCCTCTTGAAATATTCCCGGCTTCAAAGGCCGGGCCTGCAGCGGTGGATGTTACAAGCAATTTTTCATGAGTAAAAAGTGTCATTTCGCCATTGGTGCCAAGGTCTATTAGTAAATTGGGAGCGGTATCATAGGGGCTGTGGCAACACAAGATACCGGCCACGATATCCGCCCCTACAAATGTAGATATCCCCGGTATGATTAGCAACTCCGCATCCAAAAGCCCTTCGCCAAATATATCTGTAAAATTGCAGCACTTTATGCTTATATCAACCGGCGTAAACGGGAAAGCTCCCAAGCTATCGCATGGCATGTTTTGCAAAAGATGCAGCATTGTCGTGTTGCCCGCTATGGAAACGAAACTTACATCATAGGAAGATAAGCCTGACTTGCCTATAATATGGGCAATACCCCGGCGGATATCTTCAATTATATACGAATGAAGCTGCGCTTGCGCCCCTTGGGTGGCCTGCTTGATGCGTGTTATTACATCCGCACCCAATGTACGCTGGCTATTTACCGCCGAATGTGTAAATATTTTTTGGCCTGTAGACATGTCAATTAATTCGATAGCTAAGGTTGTTGTACCAATATCTATGGCTATACCATACTTACCGTTGCGGTCGCAAATGAAAGGCCGTATGGTTTCATAGGTACTATTTATGGCCATTGCTGCATCGTCTGAGTTTGGGAGATATATTTCTATACCATCTGCTACTTGGGTTTGGCAGGCCAACTTCATCCCGTGGGATGTGTTGACGGCGCATTTCCCACATGTACCGTTCCCGGCACATGGCGCCGGGATTTTATAGCCATGACTGGAAAGCATATATAAAACCGACTCGCCGGGCTTAGCCGTAATTGTATGAAGGTGGTCTTGCTTCCATACACGGATTTTATTCATGCTTCCTCCAATTTCTAAACTCATATACCTTACTATAATCCATGTCACAACAAATCTTTAGTGAGACGTTGCTAACATTGTATACGATTGACCACTGTGTCCCAAAATTGCTATTGCCTTTAATGCTTACCGCTTCCAATAACCTCATGGCTTCATCTTCGCTTACAACGCCCTGGGATTGTTCAAGATTCTTGGCTACGATTTTATATCTGTCATGACCCAGACCTACGTCTTTGTTTTTTCCGCCTGCTAACTGAAAATTAGTGGCATATGACTGTTTTAGTACAACCATTGCCTGCTCTGGATCCGGCCATTCGACAATTATGGTGTCACCCTGTGCATCTGTAATTAAGAAGTGATACGGTGCTCCTGCCGATGAAAACATATCATACTTGCTTAGCTCAGCTACTGCTTCCTCAGTTGATGCGCATTTATCAAGTAACATACGGACAGCCACCGTTGTTATTATTTTTGTCCGCCCTGTATCTTGAGCGGTTGGCTTTGTGCTTAGTTCCAGAACCGCTACATGAAGTCCCTTCTCATTAATACCATCCACACAGGCATAAGGAGCGCTTAAGATCATAAATTTCCCCATTAATGTCTCAGGCATTGTGCCGGCCTCTTCCGAAATATTTAGATGGGCCAAGCATACCATCGAATAAGAAGCGTACCCGTTTTTGGGCCTGGTATGCACCAGAAGCATGTCTGTCTTTGGATAGTCAAAATTACGGCCAGCCAGCAGCTTCCCGGTTGGGGATAGTGCAGCAAAAGACGTACAGCCCGAAAGATGCTCGTTTACATTAATGGGGTACCCAAAATAAATCTCCTGTGAAAGAAATGACATTAGTCCGCTTACATCTTTAACACCCTTGACTAAAAGCTTATCCAGCTTATAGTCTGCGTAATAATCAACCTTATACAGCTTGCCGCCTACATGACGAATGCTCAGCATTGTTTTTATCCGCTTAAATAAAACCGCGACAGCTGCAAAAGAAATTACTGATAGAAATGTTGTTAGGACGATTTTCCATGTTTTCATTCAGATTCCTCCCTAGCACTTGGGCTCACAAACCATCTATTGTTAAACTCCTGAAAAGCCATAGATATCTCTTCAAAATCCTTATAATCGGCGTCTGTCCAGCCATTACGGGCAGACAATATCACAAGTATAAACGGTGATGGGGCATAAACAATGGCCATATCATGCCAAGCTATCGGTCTCGTCCAGCCGGTTTTGCTAGCCACAGGGTAATCCGAGACTATAAAGGGGAATTGGTTATTAAGCAGGTGCTCTTTAAACTCGGCACTGTAGGTTCCGTCCGACTCTATATACCGGAATATTTCTCTTGCAAAAAGCCCGGCTTCATTTGCGGTTATATGGGAGTCGAAAATCCTGTTTCTAACAAGAGCCGAATTTCCGCCAATTTCGGACACAAATTGCCTATATCCCATGGTTCCATGGACTCTTCTTAGCATATTGGTTGCGATATTATCACTTTCGAATAAGTTTAGCCCCAAAATCTCCCTGTGGGTAAGAGGCGTGCCAACCGGGTACCTATGTCTGATAACACCAGAACCGCCCATATAATCCTGCACTGTAAACACAATGCTGCTATCCAGGTCTATCTCGCCCCTCTCGGCTTTCATGTAGATATATAAAGCGAAGGACGCTTTAGGTATACTTGCCGAGAAATATACCCTGTCCGCGTTGTGCCGGAAGATAAACCCTGTATCAAGATTCTCGTAATATACGGATAAATTATTGCCAAAGCGCCTTAACAAGCTAGTGAGTTCATATGTTGGCGGAGAAAAATCTAAATGTATCCATTTAGGGCCGAGCCAAGTCGAAATCTGCAGCCATTGGCCTTCTTGCTCCCGAACCGAAACTACCTGCGGATAAATAACTGCCACGTGTGACGCACTTCCGGCATACTCGAATAGGCCCATGGCTCTATGTATATAGTGGTAATTCCCACGGTAATACAGCCAGTGCAGGCCATGCACAGTGCTTATTTGGGCCCATCCATATCCGTTTGAATTGATAATATTGACATATTGGGGGTAAAAGCTTGCGACAGGCCTGGCTCGGAAATCCGGCTCTTCGTAGACGGTAAAGGTCCATGGGATATAGCGGCGGTTGGCTGTGGTTCCGATAGCCAATATCGGGACACTAAAGCTCAATAGCAGGAGTATGGCTAATAATATTGCTACAATTTTTTTTGTCACTAGTAGTCTCCTTTTTAATGGGGGCGCTGCCCATTCTCATACATTGCTACGCAAATGCGTTCATAATTAGGCCCATGTTGCCCATGTCTCTGGCTGATAGCCGATTGTCGCTTTTTTTCCGTTGCGTACTATCGGTGTTTTAAACATGCCTGGGTTTTCTGTTAGGCGCTCTTCTATGTCCTGCTGAGATGCTAAGTATTTAATGTGATTTGTCTCGTATTCTTTTGATTTTTCGTCTATTAGTGGGGTCATCCCGCCTACGGCATTTTTTACACTGGCATATTCGCCTTTGCTTAGGCCATACTTGATTATATCAATAGATTGGAACTTGATGCCGCGCTCTTTGAAGTATCGTTCGGCCTTTTTGGTGTCGAAGCATTTTGATTTGCCGTAGATTTGGATATTCATATGTAACCCCCCTGCGAGAAATCATGTTAAACATAATACTGAAGATTATATCAAAAGCCCGTCCACTTGAAAATCTCAAATGGACGGGCTTAGCATAAACCGCCATCGCCGCCTATGAATACAGCTTCTTAATGCTTTATCATTATCATCAAAACCGGGTACAATTTTATTCCTTTATGTTAAACATATCGTTATGGGACTCTAGTACCGCGCACTAATAGCCTATGAGAGTTTATGCGATATGGCACGTATGTCATGAGGGTAACAATGTCGGCATCGGGTATTATGCGCAACTCATTAATTTCGTGGGGAAGGATTATATTAATAGTATCTACCCGATAAGTCAGCCGCCGATCCAACACCGATATATAGAATAAATCGCCTATTTGGATATCTTGATCCAACCCTTTAAACATCTCTGCGGTACTTACGGTACTTAATCCGCTGGTACTTAACCCATTGTGAGCAACTATTACAGGATGATTGCCATACCCACCTATCGGAAAGCCAGTACCCTCAAGAAGTCCCGCACCTCTTTCTAGGGAACGCGAGCCAGTTCCGTGAAAGATAGGCATATCTATATCAATAGCAGGGATTTCAACCCTGCCTATAATCCCACCTACATATAGTATTTCGTAATAATCATCCGCGATAGTTGCCAAATGTGCAACCAACAAGCCGGCGCCGGGTGGTAAACCGCTCAAAACCGAATTATGTTCTTCGGCACGGCGAAAATGCTCGCTAATGGCTTCCTGCGGCAGTAACGCCACCTCTGCAAGATAATCACGAATTATACCGCGTTGAATACGGGTATTCCTATGACGACTTATTATTGGAAACATTAGCAGATACGACCCCAGAAATAATATAATTACTCCTACTGCCGCCAGCATAACCCACTTTCGTGTGGATTTTGTTTTAATTCTTACGGCCTTATCCGCGTACTGTAAAACATTGTCTATAGCGATGTTTGTTTCAGTACTACTATTGGAATCCGAAATTCTTTCACAGTTTATGAGTTCTCCGGCAGTAATCCCAAGGATTTTTGCAAGGGGTGATAAAAGCGAAATATCGGGGTAACTTAATCCACGCTCCCACTTTGATACAGCCTTATCAGTGATGTTTAGTTTTGCCGCTAACTCCCTCTGTGTCATTTGTAGCGATTTTCTTAATTCGGATATAAACAGTCCCATCTTTTCACTGCTCATTTAACACCTCCGCGTGAATATAAAGCAAATTAATTCGAAATCGGTCTCGCTTGTCACCGATTTTGCGTTGAAGCGTTCGCATTCGCATAATCGCTGCGCGATTCCACTCAATGTATTCGGCTCGAGCGAGGACAGTTTCTCATTTAATTTGCTATACCCAACTGTATCTTAGTAAGCGTTATGTTGCAATGAACAGGTAGTGGAATTATGCGTTGTAAACCAACGGTAGAGAACGCATAATATATAAACCGGCGACGTATTCAAATATTTTATAGTAATTTCAAAATTTTAAGCGCTAAGCTTGAGTATGGCGGATAGCGCAGCGGTATATCAATATATTGTGACTTATGCAATACACTTCTATAGTGAGTAAATGTATCAAACCCCGCCTTTCCATGGCAGCTACCCATGCCGCTTTGCCCTACCCCACCAAAGGGCAGCCCCGGCACCGAAAGATGAACAACAGTATCATTGACGCAGCCACCACCAAAAGAAAGATGCTTGAAATAATACTTCTGGGCAGCTTTAAGCGTTGTAAATAAATATAGTGCCAGAGGGCTAGGGCGTGATCTAATTATTTTCACAACATCTTCGGGTATGGAGTATGTCAACACCAGGAGAATAGGCCCAAATATTTCTTCTTTCATTATGGATGAGTTTAGATTTGCCCCGTCAATAATTGTAGGTTCGACTTGCATAGTTTTGGGATTACGGTTACCGCCATGTACGATATTAGTCCCATCCATTAGACTGCATAACCGCTGGAAATGTCTTTCGTTGATAATCTTGGGATAATCCCGATTTTCTGTAGGTGAGGAGCCATACTGCTTGCGTATGACTTTTATCATTTCGTTTATCAATTCGTTTTTAATGGAGGCATGTACCAGTACATAGTCGGGTGCAACGCAGGTTTGACCGGCGTTTATAAGCTTACCCCAGATTATCCGCTTAGCGGCTAATTTTATATTGGCGCTCTGGTCTACTATGCAGGGGCTTTTGCCGCCAAGTTCTAATGTTACTGGCACAAGATTTTTTGCGGCGGCTTCCATTACTTCACGCCCTACTTCCGCACTGCCGGTAAAAAAGATTTTGTTAAATGGCAGCTTTAGCAATGCCTGGCTTATATTACGGTCACCTTCTACAACGCACACATGCGACGGATGGAATACCTCCGCGCACATCCTTGCTATAAGGATAGCGGTAGCTGGGGCGATCTCGGATGGTTTTACTATGGCACAATTGCCGGCAGCTATTGCGGAAATAAGCAGTGTTATTGCTAACATAAAAGGATAGTTCCAAGGGGATATAATTAGCGCAACGCCATATGGCTCCGGATAAATACGACCATAAGACAGGAAATTTTTGATATTAGACAAAACTATCTTTGGCTTTGCTAAGCGGCGGATATGGCGGATGGCATATTTCAGCTCGTCCTGTACTATGCCTATCTCGGTGGCTTGTGCTTCAAAAGGTGGCTTGTTTAAGTCTACGCGCAATGCGGCCATTATTGCTTGATTGTTGTTGTTAATCCACCTGTCTAGTTTTCGCAGATAATATATACGTAACGCGATATTCTTGGTGCGGCCTGTTGCGAACATCGTTTGCTGATACTTTAGTATTTTAGTAAAGTCCTGCATGAATGGCTCCTATATTATTATTATGATTTTCACTGGCTATAATAGGATTCTGCCCATTAAATTCTTGTCCAAAGCATCTTAAGCGAGATTTATCCACCATGGCATAGGCAAAAACGGTCATAGTCAGAGTTTAAACCTGGGACATAGAAATAAAAGAGACGCTGCCTCGGTATCCTTAGAGCAGCGTCTCCAAGCGCGAACTTAAACTTCAAAAAAGCGTGACATTCTGCATTGAACCATTGCAGAATGTCACGCCAAAATGTAGTTTAAGTTCGCTCCTTCGCCTACAATATATTTATTTGCTTTCAGCCTCTGGGTCTGTACATTTTAGACCCATATTTACGCTTCCGACTCTTTATCACAATAATAATTATTAAGATGATAATAATCATGACTAGCAATGCTATAACTAGCAGCAAAGCAATATTTGCGGGGTTAGCTACACCTTCATCAGGCTCATCGTCTGATACATCATAGAAAATGTAATCTCCTCCAAAATCGATTTCAGCTCCTATGAGAGTAAAGTCTACGGCTTGCCCAGCTGCGTTACCAATCCCTCTTGACACTAAGCGTAATTTCGTTGAGCCGGTTGCTGCTTCGGATGCGCGAAACAAAACTGTATAAATCACACCATTTTCATCATTGTCTACAGCTGCGCCCCATACCGCCGTAACCGCATCCATCTCCGCAATGCGTTCCTCTGTAGCCCCCGACATATTAGAGATGAAAATCATACCACCTAATGTGTCGCCTTCTTCAATAGAAACAGGGGTCAAAATGGTATTGTCAAATTCCATGACAATGTCGTAACCAGCTATACCTGGGTTATTTGCTATCGTGACTATTGCCTCATATAGCCCCAAACCGTCTGCCCTTATTGTTATATAGATCTCTGCTTCAGCGGCCTGCACGCTATAGGCTGCAATGACCGCTAATAAAAAGGACATAAGCAGGATTTGCAATGACTTTGTTATTAATCGCTGCGTTCTACGTATCAAGGCCATTACCTCTTGAACCCGGCCCAAGCACTACATCAGGGTTATTCATATCAGCAGATGCTAAATATTGTGCCAAATGAATTAGGTCAGAAATATCAACCCTGCCATCATAAAATACATTTGCTGCAATTAACCCAGTGCCCGTAAGCCGTTGATGGGGAACCCATGCTATATGTTGCGCTAAGCGTATCAAGTCGAATATGTCTACAACGCCGTCTTGGTTTACATCACCCCATAGCAGCGACATGCTAGGGGGCCTGGTTATCATAACAAAGCCATTTTGCATTACAGCATCTGCATCATCATGGTTTGCATGCCTCATCTCCTCAATGGAAACAGACACTGGGGTTCTAATTGTTTCGCCGTCGTTTAGTTGGAAATTGTTGATTTCAAAATATAGCGAGAATAAATATGATGCATCTACATCATAGGGCGCGGCCCAAACAACAGTTATTGTTCCGGCATCGCGGTCAATATTTGAGACAAATACCGAGCCGCCCAAACTACTTCTGATAGCTAAGTCATCCAAATCGAGAGGTATCACATGGCTTGTGTCGTAAGTAAATACAAGGTTAAACCCTGCTATACCTGGGTTTTGTAATAGATTAACGGGTATACGTACTACTTCGCTTGGCTCACCAGCCGCCGTACCTACAGAGACTATCGGGCCGGTTATATCTTCACCGTTTACATTATTGTGGACATTAAATATATATTCAGGGGTTGAAAAAGGTAAACCAACACTTTGCATCGACGCCAGTGCTCTGTTGCCATCAAGAGAGTTATATGCTAAAAAACTAAGAATCGACAATCCTATAACACGTCCGGTTACGCCTTCCCCTCCAACAAAGTGATTCATAGCAATATTGTTTGTAATACTGGGCATGCAATCAGGTGAACAATTGCCCCACGCCGCGCCAACTATGCCGCCTGCAGTCCAACAACTGTTGATTACATCAGCCGAAGATATATTATTACTCAAGATGCTTCCGCATAATGTAAAACAACCAGAAAACACCCCAACAATTCCACCTATACGAGTGTGCAATATAAAACCTTCCCAATTCCTGATTCCAATAACTGATCCCGACGAATAATTATTTAACACAACAGCTCTACGACTCGTTTGACCAACAATGCCGCCAATAGTGCCTGAACCTTCAATATCACCTTTAAAATGGCTATTAATAATTGCACTGGTTGGGAGATTCCAATTAAGATTACCTAAATACCCGGCAATACCGCCAATACTCAACCCACCCATATCCAAATCTACAAGATAAAGAGGCATTTGCACATGAATATGTCCGTTTACTGAAAGATTTTTTATTGTTCCGCCAACAACTCCAAACAAACCATGACCATATCTATGCGATAGCGAAACGTCACCCAACCTTGAATCAATAAATAAACCATTTATGCTGTGCCCGGCACCATCAAACATACCATAAAAAGGAAAAATCGTCGTGCCAGCATGCCACCAACCTAACCAATCGCTTGGACGTGTATTGTCTTCTACTACATGCCCACCAATGGGCATCCAGTTTACGCCGGTATACGATGGGTGAAAGCTTGATAGATCAATATCGCTAGCAAGCCTAAAATGCCTATTAGGACTCCCCCAATATGCCCAATTTTGATAAACCTGCTCAGACAGCCATGCCAACTCATAAGCTGTATATATAATGTAAGGGGAAGCAGCAGTGCCATGCCCTACTGTAATAGGAGTTAGGGAGCTAAAACCACGTGGCGTCGGCGGCCTTTCATTCGTATATACCGGCTCTGCAAACACAATATTGTCCCTTTCAGGCAAGTCGTATGGCATAGCAACAACTGTTCGCATCGGCAAGAAAGCAACCAGCATACTAAGGATTACTGTCATTGCCAAAAACTTTTTGCCAACCTGTATGAAACGTGTTTCTGCTTTCATTTTCATTCTCCTTTTATTATCCTTATCGCTTATTTATATTTGATTGTCTATTGCGGCACTCCTAATATGAAATTGTAAGGGTCAGCAAGATGTTGAGCGATAAGGATTAAATCGGCAACAGTAACTTTGCCATCTCTATCCACGTCAGCTAAATAAAGAGCCCTATCCGAAAGTTCTTGACCTGGGATTGCTGCCAAGTGTTGCGCCAATCTTGTCAAATCACCTACATGCACGTAGCCTGTCTCGGTAACATTGCCCCAGTTGTTTGCCTGCAAAATATTTATTACACCGCTGTTTGCATACATAGCGATATCTGTCCTGCTTGCATCCATTAAGTCTATTACATATAACGAAATATAACTGTGGCCCATAGGTGCATCATCATTAATCCTAAAACGTATAGTAAACAACTCTTCTACAATAATATTAGACGAGGATCCCCAAACAATGGTTATACTCGATAACTCATTTTCGTTTGATACAAATACATCTCCGCCCAACCACATGTTCTTTGTTACATTAACAGGCGATAAAACTCTGTAATCAAAGTAAACCCGCAAAGAAAACCCCGCGATTCCCGGATTTCCTAATAGCGATACAGTTACATCCACTTCCTCGCCTGGGCTACTGTAAACAGCATCAAAAATAAAACCACTCTGTACTTCATCAATATTTGCATAAAAGTTGTTATAATATTGACGCGCGAAAATATTGTATGAGTAATCTAAGTATGGATAACCGTGATATGTATAGTCATCATGTGGATAGTCGTTGTAGGAATTATAGTATGCATTGTCATAGATTGGATAATCATTGTATGCGTAATTGCGATATGCGTAATATGTATCATAGTTGTATGTAGCCAAAACCATAGGCAAAGCCAGCCCGGTCACTGAAATAAACACAACAAGAAAGAAACTTACCACTACAACACGAAGCCTTTTAGAGTCAGATTTCATGAAACTCATCCCCTTAAATTACACAAGAAAGACGGCATCCAGTTCCAGTTAAATTGTTGCTTTGCTGCTTGCCTTTGCTAACAAACCCCAATGGAGTCGCATAAATCTATAAAATAAGACATATGTAAACCTATATATTCCAACAGTAACATATGTTCCAATGATATGCAACAAATCCAACACGTTTTTTATAAGGTATTAATTTACATTGTATTAACAAACTTACCTTGGTTTGCACAAAAAAAGGCCTATACAATTGCTCATCCCATCATAATTGTGGGCTTGAGTGTTATTGTGTAGGCCTGACTATTGTTTTATGAATGTATCACTTTACGACATCTATGATTAAACTACTAAAACCTCTTCTCAAGCTCAGCCAAGAACAAATCCTCATCCAGCGGCAACTCCACCGTCCGCCCAAGCCAGCTTGACAAATGTATAGCATTGGATATTGTTAACCCGCTAATACCTTCTTCGCCATTGGCCACAAGCTCACCCTCACTAGTAGCAATTTTCTTTATAAAAGCAGCAAGAGTAGTTTGGTGTTGAGAACTGTTTTCATTGTTTACCTCTGGGCAGTCCAGAACCATGCGCTCGAATTTGGGGGAAGCAAACATCACTTTGTTGGTCTTGTTAAACTCGCGCTCGCCTATATCTAATTTGTAATGCACCAGCTCATTGTTTTCGAAAACAAGTTTACCTAAATCGCCCATTACTTCAAAACGGTTAGTACCGGGGCAGTCGGCAGTTGTTGTCACAAAGATACCGGTTGCGCCATTTTCATATTCTACATAGGCGGTTACATCATCTTCTACTTCTATGTCATGCCACTTGCCGTTATGGGCAAAGGCAGTTACACGTTTAGGCATACCACATATCCAATGCCATAAATCTAAGTTGTGGGGACATTGGTTTATAAGTACTCCCCCACCCTCGCCGGCCCATGTGGCACGCCAGCCGCCGGCATCGTAGTAAGCCTGCGGGCGGTACCAGTTGGTTATCAGCCACGAGTTGCGCTTTAGCTCACCCAGTTCGCCGTTTTTAACCATGTCACGCATTTTGCGGAACTTTGGATTTGTGCGCTGGTTATACATGATCCCAAACACTACGCCACTTTCGGCAGCTTTGGCGTTCATTTCCCTTACGTTTTTTGTAAATACTCCGGCTGGTTTTTCTACCATAACGTGGATGTTATGTGCGAAGGCCTCCATTGCTATGATGGGATGGTCGTAATGTGGGGTAGAGACAAGTATAGCGTCTACCGTGCCGCTTTTAAGCATCGCGGCTGTATTGTCAAATGTTTTGATGGATGGATGTGATGCATTAATCTTTTCAAATTGCTTTGGGTCTGTATCGCAAACCGCCGTTAGTTCGCAGCCAGATACTTTACCTTCTAATATACCTTTCGCATGGCCTTGGCCCATAAGGCCGTAGCCCACTATCCCTAAGCGTACCATTATAGCGCTCCCTTCGGAAATCCATCTATGTTATCAAAGCTGGTTTTTAGGCACTTAAACGGGTCTGCGCCATAGCAATTGTCCTGCTCTACCATCGCGTATTTTACACCTGCTTCGCGACTGGCTATGAATATACTTTCCCAGTTTAAATTGCCCTCCATTACTTCGGCCATTAGCTGGTTGCCGTCTGCCCAAGCCATATCTTTGAAGTGGATTACACCGACGCGCCCGCTAAGCTTCTTAATCCATGCCGCTGGGTCAGCGCCGCCGGCCTGTACCCAATAGGTATCCAATGTGAAGCCTATTTGAGGGAACTCATCGGCAAGGTAGTCCATCATTAGCTTGCCGTCATACTTTTCGAATTCGAAGGCATGATTGTGATACATAAGTGTCATGCCGGCAGCATGGATTTTTTCTGCCGCGGGAGTATAATCGACTATAAAACGCTTTACTCCTTCGGCGTTACGCTCATACCCACCTGGCATAGCTCCTATACCGATATAGCTGGCACCCATGATACGATGCTCTTCTATTACCGCTTCGGTTTCATCTTTAATGCGAGCCGGGTTGGTGTGAGTAATAGATATGCCAACGCCATTTGCTTTGCAGATATCCGCCACTTCTTGGACAGGAATCGGCCCAATTGCGGATACTTGTACATATTTGTACCCCATGTCTGCTACTTTTTTGATTGTAGCGGCAAAATCCTCCGCCGTTTGCGTGTGTTCGCGCACGGTGTACAGTTGCGCTCCGATTTTCATCAACTTTCCCCTTTCATTTAAATGAGGGACTTTACTCAGTAAAATCCCAGTTATGATGCACGCTTTGCACATCGTCTTCTTCGTCTAGTAAATCTAGCAGTTTGCGCATTTGTTTTAGTTCTTCCGGGGTTTTTAGGCTTACCCAGGTCTGGGGAAGCATAGTTATTTCCGCAGAAGCCATTGATATATCGGCGTCTTCTACCGCTTGCCGTACCGCAGAAAAATAGGCCACAGATGTATGAATCTCGTAGCCTTCCTCTAAGCTGATAAAATCCTCTGCGCCAGCATCAGCTGTCAAGAGCATTAGATCATCCTCGTTTATGCTATTGTCTGCTTCTATTAAAATTTGACCGATTTCTGTGAAAGAAAAAGATACGCAGCCTTGGGTGCCAAGGCTTCCGCCGCCTTTTGTAAAGGCATGCCTTACATTAGCAGCCGCACGGTTACGATTGTCTGTTAGTACCTTTACTATAACAGCAACGCCACTTGGGCCATAGCCTTCATAGGTAACCGCTTCAAAATTAACCGCGTTAATATCACCCGCGGCTTTTTTTATGCTGCGGTCTATTGTGTCGTTGGGCATGTTTTCTGCCCTCGCTTTAGCAATTACGTCCTTTAAACGGCTATTAGCTTCCGGGTCAGGGCCGCCGCCATGTTTTACTGCCATTGCCAACTCGCGCCCCAGGCGGGTGAATATTTTGCCACGGGCGGCGTCGTTCTTTCCTTTTCGGTGTTTGATGTTAGCAAACTTAGAATGTCCTGCCAATGGAATCATCCCTTTTATGCCCGTATGGGCGTATTTTACTGGCTAATTAAAGCCAACGTGTTTTTATTTAAATTTATAGTGTCTTTTCACTTTTATTATGGCTCAACCGTTCGTTTTCACACGCGACGCTGCCATATATAGTGCGCACTCTATGCGCTTACGCTGCAAGTCGCAGCTTATCTCATCCGGCTTATTGATATCACCGTGTGTATTGTAGGCCGTTGCCATACAACCTCCGCTGCAATAATAACGTGCCCAACACTCCCGGCAAGCCGGTTTGGAGTATACATGACAACCCGCGAATTCGGACACTGTTTTATCGTTAACAATGCCCGTATCCAAGTCACCAAGGCAGAAACTATCATCCCCTACAAACTGATGGCAAGGGAACAACTTGCCACTTGGGGTTATGGCTAAATATTCGGATCCGGCCCCGCATCCTGTTACGCGCTTAGCCAAACATGGCCCACCGCTCAAATCCATTTGGAAGTGAAAAAAATTTACAGGCTTGCCTTCATTTTCGCGTACTAATAGGGCCGCCGCCAACTTTTCATACTCTGCAAATAAAATTGGTAGATCATTTGCGCATAGGGCATAGCCTGTGCCTGGCAGAGCTACTACAGGCTCTACGGATATTTGCGTGAAGCCTACATCGGCTAAGTGTAATACATCTGCGGCAAAGTCCAGGTTGTTACGGGTGTAAGTGCCACGGACATAGTAACGCTCATGATTGCGGGAATCGGCCAGGGCCTTGATTTTAGGAAACACTGTGGAATAGCTACCATTACCCCCGGTGGCCATCTTGCGCATATTGTCATTAACTTCCGGTCTGCCATCCAGACTAAGCACCACATTGTCCATATGTTCGTTGATATATAAATGGTCATCATCTGACAGCAACGCGCCATTAGTGGTTAGCGTGAAACGGAAGCGCTTGCCAGTTTCTTTTTCACGGGCACGACCATAAGCCACTAATGCCTTTACAGTGTTAAAGTTAAGCATAGGCTCCCCGCCAAAAAAATCTACTTCAAGATTGCGGCGCCCCCCCGATTGGGCTATTAGAAAGTCTAGGGCCTTTTTACCTGTTTCCAAGGACATAAGACCTCTATCCCGGCCATAATCGCCTTGACCTGCAAAGCAATAACCACATCTTAAATTACACTCGTGAGCCATATGCATACATATGGCTTTTATCACCGGGCGACGGTTTTGCATATGGGTGTGTACTTGCGCCTCGTTTGACTGTGTAAACAGCTGGCCTTGGCTTATTAGCTTGGATATTTCCGCTAAAGTTTCTTCAATTATATGTGTCGGGAGGCTGGTCTTGGCCACGATAGATTCTAGTTGGCTTGATACGGGATTATACATGATTAGCTCTGGCGAGTCTTTTAGCGCACACAGCACTGTATAAGCCGCTTCGTCCACAGCATGTAGGGCGCCGCTGGCTATATCAAGTACCAGATGGCGCCCGTTTATACAAAAGCAATGAATCATATTATGCGGTTTGCTCGCAATTTTGGTTTGCTACTGTGCAGGAAGTCTTACAAGCAGACTGACATGATGTTTGGCACTCGCCACAGCCCATAGCTTCATGGCTTTCTTGGCTGTGGTTGGTGCCTGGGAAAATGGTTTTGATGTGTTCCATAGGTATCTACCCTTTCGTGAATGAATTTACGATATTTTACCTTATACGAAGGCGTAGCACAATCATTAAATTTTCGGGACGTATGCTATAATCAGCCAGCAGATGTGTGATGCAAGATACACCCTATTTATACGCTGACATGCTACATCCTCATTATCTCGCTCAAAACCCTTGGCTTTAACCTTAGGCATCCAGCTTTGTTAGATTGTGGATATAGAACAACAAATCAATATTAAGTATCTTGGTATGAGCTATGCTGATTACGCATTTTGATTTACCTTTTTCATTAGGGGCATAAAACTTTAGCATACCCTCGTCGCGTTCTTTTAATGTGATGGAGGTAATGTCTTTTGCCGCAACCTCGCAGATTAATTTGCCGCTTTTTGCATGAGTATGGCTAAATATGCCTTCTTTGAAGCTGATTTCATCACCGAAGGATATTGTATGTGAGTTGACGTTTTCTCTTGTTATATGGTTTTCCTTGATTAGCCAAACGGTATAAATGTCGGCCAAATCATGACCGGCGGTACTAACAACATCTACGCTCTCTAAATCCTTGTTATTTGGTTCTATACAGACTCTGCGGTTTTGTACTCCTTTATTGTTTGGGGATATCAAGCTATAGTCCAGTGCCGAATGCTCGACACCTGAAAGCAAAGCACCGACTAACCCATAACCTGTAGCAATCACAGCATCGCGGGAATCATCTTCACGTAAGCCGGCAATTTGGCTGAAATGGTACCCTTGTTCATCGCCACTTGATTTGATAACGACCCCTTCTTCATAAAGAATAGCCGTTTTGTGAAACCATGCTTTACATTTTATTAAGAAAAACACAGCAATCGGGGTTAGTCCCAGCCCGACAAAGCCAGCAATTCTATCTCCGTCGGGATTTATTAGGTCTACAATTGCTGTTCCAACAGCTGCCGCTAGGACGACAAGTGCCGCCATCCTAATCAAAAAAATCGTTTTAGCTCTTGTTTCGCGCATTGCCAGCTTTTTTCCGAAGTTCTTGTCCATTTCAGGCCTCCATTTTTTTATAAGATTATAACACATTGTAAAACCTTTGATAATATTTCCAACCAAATTCTTTCGGCAAAGGTATAAAAAATTATGTATACTCAGCAGAACTATTAAAACGTTATGCTAAGATAAAATTTTTTGGAAGATTTTGCGTAAAACCCCGCAATGTAGAGCTTTCCAAGCATCGTGTATTTGTATCAATTCTAGCGTGAAAATGGGCGTTTGAATGGTGAGGTTGATACAATCACACGAATCCAAACGCCTTTTTTATTTTGGATGCTGATATGTTACAATCACAATGTAAAGTTTCAAAGAAAATTTACATTACTGGAGGCAATGGAATGACAAGCGAAATTAAAACAATTA
>Ga0123355_10000460_pt1 | contig 53629 bp, 44 predicted proteins | sample TergutEmb28metaG_3_FD_89872 | JGI IMG/M metagenome (GOLD analysis project Ga0123355, IMG submission 89872) | Embiratermes neotenicus P1 segment gut microbial communities from Petit-Saut dam, French Guiana - Emb289 P1 | ecosystem: Host-associated > Arthropoda: Insects > Digestive system > Gut ... | reverse complement strand
TACAAATGCTTATTAATCGTGCAGTAAAGAATCGGCGAGATTTCTTCCGTATTTTTTATCGTTGAACTTTTCTTTAATGTAAACCCATTTCTCTACATCAATACTATAGCAATTTGCAATAGCAAGTGTGTAATAGAGAACATCATATATTTCTTCTTCTACCGTCCCTATGAACGATGATTCAGTCGCAGGAGTTGCATTTTTTCTAATAGCTTGAGAGAGTTCTCCTACTTCTTCAGCAAGCTTTAAGAAATACTCATGTTTCAAATCAGGTTTATGGTCTTTTCTTTTAATGTACTCTTGCAATTTGGAAATAGAAATCTGGCCCATTACTAACCGCCTCTCGACTTATATATTTTTTTTGCACATGTACCACACTTATCATGGTACGTAAGTGCGTCCTTGAGCTGTTTCCATTCAGCCAGTAAAGCCATTTTATCATAATTTCGTTTCATTTGTGATGGAGTTTGCCCGAACGACGTTATTTCCACCCTTCACAACATATGTTGAATTATGCATTATTTTGATAAACGATGCCGTTTTGATAATATTAATTGCGTGTTATGCCGATAATGTGCAATATATTTATATTTCTCCGTATGCAAATTGGATTTAGTAATATCTCACAGAGGCACAGAGAACACAGAGAAGGAATTCATGTGACCAAACAAGGATTAAAACGAATCAGAAACGGCTTTCTCTCTGTGGACTCCGTGCCTCTGTGAGAAATAAAGTTTAACTTAGGCTTGACGTAAGCCCCCACAATAGCACGCATCCTACAAGGCTACTGCAAACGCGACTGGCCACTTTCCTCTATCTATCAGCCGTTGTAGAGGGAATATCGCATACGTGCAGACTATACAATCGCACGGCTAAGGATGGGAACACGCCCTAATGCTTATTTTCCGCTCATGCTTGTAATAGTCACATAAACTAAAAAGAGCAGACACGGTCACGCACAAGCAAAATCCATATGCTATACTTATCTTGTGGAGGGGTGATGAGCTATTCATGCGTGGGAATCAATCCAAAAAACAGTAGATTCCATTGAAGAAAATCTCGGAGAAGAAATACCGATTGAGGATTTAGCTGACATCGCCGCCCTTTCGTTGTTTTATTTTCAACGACTATTCGCACGGCTCGTAAAGAAACCGGTGCGGGAATATATCAAGCTGCGAAGATTGGCTCATGCTGTGGCAAGCCTACAAAATGGAAGTAATCATATTATTGACGTTGCCGCCAAATATGGCTTTGGCGGTCGTGAAACATTCTCACGGGCATTTAAGGAAACATACGAACTATCCCCATCAGAGTACAGACATAAACCTATAGGGCTAAATTATTTCGACAAGCCAAATCTTTTACTGAACTATGTAATGGTAGACGAAGATGTGCCTTTGATTACCGAAGGTATTGTGTTGGAGTATAGCCGCAAAACCCTTGATGACCCTATCCACTTCCTTGGTGTTGAGGACTTATGGCGATTCAAACCAGGCAAAATGCTTGGCGAAAGACCAGGCGTTTCAGAGCCTGCCGCCATTTGGGACAAGTTTAATAATATGATTGACGATATTCAATGTATTGCACATGGGCGGCGGGTCGGGGTGTCCTATCATGGTGGTGCGCCAGAGGGTTATTCTACTTATTTTGTAGGTGCAGAGGTTGAAGCAGATATAGCCAATTCGCCCGATAATCGTTTCGCAGGATGGGTATTACCCTCAAGAGAGTATATCGTTTGTCGGTATGAAGCGGAGGATTTTTCTGGGCTTATGGCTTCTCTTGGAAAAATGATGAAGTTTACACGATATTGGCTTAAAGAACATGGGTTGCGGGCAGATGGATTTTTTCCCGAAGTTTATTACAACAACCTACCTAAAGCAGACCACGCCTACATGGAGATGTGGATTCCGTTCACAGAACGTGAAAATAACAAATAAACGGAGGAATTAAAATGGACAAGTACGCAAAAGGTATGTCAATCCTTGATGAAAAATTTGGTGGTAGCAAAGACAATGTTTTAGGGCTAGCTACCATTGCCCTCAAACCCAATGCAGACGGCAAACCACGCCCTGTTGTGCGTGATGTAGATGCACTTTACGAAAATGGCGCGTTTTATGTGGTGACACACGCAAAGTCATCTAAAATGGAACAAATCGCACAAAACAGCGAAGTCGCGATTGCTATAAATTTTGAGTGGTTTACGGCAAGCGGCATCGGCGAAAATTTGGGATGGGTGAAGAAGCCTGAAAACGCCGAATTGAGGACAAAACTTCGTAAGGCCTTCGAAAAATGGTACGAGATGGCAAATGGTGATGAGGGCGAGAATGTCTGCATCTTGAAAATCGGGCTTACCAATGGAATTATCAATCTTAACCACCACGAAACTTTGATTTATATGGACTTTGTAAATAAAACCGCAACTGTGGAGGGGAAGGAAATATAATTAGGGTGTGTTCGGTAATTCGCTTGTGCCGAATTTTCGAGTAAAAATTGCACTATGCTAGAAGCGTAAAGCCGCATGTATCCAAAGGTACATAAGGCTTTATGCGACAACGCATAGTGCAATTTTTACCGAAAATGTGGTGCAATGGAATTATCGAACACACCCTAAGCAAATGCTGGAACTGCCCTTGAAATTATACAGCCTACCTTATCGGCATCTACTATTAAGATTAGTTCCTGCCATGCGGGCCTATCCCAGCGAGTACCGCTGTATAGTCATATAAACCAAAAACCGTCCAATATAACTTGTAATTTTTCCGCACTACTTCGTCAGCAAGTTGATTGCTTGCAATCAACAACTACTAGCGTGCCTTTTGGCGCACGTCGTCGCTTCCTCGTATTGCGTCAAATTGCTTCGTTACATTGGACGGTTTTTAATTCAAAGACTATATTTACTTCAATTGCTTAAATATCCCCATAATCCTTTCCAGGTCTTGTATAGAGTAATATTCAATTTCTATTTTACTGGTTTTCTTGCCGGGGCGGATATTTACCTTTGACCCCAACACTTCTTTTAACTCTGACTCGGCTTTTTTATAAGCTACAATTTCGCTTTCAAGCGCGGTTTCCTGTTCAGGAGCCGCGCTTTCTTCTTGTTTCTCGGCCAATTTTAGCTCCTGGGTTATCATCGCTTCTGTAGCGCGTACGCTCAAGCCCTCCTGCACAACACGTTCGGCACATTTGCCTTGCAAATCAGGGTCTTCCACACTAAGAAGCACTTTTGCATGACTGGCGGTAAGCTTGCCCTCTGCCGCAAGTGCCTGGGCATGTGGGGAAAGTTCTAACAAATGAAGTACGCTAATTATTGCGTGTTTGTTTTTGCCAAGCTTCGCAGCAATATCATCTGCGGAGAAAAAGAACTCTTCTTTTAAACGCTGGTAGCTTAATGCTTCTTCCAGTACTGTTAAATCCTGTCGCTGGATATTTTCGATAATTGCGGCTTGTAGAACTTCCATTTCTGTATATTCTTTTACGATGACAGGCACTTCGGTAAGCTGAGCAAGGCGAGCCGCACGGTAACGCCGCTCCCCTGCAATTATGGTATAGTGGCCGTCTTTTTCTTTGTTAACCAACAGAGGCTGGATAATGCCCAGTGTTTTCATAGACTCTGCAAGTTCGGCAAGCGCGCCTTCGTCAAAAAATTGACGCGGCTGGGTTGGGTTTGGTTCCACTTTACGTATGTCAACCATTAACGCGCTACCAGTAGTGGTGGCAGGGGTAGATTCTTTTTTTTCTATCTGCACAGGTTCGTTTGGCGTTGCTTTTTTGCTTCCCGAGTTAACTCCGTCTATAAGGGCGTTTAGTCCTCTGCCAAGTCCTTTTTTCATAATTACCTCCTATTTAACGGGGCAAAACCCCACTACACTTCCTTCGACAAACAGCGCAGCCACTTTATATACCCTGTTTGCGCATTACTTCCCGCGCTAAATCTACATAGGCTTCCGCCCCTTTGGAATTGGGGGCGTACAGCGTTATTGGCAAGCCATGGCTTGGTGCTTCGCTAAGGCGTACATTCCGCGGGATGATACTATCATATATATGTGCTTGTAAATTTGCCCGCACTTCTTCTACCACCTGGGCACTTAAATTTGTACGGGAATCATACATCGTAAACACGATGCCTTCAATCGAAAGCCGTGGATTTAGCTTATTTTTGACCAATTCAATTGTATGCATTAGCTGTGTCAAACCTTCTAGTGCGTAGTATTCGCACTGGATGGGCACCAGTATCGAGTCCGACGCGCATAGGGCATTTAACGTTAGCATGTTTAGCGAAGGCGGGCAATCTATTAGTATGTAGTCATACAAATATTTTGCATGGCTAAAAATATCCCGCAGTTTGTACTCACGGTCCGGCTGGTCGATAAGTTCTATTTCCGCACCGCTTAGCTGAATGTTGGCGGGTAAAAGCTGGAGACCCTCTATACCAACGTCAAGAGTTACTTGCTCTAGATACGCTTCGCCTAATAATAGAGAATATATTGAATGTTCGACTGTATGCTTGTCTATCCCAAAACCACTTGTGGTATTACCCTGTGGATCCATGTCCGCAACAAGAACGCGCTTGCCCGCTTGGGCAAGACAGGTTGCAAGGTTTACATTGGTTGTAGTTTTACCCACGCCACCTTTTTGGTTTGCTATGGAAATTATCCTTTTCATAAGTACACTTCCTTTTAAGGGACAGTGAACAAAGCGAACGTCCCCCGTCTCGAATATTGTTAACTGATTCAACCTTCATTATACCACTTTATGCATGTGAAAGGAACGTATTAATGCTTAAAATGCCGCGCGCCGGTGAACACCATGGCAATGCCATGTTTATTAGCTTCGTCTATGGAAAGCTGGTCGTTTACGCTACCGCCGGGCTGGATTATTTCTGCAATACCGTGCTTTGCGCATAGTTCAACAACATCCGGAAATGGGAAAAGTGCGTCGGATGCAAGCACCGCACCCCTTGCGGCTTCGCCTGCGCGGGTTAGTGCCGCTTCTGCCGCCCAGCTACGGCGAACTTCGCCACCGCCAAGACCTAAAGTACGCCCGTTTTTGGCAACTACAATGGCGTTGGATTTTACGTGCTTTACAACTTTCATGGCAAAGATAAGGTCGCTTAGTTTTTCCGGCTGTTTTGTGGTTACGACCTGGTGCGGTTCGTCCGAAATGTTAGAAGAATCGGATTCCTGAAGGAGGATGCCGCCGCCTACGGATTTCAGTTCTATTATAATGGGGCTCTGCCCCAAGCCCCGCCGCTCCGATGGGCAAAGCCCAGCTACGCTTCCTTCGGGATGCGACAGAATTGGGCTCTGCCCCAAGCCCCGCCGCTCCGATGGGCAAAGCCCAGCTACGCTTCCTTCGGGATGTGACGGAATTGGGCTCTGCCCCAAGCCCTGCCGCTCCGATGGGCAAAGCCCAGCTACGCTTCCTTCGGGATGCGACGGAATTGGGCTCTGCCCCAAGCCCTGCCGCTCCGCTGGGCAAAGCCCAGCTACGCTTCCTTCGGGATGCGACGGAATTGGGCTCTGCCCCAAGCCCTGCCGCTCCGCTGGGCAAAGCCCAGCTACGCTTCCTTCGGGATGCGACATAGCTACCTTTTGTACGTTCGGCAATTCCAGCAGTCGCAGGTTTTTCTTTTTGGTCAGCACTTTTAGTGCGTCTGCACTGTATGCAGGCGCGATTATCACTTCCAGGAAGGTTTCGTTCATTTTTTTTGCAGTAGCTTCGTCCAGCTCCCGGTTAACGCAAATTATTCCACCAAAAATGGACGTGGGGTCGCAGTCGTACGCGGCGGTATAGGCTTCTAAAACGGTGTTGCCAATTGCCGCACCGCAAGGTGTACCGTGTTTTACTGCAACGCATACGGGCTCGTCAAATTCTAGGGCAAGGGCTAGGGTCGCATGGGCATCGGCTACATTATTGTAGGAAAGCGGCTTACCATGCAATAATTTTGCCGATTCTATGCCGCCGGAAATTAGGGGCAGTGAGCCCGGCGAGCATTCCCCGTCCCGCCCTTGCTGTGGCCATGCATAATACGCCGCTTGCTGGTGAGGATTTTCGCCGTAACGCATTTCGGTTTCGTGCTTGTCGAAAGTGATGGTAAGAGTATCCGGGAAGGTACCTGGCGCGATTATTTGGCGCAAGTATTCCGCAATGTAGGCATCGTACGCGGCGGTGTAGGCAAAAGCCTTTGCCGCCATACGGAAGCGGTACTGCTCGTCCAATGTGTTATCAGTTAGATGCCGCACCAGTTCCGGATATTCCAACGGGTTTGTTATTACCGTTACATATTTATGGTTTTTTGCCGCGGCACGTATCATAGATGGGCCGCCTATGTCTATGTTCTCGATGGCATTCGTCAAGGTGTGAGCAGGGTTGTCCACTGTTTTTCTGAATGGGTATAGGTTAACAACTAAAATATCTATTGGGAATATGTTTTGTGCTTCCATTGTATTTTTATGTTCTGGATTATCCCACACCGCCAAAAGCCCGCCAAATATATTCGGATGAAGGGTTTTGAGCCGCCCGTCTATACATTCCGGGAAGTGGGTCACATCTTCAATATGGGTTACGGATAGTCCGTTTTCGGCTAGCAACGTTGCAGTGCCACCTGTTGATATTAGTTCGTATCCCGCTGAAACAAGGGATTTTGCTAGGTCTAAGATTCCTGTTTTGTCGCTTACGCTTAAAAGCGCGCGTTTTTGATTTGTCATTGGGTCAACTTCTTCCTATGTTAATGTGCATCAATAATACATGTATGCATTTATTGCGTCAAGTTGGCGCAACACATAAAAAAGTCAGTTGATACGAAAAATCGTGTCAACTGACTTTTTTTAATACGCAAATTTAGCGCACAGACTTCAGAAGCTATACGCATGGTTTGCAATATCGTATTGGCGAGGCATTTTTTCGACAGTTTTCGTTATTGATGACGCCGCGTGCCCAAAGGCACGCAAGGAAGAAGTAACGGAAAATGGCGGAAAAACGACCGTCAAGACGGTGTTGGAAATCCATGCGTACAGCTTCTCAATACAATTTGGTCTAATACATCGCGGCTTATGAAGGGTGCGAGTCCAAGCAAATCATGGATGTTGCCTGTTTGTCCAATTTTTAATGCTAAATCGTCAAGGTGTTTCTTTTTTAAGAATGGTGCAATTTGAACTAGATCGTGGATGTCGCAAGCATCTACTGCGTTTTCCGCTAACTGATTCAACACTTCTTTGCTTAAAAATGGTGCAATTCCAACCAGATCGTGGATGCTGCCGGCCGCTACTATTTGCAGTGCCATCTTGTCTAGGTATTCCTTACCTAGAAACGGGGCAATTTCGCACAACTCATGAAAATCACCGGCATCCACTACATTTTCCGCTAACTGATTCAACGCTTCCTGGCTCAAAAACGGCGCAAGTGCCACTAATTGGTGGAACTCGACTTTGTTTGTGTGCCGTGCCAAGTCGTCTACTTGGCTGGGTTTTAACAGTGGTGCAACTTCAACAATTTCGTCTATGTGAAGTTCTTTTTCCTCTGCATATACGGCGGTGTTTTGATTAAGGATGTTTTTTACTAATTCCACTTCGTTATCGTTGTCCAAAAGTTGGTCTATGGATACGCCCAGTATTTGCGAAATGCCGGGGAGCTTTGAAATGTCTGGCATGGTAAGGCCACGCTCCCAACTTGAAACTGCTTGGTAACTAACACCTGCTTTTTCTGCCAAATCGTTTTGGGTCATGTCGCGCTGTCTGCGCAATTCTGAAATTTTTCTGCCAATTTGTTGTAGGTTCATGTTTGTTGCCTCCTGAAATTTTGTTTTCGCTTAAGCAACAACAGAATACCCCCTAGCAGGGCTTTAGTAAATAAAGTTACTCTTGCTAAAGCAGGGCTTGAGTTATTTTAGGGTGTGTTCGATAATTCGCTTGCCCCGAATTTTCGAGTAAAAATTGTGCTAGGCTAGGAGCAAAAAGCCGCATGTACCCAAAGGTACATAAGGCTTTTTGCAACGACGCATAGTGCAGTTTTTGCCGAAAAGGCGGGGCAATGGAATTATCGAACACACCATAAGTAAATCCCGTAATCTAAAATTACATTGCCCTGCTCGTCTTTTTCTGTAAAGCGTGGGCAGTTGTAACGTTCGAAGAAAAAGGCGCGACCCGTACCATCTGTGCGGTATTCGGTCATTCCATTTTCTGCGAAGGCTTTTAGGCATTTATCGTGCATGCCATAGATACTACCGTCATCGTCACTGCCTTTTATCCAGGCCACGGCTGTATCGCCTTCGGCTAGATCCAGGTAGTCGAAGCCATCGGGTACGCCTGTGCCGGGTGGCAAAAAAACGCCAATCCAATACTCAAAATCCGGGTAACAACGCATAAAACCTACGCAGCCGTTTTCGATTCCCTCTACTTTGCCGAGCTTTTCAAGAGTGTCGAACCGTCCGGTTTGAAACCACTCGCCCCACAAATGCCCGAAGCCACCGTTTTGGCGGTTTTCGTCCGTGTACCGTTTGCCGATTAGGCGCACGGGCGGCATGTGTTCTTTGCAAATGTTGATGATTTCTGCCATTTAAAACCCTCCTACTTCGCTGTTTTATAGTCATATAAGCTGAAAACCGTCCAATGTAACGAAGTAATTTGACGCAATACGAGGAAGCGACGACGACGCGTACCAAAAGGTACGCTAGGAGTTGTTGATTGCAAGCAATCAACTTGCTGACGAAGTAGTGCGGAAAATTTAGTTTATGTGACTATATTTGTAAAATCCACTTCGTATTTCCACTCACCATATTTTTGCTCGTTATCAATTATCGTCCCGTTTGTTAGGGTGATGCGCAAAACAATTGAATCGGGACTATCTTCCCCGGCGTGGTCGTCGTACCAGGGGAAGATTTTTTTCATGTTGGTGCGGATTTGGGCATTTTTCTCGTCTTTTACCCAGCCTAGGTTTTCGGCTATGCCATTGGCAACGAACCAATCCATGCCGCATATTGCAACTTCGCTGTTTTGTGCGATTTCTGCCATTTTACTTTTTGTCGCGTCGGTTGATACATAGAACGCACCCTTTTCGTAGTACGCGCACACCATGCGGTTTGACGGACGCATGGCACCGCTCACGCTTTTGGTTAGCGCGATAGTCGCAAGGCCAATCACCATTTGCTTATCTGCATTGCCGCAGCGTTCTTCCATGAGTTTTATTGCATTTTCGTACATTTTTTACTCCTCCTCTATTTTAATGGGGCTCTGCCCCAAACCCCGCCGCTCCGCTGGGCAAAACCCAACTACGCTTCCTTCGGGGCGGTCAGGATGCCCGCTCTATAATTTCAAAAGTAAATATAACTGGGTTGTTGACATCTTCTGCTAGCAGGGATATGTCAACTAAACCTTGCATGACTGCCTCATCAAATCGTATTGCACTATAGCGATTATAACTGTTATCTACCCTGATTGCCAGAAGATTTTTTGTTTCCGCCCTAGTCTAAACTAATATTACTAGCTTGACAGCGATTAGGAATCCCAGAACAAGACGGGCAGCGTTCGCTTCGCCCATTCCCATTCTTCAAGCCCAGGATAACATGATTTTGTAGGTTTTTTGACACACAAGCTTTTTTTCAGTTGGTGACTCTGAGTCACCAACTGAAAAAATTTATTTCCTTGTCGTTCATCGAGATGCTATAATTGTGCTAACAATAAGCTGGAGGCTAATTATGGAACAGTTTGACGTAACCAATATTAAAATCGAAACCGACCGCTTGCTATTACGCGCATTTGCCGAGAATGACCTGGACGATTTTTTCGCATACGCATCCGTGCCCGGCGTAGGCGAAATGGCGGGCTGGCCCCACCACAAATCAATTGAGACATCGAAAATGATTTTGGGCAGCTTTTTGGAGAACAAAGACGTTTTTGCTATCTACCACAAGGTCGACAAAAAAGTTATCGGCTCCCTAGGTGTGCACAAAGCTTGGACAGATAGGGAAGAAGAATTTAAACATTTGAAAGCTAAAAACATCGGATATGTACTTTCAAAAGATTACTGGGGGCAAGGATTGGTACCGGAAGCGGTACAGGCCGTTATCCGCTACGGTTTTGACACGATGGGGCTTGACGCATTTTCGATTGAGCATTTTGTGGAAAATGCGCAGTCGAAGCGGGTGATAGAAAAATGCGGGTTTAAGTTTGTAAAGACAGGCATCTATCATGCGAAGCAATTGGACAAGCATTTTAATGAGTTAAGATATATTTTGCTAAGAAGCTATACGCATGGATTTGCAACACCATCTTGACGGTCGTTTTTCCGCTATTTCTCGCTACTTCTTCCTTGCGTGCCTTTGGGCACGCGGCGTCATCAGTAACGAAAACTACAGAAAAAACGCCTCGCCAATACGATATTGCAAACCATGCGGATAGCTTCTAAAGATAAGAATCCCGAAAAATGCAAAAACCATTAACCAAAATGACAAGATACATGAACGACATTCTTTTGCGCTGCAATTGCAGGGTGATTGCAAACAAAAGCGGATACCGCCTTCACGAAGTATCCGCTTTTTATCTTTTACGACGGGGGATGACGCAGATATCGTGCGTTCCTGGATGAGTCCTTTATGGAAATTATTGATATTGTAAAAACCTGGATTGTGGAAGAGGTTTCGATTACGTGATATAATTGTAAAAGTTATAATTCGGAAGGAGCAAGCAACATGAAAGTAATCCTGCTACAAGACGTAAAGGGCACAGGCAAAAAAGGCCAAACCGTAGAAGCATCCGACGGCCATGCCCGTAATTTTTTAATCCCCCGCAAGCTGGCGGTAGAAGCAACCAAGTCAAACATAAACCAATTAGAAACTCAACAAAAAAACGCCGCAAACAAGCTACAAAAAGACATTGAAGAAGCCCAGGCAATAGCCACAAAATTAAAAGAGACAGAAATTAAAGTCCCGGTGAAAGCGGGTGATCGGGGGCGTATTTTCGGCTCTATATCAAACAAAGAAATTGCCGAAGCACTAATTAAACATGGCATAACCGTAGATAAAAAGAAAATTGTATGCGACGCCATAAAAACCACAGGCGAGCATTCTGTCACGGTTAAACTTCACCCACAAGTAAGCGCGATACTTAAATTTGAAGTTGTGGCAGAATGAACGAGAATTATCAAAGCGATACGCCTCTTCAGGTTCCCCGCATTCCCCCAAATGACCAAGAAGCTGAAACCGCGGTGCTTGCCAGTATGCTTTTCGATAGGGAGGCCATTGCCGCCGCCTGCGAAATAGTACACAGCGACGACTTTTACCGCCCCGACCACCAGATATTATTTGAAACCATGGTGGAGCTTTTTAACCGCAGTATCCCGGTGGATATCGTTACCCTAAGCGACAAGCTTGCCGAAAAAGGAATGCTTGAGCAAATAGGTGGGCGTGACAGGGTAAACGACCTTGCTGCCCAGTATTACAGCTCTGCCAACATAAAACGTCACGCCCAAATAGTTGCCGAAAAGTCTACTTTGCGTCAGCTTATTAAATCTGCGAATTTCATTGCAAACGCAGGCTACGAGGCACGAGAAGATGTTTCCGCCATCCTGGAGCGTGCAGAAAAAAGCGTTTTTGACATATCTCAGCGTAGCAATGTAAGCGATTTTACGCATGTTGGCGAAGTTGTTGTAACGGCAAGTCAAAAATTAGAAGAGTTATTCGAGAACCAGGGTGCAATCACAGGCGTCGAAACCGGTTTTATAGATTTTGATAGACGCACGGCGGGGCTTCAGCCTGCTGAGCTTATTTTAATTGGCGCACGCCCGTCTATGGGCAAAACAGCGTTGTTGCTAAACATTGCCGGACACGCAGCAATAAAAAAAGGCGTACCTACCGCCTTTTTTAGCCTGGAGATGTCAAGCACGCAGCTAGGTAACCGCCTTCTTAGTGCAGAAGCCGCCATAGACGCACAGCGTATGCGCATAGGCAACCTGCAAGACGAAGACTGGACCCGCCTAGCCGGAAAAATTTCCGAAATATCTTCCGCACCCCTTTATTTTGACGATACACCGGGGTTGTCGGTAACAGAACTTCGCACAAAATGTCGCAGATTAAAAATTGAAAAAAACCTGGGGCTTATTGTTATTGACTATTTGCAGCTTATGACCGCATCTGCAAGCTCCAAACCCGAATCCAGACAGTTAGAAATTTCCGAAATATCCCGCTCGCTAAAGGGCATTGCCAAGGAATTAAATGTGCCAATTTTAGTAGCGGCGCAGCTAAGCCGTGCCGTGGAAGCCCGTAAAGACCACCGCCCAATGCTTAGCGACCTGCGTGAATCCGGCGCGATAGAACAGGATGCCGACGTTGTGGCATTCCTGTATCGCGACGAGTATTACGAACCTGAAACGCTAAAAAAAGGCGAAGCGGAGGTTATCATAGCCAAGCAAAGGAACGGCCCAACCGGTACAGTGGAACTGATGTTCCTTGGAAATTTGACTAGGTTTGTCAGTAAGGATAAAGGATAAACTGTGAAGCCCGCCTACAAACAAGAATAAGAACCCCAGGGCGTGTTCGGTAGTTCGCTTGTACCGAACACGCTCTAACATAACAAATTACATGGAATACACACCAACGCAGTAAAATTGCTTTTATTTTCTATTTCCAACTTGCCCCCCATTTGTTCAAGAAGCCAGTTACATATCCCAAGCCCCATACCGCTACTATGGGGCTTTGTTGTGTCAAAATCTTTACTGTTTTGAATGCTAACATATATAAATCTATCTTCTGCTTTGACGCATACCGCTACTTCTCTGTCTGTTGCTTCTGCGGCGTTTTTTAGCAAATTGGAAAAAACCAAACGTAAATGCTGGTCATAAGTATAACAACTTAGCCCTTGGTTGCCGTGCAATAAAAACGACATGCCAGGCATGGCCGCCCTGTATTCGCCCAGCATTTCACTTAACAATTCGGTTATATGCACCAAGCACATTTCTGGTTTGTGTTGTGCGGCAAACAACAAATCCTGAACCAAATCGCTTATATCCAACAACGCTTGTTGAATATAGTCGCAGAATTCCGATATTTCATAAAAATCCGTGGTTTGGCGGATTAAGCTTACATACGCCAGTGCAAGAGCCGCCGGGTTTTTAATTTCATGAGCCAGTGCTGTTGCCATCATATCAGAATTGGGTATGTTTACCACCATTATCTTTGAGGCAGTGCAATAGTTCTGCCGGCTACAATCATATCCGGGTCTTCCAGTCCATTTAGTGCAAGAATTGCATCTACCATGTTGGCATCACCAAAAAAGTACAGACTTATTGCAAGCAGACTATCGCCTGGTTGTATGGTGTATGCTTCCGGTACGACCGGTATAAGAGTTCCGACATCGTACTGGGCTTGTATTGGCGGTGGTTGCTGTGGCGGTGGCTGTGGCGGCGGTGGTTGTGTTGGTTGCGGAAGCTCTGCCTCCACAGGTGCTTGGGTATATACAGTCGGGGAATAAGAAGCAGCGTAAACAGATTCGTCCGGAGTTTCAGTAACAACCGGCGGTTGTTGGGGTGCTTCAGCAAAAACAGGCTCTGGGGTGTGTATTTGTGCAAACAAATTACGGTGCGCAGTTACCAGTTGCTGAATTTGAATTTCCATACGCGCTATACTGTCTTGATTACGCACAAGCCCAACGCCCATTACAAATGTAATAACAAACAAAACGGCACATAAACCGGCAAGCAAGCTTGTGGCACGCTTTTGTTCTGTTTTTACACTGCGGCGTTTTGCAACATTTGCTTTATGGCGGGTTACAATATCCTCTGTGTTATTGGTTTCGTGAATGGCGAAAGGGGGGTGTTTGCTAAACTCGTCAAAATTGTCAGGTTCGTAATTATAGTTGTCTTCGGGAATTTTTTCTATTGCGGGCTCAACAGGGGTAAGCTCTACAAAAGATGGGGGCTTGTAGTCTATCGTTTTGTTTGTTAGCATGTACTCATGCATATTTACATTTTTTTCGTAGTAAATAAAATAGCCGCCAATTTCTGCCATACGGTCTGAAGGGGTTATAGCATTGGGATTTGTTGCGTAAAATGTATTTACACGTTCAAGTGGATCCATAACAAACAGTACGTGGTAGGGTTTTGTAAATTGGCGCAAGTGATACGCCCCATAATGCTGGTTAAGATACGTGCCATAGCTTGGCTGCGACTGCATCCAGCCCACAATTTCAAGCCCGGGGAAATGTTCTTCCAGCATGGACTCGGCATATTCGGCACTTTGTTTAGAAAAGCGTGTATAGCCGTCTGCCCGCTCGGCATACATTCCATACATTGCACCGGATATAAATAGAAATGATTGACCGTCTATTAACATGTGGCGGCCAACTAAGTAGGCAATACGTTCGTCGTATCCACCGCTTGTTGCATACTGATGTAAAAATGTACAAACATAATCTTCCATGTAAATGCGTAGCCCGCTTCCAATGCTGCCTATTTGCTTTATGTTGGCAGGTAATGTAAAATCGTGCATGTCTCCCGCTCCTTCATTTTTAGCTTTGCTAATTTATTTTGTACAAGAATACCATGTCCAAAAGTAAATTATTGGTAAAACATGAAGTCGAAAAAAAAATTCGTTCCACAGCGAACGACTCAAATTGACACAAGCAACCTCAATTAGCTTGCTTTGCAGGCAAGTGCTATTAAACCCTTAGGGCTCTGCCACAAGAACCCAGGGACTCCCCTTTGGCCATTATATATTTAGGAAGGTGATTTAATGTACGAGTTCTATCACAGGAACAAGAAAAGCATAGATCGTATAGCGTTTTTGATTCTTATCTCCATTGTGGTGTATGCTTTTTTTACGGTATTGTTTACATTTCTCGCGCCGTTTTTCTTTGGGTTATTAATTGCCTTGTTAATGGAACCACTTATCCGGTTTATTGTAAGGCGGCTAAAATGGAAACGATGGATTGCATCTTTGATATGCTTATTGCTGTTTTTGGCAGTGGTAAGCAGCCTTGGCGCATGGCTCGTAACAACGTTAATTCGCCAAGGAGCCGCTTTTGTGGAAACCGCACCATATCATATTGAAGAATTAGCGGACCGCCTTAGTGAATTAAACGTACGCTTGCAACGCCTAGGCGATGGCCTGCCCGAAGGATGGGATATTCCCGAACTTCAAGAGATAGCACTTACTTTAGTTACTGTGTTTTTTGGCGAAGGGATGCGCGACCAAGGTACACGCCTTGCAACAATTATTCCAAACTTTTTCCTTAACACCATTTTGACATTAATTAGCGCGTACTTTTTTATGGCTGACAAAGATGTTATTTTTGAAACTATAAAAAAAGGCTGCCCAAAATGGATATCCAGCCAAATGGCGCAAACAAAAAAAGGCTTATCAAAAGCCATGAGCGGATACTTCCGTGCCCAGTATATTTTAATGGCTGTGGTTGGCATCATAAGTATTGTAGGGCTTTTAATTATTGGCAACCAATACGCTTTGTTTGTTGGTTTGCTGTTTGCAATTTTAGATTTTTTGCCAATTATTGGTACCGGGGCTGTTCTTATACCCTGGGCACTTATCAGCCTTGCAATGGGAAATCTTCACCAAGCAATTGGGCTTGGCATAATTTACGGGGTTATAACCATCACCCGCCAGGTTTTACAGCCAAAAATTTTGGGCGACCAAATGGGTGCGCATCCGCTGGCATCGCTTATGTCAATATTTATTGGGTTTAGGATGTTTGGGTTACTTGGGCTTGTTATTGGTCCGTCTTTGTTGATGGTGTTTATTGCAATATTTGAGGCAAAAAATGAGGGTTGATTACAGGGGAATGCTGGAAATATTCCCTATTTCCAAAATTTATGTTATGCTTTGTTTGTGCAACGTGAATAGGAGATGAGCCACATGACCAATATAAGCGAACTTATGCAAATTCTAAACGGCGACCATGCCAACCCACACAACATTTTAGGGAAACATGGTACCACTCTGCGGGTTTTTAATCCAAACGCGGCAGAAGTCTATGCCTTTGATCCATTAAAACCAAACACACGTTTCAAATTGGAACAAGAGCATCAACAAGGTTTGTTTGTTGCCGAATTGCCAATAGAAAATTACAAGCTTACTTTCACAGGTCACAACGGCAATACCTGGGAAACCTTTGATCCATATAGTTTTACACCTATAATCTCCGACCTAGATAGTCATCTTTTTGCAAACGGCACCCATTACGAAATTTTTAACAAGCTTGGCGCAACTGTAACCACTGTAAGCGATGTCCCAGGAGTTTTGTTCGCCATATGGGCACCTAATGCTTGTCGCGTAAGCGTCGTTGGCGATTTTAATACCTGGCATGGTTTATGCCATCCAATGCGACAGCTGGGTTATTCCGGCATATGGGAATTATTTGTCCCTGGTTTACAAAATTACGATAAGTATAAATTCGAAATAAAAACCCACACGGGCGAAATTTTGCAAAAAAGCGACCCATATGCATTTTTCGCAGAATTGCGTCCCGGCACCGCTTCAATGGTATTCGATATTGAAAATTATAAATGGAACGATAAAAAATGGCTAACCGCCCGCAAGAAAAAAAGCCCCTTGGATGGACCTGTTAATGTTTACGAATTTCATGCAGGCAGCTGGAGCCGTAACTTTGACGACGGCAACCGTTTTCATAGCTGGGCAGAACTGACCGAATATCTAATCCCCTATGTAAAGGGCATGGGCTACACCCATATAGAAATTATGCCGGTAATGGAACACCCCTTCGATGGTTCGTGGGGCTACCAAGTGACCGGTTTTTTTGCACCGTCAAGCCGCTTTGGCAGCCCGTCAGAATTTATGGCATTTGTGGATGCCTGTCATCAGAATGGGCTTGGCGTTATTTTGGACTGGGTTCCTGCCCATTTCCCAAAAGATGCTCATGGTCTTGCTCGTTTCGACGGTACATGTTTGTATGAGCATGACGACCCGCGTCAGGGCGAACATCCCGACTGGGGTACATTAATTTTCAACTATGGGCGCAACGAAGTTAAAAATTTTTTGATTGCAAACGCGCTGTTCTGGCTGGAGAAATACCATATAGATGGTCTGCGGGTAGACGCGGTTGCATCCATGCTATATCTTGACTATGGCAAGGATTCTGGTCAATGGGTACCCAACCAATACGGCGGGCGAGAAAACCTGGACGCGGTTGAATTTCTAAAACATATGAATTCTATCATTGCCGGGAAGCATCCGAATGTGCTAATGATTGCGGAAGAATCCACAGCATGGCCCGGTGTTACCCGCCATGCAAACGATGACGGTCTTGGTTTTGACCTGAAATGGAACATGGGTTGGATGAACGATTTCCTATTGTACATGCAAAAGGACAGCGTACATCGCAAACATCACCACCATCAACTGACGTTTAGCATGGTGTATACTTATTCGGAAAAATATATGCTTACCCTCTCACATGACGAGGTTGTGCATGGTAAGGGCTCTCTTGTAAACAAAATGCCGGGGGATTTGTGGCAAAAGGTGGCTAACCTGCGCACAGCATATGGTTTTATGATGGGCCACCCCGGGAAAAAGCTGCTGTTTATGGGCGGCGAATTTGCGCAATTTGACGAATGGAGCGAGAGCCGAGCCCTAAGCTGGTTTCTGGTAAATGACTATGAGCACCATAAACAAATGCAAAATTTTGTCCGTGATTTAAACAAACTTTACCTAAAAGAAAAAGCCCTTTGGCAGAATGATTTTTGCCCAAGTGGCTTCGAGTGGATTAGTAGCGACGACTACGAGCGCAGCATTTTGTCGTTCTGCCGCGTGGCGGAAAATCTAAAAACAACGGAATATCTTATTTTCATATGCAACTTCACCCCTGTCCCCCATATGGATTATCGCGTAGGCCTACCCATACCGGGCAAGTATAAAGAAATAATGAACAGCGATGCAGAAATTTACGGCGGCAGTAGTATCACGAATCCAGGTGTTTTGGTTGCAGAAGAATATCTGTGCGACGGAAGACAATACAGCATACCTATAAAGTTACCGCCCTTGGGTGTATCTGTCTTAAAAATTAAAACATAAACCAAAGCCCGCGAAGCAACCGCCCTGCTACATTATACAAAGCCCTTTTGCCAAAATAGGGGCTTGCTTCTTCAACGTTACCATCTGCTAAACTTCCATCGGGGTTTACACGTAGGCTTTGTGCGATTTGAGCATTTATCGCTTCCAACATAATGTCGTGAAACTCCGCACTATCAATAATAAGCATGGATTCCGTGTCGGAACGAATACTTCGCTCGTTTATATTAAAAGAACCTATAGCTGTAAGCCTGCCGTCAAACAGATATGTTTTGCCATGCAGTGACGATTGATTGCATTGATATTCGTAAACCCTAATACCGGTAGCCAAAATATCACTACGCCGAACGACATAGGCAGAAAAAGCCGGTAAGTTTGGCGTGGACGCAAGAGAATTTGTAAGAAGAGTAAAATCACGTCCCGTAACGGCTTGGGTAAAAAATTCAAAGTTTCTGTTAGTTAATGCAATATATGGCGACTGTGCAACTACACGATCGCTATTTTTTGTGAGCATAAAAAGGTTGTAGGCAACTACACTTTCTTTTTTTGTACCTTCGAATGGGTTTGTGATTAGAGTTATGCGGTTTGTGGCAATGGTGTTTTGGTAATAGTCAAATGTGAAATTGTCTAGCCAAAAGGTTTTCATAAACCTAATATAACTGTCTATAAGGCTGTAACGTACCCCAATATTGCCCCGTCCGCTGCGCAAATATGAATGTCCAGATGCTATTTTGCGGTTAAAATAAGCTGTAACTTGGGCAATGCTACTGTTTTCTTCGGTTGGGTTGTAATTGTATACCAGAACCTCTCGGTCAAAGGATGGCCGACCCGTAAAGCAGTCAGGTATAAAATCCCGGTCGGCAATATTTCTGCCGCCTATTATCATAAACTCGCCGTCTACTACCATGTATTTGTCATGCATGACAGAATTTGCATACCTGGGTCTAAAAAATTCAAAAGGGTTAAACACATATACGCTAATATTTTCGTGCACGGCCATAGCATTCCTGTATCTTGCAGGTAGCTGCCCAATAAAAGCGTTATTTAGAATTTTCACCTGCACACCTCTGTCTGCGGCAGAAAGTAGCGCACCCATAACAATATCACTTGACACGCCCCTATGAATAGAAAAAGACGCCAACAGAATGCTTTCCCTGGCGTTTGAAATAAGGTTAACCCTGTGGAAGAAGGCATCCTGCGGGCATTCTAATAGCATAACACGTTCCGGACCATTATACTGGCCATAGAAATTTGCTATATCAAAAGAAGACTTGGTTTCTTCACTTATATAGATACTGCCCATATAGGGGATAAGGGCAATTAAAATATATATAATGATGCAAATTGGAATCATAGATAAAAAAAATTTTACACGTTTTACCTTCACACTAACCACTCCTATACAATAGGAATTGTACCATGTTTGGGCAATGTGAATATTAAAACTTTGTCGAAAACGAAAACCCCCCGCCATCGCGAGGGGTCTTCGTTTTAACTAGCTTTTAACTCCAAACGCAGTCTATCCGCAATCAGCGCAATAAACTCGCTATTGGTAGGCTTACCTTTATGGTTACTAATCGTATACCCAAACATACTGTCAATAACCTCAACTTTGCCGCGAGACCATGCAACCTCTATCGCATGTCTAATTGCACGCTCCACCCGGCTTGGCGTAGTATTGCTCTTTTTTGCAATAGTCGGATACAATTCCTTCGTAATATAATTTAGAATATCCAAATCATCAACGGCCATCATAATCGCATCGCGCATATAATGGTACCCGCGGATATGGGCAGGCACACCAATTTCGTGCAAAATCCCCGTAATTTTAGTCTCAAGATTAACTTCGCGGTTTTTTTGACTACGCAAACTGGCGCCTTTTTGCAAAGGATTCCTAATTTGCTCTCTCAATTGACGGATTCGCATAACCAGTGATTCTAAGTCAAAAGGCTTGGCTATGTAGTACTCTGCGCCAAGTTCCATTGCTTTTTGTGTAATTTTGTCCTGAGTAATTGCAGACAAAATAATGCATATTGGCCCACCGGTTTCGCTTAGGTTAAGCTTTTCCAATACACCAAGGCCATCCAGTTTTGGCATTACGCCATCGATAATTGCAACGTCGGGCTTTAGAGATTTGATTTTGTTATAAGCATCAAGCCCATCATGTGACACATGTATAACTTCCATGTCTTGCTGTTTGTCGATGTACCCTGTTATAGCGTCGCAAAATTCTCTGTTGTCATCCGCCATAAGAATTGTGATTTTCTTTTCGTTCATGTCAAATTCTCCTAATGTATTATTTTGTCTCAGATAGTTCCATTATATCACAAAAATCATGGAAGTCAATGACAATTTTCCAAATAATAGGAATTATTTTTGCTTAATAAATTTCACTTGACGAACATATATATTAACTTGCAGTGATATGATAAAATATTTACGCAAATAGGAGGCGTTTATTTATGAATAAAAAAGGATTTATAATGGGTTTACTAACAGGCGTAGTTATCATGCTGGTCGTTTTCAGTTTTAATGTGTATGCCAGGCAAGTGCGCTGGGGTAGAGAGCTTAGTCCTAACGAAAAGATTAGCGAAATTTTTAGCATTGTAAGCAGATACTCTATTTTTGAATACGATAGGGATGTAATGCTAGAAAATATGTATCGTGGTCTTGTGGCCGGTATTGGCGATCCGTACAGCCAGTATTATTGTTTGGAGTCGCGCAGCAGGTTTATGGAGCGCATAACCGGGGAATTTGTTGGTATTGGCGTTCGTGTACTTATGGACCCTGTAGAGCGTATGCTTGGTATCGTACAAGTGTTTAACGATTCGCCCGCCTTCCATGCTGGTCTGCAACCTGGCGATAAATTTGCCACAGTAGACGGTGTAAATGTTATTGGGCGTTCAGCTGACGAAATTTTAGACAAAGTAAGGGGCGTTGCCGGTACGAATGTAACCATCGAGTTTTTGCGTCCAAGCGAAAACCGACGCTTCGAAGTTACAATAACTCGTGCGCAAATAATCGTGCCCAGTGTGTTTCATGATTTAATAGAAACAGAAGATGGTCGCACAGGCTACATTCGTATAGAAGCTTTTGAACGACCAACAACCAGCCAATTTGAAGCCGCTTTAGCAGAGCTTATGAGTCAAAGCATATGCAGTCTGATAATTGACGTGCGCAACAACCCGGGCGGCCTTATGGATGTTGTGGCAAGTATAACAAATGCCTTGGTTCCGGAAGGTATCATTACGTTTACCGAAGATGTTAATGGCAGAAGGCGATACCATCGTGCAACCGCAAACTATCTTGGACTACCGCTGGTTGTACTTGTAAATGGTAACAGTGCCAGTGCGTCTGAAGTTTTGGCAGGTGCAGTACTTGATACCGGTGCCGGAACCATTGTTGGTGAACAGACCTTTGGTAAGGGCAGTGTACAAACTGACTTCGACCTTTCGGATGGGACAGCAATTAAACTAACAATAGCAAAATATTTCACACCAAATGGAAATTCCATTCATGGCGTTGGGCTTACCCCAAACTTTGTTGTAGAAATGGACGAAAGCTACAGCCACAGAGTTGGCCACGATCTGGGCCTTGAAGAAGATGTTCAGTTACAAGTAGCCCTTAGGGTGCTTGCACATAAAGAGTAAAAATATGTAGGTACGGGCTTTCCAGCGGCTATAGTAGAAGCACCACCTATATATGTAAGGGCAGACCACAAATGTCTGCCCTTTTTGTTATAACTTGGCAAATATCCATCAAACAGGCAGGCTCACCTGCCAAATTTGATTTGGCCTATATGGCTGAGTGCGTAAATACTGCAATCGCGCAGGTAGGGATAACGCAAACCGCGCCAAGTGGGTTGCCCCAGAAGAAACCTTCATCGTTTTCGATACCCATTGGGGTCATAACGTCGGTACAAGCACTGCCGATTGGACATGCTGGGGGTGCGCCAATATCGGCCAAAAGCCTTACGCAGTTAATGTCTACAGACAATAGCACGCCTGTGAAGCCGCTGCCGGACAAGCCGCCGCTTGTAGTAAAAATTGTTACTGTCTGACCAATGTGACGCAACATGCTGTCGCATAGGCATTTTACATGATCTACCATGGTAAACCTCCTATTAATAATAGTTACAAGGTGGTAAACCCCTCATTATCAGATGAATCAAAGATTGTACACCTCTGATTTATAGTATGAAGATAGGACAAAAGTGTGAATAAATTAAACACAGATTGGTGTGGTAATATCATACATAAGTTGATTTGTCCTGTGTATAGTCATATAAGCTGAAAACCGTCCAATGTAACGCAGTAATTTGACGCAATACGAGGAAGCGACGACGCGAGCCCAAAGACTGACGCTGTAGTGCGGAAAAATTACAAGTTACATTGGACGGTTTTTAGTTTATGTGACTATATAGCGCATTCAATTTCAGATGGTGACTGTGAGTCACCATCTGAGCCTGTCAAAAATTCGTTTAATGATGGGATAGCTTTTGTAACCAGCCCATTTTTGCGATACACTAGATAATACTAGGGCGTGTTCCCACTACAAGAAGCTATACGCATGAATTTACAACACCGTCTTGACGGTCGTTTTTCCGCCATTTTCCGTTACTTCTTCCTTGCGTGCCTTTGGGCTCGCGTCGTCGCTTCCTTACACTGCATCAAATTACTTCGCTACATTAGACGATTTTCGGTTAAGTAACTATAACAAAACCCAATTGGCAACAAAACCCTTTACTTTGTTAGTCTCACCAAATATAATGTACACGTCACGATAAAGGCTGTGCAAATTTGCAGAAAAAAATTTGCTTTGCTAAAATAACAGGAGGAATTCTCATGAAAAAAGTAAGAATCGGCTTTGTGGGAGTCGGGCACATGGGGCAGCTTGCCCATCTACTAAATTATGTAAATCTGCAAGAGTATTGCGAAATTAAGGCCATTTGCGATCTTAAAATTAAGCAAGCTACAAAACTTGCAGAAAGGTACGACATTCCAAAAGTAACCGCAGACTATCGCGAGCTACTTGCCGACCCTGAAATTGACGCTATTGTATGCATACAATCCTTCGAGAATCATGTAAATTTAGTGCCTGATATTTTGCGCGCGGGCAAACATGTAATAACGGAAAAACCACTTTGCGTTTTCCCGCATAATGGTGAAATGATGGCCAATATTGCCGCGGAAACCGGCATGATGCATATGGTTGGCTATCACAAACGGTCTGACCCGGCTACCGAACATGCAATGGAAATTATCAAACAGTGGAAAGAAAGCGGAGAAATGGGCAAAATGACTTATGTAAGATTGTCTATGCCACCCGGCAACTACAGAAAAGACGCAGACATGCCATATGAGTCTGGCGAGCCATATCAGTTCCCCCCGCCGGAACCAGGACCTGAAGGCGTAAGTGATGAAGAACGCCATCGCATGGTTTGGTTCGTAAACTATTACATCCATCAAGTAAACTTAATGCGCCATCTGCTTGGCGAAGACTACCAGCTTACCTATGCAGACAAACATTTCTTTTCTGCAACAAGCGAAAGCGGCGTAAACTGTATACTTGAGCTTGAGCCATTTAACACATCTATGGACTGGCAAGAGCACGCCCTTGTTTGCTTCGAAAAAGGCTGGGTTCGTATCGACCTTACAGCCCCGCTTGCCACACAACTTGCAAGCACGGTTTCAATTTTCGATGATAAACATAACTGCATTTGTCACCCTATTCTTCCAAATATATGTGCAATGCGCAACCAAGCAAAAAATTTCCTACTTGCTGTGACGGGGGAAAGACCCGCCCCATGCGAATCTGCCGAAGCCGTTAAAGATTTGAAAATTGCAGAAGACTACATTAAAATGACAGACCCTTCCACCGGTCGCGGTGAAGCGAAAGTACCATATCATTTAAGAAATGAAAAACGTGGAGGCGAACATGGAAAATAAAATTGCGATAATTGGTGCAGGCAGTATTGTTTTTTGCAGCACCCTATTAAACGATGTTTTTAATACACCCGCTTTAGACGGTTTTGAAATTGCGTTAATGGACCCGGCCCTTGTAAAAATAGAACGCATGAAAAATTATGCGGATAAAATAATTAGCCAAAACGGGTTAAAAAGCACAGTTTACGCGACTGATGACAGACGCAATGCGTTAAAAGGTGCTAAATATGTAATATTCCTGTTCCAAGTTGGCGGAGTAGAAGCCTTTGGTGTAGATTACGAAATTCCAATGAAATACGGCGTAGACCAGTGTATTGGCGACTCTTTGGGCCCTGGCGGTGTGTTTAGGTTGTTGCGCTCCGCAACGCTAATGCGGGAAATTGATCAAGATATGCAAGAACTTTGCCCGGAAGCATATGTGCTAAATTATGTAAACCCAATGGGTGGCGTTTGTACCTATCTTGGCAGATATACCAAAATGAAATATGTTGGCCTGTGCCATGGCGTGCAAACCACCATGGACTTGATTGCAGGTTACACCAATGTTCCTAAGGATGAAATCGACTTTACAGCCGCAGGCATTAACCATATGGCGTGGTTCTTGGAATTAAGCCATAAAGGTCGTGACTTGTATCCGCTTCTGAAAGAAAACATGGAAAAACCCGAGTATTTCATAAATGAAAAAGTTCGCGGCGAAGTAATGCGCCAAAGCGGTTATTTTATGACGGAATCTACCGGGCATCTGTCCGAATATCTACCATGGTTCCGCAAAAACCAAAAAGCCCTGGACGAATATTGCGACATGCCGGACTTTGGCGGCGCAACAGGCGCGTACTATCACTATTCTAAAAATATTGCGGCAAAATATGCATCGGAAGACGTTTTCGCGCTTGAAAGCGGCAAACTTGACCCACGCAGTAAAGAATATTGTTCCTATGTGCTTGAGGCATTGGAAACCGGTATACCTTTCAAGCTTAACGGAAATGTGCTTAACAAGGGATATATCAGCAATTTACCAAACGATTCCTGCGTAGAAGTTCCTATGTTTGTAGATAAAATGGGCTTACAGCCAACAGTTGTTGGAGATTTGCCACCACATCTGGCAGCCATGAATTTATCTAACATCACAGTGCAGTCTATGGCAGCGGATGGTGCGTTTAATGCCGACCCAGAGCAGGTGTTTTGGGCAATTGCAATGGATCCGCTAACCAGTTCCGTTTTAACATTGCGCGAAATTAGGGACATGGTTGCAGATATGTTTGAAGCACAAGCCAAGTGGTTACCGGATTTTGCAAACAAAAAACTGCGCCGCACGGCTGGTATTCCAATACCGGTAGGCACAGTTCCCGCAGATGTTCCTGTTGACCCTGCACTAGCGATTAGCGGAAGGTTTGGGAAGCTATAATAGCGTAACTCTGACAGGGCTCCACATCAAGTGCGGAATAACGGGTAGCATGTATATCCATCATGCTTTCGATGAAAATTCCATACCCCTTTGTTGGATCTTGTACAAATACGTGAGTAATTGCACCAACCAACCTGCCGTTTTGCAGAATTGGACTGCCGCTCATACCTTGAACAATTCCGCCGGTTATTTTCAAAAGTTCCGGATCGGTTATGCGAATTACCATTCCCTTTGTATCATCGGAAGTGAAACGATTTACGCCTTCTATATAAATTTCATACTCGCGAACATCGTCGCCGGTTACGTTGGTTAACACCGTAGCCGGCCCTTCTTTTATATGGGAACGCAGGGCTATTGGCATAGGATTTTGCAAAATAATTTTGTCTTTTGCGTCTTCATCCAAAGCACCAAAAACCCCATTGTTGCTATTGGTTGTAATTTGACCAAGTGTACGGTTTGTGTTAACCATGCCTTCAAGCTCACCGGGTGCACCACGGGCACCACGTACAACTGATGTTACTGTAGACGGCATTATTACGCCATTTTTTACAGACATCAGTTTTTTTGTGTCCACATCCATTATGCCATGACCAAGCGCGCCAAAAGAACCAGTACGTGGGTTGTAATAAGTTAAAGTACCAATACCCTTAGTGGAATCACGCACCCATGCGCCAATGCGCCTTATTCCGTCAACTGCCGCGACAGCGGGTGCTAGGGTTACAGTTATCTCCTTATCATCACGGCGAAGGTGTAGAGTTATGTTACCCTCGCTTTCCGCAACAAGGTTGCTTAAACTTTCCTTACTTTGAACCGGATTGCCGTTTACTTTAAAAATCAGATCCCCTGCCCGCAAAATATCGTCACTTGGGCGGTGAGACTCGCCATCTTCGCCCAAAAAACCGCCTGTACCTAGTACCATTACACCGTCTGTATTTATGCGCACACCAATTGCAGTACCCAGCGGTATAACTTTAATATCTGGGGCAACATCCAGAGTTATGCGTCGCATTGGCAACCCAAATACGCCCAAAGTCATTTCTGCAGTACCTGCGCCGTCGGTTATTATGGTTAATGGCTGGTGAGTACGTATGCTAAACCCATATGTGACGGGCTGATTATTTATTTTTGCCACCGGAGCGGTTTCTCCATTAAAACTTGCGGAAAGTGGTAAACCTATGTTTAATTTATGCGTAGCAAATTCTGTTAATCTAATTTCGTCAGGAATATTTAGTAATGCTATAGCACTACCTATGCAGTATCCCGCAAGCATTGAAAATGCCAAAATGGCAATAATAATTTTATATCTATGTTTTATGGTTTTTTTCACGATTTTAACCCCCTGGTTCAAATTAAACATTCACTGTTTATGTTTGCCGGTTTCAGGGTTATATATACTAGACTTGTTCCAAAACCTGCTTTCGGTGAATGCGCGAGCAAATTTTTTGAGATGCAAGAAATCGCCGACGACGCATATTCGGGAGAATATATGCGAGGAGGCGATGACGCAGCATGTCGGAAAATTTGTCGCGCAAACGCCGGAATGAGGTTTTGGAACAGGTCTATTGTATCATTCTCCCATTTTACGTTTTACAGATTTGTAATACTCAATCGCATTAGTAAACTCCTGCTCGGAAAAATCTGGCCATAACAAGTCTGAAAAAAACCATTCAGCATAAACGGTTTGCCATGGCAAAAAGTTGCTCATACGGCGGTTTTCTGCACCGCCTGTACGTATTACTAAATCAACATCCGGTGTGCCTGCGGTGTCTAAATAATCGCCAAAATTTTCTTCTGATATATCGGCTTTGTTATCGGCGATTATTTTTTTTACTGCCCGCACAATTTCGTCCCGGCCACCGTAGCTTAAGGCAATTTGAACAACGAGCTTGGTACAAGCCGCTGTCGCCTGTTCTATCCCCTCAATAACGGACAGGGAGCGTTTGTCAAAGCGGCTCCTGTCGCCGATTATTATTATTTTAATGCCCTTTTCTACACAATTGGTCTTCTCTTCCAAAAAATATTTCTCCATAAGCGCAAACAAATGGCGAACTTCCCGTTCGTTACGCTTCCAATTTTCTGTAGAGAAGGCGTACACCGTAAGGTATGGCACAGCCGCCTGCAAGCACCATTCGCACATATGGCCGAACACTTTCGCGCCATTGTCGTGCCCACGATATAATTCAAAGGCATGTGCTTTTGCCCAACGCCTGTTACCATCCATAATAACGCCGATATGCTTCATTAGTACCTCCGCACTGTCAAGTAATGAACAAGTCCGCGCAAAAGGGTTTTGCCACCCTCTGTACCCGGTAAGTCTGCAATATTATCTAAACAATTTTGCGAAATTTCATTAATTTTATCTTCTGCAAATTTTTTTGCACCTGTTTTGGTAAAAATATCTCGCACAGCTTCTAAATTTTCATGTGTTGCGTTCTGCTTGCCATATAATTTATCAAGAATTTCCCGCTGTGCCGGCGCAGAATTTTTGTAAGCATAACCATAAAGTATCGTTTGTTTGTTTTCAGTAAGGTCAGAAAGGGCAGGTTTGCCTAAAGTTTTGTCGTCTGCAAACATGCCTAGCAAGTCGTCTTTTATCTGAAAAGCAGTGCCCAAATTTTTTGCAATTGGTCTGAACTTTTGCAACAAACCCTCATCTGCACCGCCGCAAATCATACCTATCATAAGCGGCCCTTCCACTGTGTAATGTGCAGTTTTCCGGTCGCAAATGGTATACACTATATCCATAAATTCATCATATTCTAAGGCAGGGTTTAATGGGCTGTACGGCCAAAGCACATCAATTATTTCGCCCTCTATTGTTTTTATTTGTGTATTAGAAAATTCTTTGAACACTGCCACTTTAATTGCATCGTCTATATTTGCATTCGCCAAAATATTGTTTGCGTAAAACTGCCCCATGTCCCCTATACATAATGCGCGAGAAAAGGCGTAATGATGGTCATTTGTTGCTTCGTAGTCTTTGGCATGTATTGTTTTTTTACCGCGACGGGTTTCGCTCCGGTCCATTATATCGTCGTGGATGAGTATTGCCGTTTGAAATATTTCGTATGCGGCGGCCACATCCAAAAAATTTTTTGCTTGTGCGGAAACAATTTGTTCTCCTAGTTTAATTATTGCGCCACGAATATATTTACCTCCTAGATGTTGCTCGCGCAAATCTTTCAAAGCATTTTCTATAAAAAACCCGTCGGGTTTAAACTGTAAAACATTGCTTGCCTTTTCTTCAATTTCCGCCTTTGCGGTGGCTATAAACTGCATAAATGCCAAATATTCATAGGACTCTTCAATAATTTGCGAAGGTGCCGATGCACTGCCAACCAAACCTATTTTCGAACTTTCTCTTATGTTTCCTTCCATGACAAAGTCCTCCTTGCTTGAAATAAATATTGTATTTATGTTTTCTGCAACACAGGCATCGTAAAGCTCGGTAGAATTTGCAGACTCCTTGTCACCAACCACTACCATTATATCTACACTACCAGCTAACTTCTGGGCTCGTTTTCGTTTAAGCACAGTTACATCGCATAAAGTATTATGAATTGTAGCAGTCGGGCAACGCTCTAATATTAATTCAACCGCCCTACCCCACCAGTCCGGGTTGCATGTGGTCTGTCCTACCACACATATATTATCACCAGCCGAAATATTTAAGCTATCAGTTTCCGATTCAAAAACTATTCCATTATTGCACCACCCCAGCGTACCAATGACTTCCGGGTGATTTTTTTTACCTACTATTACAATTTTCCCGTCATCTTCCCCTTTAACTATTTCATGGACACGTTTTACTTTTACACAGGTGCAGTCTACTATATCTAAGTTTGGCATACTGTCAAAAACCCATTTTGGTGCGCCATGGGCACGGATAATTAATGTAGAACCGGGTGGAATGTTAGTTATATCTTCTGTTATAACAAAACCTTTTTCGCGGTACTGGTTCATTACGTAATTGTTATTTACCAGCTTACCGTATAGATATACTCCTTTTGCATATGAATTTGCAGTGTCTATCGCGGCTTTAACCCCCTGACAGAAGCCGGAGTTTTTTACTATTTCAATCATATTGCCCCTCCGCTTACTACAGATAATCCGATAATAAGTACTCTCTTTTTTCCACTTCCAAACCCTGCTCGATAAGCAGTGCATACAACCAGCCCAAATCCAGATTCGTATTCAAAACCACTACCTTGTTCAGGGCAATTTCTTCCGCATCCGAGATAGGCTCTGGGGGTGGGATTGTAAAAATTCGGTTGTCTGTAACTAAGCTTAGCGATGGTGTATCTGTGGTTTTTTTGTGCCTATGAAAATTTTTAGAGCCTTGTAAATATCGCAAAATTTCACCTTCACGAAACTCTACAGCATTATTCACATGCCATGCGGCTCTGGGCATTCCGTCGGTTAAATATAGAATACGGAAACCATCCTCCTGGGGAAATATAACCCACAAAGCATCATTTCCCACAGAAGAAAAGTAGCGGAACAGAATATGCTCTACTGTATCCAAACTTATTAATTTATGTAATTTGCCAAACATTTCTATGCCTACTTGCGAAATTTCTTCCGTAATATTGACAGGAAGTGCCGTCATGTAAAACCGCAAATCTCCGTTTTCATTTGTAACCATTGTTCCATCAAAAATATGTGTGTTTTCGTTCATTTTTTCGCCAATGGGAAATGCAGATTTAACAAGCTCCCAACGATCTGGGGTATTTGTTATCTGTTTTATTATATTTTTAATACTAGAAGTTGGCTTGATTTTTTCTGACTTTGGCATGTCTACTACCCTTATAGTAGCTTTTGATGTGTTGGCCAGCAACACAACTGCCCTAGATTTCAACATTTCGTTTATCGGCAAAGCAAAACAAGCAACATCCCATCGGGATGCTGCTTGTTTTCGTGTAAATACATTTACGCAAGTTTGTGTTACCTCTGCGTATTGTTTAATTTTCACTTGTTAATATGCGACCATGCTACGTCGCCGACTATTGGAATTTTAAATGTTTTGCCGCTTGCAGCCATAATCATAAGCAAAATTAAGCTTACGATGGCCAAAAATCCGCCAATTGATATTACTAGACCAATTATGCCGCCAGCGAGCCAGCCAAGCAAAGGAATAACACCAAGTATGCGGCCAATAAAACCAAGCACCCATCCCAAAATTAAAATTAGCGTAAACCACAAAGTAGATTGCAGCGCATGGAAACGGACATATTTATTTTCACGTTCCATTATTAGTACTGCAATGCCAGAGAAAGGACCAAAAATGTAGCTTAATGCGGCGGCAATGTTTTCTGGCAGACCAAAAATTGATTTCATAATTACGACCTCCTATTTTAATGGGGCTCTGCCCCAAAACCCCGTCGCTACAGCAGGTCAGGACGGGAAACGTTCGCTGCGCTTACTGTCCTTTTTCAGGACGGGAAACGTTCGCTGCGCTTAATTAAACCCTGCCGGTGTCGGGGAGCGCGACCACACGCTCTGTTTAGCTTACATAAACATATACGCCGCAATTATTAAAAAGTCTTATGCTATTCCAAATTTTCTTCAATGCGTTGCAATAAAGTGCTTAAAGCCTGTGGGGTATGGTTTGGGAATTGCTCTCGAACAGGGGCTATCATGTCATAAGCTTCTTCATAACGGCCTGAGTTATAATACAGATTACCTAACATAATCATTAAATCTCGCCTTTGAGTGCTCCATTCTTCGTGATTGACAAAACGCCATGCACGTTCAAGATACATAAGTGCAAGTCTGTCGTCTTCTTGATAGTGGGAACTGCCTTCCTCAAAATTAATAGTTGCAAGTTGCGGATATGAACCCTCTATAATTGCAGCTAACCGTTCACGAATATCGAATTGGAAACCGGTTGTATCCAAGTCGTCAATAATATCAATGGCTTCTTGGTATCTGCTATTGGAAAAATGCCACTGAGCCTGATGCGCTAAGTTAACGCGCTCACCAAACCCCACGGTCTGGTTAAGCTCGCGGTTTGTGGCTTCTAACGTATTAATATCAACTTCACGCTCTGCTATTTCTTCTTGCAACTCTTCTAGCGCAAGCTCATGCTCTTCTCTTTCTTGCTCAAAATCTTGCTGCATGCGTGTTATCTCCTGTTCGTGGCTTTGTCTGATTGCCGGGAGCAACAGAAAATAAAAAACCGCGATCGTACATGCAACAGCTATGACAAAGGTTAAAATTTCTGCAATATGAAAATTTGTAGGCTTTTTATCCTTAAGCCCAACTATTCTGTAAGGGGTACCGCTTTCGGATTGAGGAGCGGAAAATTTTGCAGGTATCTGCTGGGCTTTTGAACCTCTGCCTTTGCCAGGGCTTAACGCAGAATAATATTTTGTGGCAACAGGATTAGCCGCATCAATAGAAAGCACTTTTTCTACCGCAGTAATTGCACGTTCCCTGTCATTTTGTATTAGATTGCATAATGCAAGCAAGTTTAAAGCATCAACAAACCTGGGATTGTTTTCCACAGCACTTTTTAACTGAATAACAGCCAAGTCGTCGCTTTTTTGCTTGATATGGTCAAGTGCCTTGTTATACATTGCAACGGCGTCATTTAGTTTTTCCAATACTCGGGCATTTTTCTTCACATGTTCAAGATATTCGCTTGCAGGATTTTCTTCTGTAAGTAACGAGCTACTAACAACCCAATGCCTTAGAGCATCACCCACATGCCCAACTTCAAACAAAGCTAAACCAAGCAAATTTCTTGCTTGGATATTGCCTTTATCTATTGCTATACTCTTGGTTAACAGCCCTATGCCATTGGTATAGTCCATAGAGTGAAGTTTGGCCAAACCCTGATTATACAGCCTTCTTGACAACCTGGATGCACGACTGAAAACTACCACATCAACATGGCAGTGTGGGCAGACATTGCCTATTTCTTCATAGGTCTTTTCACAATTTGGGCAACGCATATCTACACCTTTTCCGCTTTACCGGAAATGTACTGTAACAAATCCATAATATCAAGCAACTCGTCTTGAATCCCGTCTTCTACTTCATCTACGGTGCGCACAGGTTTGTACTTGTTTATTTCATCTTTAAAATCAATCATAAGGCTGGCACCATCCTCTCATTTTTTTAGGCTTTATTATATCAGAACAATACGTTCCCACTCATTCTACCATATTCGTCATACTTCGCAACACACATACGAAAAAATTTAGAAATTCTTTAATTTTCAGTTGGTTACTGTAGGTCACCAACTGACTTTTTTCGCCCAAGCATTAATTTGTAAAAAATATGCAACTGTTTGAGGGTATGACATTAACTGACCGTACCAATTTGATGTTGCTAAATTGTCCTCTAACAGCTCTGTTAACATTTTTTTTGATACCAATTTAAAAACAGGTGCCTTTTCGTCGTTTAAAACTTCCCTTAACATATCTTGCACACGCCTTGTGTACCCAGGGTTATGAGTTTTGGGAAACGGACTTTTTTTGCGTGTCAGAATTTTTTCCGGTAGCAAACCTTTTAACGCTTCGCGCAAAAGCCCCTTTTCTTGGTCGCCATGGTTTTTATACTGCCACGGCACATTGTACATATACTCTACCAGTCTATAGTCTAAAAATGGCATACGAACAGAAACTTTCGCCATGGCACCCATGGAATCGGCACGGGTTAGCAAGGTTTGTAAAAACCATCCAAGATTTAAATTAGTCATTTGGCGGATGCGTTTTTCGGTTTTATCGTCGTCGTAGAGGGTGTTTGCAGCCGAGATACCACGGTTAAAGTGGTTTTGCACGTAGTCTTTTGGGGAGCCTAGCAGGCCATGAGGTAAAAATCTTGCGCGATATTCCACGTTTTGTGCCCAAGGGAAGGTGTCGGAATTAAGCAACCCGTCATCTTGGTACCAAGGGTAGCCGCCAAAAATTTCGTCCGCGCCCTCTCCTGAAAGCGTAGTGCCAAAGCCTTCCCCTACCCTTCTCAAGAGCAATAGTAATGCGGAATCGACATCGGCCATACCAGGCAAGCCCCTGGCGTCCATTGCATCTTCCAAAGCATCGGCAATTTCGTCGCTGCCAACAAGCACAGACGTATGGTTTAATCTACGATAATTTACCATAAGGTTTATAAACTCATTGTCTGCGTTGCTGCTACCGGTATAATCTACAGAAAATGTATTGCTAATCCCTGATATAGCAACTATCGCACTGGAATCAAGCCCGCCAGAAAGCAAGGCCGCAACCTGTTTGCCGTCGCTTTGCCGCTTAATGGCATCGCCAACAAGCCCGCGCACAGTTTCCACAGTTTGAGCAAAATTATCTTGATGGGTTTTAGCCTTTAGTCGCCAATAAGTGTTTACTGCCAGCTCGTTTTTATAATACGCACATTCCCCAGGTGCTAATTCTTTTATACCAGAAAAAATTGCACTACCGGGTAAACGACCCGGCCCAATTAAAATTAATTCCGCGATACTTGTCGGGTCTATTTTTGCCTTTGTATGGGCAAGAATCCCGCTTATGCTTGACGCAAAAACCAGCCCATTCTGGCCTGTGTGGTAATACAGCGGCCTAATTCCCAAACGGTCACGAGCAAGAAAAAGTCCGGTTTCGTCCCATACCGCAAAAGCAAAAACACCGTTAAACTGCTCCACACAAGCTTGACCCCATGCCATATATGCATGTAAAACCACCGCGGCATCCGTGTCTTCCTGGAATTTATGCCCCAGTTTGCTAAGCTCTAAGCGTAGCTCTTTCCTATTATATATTTCGCCGTCAAAAACCAGCACATACGCTTTACGGCCAAAAACCGCGCGCAGTGGTTGCCTGCTTTCTTCATATTTATGCCCTGTATGTATTAAGCACATTTTTTCTGAATTATATGTACCATGCACATCTGCGCCGCGACATTTTAATGCCGTTTGCATTTCTTCTATAATTTGGGCTGTAATTGTTATATTTATGATTCCGCCTATGCCCGCCATTTTTGTTCACCCTCTGGTCATTCATTATAACCAGTGTATGCAGGTGGCTGGGAAAATGTGATGCATGATATAAAATTATTCGCGCATATAGCCGCACCAAACAGGGTAACTCCTTTCATAGTCACAGGAACGCAAAACCGTCCGTTCTTGCTTGCAATTTGTGCACGCTACTGCGTCAACTGCTCCTTGCGCACCGTCACCGCAGAACACCGCGTCACAGTTTCCTTGTATTGCACAAAAATTGCTGCGCAATAATTGGACGGTTTTACATTCCTGTGACTATAAATTCCCTTTCGCAAACTCTTGCGCAAATCCCCCAACTAATCTATAGTTAACACAACAAAAAACACTTCGAAAGGAATACCCACATGAACAAATACTATCTTGGCCTAGACGCCGGCGGCACAAAAACCCACATAGCACTGTATAACCCCGCACTAAACCTAATAGATCTATACACAGGTGGCGGCGGAAATTACGAAAATATGCCCGGCGGGTACGCCGAATTGTCAACCACCATACAAGGTTGGCTGGATGATTTTTTGCCTAAGCACGGCATAACAACGGCGGATATTTCCCGCGCCGGTTTTGGTATGTCTGGTGTAGACTCACAAATTCAGCATGACGAAATTCATAAAGTACTAAGCGGGCTTGGCTTTAAGGATTTTGATTTGGGTAATGATTGTGTGCTTGGCATAAAAGCAGTAACAACCAATGGTTATGGTATTGCTTGCGTTTGTGGTACCGGATATTCCGTTGTGGGCTTAGACGAAAATGGCGAACTTTTGCAACTGGGCGGTATGGGCGCAGTTACGGGGGACATAGGCGGCGGGCATTACACAATGTGCCAAACGCTGGCATATGTGTTTGGGAATTTATATAAACGTTACCCAGACTCTGCACTGGTGGCCCCTGTTATGGCAAGGCTTGGCATAACCCACAAAAGCGAGTTTATGAACGCCACCCACCATCATTCCTGGGTTGCCGACGGCAAGGTATTTTGTCGTGACATTGCCAAAATTGCGTTTAAGACGGCGCAGGAAGGCGACGCCGCCGCTACAAACATAATGAAAATTTCCGCAATATCCTATGGCGAGGCCGTTGTTGGCGCACTCGACAACCTGACATTTGCTAACCCACCAGAGATTGCTCTTACAGGTTCGGTATTCCAAAAAAATCCGGACTCTGTTTTAATATCGCTACTTTCAGACTACTTAAAGGAACATTACAAAAAACCTTTCCAAATTAAAATCCTAGACGCACCGGCGGTACTTGGCGCCCTTGTTTGGGCAATGGGTAAAATCTCGGACGAAGAACGCAAAGAGCTTGGTAAAAAACTTTACACACTAGACGGCTGCTAATGGCATACTGGAACACACGCGGCCTGCGTGGCAGTGCCTTTGAGGAAATGGTAGACATGACCAATAAACTTTATAATCAGCAGGGGTTGGCACTTATACAAAAGGTGCCAACCCCTATTACCCCTGTCGCCGTGGACAATAAATCCCGCACAATTACATCTGCGTTTTTTGAAAAAAGAAGCACAGTAGACTTCATTGGCGTTGCTCAGGGTTTGCCCATTTGTTTCGATGCAAAAGAAACCAAGGAGCAAAATTTCCCGATAAAAAATATACATTCTCATCAAATAGAATTTATGGAGGCCTTCCGCAAACAACGCGGTGTCAGCTTTTTGCTTATACATTTTCACACAAAGGGCGAAGTTTTTTTGCTACCCAGCGAAGTGCTTGCCGACTATTACAAAAAAGCCGCCGAAGGGGGGCGCAAGTCCATTCCCTACAGCGACTTTAAAATTATTGTGCCAAACAAAAATGGTTTTCCCGTGCATTATTTGGTGGCGATAAATGAGTATTTATCGCACACTTAGCAAAACCGGCTGATATAAACGGACTATTCGTGAATATGACGGCGACAGATACACTACATCATATGGGAAGTTCTCTAAAGTAAATTGCAAAAAGAATTGACGCTCTGGTGAATCGTAGAAGCGCGTACCCGACGACCATGATGTAAAATGAAATTCGTCGCCATATTCGTTAAAATAACTTGTATTAAAGACCGAGTGACTATGGTTTTCTGCCCGTTCTTCTACGGCAAATGACATACGCCACGACTGCCTGTCTCGACGGGCTTCATCCAGTAAAACACCCTGGGGAAGGCTGTCGGCAACTCCATTTGTAAGGTCTATGCGCACTCTTTGCATGTCTTTGTCAAGCCATTCCACTTCGCTGATGAATATCGTTAGCTCGTTGCTTTCCGCAAAGAAAGGACTGTGCAAAACATGCGAAGGTATCATAGGAGAATCTGTAGAACCAAAAGCAGTTATTCCGCTTGTAATTGTATCAAAACGGTGCCCATGCTCGTTTTCTGCATGAAATTGCAGTGCACGTAACCACGCTGTATTAGAAGGGTCGGCGGTGAAATTCGCCCGCATGTGGGTTGGATAAATTTCCACGGTGGTTATGGTAAGTCGTTGCCCGTCCAACACAAAATCTCGGTTTACATAAATAATTTCGCCCTGCTCGGTAAAATTCGGGTCAAATTCCAGGGTAAATGTAAAAGTTGTTCTGTTTTCGGGTTTTGTCCATTCGTTAACTGTCCATTCTTCAGGTGAATAAGTGGGCACTGGTATTTGCGTTGTTTCAAATGGAACCACTTCCATTTCAAATATCATGTTGGAAGGCATTTGGTCACCAAAAAAATTGACCACTACCTGGCGCACAGCCGCAGTTTCCTGTGTAAACGACCCGCCTGATATTACCACAGGCAAATGCGTTCCCTCTACAGCGCAACGAACGCTGGGTCTCCAGCTATTTAAATACGAATATATTGGCGAGTCCAAGATATAAAAAATATTAAGCTGACGCTGGTCTACAATTACATACTCTACCCGCATATTAATGTCGCCGATTGTTTGCGCCAAGTCAATATGCTGAATAAATTCGTGCTCGATTGCATCTGTCAGGGATGGGCTAAAGTTTACCGCAATCGCAATTTGCCTAAGCACAGGCACCCGCTCAAAGGCATGGGATACCATTGGGGAAACATTAACCGCAACCGTAATCATGAGTAATACGGCCACAAAAATACAGGGTGGCATGGTGGCGAGCCTCATGATCTTGCGCTTTTTCGCACGGGTTTTTGTCTTATGTGATATTTGCGTCATGCCCTCCGGTGTGTTTTCCAGTTCTAGCAATAAGTCGTTGTATTCTTGTTGCCGATTCATAAAATCTCTCCTATTCATTTTATAGTCACAGGAACGCAAAACCCGGCTACGCTTCTTTCGGGAAGCGCAGCCACTCTAAAGCTCAAGCCTTAGAAGCTGCAACGCGCGCCGCTGGCGTGTGGCTACTGTGCCCTGTGGTATACCAAGACTTCGCGCGGTTTCAACTACTGTGAACCCTGCAAAATAGCGCAAAATCACAACTTCTTTAAGCTCACTCGGCAATTTATTAATAGCCTCTTTTAGTGGCAGTGCATCAAAATCCTCTACCAAAGGCTCGTGCGCAGATTCAAATGGCACTTCACGTTTCAAACGGCGAAGTGCTTTTTTGCACTCGTTAATTAAAATTCGTGTTAGCCATGTTTCAAAATACTCCGGTTGGCGCAGCTTTTTTAGGGATACAAATGCCTTGTACTCCGCTTCATCAACGGTGTCTTTTGCAAGGCCGTCGCTATTCAGATACAGTAAAGCTGTGCGGTAGAGCCTTGGCTTTATATTACCGACACGATTCGAAAATTCTTCGGAGTTCATCTGCATCCTCTCTTCTACCTTTTAGGTTATGTAATTATTAGATTCACCAACAATGTGTTTTTATTTAGGGTGTGTTCGGTAATTCGCTTGTGCCGAATTTTCGGGTAAAAATTGTGCTAAGCTAGGAGCGAAAAGGCGGTGCAATGGAATTACCAGACACATCCTAGTAAAATAAAAAAGATGCCCGATTATATATTCGAGCATCTGAGCTTATGGTTGCGAGTATTTTATTTGTCTTTTATCGCACCGCTGATGATGCTGTTAACAATTGCCATGATTGCAGCAATTATAAGGGCGGATATAAAACCAGCCAGTCTGCCACCAAGGGAGAAGTGATTGCTTAAAATCCAAGACATAAGCATTAGTACACCCGCGTCTATAACCAGGGAAATGATTAAGACAACAGCCGCGTTTTTAGCCTTAAACAGGCTTTTTACAAATGGGCCTACAAATGCATTTAACAAGCCCAGTACAATGGCCACCAGTATAACAGCCCACCATCCAACAAGTGTAACGTACACAAATGGAATGCTAAACCGGTTAGCCAGGAAGGCAATTAGCCACAGAATAATTGCGCTAACAAGCCAACTGATAAGTACTTTTACCATGAGACTACCTCCTATTTTTTTGGCATTAACAATTTTAATGCCATATGGCTCCCTATGGGAGTTATGGTCATTATACCAGATAAATGTAAAAATTGCAAAAAAATTACCGCTGTGGTGCAAATAAAGCAGGCCAAGACAGCGTGTCTTGGCCTTTTTATAGTCGCATAAGATGGAAACCGTCCAATGTAGCGCAGTAATTTGACGCTTACTTCCTGTGACTATATACGCATGGTTTACAATATCGTATTGTTGAAGCGTTTTTTCGGTAGTTTCCGTTACTGATGACGTCGTGTCCCAGCACGCAAGGAAGAAGTAACAGAAAATGGTGGAAAACGACCATCAAGGCGGTGTTGCAAATCCATGCACAGCTTCTTGGGCAACAAAAAAAAAGAAGCTGTATCAAAAGTTGATACAGCCCTGTTAAATCTTAGTCGCAAATAGCACAGCCGCCACATTGACCGGTGGTACATAACCATTCGCGCCATTCGCGATACTCTCTTTCGGCTTGCTCTATTGCAGCGCGCCATGCAAGGTATGCTTGGTGCTCTCTTTCGGCTTGCTCAACTGCAGCACGCCATTCAAGATATGCTTGGTGATCTCTTTCGGCTTGCTCTACTACCGCACGCCATTCAAGATACTCTTGATGCGCTATTTCAGCCAGCCTTATCGTTTCGCGCCATGCAAGGTATGCACAATCCGGACATTCGCAATCATCCGGTGCTACGCAAATTGGATCCTCAAAAGTTTGCACTTCATGGGCACCAATTGTAGGTGTTCTGTCAAACGGAACATAGCTGCCAAAGAAGTCTCTGCCTTTACCAATATAGAACAATTCAACATTAGCATTCGGGTATGCGGCAAGTAGTATTTCAGATGTGATAATTCTGCCTGCGCCTGCAAGTGGGGAGTCCGCATGCAACATATATGGTGCAGCAAGTTCGTGAAGTGTCATATTGGGTACGATTCTGCCGTCGCCTACGGCATCGGTGTCGAAAGTAAACATTGTGCGCCATGGTGTTGCCGCCGCTGTTGGTATCGGTCCTAAGAACGTTGGGTCTGCGTGGATAGCGTAGGCATCAAGGTCGACGTTTACACCCATATCGGCAAGTGTGCCGGTATTGTGGCGCCCCCAGAACGCGTTGTGGCTAAGGGATAGAGTATCGGCGGTACCCCAGAATGTTGCAACATCCTGGTTAAAGCGGTATCTGTTGCCGTCTGCTGTTGTAAGCAGGTTTGTAGCGTAGAAAATATTGTTGTACATATGCAACTGATGCCAGCTAAATACGCCAATGTTATAGCCATTGTTTTTTACAAAGGTATTGTTATACATAAACAAACCTTCCCAACCGCCTTGTACAACGTCTTGTGCGGTGGCGTAGCCGTACTGGGCGTATTCAAAGTCGCCAATAGCCCTGTTTAAGCCGTTACCATCGTTGATACTAAAGTTGTAGCGTACAATAGCGGCATCCATAAACGGACGCGGCATTCCAGGCCACATCATTACAAAGCCACCCTCGTTGTCATGGGAGAAGTTGAACTGAACAACAGTGGTGCCATAAACGCCCATGTCCCAGTCAACTGCCATAGAGTCGTGGTCGTATCTTGCCCTTGCAAACAGGTTATATTGTATAACTTGGTTATCAAAACCGTACAATACGCCGGTCCACTGTCTGCGGTGTCTGTTCCAGTCTGGGGTACCGTCGTCCGGGCGGAAAGTAGTCCAGAAGCGAGCATTATCATAGAAGGCATTTTGCTCTATAAGGCTGAAGTTGGCGTTTATAGAGTCCATACCTGTGTTGCGGATTACGTTGTTGCGGAATACAGAGTCAAGTGTACGCGTATCCAGCGAGAAGTTAATGCCATAACCGCCAAGGTCAAATATATAGCTGTCTTCCATTCGGAAATTGTGTACGCCACCGGCACCGTTGGCACCTACAGCTATACTCAAATGCCATTGGCCAAAGAAGATACGGCAAGGTAGGTCAGGATTATAGCGTTCTTCATAGCTGCAATACGGGCAAGCAGGCTCAAAACACGCGCGACCAATGCGGCTTACGGTGTCATGCCATGCTGTACCTTGTATTTGGCTAACATGAATGTCAAGCAAATGGATACCTGTACGACGTACGCCATCCCAAGTAGAGATAAATATGCCGCGGCGGTTACGCTCACGGATACCATCGGTAACATCGTTATTTTGTACGTGAATATCGCGGATAACGATATGGTCTTCGGAAGCGATATAAATTGTGGTGTGTCTGCCAGAGCCATTAATTACCGGCCTTGGTAATGACGGGTTACCCCATGCTTGCACAAGTATTGGCGAAGATTCTGTTCCGCTTCCCTGTATGCGCCAGAAATATGAATGGTTATAACCAAGGTTGCATCCGTATCTTAAGCCACCTTGAAGGGAGTTGCATAGGTTTAACCAAACGTCGCCGCGCATAAATGATATTACGTCGCCCGGGCCAAAAGTAAATTGGTTCAAATGTTCAATTGTTCTAAACGGTGCTACCTGAGAGCCGTCACCTGTATAGTCGCAACCGATAGACATACTCATATAGAAAGTACGACCTACTACGATAATCGGGCTCCACCTTGCGATAAGGTTTATGTTGCCAAAATCATCAGGATTATCGCCGTCACCTGGTTGCGGTGTAAATTGTTGGCTTGCACCGCCGGCTCTTTGACCATCGCGGTTACCACCAACAAAGTACCAACCAAGGAAGTCGTGACCGGAACGTGTAATGCTAGGCAGGGTAACATAGTAGCGTTCCATAACCCTCATAGGTGCCGGTGCCACGCCCGGAAGTGCCACGAAATCTACATCGAATGTTACATCGAATGTGCGGTAGGTTAAGTCACGATCAAAAACCCTAGCACCGGATGGATTCGATGGGAAGAATTGTTCTGTACCAGCGAAACGCACCATAACGGATTGCATGTGAATCTCGTCAATTGTGCCAAAGCCAACAGACGAGTCATAATAGATCCATGTTGCGCCGCCGTCTAAAGAAAATTGCAGCGGACCATAATCGTTGATAACACCGAAATTATAAGTGCTGTACACGCTCGGATCTAGGATAAACACTCTGTCATCGCGGGCTTCAAAAGCTGGTGCAGGTACGTCTAACTGTTCAAATAGGGCTATATAAACGATGTTTAGACCGCCCCAGCCTCTTTTTACTATACGCAGTATATGGTCGCCTTGCGGAAGGTCATCTACATAGATATGCGAATACACTGGAAGGGTGTTCTTGTCTACATGTGAATGGAAGACATCATTGATATAGATGTCAAAACGACCATCTGTAAAACCTGGATATTGGCCGCTGCCAAACTGCATAATATGGAAGCCAACGCCTGTAAACGGAACTTCGATATAAACGCTGCCATCGCCATACTGTTGTGACAATATGCCTTGACCGCCCCATAGGTCAACCCAAGTCCATATTGGGTCAGGTCCTTGGGCGTAGGTTGAAAGCAAGTGCCCAGGGCCTGTGCCTGTTACACCTGGGAAAAGGCCAAACATACATGAACGCCCAAGTATACGGTTTACGGAATATGGCATAATCCTAAGGTCTCCTGCATCAATAACAACAGAGTTAGAGCTATCAGAAGGCAGACTAGGCAAGTAAGCATAATTGCCTGCATGGCGCACTACGATAAAGAAAGTACCTGCCGCAGCAATTGGTATACCTGCTGTGTGGTCATAATTAATCCAGTCGCCCGCGCCATTTAGTTGGAACTGTAGCGGACCAAATTGTGCAATAGCTGCAGCGTATGAGACGTAGTTTGCAATATACAATGCGCCAGGCATACGTTGTGCAAGTACAGGTGTTGCAGCCGGGTTGTTGTTTGGCAACCTTTCGGCTGGAACTACTGTTGCCGGGTTTGCATAGCTTGCGAGCCAATTTGTGGTACCTGCAAAGCGCAAGTAAACATATTGGCCAACGGCCCCTGTAATATTGCCGCCAGTGTAAGCTGTCCACGCTACACCGTCAAGTGCGGCTTGGGTCATGTTGCCGTTTGCGGAAACATAGAACCATAGCGCGCCATATTCGGCCGTATATGCCGCATAGTCGGCCGGATAATTATCTATTGCTACTGTACCGCCATTATACACAAGCTCAGGGGTTGCAGGTACCAGCGGTACAAACGTATCAAAATGGTTAACTGAAAAAGTTTCCCACTGGACGTTGTTGCGGATAAGCCTAACGGTGTGGTTCCCATACGGAAGCCCCGTAACGCGGTACGAAGGCCAATCACCGCCATGATTGTAAAAACGGAACGGGGCACCGCCGTTTATTTCAATATATGCGTAGGTGAATGTGTTAAACCATGGGTTGTCAGTAGCGGTTGCCGACCAGTGCATATTTACATCAAACCCTGTACCGATAAAGGAGAACTGGAAATACGCTCCGGCCGCGGTTGTAAGCCATGTGTCTACATCAAACCAAAAATCGCCGCCGCCGCGGTGTATATTTGAGTGCAATATAACTTCGCCTTGCGTAAACGGACGTACTCTGGTGTCAGGTGCTTCTATATTAACAGTGTTTGAGTTAGCAGATATTGCACCTGGGAGGTAAGTTGCATTACCCGCGTGCCGTACTACTATAAAGAAATCGCCTGCTGCCTGTGCGGAAATACCAGCAACATCGTTGTAAGTAATCCAGTCGCCTGTGTTGTTTAACCTAAATTCCAGCGAACCATACTGCGCTATATCCGCTGCATAGTCTACTAAGTTTGTGATATACAACACATTTAGGGAACGCAAGGCAATAACCGGGGTAATCGCAGGGTTGTTGTTTTCTAACCTTGAAGGACGAATTTCGGTTGCTGAATTGGCATAACTTGCAAGCCAGTTACTGTTGCCTGCAAAGCGCAAGTAAACATACTCGCCAACCGCGCCCGTAATATTGCCGCCCGTGTAAGCTGCCCATGCGGCAGTATCAAGTGCTGCTTGGGTCATGTCACCGTTTGCAGAAACATAAAACTGGAGCGAACCATAGTTGGCTGTATATGCAGCATAACCAGCCGGATAGTTAGCTATTGTTACTGTACCGTTATCGTATGCCAATTCCACAGCTGCGGGCACCACTGGCACCAACGTATCAAAATGGCTGATGGCAAATGTTTCCCAAGGCTGGCTGTTGCGGATAAGCCTAACTGTGTGATTTCCATATGGAAGACCTGTAACACGATAGACGGGGAGCGTATAGACACCATTGTTGTTATTGTAAAAACGTATTGGGGCACCACCGTTTATTTCAATATACGCGTAGGTGAATGGGTTAAACCATTGGTTGCCAAGAACGATTGCCGTCCAGCTCATGTTTACATAAAATCCCGTTCCGGTAAATGAAAATTGGAAATAAGAGCCGGGAGTAGTTGACATATATGTTTGAGAACCCCCATCAAACCAGAAATAGCCGCCCCTGTGTATCTGATCAGGTCCTATGAACTCGCCTTGCGTAAATGGTCTACTCAAAGTTACAACAGGAGCAAATTCTACGGGATTAGATGCTTCTGATGCGTCGCTGGCACTGTAAGTACCTGCAACCCCGGCATGTCTTACCACAAGAGTATAGGTTCCTGCTGGAATACCGGTTATGCCTGTCGCATGGTTGTACGCAGCCCAATCGCCAGCGTCGTTTAGCCTAAACTGCAATGGACCATAACTTGCGATACCTGCTGCAAAGTCGGCGTAATTTGCTATTTCCAAAACGCCAGGGTCGCGTAGTGCAAGTACCGGAGTTGGCACAGGTGTAGCTGCCGGTGGCAGAATTTCCGCCGGTCTATGAACGGTGATTCTTACAAAGTTCATTCCCCAATACCAGCCGCCATACCAACCGGATAGTGACACTAACCGAAGGGTGGATTGTCCAGATGGTATATCAAAGCCGAAGGTGGTAATCCTGTCACCCTCCCAGCTAGGTATGAAAATGTACGGCTCATCAGTCACGGGTACGCCGTCAAAATAGGCCATAAAATGGCCTCCGCTTCCTGCACCGGAAAGCTCCACATATACCCTTGTACCGGTAACTTCAAGCTCAAGATATGCGTCTTCCGCTGCAAGTGGCACAGGCGGCCACCACAATCCGCCAAACACTAAAGCCGGATGGCCGCGCTCAAAGACTTCAATTTCAACTTGCGGGTCGTCGTTGTCATTATCATTGTCGTTACCATTATCGGCAGAGCCATAAACCGTAAAAGATAAAAAATTTAAACCCCAGTCGTGATAATGCCCATATATCGACACTACCCGGATGGTATTGTTGCCTTCAGGAACATCAAAACCAACTCTGCTGGGCGCTTCATACCAGCTTGTTAGAGCCAGATATTCCAGTGCAATGGCATTATTGATATACACCGTAAGGGCACCACCCATAGCTAAACCTGTGGCTTCTACATATACCCTAGTGCCTGTAAAATCAAGCTCCAGCCAAGCCCCTTCATGTCCTCCCCAAGCTGTCCAGTTGCCACCGGTTCTAATATCAGGGTGGCCAAATGGGAACACCTCACCCGCAGTATTAGATGCTTCAGAATAGGCACGAGCCGTAACTATTCCCCCTAAACCGCTAAAGGCCATAATTGCTACCAGCATTAGCGCAACTGCTTTTTTGACAATTTGTCTTGTCTTCATTCAAAATACCTCCATAAAATTTTTATAGCGCGACACCTAAAATGTCGACTGCTTGCAGTTTGCTACTATAGTCACAGGAACGCAAAACCGTCCACTCTTGCTTGCAATTTGTGCACACTACTGCGTCAACTGCTCCTTGCTCACCGCCAGGTGCGCCGCGTCACAGTTTCCTTGTATTACACAAAAATTGCTGCGCAATAATTGGACAGTTTCACATTCCTGTAACTATATTTTGTGCAGACATCACCTCAATTCTGTTGCAATACGCCGTCTTGGTCAATTCGATAAAAAACATCGGAGTTAATACTAACCCGTGCATCTTCTACACGGCGCATTAGCTCTTGTTCGAACAAGTGACCTGCCATGGCATTTATAATACTGAAGCGTGACTCATAAAAAGTGAAATAAGTCACGTCGTTAAGCTCCAGGTATTTTAAAATAGAGTATCCACCCATGTCGCGGTACACGCCGGAAATATCGCCAATTTCAAGCACGTTTGCTACCGTAAGACTGGGAGCCTGATCCGGATGACCCATGCCGCGCATCGCGCTTAGGTGTTGGTATTCAACTTCTGCCCCTTCCCAAGGACCGTTAAAATCCTCCCCGGCTTGGATGCGTTCATATATTTCATAAGCCGCAGAGCGGGCAAATATTTCGGGCATGTCGTTAAATGGTACGTGTATCTTTTTTATGGTAAGTACGCCGGGGTCGTTTACATGCCCCGCCCAGTATCTATAGAAATTTTCCAACAACTCTTCTTCCGTAAAGTTTACATTCTCTTCCGCTTCCATCCGTAGCATTGCCCTAACATCGGCAACCACTACGTCCAAATAAACTTCCGGCGTAAACTGCTCTGGCCCAAAAACCACCTGTCCGGCAGCCAGTGCTTGGGCGCGACGCCTGTTTTCTTGCTCCATGTTTTCCAAAATAGCCTGGTGGGAAATGTCACCTATAAAGCCACTTTCCTGTGCTAACGCCAAAATGACCTTGGTTTCCACAAGGGAATCCAAAGCCGCTTGTCTAAGAGCTTCCAGCGGCGTAATGCCGGCTGCTGGCGTTACCCAGAAATCTGGCTCGCTTTGCAAACGCCCCTGCACCAAAAAATTAGAAATTACCGTAGACCGCATGTTGTGCATAGCATTCACATACTCGTCGACCAAAACCGGAACACCATTAACCCAAGCAACGGTGTTTTCGTCATATGTATTGTTGGGGCGTAGTGCAAAAATTGCTACACCTACTATAAGTATAAACACCAAAGCTAATATGCCGAAAAATATCCCTTTGCTGTTTGTATTAAATTTATGATTATTTTTAATTTTGGTAGATTTGTTTGGTCTTTTTTTCATGAAAATACTCCTTAAATGGAGATCTATTTGTCTAATCACACTATAACATATGCGATGCGCTTATGTATACAACTTTATAATAGAATTTATTACATATTCACATATGCTACACCTAGACCGCGTTCAGTATAGTTGCTTAAACCAAAAGCCATCCAATATAACGAAGTAATTTAACACAATACAAGGGGGCGACGGCGGCGTGTGCCCAAAACCACGCTAGGGAAGCTGATGACGGAGTTGCAAATTTGGCAATGTTTCTGATTAGACTTACTATCTATGTAACTATGTAAATTGTCAAACACACCATAAAAAAAAGCTGTTGCAAAATTGGCATTTTACAACAGCCTATGCTGTATTCTTACGAATATACAACTTCTATCGCACCGGATTCAATTGCTAGATTTGTTTGGCATGTACCAATGAAAACCGCACCGTCGTCTACTATAAAAGTTGTAGAGCGCACATCACCGGTAACATCGGCTGTAGTGGCAAAGTGCAAGGCATTGCGGCATTGAATATTTCCGGTAACACGCCCCGCAACACGTACAGAGCTCGCGCTTATATTGCCGTCGACATATCCAGTTTCGCTGATAATCAGCACCCCGTCAATCTCTATATTACCAACTACCGTGCCATCTATCCGCATAGATTCAGAATCGTTACAAGAAAAATGAGCGGCATGTATAGTAAATCCATTGCCAATAACTGTACCTGTAGGTTTTGTAAACTCGTCTACCGTCCGAAAACGCGCCATAAATTATCTCCTATCCATTATAAAAATACACGCCATCCCAGCAAAAACACCAAGATGACGGTAAGTTCGACAAACATTTACATGTGCTCTAGCATAAATGGCAGTGGGTTCACAGTGCGCCCATTCACAGATACCTCGAAATGCAGGTGAGGGGCCGTGCTTAATCCGGTGCTCCCAACATGTGCAATAACATCACCCCTTGTAACATGTTGACCAACTTCAACTAAATTGCGGGTGTTGTGGGCGTATAGTGTGGTCATTGAATTACCGTGGTCAATTTCAACCGTAAGGCCATATCCGTTACGCCAGCCCGAAAATATTACTGTCCCGCCACCGGCCGCACGAATTGGAGTGCCAGTTGGAGCAGGAATATCTATACCATTGTGATGCTCGCTTCCACCACCAAACGGGCGCATTCGCCAACCAAAACCTGAACTTATATTGCCGCTGACAGGCCACAATGTTGGAAAATTACGCAAGTAAAGATCCATGCGGGAGCGATAAGATTCGAAATTATCCATGAGTATACGCTGAACGGCAAGTTCATCCTTTAGAAGTTGCAAGTATTCGTGCAGTGTACAAAATGTTAACGGGGCGGCTACAGGGTTAAAAGACATGAGCCCAATACCCGTATATTCTACCCTTACAGATTCCGCGGGAGGATTATGAATAAGTGAATACGAAAGCAAATACTCCTGCGACTCTTCTAACTGTTCAAAAAGTCTTGCAGCAGGGGGGATTAAAGCGGCACGGTTGCTTAGCCCGCCAATAAGAGCTTGTCGATCTTCATCAAACTCACGGATTAAACGCTCAATTTCGTCGACTTGTTCCATAATAATTTCAAGCTCTGTACGATGAGTGCGCGCCTGCTGCTCTAGCGCAGACTGAGCGCGATGCTCGCTTGCGCTAAGCTCACCATAAATTTGTGCGGCGGTTTCAATTAAATCGTCCTGGGTTTTCTCGGCCAAAATGCGGAATTCATAAAAATCCTCTTCCGTGGCAGATAAATTGTACTCAAGTAACTGTGCTCTCCGTTGAAGATAGGCCGAACGTTGTTGTAGCCCGGTTAATACGGCAGTTATAGCGAATATAGCAATTACTACGCCGTAAAACATAGAACGCGGTATACGAAGCGATCTTGTTTTACCTGAGCTGTATGACGGAACAACCATTAGTGAAATATATTTTTTTTGCTTATGTGACTTGTTGTCTATCAGTTGGCTTACTTTTTTAACGGATGGACGTGAGTTATGTTGTAATATCCGTTTTAAAAACATACAAAAGCACATCCTTTCTCCAAACTTGAAAATTACACCAAAAATATATTATCATGATATAAATAAAATTTCAAGCATAAATTACAATTTAGTGAAAATTTGTTAAGAATTTATTAACAACACCTGGCAGTCAGTGCTGGTTGGCTGGGATAAGTGCACTTTACTTTGCAGAAACTTCCTAATATAATAGATATACATTACATAAAAAAGGAGGACATTATGTTAAACTTTACAAAAAAATGCATCGACGCAGGCAATAAAAATGAAGCCTGTTCTGTTTTTGATGTAGATAACAACGGCGTACTTGACATTGTATGTGGCGAGCATTGGTACGAGGGCCCCGATTATACAAAAAAGCATAAAATATGCGACATAACATATGAGCACGAATATGTTTGGGATTTTTCAGATTTCCCCATGGATGTAGATGGGGATGGCTATATGGATATTATCACTGGAAGTTGGTGGGGCGAGGGTTTGTATTGGCGTAAAAATCCAGGCGATTCTGCGTTACAATGGGAGACGCATAAAATTTGTGAATTATCTAATGTAGAAACCATTCGTTTTTATGACATAGATGGTGACGGTCAGTTAGAAATTTTCCCAAACTGCCCGGGTGAGCCTGTGTTTTTCATCAAGCTTATAGGTTACGAAAATGGGGAAGTTAAATATGTAAAACATGTTGTGTCAGAAGAAAATGCCGGTCATGGTTTAGGGGTAGGAGATGTAGATGGGGACGGACGGCTAGAGATTATAACTAACTGCGGGATTTACCACATGCCAAAAGAAGGACCGATGGCGGGATTGTGGCAATTTTCACAGGAATTTGATTTGGGTTCCGACGCGAGCGTACCCATTTTGGTTCATGATGTAGACAAGAATGGTCTGAACGACCTTATATATGGAAGAGGGCATGGTTACGGTCTTTTTTGGCTAAAGCAAATAAGGGACGAAAATGGCAACCGCACATGGGAAAAAAATGTGATAGATGCTGCCTGGAGCCAATATCACGACTTGCAACTGCTAGATATCAACAATGATGGTGAATTGGAACTGGTAACAGGCAAACGATACAGAGCCCATAACGGTGGCGATCCCGGCGATAACGAAGCGGTTTTTATCTGTTATTATACATTTACCGATGGCAGAATGTACCGTCATATGATTGAATATGGCGATCCACTGAGTGGTGCGTCCGGTGTTGGGATTTATTTTTGGGGTGCAGATTTAAACGGAAATGGCAAGCTGGATTTAGTAGCACCCGGTAAAGAAGGTTTATACCTGTTTACACAGGATTAAAATAATAACAGGAGGAAAAGTTATGAAAGAAGGAAGAGTTACAGGCTTGGCGCATATCGGTGTTTTTGTTAAAGACATTGACAAATCCATAGATTTTTACAAACGCCTTGGGTTTAGTCTGGATGCCGAAGAGGCACCAAGTATCAAATTGGCATTTTTAAGTGCCGGGAATTGTTTAATTGAATTGGTAGAGCAAAAAGAACTGCCGGCTCGCCAAGCCGGAGTTGTAGACCATGTTGCTATGGTTGTGGATGATATTGATATGGCAATAAAAAAAGCAAACGAAAACGGTATCGAGGTAGACGCTTCCAAGGTTAATACGATGGATATTCTTGGCGGTGTTAAAAATGTATTTTTTGATGGACCGGATGGGGAAAGATTGGAATTTTTTGAGTATTTGTAATATTATATTGTGGAGAGTAAAACGCCTGTCATTGTAGATGGGCGTTTTTTCTTGTTTTATTTTTATGTAACAGATATACTTATGACAAAATTTCGGGAAATTATCATACTCCTAAAGGGGAACATAATGTTTGATATTACTATAATAGGTTGTGGCATAATTGGTGCCGCTGTAGCTTACGAATTTTCTAAATACGAACTGTCTGTAGTAGTGCTTGAAAAGGAAAACGATGTATCAATGGGGGCTACAAAAGCTAATTCCGCAATTATCCACGCTGGATTTGACCCAAGGCCCGGATCGCTTATGGCGCGGTTAAATGTGCAAGGGAATATGCTGGCTAGGGAACTTTTTGATGTGCTGGATATTCCCCATAAAAAATGTGGCGCATTGGTACTTGCATTTTCCCAGGAAGAAATGCAGACCTTAGAAAAATTACTTGAAACCGGCGAAGCTAATGGTGTACCAGGGTTAAGCATTTTAAGCAAAAATGACGTGCTAAAACTTGAACCAAACATTAGCGATAATATCGCCGGTGCGTTATCTGCTCCAACAACAATGATTGTTAGCCCCTGGGAATATGCCTTAGCACTTGCGGAAGTGGCAGTTGTAAACGGTGTAAAGCTTTATACAGAAACAGAAGTAACAAATATACAACCTGTAACAAATGGGTACAACATACAAACCACAAAAGGCGAATTTGCGACCCGTTATATAATTAACGCCGCCGGTCTTTTTTCAGACGATATTAACAACATGATAAACGAAACAAAAATTGAAATTTTGCCTGACATAGGCGAATATTTTCTGTTGGATAAGAACGAAGGCACACAAGTTAACCAGGTAATTTTTCAATGCCCAACGCCACAAGGCAAGGGTGTTCTTGTTGCGCCTACTGTACACGGTAATTTAATTGTAGGGCCAAGCAGTGTAGCGGTACAGAGCCGAAACGACACATCCAATACACAAAAGGGGCTTGATTCTGTTAAAACGCTTGCGCAAAAATCTGTCCCGGGTATTGATTTTCGCGCTAACATTCGTAATTTTTCTGGCATTCGTGCAAAGTCTACGGTTAAAGATTTTATTATTACAAAACCAAACACCGGGTTTGTTAACCTTGCGGGTATTGCATCACCCGGTTTATCTGCCGCGCCAGCGATTGCAAAAATGGCGGTGGATATGGTTTCGCTGGACCTTAAGCCAAAGACCAATTTTATTGGCACAAGAAAGCGGGTTCGTTTTCATGATCTTTCGCCGCAGGAAATTTCTCAAAATTCGGCCTATGGCAATATAGTTTGTCGATGCGAGACTGTAACAGAAGGCGAAGTCTATGATGCATTAAATTCCCCTATACCGCCTGCAAGTGTGGACGGGGTAAAACGCCGTACCACAGCTGGTTTAGGCCGTTGTCAAGGTGGTTTTTGCGCGCCGCGTATCGTTGAGATATTGGCGAATTGGTATAAATGTTGTCCAACAAAAATTTTACAAGAAGGAGTAGGGACGGAGATTCTTACTTCTGAGATGAAATAGGTAAGTGTGAAAAATGCGAAGCATTTTTTGCGCCAACTGCAGTTTGTGCCAACGAAGGAGGCTTTGAATAAACTATGGAATATGATGTAATTATAATTGGTGGCGGACCCGCAGGAATGGCGGCGGCTTACAGCGCGTGGCAAAATGGTCTTAAAAAAATTTTAATAATAGAGCGGGATAAAGAGCTTGGCGGTATTTTAAACCAATGCATTCACAACGGTTTTGGTCTGCATTATTTCAAGGAAGAACTAACTGGCCCCGAATACGCAGAGCGTTTTATAGACATGATAAGCAGCACCCAAAAAGAGCAATTTGATTTTGTGTTGTCCGAAAGCGAGGACGCAATCCGCACGCCTCAAGCGGATTGCCGGACGAAGTTTGAGGCTACACAAAACCAAATTGCTATAGAGGTGCTTTTAAACACAATGGTGTTGGAGATAACCTGCAATGACAAAACGGCCTTACCGCTTTCCGAAGGTAGCGTATCGGAGACTTATTTGGGTAACAAAAAAATCCATGCGGTGGGCAAGGATGCAGGATATGTTGTGTTGGATGCGAAAAGTATAATTCTTGCCATGGGTTGCAGAGAGCGAACCCGCGGTGCGATAAGTATCCCAGGTAGCCGCCCTGCGGGTATTTTTACGGCGGGAGCGGCTCAGCGATATTGTAATATGGAAGGCTACATGGTGGGCAAGCGCGTAGTTATACTAGGCAGTGGCGATATTGGGCTTATTATGGCGCGCCGTATGGTACTTGAAGGCGCAGAAGTACTGGCTTGCGTAGAACTTATGCCATACTCTGGAGGGCTGTCGCGTAATATTGTCCAGTGCTTAAACGACTTTGATATTCCACTGTATCTTTCCCATACAATAACGGAAATACGCGGCGCAAAACGAGTAGAACATGTCGTGGTTTCTAAAGTAGACGAAAACCGTCGCCCTGTAGCGGGTACGGAATTTATAATAGACTGCGATACGGTTTTGTTATCTGTTGGGCTCATTCCAGAAAATGAGCTGTCGCGTAATCTTGGCATTGAGCTTGACAGCCGCACAGGCGGTGCCATGGTAAATGAAAAAATGGAAACATCCATCCCCGGAATTTTCGCCTGCGGGAATGTTTTGCATGTGCATGATTTAGTAGATTATGTAAGCACAGAAGCCGAACTTGCCGGAACTTCTGCAGCGGAATTTGTGCTGGGTGGTGACGCGCAAGTTAATGTTGTTAAAATTATTAATGGTAATGGTGTAAGTTATACCGTTCCACAACGGGCTTGTACTTTGGGGGAAAGCAAGATTTATTTTAGAGTTAACAAGGTCTTTCGGGATAGTAAAGTTGTGGTTAGGTGTAATGATGTGGAGATTGCTTCTTTTAAACGGGCGTATATGGCACCCGGAGAGATGCAAAGTGTTAGTGTTAAGCTACAAGCTGGGGTTTGTGTTGTAGCTGTTGAATGACAATATTTCATAAGACTTATGTTATTATAGTCACATAAACTAAAACCGGCCAATGTAACTTGTATAGCTAGCATACTCCAAAACCATGAACGATAACTTGCAATTTTTCCACACTGCTGCATCAACTCCTCCTTGCGTGCCTTTGGGCACGCCGCGTCGTCGTTTCTTTGCATTGTGTCAAATTGCTGCGTTCT
>Ga0123355_10000459_pt1 | contig 53637 bp, 51 predicted proteins | sample TergutEmb28metaG_3_FD_89872 | JGI IMG/M metagenome (GOLD analysis project Ga0123355, IMG submission 89872) | Embiratermes neotenicus P1 segment gut microbial communities from Petit-Saut dam, French Guiana - Emb289 P1 | ecosystem: Host-associated > Arthropoda: Insects > Digestive system > Gut ... | reverse complement strand
TCAGGGACATTCCAAGCGTTGGCCAGTACCTTAATCAAGCTAAATCACCTCTGCTTTACCGCCAGCAGCTTCGATTTTCTCAGCGGCGGTTTTGCTGTACTGGTGAACACGCACGGTCAACTTCTTGGTCAAATCCCCCTGACCCAAAATCTTAACGCCATCACGCGGGTTAGAAACCAGGCCCTTGCCCTGCAAAGCTTCAACAGTAACTTCTGTGCCATCGTCAAAAACATTTAACAATGCCACATTAATAGCTACAATTTCTTTTGTGTTGCGATTATGAAATCCCCGCTTGGGCAATCTTCTGTACAAAGGCATTTGCCCGCCCTCGAACCCAATCTTGCCGCCCGAGCCACTACGCGATTTTTGGCCTTTGTGTCCACGCCCGGACGTTTTACCATTGCCCGAACCCGTACCACGGCCTTTTCTAAACGATTTGGTAGTAGCACCTTTAGCGGGTTTCAATTCTCCTAAGTGCATTGGCTGCACCTCCTTTTCTTGCCAAAAACTTGCTTGCCGAAACCTAAGCTTGCTGAAATCTAAAAGATTAAGACCGTGGGACGCTGCCCCACACCCCGCAAGGGGCATTGCCCCTTGACCCCACCTTTTAAGGAAGGGTTATTTTATTCTATTAGTGGTTTTTTGTTATTGTCCCAAATCATTATGACGATACCTGTAAGCATCATTATGATAGCGATTACCAACGTTAATGTTAGGCGAAATTGGCTGACTGTTGACCAGAACATACCAACTTGCCAATCCCATCCGTGAATACGCGTTAGAGCTTCAAGGCCACTACTGGCGGCAATGAATACAGCTAAAAATATGATTGCTCCAGACAATAGAATACTTGCGCCAAGGATTGTCTTTTTCATATTTCATTAGGCTTCTTCTACTTTTACCAGATGTTGAACCTGATGGAGCATTCCTCTTATTGCTGGATTATCCTGTTGTATATTGGAAGAATGCAATTTTCTTAATCCTAGTGCCTCGACGGTTTTTTTGTGTTTTGGAATCGCACCTATAGGCGATTTAACCAGTGTTACTTTTAGTTGTCCCATGGCCTGATTCCTTCCTATCCTAGAATTTCTTCCACGGTTTTGCCGCGTAACTTTGCCACTTGTGCTGGGGTTTTTAAGGAACGTAACCCTTCAATTGTAGCACTTACTACATTGTGCTTGTTATTTGAACGAGTGGATTTTGCTACAACATTACGTAGTCCGGCCAGTTCAAGTACTGCACGCACAGAACCGCCGGCAATTATTCCAGTACCATCTGGGGCCGATTTAAGCAATATACGAGCTGCGCCAAATTTACCTACTATATCGTGATAAAGGCTGTCATGTTCATTTTTCTCTATGAAAATCATGTTCTTTTTGGCATCTTCCTTGCCCTTGCGAATGGCCTCGGGAATTTCAGTTGCCTTGCCTAGCCCAACGCCTACATGACCATTTTCGTCACCTACAACCACCAATGCGGCAAAACGGAAAGTACGTCCGCCCTTAACAACCTTGGTGACACGCTTTATGGTGACAACGCGGTCTTTCAAATCCAGCGCGTTTGCATCTATCTTTTTTTTCAAAAATAAGCTCCTTTCCGCCCGTAGCGCGGTCGTAACTTGTTAAAAATCTTGTTAATAAAGTTATAGAAACTAGAACTTTAACCCAGCCTCACGGGCTGATTCCGCTAGGGCTTTTACCTTACCATGAAACAGGAATCCGCCCCGGTCAAATACAACCGTGTCGATTCCTTTATCCAATGCCTTTTTGGCAACAGCGGTACCTACAGCCTTTGCCGCATCCACATTGGAAGTGGATTTCAAATCCGCAGACAAAGATTTCTCCATGGTAGAAGCCGCCACCAAAGTACAATGGTTTACATCGTCAATCACTTGTGCATAAACATGCTTATTTGACCTAAACACAGCCAAGCGCGGCCTCTCGGGGGTACCTGACAAACGGTTACGTACCCGGAAATGACGCTTTTTGCGCGCCGTTTTACGGCAAAATTTCCGTACCATGATTTACTCCTTTTTACCCCCACGGTTCCATGCGTGGGACTCATCTGTAATTACGCTTAAAAATTTTTATTTATTACTTTTTGCCGGATTTACCTGCTTTACGCCTAATCCGCTCAGTGTCATATTTGATACCCTTGCCCTTATAAGGCTCTGGTGGACGTTTTTCGCGAATGTTTGCAGCGTGTTGACCGACTTGTTCTTTGCTAATGCCCTCGACAATTATTTTGTTATTGCCTTCTACCGTGGTAGTGATGCCTTCAGGGTCAATCATTTCCACTGGATGAGAATAACCAAGTGTCAATTGCAATTTATTGCCGTTTTTAGCGGCTCTATATCCCACGCCATTGATTTCCAGCGTTTTTTTATAACCATCTGTAACACCGACTACCATATTGTTAATCAGCGTCCGTGTAAGTCCGTGTAATGATTTGAAACGCTTCAAATCATTTGGTCTTTTGACCGTAACTTCTCCGGCCTCCAAAGCGATGTTCATGTCGCTTGAAAGTTTCCGTTCCAGTGTACCTTTAGGACCTTTGATGGTGATTGTATTGCCTTCGGCAATTTTTACCTCTACCCCTGCTGGTACAGGAATCGGCTGCTTCCCGATTCTTGACATGTTCTGCTCACTACTCCTTTTTCCATGACTTGCTGTATAACTCACTGTTGATTATTCGTCAACTTACGTTAACCATTTATCAATTTATAGTTATTCAACATTGATTTACCATACAAATGCAAGAACTTCCCCGCCAACGCCCTTGGTGCGGGCATCTTTATCTGTAATAATGCCCTGATTGGTGGAGACAATTGCACATCCCAAGCCGCCTAGCACCTTGGGCATATCTTTGCTACCTGCATATACCCGCAGTCCGGGCTTAGAAATCCGCTTGATTCCGGTAATAACCTTCTCGTTGCGGTCGCGCCCATATTTTAGGGTGATACGAATGGTTTTCTTCACGCCATCTTCAATGAATTCGTAGCCTTTTAGATAGCCTTCCTTAACCAAAATGTCGGCAATTGCCGCCTTTACATTGGAGGAGGGGACATCTACGGTTGCGTGCTTTGCGGAGTTCGCATTACGAATGCGTGTCAACATATCCGCGATAGGATCTGACATTGCCATTAAGATTCCTCCTCTACCAGCTTGCCTTTCTTACCCCCGGAATATAGCCCTTGTAGGCCATTTCGCGGAAGCATATCCGGCATATGCCAAATTTTCTAAGGTTTGCATGAGGGCGACCGCATACATTACAACGGCTGTACGCCCGTGTAGAAAATTTTGGCTTACGTTGCTGCTTTATAATCATAGATTTTTTAGCCATAACTAATCTCCTTAAATCGCCAATTTTCCAAACTGATTTATTCAGCCCGTACAAAAGGCATACCAAACAGCGAAAGCAATTCTTTTGCTTCTTCGTCTGTCTTGGCTGTGGTAACAAATACAACTTCCATTCCACGCACCTTGTCAATTTTATCAAAGGTGATTTCGGGGAAAATAAGCTGCTCTCTCAAGCCAAGGGTATAATTGCCGCGCCCGTCAAATGCCTCCGCACTTACACCGCGAAAGTCGCGTACACGTGGGATAGACACATTGATAAGCCTGTCAACAAAATTGTACATTTTGTCGGCTCGCAAGGTAACTTTACAGCCGATGGGCATACCGGCTCTAAGCTTAAATGCCGATACGGATTTTTTGGCTTTTGTAACTACAGGCTTTTGTCCAGTAATTATGGCCATATCGCCAGTGGCATGTTCGATAACCTTTGCATTATCTTTAGCTTCGCCCAACCCCATATTTACGACAACTTTGTCAATTTTCGGTACGGCCAGCCGGTTTTTATATCCGAATTTTTTCATCATAGCGTCAACAACTTCGGATTCATAAATTTCCCTAAGTCGGGTCATATTTTAGCACCTCTTTTTAGTCATTCTTTCCGGTGGATTTTACCGTACCACGTACTTCTCCTTTGGCCTTGCCGCTGTCATCAATTATCTCACCGGTAGATTTGGCATACCGTTGCTTGACAATCTTACGTTTAGTCTTACCGTCAACTTCGACCGTGGTTTCTTCCACCTTGTAGCCAAGGCGAGTTGGTTTGCCCTTATGAAGGTACATTACATTGGAAGCGTGAATTGGTGCTTCAATCTTGATAATGCCACCTGTTTGGTTAGTACGGTTAGGTTTGCGATGTTTGGTGACAATATTGAAACCTTCCACCACCACTCGGTTTTTCTCACGGTCAACAGACAAAATCTTGCCTTCATGGTTCAAATCTTTGCCAGCGATAATTTTTACCATATCGCCGCGTCTGAGTTTAGTGGTTCCGGGCTTCTTGGTTTTCTTAGGTTTCTTATACTTCCAAATTACTTTAGCTTCCTTAGACTCTGTTGCCTTAGTTTCCATTATTTCATTAGTTTCCATTGTTTGTCATCCTCCCCGATATTAAAGCACTTCTGGTGCTAGGGAAATAATACGGGTAAATTGCTTGTCGCGCAGTTCACGCGCTACTGGGCCAAATATACGTGTACCCCTTGGGGTTTTGTCATCTTTGATGATAACGGCCGCGTTTTGGTCAAAACGAATGTGCGAGCCATCTGGACGCCCAAAGCTTTTTTTTGTGCGAACAATAACGGCTTTTACCACTTCACCTTTTTTGACCACGCCGCCGGGTGTTGCATCTTTGACCGTAGCAACAATTATGTCGCCTACGCCACCATATCTACGCTTGGAACCGCCAAGTACACGAATACAAAGCAATTCCTTTGCACCTGAATTGTCGGCGGCAACCAGTCTTGACTCCTGTTGAATCATGGTGCTTCACTCCTCTTTTACCTTGCTTTTTCAAGCACCGTGACCAGTCGCCAGCGTTTTTCCTTAGAAAGAGGACGGGTTTCCATTACCCGCACCCTATCGCCAATACGACATTCGTTTTGCTCGTCATGGGCTTTCAATTTATAAGTGCGTTTCACGGTTTTGCCGAACAATGGATGTTTAACACGGTTTTCAACCGCGACAACAATCGTTTTGTCCATTTTATCGCTTACAACCCGGCCTACCCGGGTCTTGCGCAAGTTTCTTGCCTCGGACACCAGTCAACCTCCTATTTAGCTACTTTTTGTTGCTTTGCAGCACGCTTATTTTCTAATTTTTTTTCATTGGCCAATTTCTTTTCGAGTTGTTGTTTTTCGGCCATTCTTTTTTTCCTGGACAATTTTTTCTTTTCGGGTACATCTTTGTTTTGCTCTTTGGTAATAATCGTCAGGATACGGGCGATATTCTTGCGAACTTCACGAATACGTGCAGTATTGTCCAACTGGTTGGTTGCGTTTTGGAAACGCAGATTAAACAATTCCTTTTTTGCATTTACCAATTCAATTGACAATGCTTCTGCGTTTTTTTCGCGAAGTTCCCCTAGATATTTCTTGGATTGTTTAGTTTTCAACGCCCTCACCTTCCGTTGTTATACTTTCGGCCGCGTTTTCTTCCCTTACTGCTTGGATAACTGCTCCCTGTAATGTATCGTGGTCTCTGTTTTTGTTGGGGTCTTCCAAGATTGCACGGGACTCTGCACGAGTGACAACCTTGCATTTGATGGGAAGTTTGTATGCGGCTAGTTGTAATGCGCGACGTGCTAAGTCTTCTTCAGCACCTGCCAGTTCAAACATAACTCGCCCCGGCTTTACAACTGCTACCCAATATTCCGGCGAACCTTTACCGGAACCCATGCGTGTTTCCGCTGGTTTTTCTGTAATAGGCTTATCTGGAAAAATTTTGACCCATACCTTACCACCTCTACGCATAGTACGGTTGATAACGATACGTGCCGCTTCTATTTGATTGGCTGTAATCCAGCATGGCTCCATGGCAACAAGGCCAAAATCGCCGTAAGTCACGGTATTACCGCGCAGAGCTTTGCCTTTCATGCGCCCGCGAAACTGTTTACGCCTTTTTACCCTTTTTGGCATTAACATTGGCTGCCACATCCTTTCTTGCCTTGTGCGGAAGCACCTCGCCTTTGTAAATCCAAACCTTTACGCCCAATTTGCCATAAGTGGTATCCGCTTCTGCGAAACCATAGTCAATGTCGGCGCGAAGAGTTTGTAGGGGTATGGTGCCTTCGTGGTAATGCTCGGTGCGTGCTATATCAGCACCGCCTAAACGCCCGGATACCGCAGTTTTGATACCCTTTGCACCCATTTTCATGGTGCGGTTCATGGCTTGCTTCATAGCGCGGCGGAAAGTTACACGATTTTCCAACTGCCGTGCGATATCCTCTGCCACTAATTTTGCGTCTAGTTCTGGCCGCTTGATTTCCTGAATGGCCACATCTACTTTATGGTTGGACATTTTTTGCAGTTCGTTGGTGAGTTCCTGAATCGCTTGGCCATTACGCCCAATAATAATACCGGGTTTAGCCGTATGAAGGGTGATTTTTACCCTGTCCGTAGTCCGCTGAATGGTGATACGGGATACGCTTGCCTGGCTCAACTTTTTGTTAATATATTTACGCAAATTATGGTCTTCCAACAAAAGTTTGCTAAAATCTTTATCAGCATACCAAACGGAATCCCATTCCTTTATAATTCCTATTCTTAAACCGTGCGGATTAACTTTTTGACCCATTTTCTCACCTCGCTTTCTTACGTTCGTTCAAAATAACGGTAATATGACTGGTTTTTTTGTTAATACGAAATGCCATACCACGGGCACGTGGTTGCATCCGCTTGAAAGTAGGCCCTTGGTTTGCAATTGCCTCTTCCACAAACAAATCAGACACATTCATATCTAAATTATGCTCTGCATTAGCAATGGCTGATTTTAGCACCTTTTTAATAAGCACCGCACCAGTACGCGGCGAATACTCCAAAATACCCAAAGCCTGGTCAACCTTTTTGCCTTTGATTTGTTCTAAAACTATCCGCGCTTTGCGATCCGAAATACGTGCATACATATGGGTAGCATGTGGACGGCGTTCACGGTTTTCGGCGTTTCGTTCCTTTTTAATTTGACTTCTGTGGCCTTTAGCCATTTACAAAACCTCCTACCTCACCTTAGAACGCTTTTCCGCATCTTTGCCGTGGCCGCGATAGGTACGAGTCAGGGCGAATTCGCCAAGCTTATGCCCAACCATATCCTCTGTAATATAAACAGGAACATGTTTGCGCCCATCGTGTACGGCAATGGTCAGCCCAATCATATCAGGGAAAATAGTAGACCGACGTGACCAGGTTTTAATAACCGACTTGCTTCCGGCTTTATTCATCTCGACCACTTTTTTCATAAGATGGTCATCTATAAACGGGCCTTTCTTTAAGGACCTAGCCATTCAATTAAGCCTCCTTGCTTTACTGTCATCTTCACTAAACAAATTTAACTGCTGTGCCATAACATATGACTTCACAAGCATTGGCCATTATAGAGGAAGATTGATAGCGAATATTTAGTATTGCATCTGCATTAATCGTCCGCGCTTCGTCCTGCATACGATTGGTTGCAATAGTTCGTGCCTCATCAAGCAGTTCTGTATAACCTTTTATTTCACCGCCGACAATTGTTTTGAAACTGGCCGCAATATCACGCCCAATATGCTTTGATTGCACAATACTTCCCATAACTACCCCAAGCACTTGTATCTCTTTTCCGGGGATTGTATCTGTAGTAGCCATAATCATTCTTGAATTCACACGGCACCTCTTTCTGAGGGTTGTTTGTCAAACTTACCAAATTTGTTTTTTTGCTATTTTTGCTAATTCTGATTTTTTTCAAATTTTTGCAAAAAGCGTATTTGTAAACTTTTTAACATTGGTAATTTTGTCAAAATTCTTTGTTTAGCCTATTTTTTACCGCGTTTACGTACCACATATTTGTTGGAATGCTTGTTCTTTTTGCGGGTCTTGTAACCCAATGCAGGCTTGCCCCAAGGTGTGCTTGGTGCTGGACGTCCTATAGGTGAACGACCTTCGCCGCCGCCGTGTGGATGGTCATTTGGATTCATAACAGAACCGCGAACGGTAGGACGAATGCCCATATGACGTTTTTTACCTGCTTTACCTACATTGATAAGTTCGTTGTCTGGATTGCCGATTTGTCCAACAGTTGCACGGCAGTTTACAGGCACCATGCGCATTTCACCAGAAGGAAGACGTACTGTAGCATACTTTTCGTCTTTGGCCATAAGCTGTGCCACATTTCCGGCAGAACGTACCATTTGTCCACCGCGTCCCAATTTCATTTCAATATTGTGGATTTCTGTACCAACAGGAATATTTTTCATTGGAAGCGCGTTTCCTATACGGATTTCTGCTTCTGGTCCGCTCATTAGCTTGTCGCCTACTTTTAGTCCATGTGGTGCTAGAATATAGCTTTTCTCGCCATCAACATAGTAGAGAAGTGCGATATAAGCCGAACGATTAGGGTCATATTCAATGGCCGCAACCTTGGCTGGAACGCCGTCTTTCATACGCTTAAAATCCACCAGCCTGTATTTAATTTTGGAACCGCCACCACGATGGCGAACGGTTATTTTGCCCTGCCCATTGCGCCCGGAATGTTTTTTTAGATGAACAACCAAGCTCTTTTCTGGTTCATTTTTGGTGACTTCGGCAAAATCGGAAACTGTCATCTGCCGCCGGGAAGGGGTGTAGGGTCTATATCTTCTAATGCCCATTTACTATACTCCTTTTTCCTACAATCCTGGGAATAGTTCGATTTCCTTGCTCCCAGGTTTCAAAGTCACAATAGCCTTCTTTTTGATAGTGGTTTTGCCTGGGGCAAAACCGCGGCGATGACGTTTTTTGGGTGCGGTAATCATGGTGTTTACTGCTTTGACTTTTACGCCCTCAAACATCCCCTGAATAGCTTTTTTAATCTGTGGCTTAGTGGCCTTTGGGTGTACAAAGAAAGCATATTTGCCTTGTTCCACCATACTCATGGTTTTTTCGGTCATCATTGGCTTGAGAATAACATCGTAGTATTCCAATGCTTCCATTCTCTGACGCTTTGGTCTTACTTTTGCTTTAATTTTTTTCTTGGTATCAGGGTCGAACTTTTTCTTTTTGAGCGCGTATTCCTTTATTCGTTTTTCTTGCTTCTTTTCCCATTTTGCCCTTTTTTCAGCTTTCATAGTAGTAATGGCATCTTTGGTCTCTTTACTCAGGTCAACCATTAGACGTACACCTCCTGTATCTGGGTAACAGCATCTTTTGTTACCATGAAAGTGTCGTACTTGAGAATATCGTATACATTGATGGTGTTTACTCCGGCTGTTTTAACGCCTTGAAGATTACGCGCCGAAAGAATAACATTTCTATCGGCCTTTCTATCGGAAGAATCCAAAACCACCAAAGCACTATCAATTTTGAAGTTTTGGCAGACTTTAGCCATTTCCTTGGTTTTAGTTTCAAGTAATGTTAAATTGTCTACCACAATAATCTTATTGTCCCGCACTTTGGAAGAAAGAGCAGATTTAAGCGCGAGTCTTTTTTGCTTTTTGTTAAGCTTAAAGGAATAGTCACGTGCTTTGGGCGCGAACACTACACCGCCGCCTGTCCAGTGAGGCGCGCGAGTAGAGCCTTGCCTTGCACGTCCTGTACCTTTTTGCCGCCAAGGTTTGCGCCCGCCGCCGCGCACTTCAGCACGGGTTTTTGTACCCTTGGTACCTTGCCGCTGATTGGCAAGATATTGCACAACTGACATGTGTAAGGCATGTTCGTTGACTTTAATGGCAAAAACATCATCTGAAAGCTCTATACTTCCAGTTTGGTCGCCATTCATATTGTATACAGCCACATTGGCCATGGTTTTTCAACTCCTTTTATTGCTTTACCGTGCTTTTAACCATCACTAGTCCGCCGCGAACACCAGGAACCGCGCCTCTAATCAAAATTAGATTTTTCTCTGCATCTGCACGCACTACTAGCAGATTTTGAGTAGTGATTTTTTTAGCTCCCATGTGTCCAGGCATTTTCTTACCTTTTTTAACGCTACCTGGTGTTGTTCCAGGGCCCATTGAACCTAAACCACGATGATACTTGGAGCCATGTGTCATTGGCCCTCTGTGCTGGCCGTGGCGTTTGATAGCACCCTGATAGCCTTTACCCTTTGAAATGCCGCTAACATCTACATAATCGCCTTCTGCAAAAATATCGGCTTTTATATCCGAGCCTACGTCATAGTTGTCGGGGTTGTTAAGCTTTAATTCCTTTATTACTTTATGAGGTGCGTCTGCATTGCCAAGGTGAGATTTATATTGGCCTTGCAATGGCTTGTTAATCCGGTTTGGTTTTTGTGAACCGAACCCTACCTGTACGGCACTGTAACCGTCTTTTTCAACAGTTTTCTTTTGGATTACAGTACAGGGGCCGGCTTCCAACACTGTAACGGGAATCAGCGCACCATTTTCGGCAAACACTTGGGTCATGCCTATTTTTCTTGCGAGAATCGCTTTTTCCATGGTTTTTATGCTCTCCTTACATGATTTTCAATGTAATATCCACACCATCGGGTAAATCCAGGCGCGTAAGTGCATCGCCGGTTTTGGAAGTAGGGTTAAGAATATCGATTAGCCGTTTGTGGGTACGCATTTCAAATTGTTCACGCGAGTCTTTGTACTTGTGTACCGCCCGCAAAATGGTGATGATTTCCTTCTTTGTAGGAAGGGGAATCGGCCCTGACACTTGCGCTCCAGTACGTTTGGCCGTTTCAATGATTTGCGCCACAGACTGGTCAATTAGTTTGTGGTCATAAGCTTTCAAGTTGATTCTGATTTTTTGATTTGCCGCCATATTAATAGGTTCCTCCTTCTCGCTATTTGTGGTAACTGCGATAAGTCGAAACTGTACACTTGACCGGGTGTGTCATGGTCAAAAACGCAAAAATACACCCGCCACGCAACACATGCCTTGCGTTATATACAGTGACTGCCCGTCTGCTCATAGGCTAGACATCGCTAACGGAAATTAACCTACCACCCATGGACAGTGACAGCAACCTTCCGCTTCATCGCTTTTGAATCACAATGCGAGTGATTATACAACATGAATGGTTCCATTGCAATAGCCTATGAAATTTTAGTCACATTAATTTATATTTGAGATACGTTAGAAGGGAAATTTTTGAAAGATTTGAAAAAATTTGATTGGAAGAACATAAATTTAGTGTTGATTGATGTTTAATACCAAATTTGGTAAATATGTGAATAAAGCATTTCTTGCCCGGCAATAATAGGGCTGGAGGTGAATTTATGAGAAGCAAAAAAACCGGGGATGGACTGAAGAAAACAAAGGTATTTTACACTGCACTGTATGCTGGCGTGGGCGCAGTAATGGTACTAGCAATTGTAATTTCCTTTAGCAACCTTACTTCTTCTCCAGACCCAACGCATTACTCAGCATATCCGCCGGAAGCCGATAATCTAGCCTACGATGAAGCCTATGCTTACAACGAAGCCAACAATGTAACCGAAGCATACAATCATGCTTACGATGAGGTTTACAATGAGGCTTACAATGAGGTTTACAATGAAGCTAACTATCAAGAGACGGATATCTATGCTGAAGAAACCGTACTGGCAGGGTACGACCTTACGCCAAGCTATCAGCAGGCGCAATTTGATTTAGAAGATGCCTTATTTAGGCCAAGGGCAACTCCGACGCCAAGCCCAGAACCTACACCACAACCAACTCCAGCTCCTACACCGCCGCCAACTCCAGCCCCTACGCCACCCCCACCGCCGCCTACAGAACCGCCGCCCCCAGCTCCAGCACCCGCTACTCCTGCCCCTACAAATGAAACATCAAGCGCGTTCACAGCATTTTCAGATGATGAGCGTATGGCATGGCCTGTATATGGCGATATTGCCATGATTTTTAGTCAAGACAGCCTAATCTGGAATCCTACACTTGACCAATGGCGCACCAACGACGATTTGCGCATTTCGGCACAAGAAGGCACACCAGTCAGAGCCGCCGCCGCTGGACGAGTGGAAGAAATAGGCTACGACCGTATCTACGGTAATTTTATCCGTATAGATAATGGCAATGGCTGGGAAACCATTTATGGACAGCTTATGGAAGGTGTATTGGTAATTGAAGGCGATATTGTACAAGTTGGCCAAGTTATTGGTGGTGTAGGTCGTCCTTCAATATCCAGTGTGCTTAATGGACATCATGTAAGTTTGCGTGTAATTCGAGACAACGAGCTAGTTGACCCAAAATTGGTACTTGCTGAGTTAGATTAACATTAGATTAATTTGGCTTGGTGAATTACAAAAGACAAAGAGGCTGTCTTATGAGAGCCTAAAAAACCGAGAGAGGCGAAAGCCAACTCTCGGTTTTTATTGTAAAATATTTCTATTCAAAATTGTTTCTTCTTACATAATCGACGAATCCTTTCTATAGAATAATCAGACATAGGTTTTCAAATTATCAATATTATTTGGATTACGATACCAAAAAGAAAACACGTTCAAAAATCAGTCCTGCTCCAAACCAAGCCGGTGCATAGTCTAGCCTAATGACCCCTTGTATGCTGTATCTGGCTCCAGAATAATCCCAGGGGCATAAATCCACCTGTTTTAGGGAAGTTCCAGCAATATACTCAACCACAAAAATGCACAATGCGTATATTGTCCCACGTAACAATACCGGATATGGTTGTAATAGTTGAATGACGGGTTCTAAAAACGCGGCCATTCCATAAATGGGGAACATCCAAATAGAAGTATTGGCCTTTAGCTTATAATCCCTTTGGAGCAGTGAACCCATACCCGTCCAGAAAATTTCCATCAGCCAACCCATCGCACCATAAATTAAAAATCGTATAAACATACAGCTAGTATTTGCAAAAGAATAATGTACATACCGTAAAAATTTAGCAGACTCAACTAGTGTCTCATCCGGCAAAAGACCGCTAGGCAACTTCACTTTTACGTCGGATGAAACACTAGGGCGTGTTCGTTAGTGGGAACACGCCCTACACTCAAGAGTATAAGCTATCTCAAGTCACAATAACTGCTATTGCTATCCAAACAAATATGAATATCAAAACTAAAACAATTTCTACGGCTAATTTAATTTTTTTGTTCAAATCTTTGCGAGATTCTTCCATAGCTTCAAACTGCATTTTTTCTTTTTTCCACCTTGCTTCAGCTTTTTGCCGCCTTTGATTCATCTGGTTGTATTCATGCTTCTCACGTTGTTCTATTAACGCAAGGTATGTTTCCTCGCACTTTTTTGCCAATTTCACAGATTCCACGCTACCAATTTTAAGGAATTTAAGAGCAAGTTTTTGAAAATCATTTTCGGCTGATGCAAATCCCTCTTCACTTGTTATTATACTATAGCGTTTTTTCAAGAGATCTAACTCATGCTCTTCAAAACTCTTTTGTTTGACTTGATTATGATTTGTAGATGTATCTGATTTTGGTTCAGGTTTCTTTTTTGGGGCTACTTTTTGTATAGCTTTAATCAAGTTCTGGATATATTCATCTTTGCTCATATCCAACGCTTGGAAATATGAAAGCTCCTCGGGCAAGTCATACACATCAATATCCAAATAGCAGGGTATTAGCAACCGCGAGCGGTCATTTTTCATAAGGGTGAGATAGCGGCTCCACTCGTTTTTTACCCATACCGCCTCAAAATATTCTTTTTGTGTGCCTATTACTAGCATTGCCCTAGCAGTATTTAGTGCATTAAAAATATAGGGTTCAAATTTGCGTCCTAGTTGGTCTTCCAGTGAAATACGTGCAAAGAATACCTTCCAACCTTCATTGGTAAGCTGAATGTATATATCCTGTGCTAAAACGCTATCTTTGGTGCGACTTCCGCTTTCGGTGGATTCTTTGTAGCAGATGAAAACATCATAAGGCACTTCCTGGCTAGATATGGCCAATATATCCATTTGAATCTCGTGCAAGCGTTTTGCCGCTTCTTCATATAGCCCTTTAGTATAACTATCAGGGGCATATTCCAATGCCGCAAGATAATCTGCATCCGCTAAAACAGGCGCGAATTGCGTTCGATGGCAAGTGGGGATACGTTCAGAGGTTTTTGGGTCTTCTACATATTCAACACCATAGCGGCACAGTACCACACACCAATGGGCTTCGGCATTTGTAGTATCTTCAATCAAAATGTTTTCATATGTAGATAAAGCCCTGTCAAACTCGTGCCGCCGCCTTAAATGGTTAGCACGATTAAATAAGTTAACAATTCGCATATCATTAACTTTTGGCAAAGTAGATGTTATCCCACAGGAATCACAAGCTCCAAAAGCCGCTTCAGGCTCCGCTTGAATATTGCCACCACACATTTTGCATTTGAATGTCATGAGTGTATTCCCCCTTTTGAACTTTATAGGCTGTATTGTCAACGAGTAGAATACCATGGATGCACTCACTTGAAAATAACCGATATCGAGTAAATATCCACGTGCTTCTCTAGCCACATATGCTTTATTATTGTTGCTTTTTAATTTGATTGGATGTAGTATGAGCCTATAAAACACATAAATTATAGGAGGGAAATGGCAACATGGAAAAAGTTCGGTTCGGAATCGTAGGTGTTGGTGTAATGGGGAAAATCCACGCTAACAGTCTATTAGATGGTAAGGTACCAGATGGTATTCTTACGGGGGTTTATGATATTGAGCCTAAACAACTGGAATGGCTAAAGGGCAATAAAGATGTGAACATATTTGATAGCATGACCGAAATGTTCAAAAGCGGAAAAATAGATGCGGTTCTTATTGCTACGCCGCATTATGTACACCCTGATATTGCCAAAGAGGCGTTTGGATGCGGTTTGCATGTTCTTGTAGAAAAACCAGCAGGAGTGTATACAAAACAGGTTAGGGAAATGAATGTGGCCGCGGCCAAAGCAGGTGGCGTGTTTGCTATTATGTATAATCAGCGTACAGATGAATTATACCAAAAAATGCACGATATAGTATGTAGTGGTAAACTAGGAACAATCAAACGCACCAATTGGATTGTTACCAACTGGTACCGTTCGCAAGCATATTATAATACAGGCGGTTGGCGTGCCACATGGCGTGGTGAAGGCGGAGGTGTATTATTAAACCAATGCCCACACAACCTGGATTTGTGGCAATGGATTTGCGGTATGCCTTGTAAGATAACGGCCTTCTGTCATGAAGGAAAGTGGCATGATATTGAAGTAGAAGACGATGTAACCGCCTATGTAGAATATCCTAATGGCGCGACAGGTGTTTTTATATCCTCTACAGCGGATGCACCAGGCACCAATCGTTTTGAGGTTACAGGAGACATGGGAAAAGTAGTACTTGAAGAAGGTCGATTAAGGTTCTACCGTTTGAAAATATCTGAGCGACAATTCAACAAAGAAAATACAGAAATGTTTGGTGAGCCTGATTATTCAAAATCAAATATTAAAGCAACCGGAGAAAGCACACAACATGTTGGCATTATGAGTGCCTTTGTCGATAAAATTTTAGGGCGGGGTGAACTATATGCCACTGGAGATGAAGGAATCAATGGACTTATGATTTCCAATGCAATGCATCTTTCATCCTGGCTTGGCAAAACTGTTGAACTACCATTAGATGAAGAATTATTCTTGGCTGAGTTACGCAAAAAGTGTAGATAAAAACTCCCTCATTCTGTACAGAAACCATACAGAGTGAGGGAGTTTTTTTATCATTAGTATTATATTGATTTTATTGAATCACTTGGAAAAATTTGAACGGTCATAAGACATAATTACCCATTGTTATTAAGGCATATTTTTGTTATTATCGCCACATATGGTTCGTTTTATACTATTTTGATTGTGAAATAATTACATACCACATGCTGGTACATCATGCAAAACTCCTATGGCAATATGTTATCATCCTATAAAAGCTGGTAAATATTATAAGGAGGAAAGACCGTATGAGAAGAAAGTCACAAATTTCCAACGTTACAGCCTGGATAGTGGCATTTGTAATGACACTAGGTTTAGCAACACCCTTTGCGCATTTTACAGTTGTTGCGCAGGAAAGCGAGACAGTTTGCCCTGTACGTGTAGGTACACGTGTATGGGCACCAGATTTAATCGACGCACATTCCATCGGTAGCGGAAGACATTACATGCTTAACCCTGCCGGAGAATCACTAGGTCTTACTTTAAGTTCTGGTGATGCAAATCCTTACGCACTTTCAACTATTGAAGACGGTGTTATACGTTTTGAAGCCGGCGGCGATTATCGCAGGTTACAAGTTACCGTAGAAGGAACAGGAACGGGTGTTGAAGTGGATGGTGAAACCATCACCCCCGCTCAACTCGGCTTCCCAGCGGTGGAAGGTGCAACATATCGAATTACACTAATTGCTGAAAACGAATTTAGAAGCGGCCCAGCAAATATCCAATTCCGCCAGTTTGATGGTCAGACAACCTCAGCCGCACCCGTAAGCGGCTCACGGTTTGAATACACATTTACTTATCATTATGCGGACAGAAACGTAAACCCGGGCGCAGATAATCCGGGGGCGCATGGTACTGTAGCATTGGGCATCGTTATTGTGGGTTCTGGTGGCACAATCGTCCATATCAGTGACATTGCTATCTACCAAATCGACCCTGATGGCATTTGCAACTGTGATTATGGTGTACTGGCGTGGTCTGTATTCCCGGCAGATGCACATGTTAGCTTCACAGGTACACCCGGCAATTCAGAAACGGGTCATATCATGCGACTGTCTAATATTGAGTTTGACGATGAAAACCTCCCTACACGGGGCGCAAATCTGGAGTTTACCCTTAGAGGTGCTATGAACTCAGGTAGGCGGATTTTGGCATGGACGGACTTGTCCGGCAACGCGGAGGAAATTACCGATTTTACTTTTGCTACAACGGATAATATCGTTGATGAAAAAGTAATGGTATCTGGTGTCTTTGGCACGGGTGCCACTGCTGGAGAAACGATGATTAATATCGCCCTTCCGCAACATTTACTTTATAACAACGGCGTTTTTGCAACCGAAATTTATGTATTATTTGGCATTAACAAAGGCGACATAGGCGATATGGCTGCCGACGATAACTACAATATGTTACCAGGCAATCGTGGCGGCACCACTCGCAATGATGTTCATGGTATTGACCTGGCCAAAGAATTTGACATCATTGACAATGTAGCTCTTAATGTTTTTGAGCCCATTGTGTTTAACACTAATATTTCTCTTAATCCTGGTGCTACTGAGTCGGAAATCGGCTTTACCTGGTGGACACCACGGGGCGAAGCAAGCGATGCTGTTTTACAGCTAGTACCTGTAAGTACTTTGGTAGGCGGCGAAATGCCCGCCAATGCAAGGACAATTCAAGGTACAGGGCCTGCACCCATTCACAGCACATCTGTGTTGCCTGGATATCAATATGATTATAACCGGGTAATGGTAACGGGGCTGACCTTGGGTACGACGTATGCCTACCGAGTAGGTGACGGCAACCCCGAGCATTGGAGTCCGGTTTTCACTTTCAGGACTTTTGACCCAGATAACGGTTTTAATGTTATTCTGTTTGGAGACCCTCAGTTGAATCCTACGCCTGACCGTTTGCTTACAATATGGCGCAATACGATAAATATGTCTGTTGCACGAGCCGATGCTATGGGCGGCGCAAGCTTTGTTCTTAGCACTGGTGACCAAACTGGCGGCGGTGCCAATGACCCATTTGCTATTACCAACTATTTAGACCCTGTACAATTGAGAGGTCTTCCTGTTATGGCTACTGTGGGCAACCATGATACACAAAGCCAACGCACCGGGGCGCATCTTGAAAGTGGCTTCTCAATATTTTCAAGGGTGTACAACTGGCCAAACCACGACTGGTTGGGCGGAAACCCATATGATAGCAATGACTTTAAGCGTGGTGGTGGCAACTGGTTCTTTAGTTATGGAGACGTACTTTTTATTTCCTTTAACGCGAACCTAAGCAATCCTGAACACATTGAGACATATCACAGACCATTTATGGAAAGAGCCGTGGCCTCTCATCCAGATGCAACTTGGCGGATAGTAACTTTCCACCAGGATATCTTTGGTAATGGAACAGGTCATGCTATGGGCATGGGACCCAGGCGTGCAGCTTGGACACCTTTGCTTAATGATTTTGACATTGACGTTGTGTTAAATGGACATGATCACACTCATACACGCACACATTTTATGCAAGGCATGGATATTTATAGAAATCAAATGCCTACCGTACATGATGCCGACCAAATGGCTATTTTTAACACGCCTACTGGCACTTATATTTCTCCTACAGGCATTATGTATTTGACATTGGGTGCGGCGGCCGACGTGCCAAAATATACATCTATTGTTCCATGGCTACCATGGGTTGCTTATTCTGACCCTGCCGAACACGATCCTTTCCCACAATATTCAATCATGCGCATTGAAGGTGACACCCTCACCATTGAAACATGGATTATTGAAGGCATGACCGAAAGAAAACACGACGGCATTACCATCCGTAAGACAGCCAACCAAGGCGATTTACAATCCATCGTAGAAGGAATGGCCGTAGTAGCACAAAACGATATATCGGCTGTCACTTGGGATGCCTTCCAAGCGGCTATCGCTAATGCTCGTACCGCCGCCGCTGACCCTACTGCCAATCATCACGCTGCATTTATCGCGCTCTACGAGGCATACTACGCCATTGACCCTGCTACAGACAAATTAGCTCTCGGCAATTTGTATCGCGAAGCGAGGGCAGTATGGGATGTAGCAATAGAAGGTCCATGGGCTGGTCAATATCCATTCGGCTCGAAGGCCGTATTAGAGGCTGTACTTGTAGAAGCTTTTATGGTTTATGACCTTAGACTTTCGAACCAGACGCAAATTAATGCGGCACTTGCCTCCCTACAGGCCGCTTACTCGCACTTCCTTTCTGTAGTAAGTGATGTGCCTACACCATGGATATTTGTTCATGATATTCCAGCTAGTGGCACTTACACCATGTCCTTAATCGACTGGATGCTGGAAGATGAACCAACGTACTTTGAGCCGAACCATGACGGCAAACCTACATTGTTTGCACACTTTACAAAAGCACCTTACTCACACAATATGGACAATGCTGTGCGTTCTGATGTACGGTTCTCGCCAGCCACGCAACCGGGCGGTCGCGGGCTACAAGAGGGTCATATAACCAGAACCCGTATCGGCGAATGGATACGTTATGAACTAAATGTGGAACAAGCTGGCGCGTACCGGGCTACCCTTGGCGCGGTAAACCCCACAAATTATGAGCAAATCGTTGTACTTAGGGACATGAACCAACGGATACTAACCATGTTCCATATCCCTGCCAACAATCCTTTGCCTGCAACTGGATGGCAAGATGCGTTGCTGGTAGAAGCAGATAACGAGTTTTTCTTACCATCGGGTAATGTTATACTGGAAGTCTTCTTTGTTAACTGCGGCGTGGGTGCAACAGCAAATGCGGACACCGACCCCAACGTGTACAGAGATGGCCCTAATGTTGACATTTTAACCCTGGAACGTGTAGGCGAAATGGAAGCCCCTGTGCATATATTTGACCAAAATCTATGGCCATTGCCTCACGCCGTAACCAGAATCGGCGGGGACGCAAGCCACAGACAACGCATGTGGACTACCGATGGGCATGAGTGTCCTATGAGCGGCTGGGTTGGACATGGCCTGCCAGTACACATTTACAATCGTGTTATTGGCATTGTTATGGAAGTAGCAGGACGTCCCGGCGGCCCAGAAGGTAATCATATGACCCAAATTCATATTGAGAACGATGGCGGCGGAACTTGGTTGCCAGAATACAACCCGCCTGTAGGAGTTGTTTGGAATCCTGATATTGGTCCATTTGGCGCGCTTGTATGGGATTTAGTAAACATGCCTATGCTAGATGGTTCATCTCATGCAGGTATTGTTCACTTCCCAACAATTGCCGCAACGCAGGAATGGGGACGTATTAACGTTGCTTACTACACCAACGGCTGGGAACAGCTCAATTATATGCGTGCATACTTGATATTGAGTGAATGTACGGTATGTGGGTCTGAGTGTATATACGACATTCCTGAATGGTGGTGGTTCCACGGGTACGAAGTTGAATAGACAACTTTGTACAACACTCTAAGGGAAAAGTCACTTTCTCAACAAAAAAAGCGGGGTGTCGAAAAGTCACCTCGCTTTTTTATGCGGGAAATTTGAAAATAGACTACTCACTTATCCCCCGAAAAAAGTAGCAAACTTGTCTCAAAAATTATTCCCGTGAGTGAACAAAAAAACACTTGCATCTTAAAAGTGTTCATGTTATACTTTGTGGGTCAAGTGTTGACTGGCATTTGAACATTGTACGCATAGCTCAACTGGACAGAGCATCTGACTACGGATCAGAAGGTTGAGGGTTCAAATCCTTCTGCGTACATGAGTATTTGAAATAAGGCCTCCCGTTTGTTTTGTGGGCGGTCTTTTTTGATTTGACTATACTCGTAATGCCCCATTTGATTTGTTAAACAGATAATATAAATAAAAAAAGTTCTGTTGCTAACCATTTTCATGGTTTTGCAACAGAACTTTTTTATGCTTTTTATTTTTCTATTATTTTTCTATTACTTGTCTTGTATATCTGCTACCACAGGACGGGTTATATCCAATGTCAACAACCTGTCATCCATTTCGGGGTCTTGGCTAAACTTTTCAAAAAGGTCGTCGGCACCATTAGCAAGCTTAAATTTCATTTCTTCTGAGTGTATTGGAAGCATTAAATAGAAATTAACTTGGCTTCCATCTGGCATTTCACATACTTGTGCTTCTTGTGGGAAATTCACTGGTGGGACAAGTATCATACAACCAAATTTAGTGTTTTCGGCAAAAGGATCGGCATTTTCACCATTAGGTATGGTGTGTCCATATCCTATCCATGTATTGGAATCCATAGGAAGACGCGCTATGGTTTTTAACCAACGTGTGGGCCAATACCAGTTTTCATGTCCGGGATGGTTTGGGTCGGTTATTTCGTCATCATAGTCACCACCCTGAATTTCTAACTCTCCAAGGTCTAACTTCCAATCGGGCGGAAGGCAAATTAATAGCTCCGAACGTTCCAGCTTGTATTCGACAAGTTCGGGCGGCACGTTCATGCGATGCGCCCCCATTCCCATAGTAACAAGGGTATAATAATCCCTTTCCTCCGTTGGTTCGATAACTGCAATATCCACATGTAGGTCAGCAGATACAATCTCATGGAATACCTTGTTAAATTCTCCGAAATGTTCTGCTATATGTGCCTCAATAATATTCATTTCATCTTCAGGATATAGTATTGGAGTCTCTATGCTTGTCTCCTTTTTGGAAAACCATTTCATATTACAAAAAACCTCCTCTTTGAAAAAAGTAGTAGAAATTTCACTTGAGTATATATTGCCTATATAATCCACTTATGATACACAAGTCTGGTTATATTGTCTACATAAGTTTAATACGGGGCGTGCGTTCTTAGTTTATATATCTTAACCATTTTGTCCATGGATTCAGCACTGTCCGATAATACTTCCGACGAAGCGGCATTTTCTTCAGAAATGGAAGTGTTTAACATAACTACATCGGAAATCTGTTTTACTCCACCATTAATATGGTTTACCGTTTGAGATTGTTGTTGCGATTGTGCTTCAATATTGCCAATCAATTGAGATACCTTTTCAACGTCGCTTAAAATAGCTTCAAAGGTGCGCGCCGCCTCTTGCGCCGCTTGTTGTCCCTGTTCAATTTTTTGTAGGGTGTCATCAACCAAAGTAGAACTTTCTTTGACGGCGGCTTCACTACGATTGGCAAGAACTTTGACTTCATCAGCTACAACTGCAAATCCTTTACCTTGTTCCCCAGCTCTAGCCGCTTCTATTGAAGCATTAAGTGCAAGCAAATTGGTCTGGCGGGCGATATCATTGATGGTTTTAAGAATCTTAGAGATATTTTTGGAGGCATCGCTAATAGACTGCATTGCGTCCAGCATATTTTGCATATGTTCATTGCCTAGATTAACAGTTGTCTTGCTATTGGCAGATAGTTCGCTTACATCCTTGGATGTTTCAAAATTCTCTTGTATTTTATCGGTAAGAATATCCATTGAAGCTATCAATTCTTCCACTGCCGCCGCTTGTTGGGCAGTGCCTTGAGCAAGGTCAGAACTGGAATCGGATACTTGCCTTGAACCTGCCAATACCTCCCCGGCAGAACTAGAAATCGAAGAGATTATATGGTTTAACTTGGAAAGAAGGGTTTCAAGCGAAGTTTTAATTTCTTCAAAGTCTCCATGGAACCTATTAGAAACAACAAGATCAAAGTTATCATTGGACATTTGCGTCAAAATACGACCTATTTCTCTAATATAAGAAGCTAGAGCATTTTCAGTAGTATTTACCGCATTTTTGATATTTTCAAAAACTCCTTTGTATTGCCCTGTCATTTTTAGACTGAAATCGCCATCCGCCATATTATCAAGTATGGAAGTAGCTTCAGCAAGTGGGGTATTTACCGCATCCATTAGCAAGTTCATATGCGAAAGTATATGCCTCCAGTCCCCATTAAGGCGAGAAACATCGGCACGTTTGTCCAAAATGCCATCAAGGGCATGTTTTAGGAGTACTTCACATTGTCCCGTAATATCCTTTAGATTATCTTGTAATTTTCCCAAAGTAATATTATATTGCCCACGGTCGCCCGCCAAAGGTTCCATAACATGCTTAAAATTGCCATTGGTAAAATTATCTATGGTATCAAGCACGACTTCATCCACATGAGATTCAGTTTCAAACATATAGTTAAGTTGTTCGACCAAAGTGGCAAATGAACCTTGATATTTGGTCGAATCAAAGCGGGAGCATGTATTGCCTGCGGCGCGGCGTTTTACAAACTCTGTTAGCTCCTCCAGCACGCTTTGCAATGCACGAGAAGTCCTTGCGGTAGAACGCGCAAGTTGACCGATTTCATCCTGAGATTTGTACATTTCGGTATTAACGGCAAGCTGTCCTCTTGAAAGAAGTTCAAGGGCTTCGGTTGTGCTTTTTATGGGCCTTACAATCATCCTATTGTATAAAAATGAGCTGATTGTAAGTACCACTACGGCCACCAGTATCGTAATTGCTATAGCTACTAATCGGGCTGTCCGTTCCATTCGCCTGACAATTTCCATACTTTGCCCTACAAATACCGCACCTATATAGTTTTCATCATTATCAAAAACAGGTCTTAGTGATAGCAAAAAAGGGGTTCCTAGTACATCACCAGTACCATCATAAATTTCTCGTTGCCGTACAACTACATCCTGAAAATAATCATCCATTGGAACACCCAGTGAACGCCCACCACCAGGTTCCATAATTGTGGTCATAGCAGGTTCTATACCAGAAAATACAGTGACTTCTGTACCAGTAATTTCCTTAATTTTGTCCACAAAACTAGGTGAAGTTAGGTCATAGCCTACTACTACAGCCCCAACGATTTGGCCATCCAACCGTATAGGTACTGTGGAAACTACACCTATGCTTATTTCGGTTCCAGACTGCATTTCTGAAACTGCTACTCCCGCATTAGAAAGGGCGTGAACTATGCTTGGACGATACATTATTGAATCGCCCTGTATCCCACTATGTATGCGAGTAAGTACATATCCACTTGAATCTGTTACCAAAACTACTTGAGGACTTGCAAATGTGATTACATCCCGCATCAAAATCGCAAGCTGATTTTCAGCCATTTGAGCGTTGCCATTTGCCGCGGCTTGAGCAATCGCAAAATTTTGGGCAATGGCTTGTCCTGCTCCCATAGATGAAGTCTCCATGTTTTCCAAAGCCACTTCCAAGTGGTGCATAGAAGACTCCATACTACGAGTGCTGGTAAATAAAATAATATCCTCTATATTCCGCAATAAAGGCCCTAATATCGCTAATGCCGTTAATAAAACGCAAACAAGCGAAATAAAAAACAGTTTACTGCTAATATTTCGAAGTTTCATAACCATCCTCCATCTTATTATCATTAATAGTAATCTTTATGGCACTTTACTCTCCCTAAGGAACTGTTCAGAAATAACTTGTGCAAGTTATTTCTGAACAATTCCTTAGCGGGTTGATTATGTCCAGTATATCTTATTTAACCCATGTTTACAAAGTGGAGGTTCAAAATTTGACAATAATCAAAAAAATGGAAAACGACAAATTTATCGTCTTCCACTTTTTTGCCATATTTTTTTCACTTAACCACAACAATGCTTAAATTTCTTGCCACTGCCACATGGGCATGGAGCATTTCGCCCTACTTTTGGCATTTCTCTTATATAAGGCTCGCCACCATCATGGACAACTTCATAATTTTCAAATTCTAAATTTTCGTAAATATTGCGTAAAAGTTGGTCTTCTTTACTTGGGTCTAAAGCGTCGTCATAGAATTTTTTGTGCAATTCATAATAGTCTGGGTATTTCTTGCGCAAAACCTTTAAGGATTTGCGTACTATTGATAGATTCTGAATAATATGGGCTTCCATATCTTCTACTTCAGATGGAATATTTCCGCCCATCAACTTAGCAGTAAGTTGAGCTAACACTTCGTCTATGCTTGAATCCTTGCTCAACCGATGATAGGCCATTATTGCTACAAGCTGCTCAAACATTTCCTCGCTTTCCTTGTTGGGATTATTTTTCACAGCCGTAGCTAACTTCTCTACAATAGGGAAAAGATGGTTGTGTCGCGCCAAATGCGGCAATGTCATCATCAACGCTTGTTGAACATTCTCATCAGGGTTTTTATCTTCGACATAATATTTGGTGAAAAACTCCAGCCATTGGATTGTCTCTTTCTTATTTAGCTCGTCTGAATACTCATATACAAAATGCAAATAACGATAGTACTCGTCTTGAAACATATCTGGTGAATGGCTAAGGGCTTCAAGTGTAGCCTCAAGATGGCGATATGGCTTTTCATCATCAAGATAATCTAAATATGCAATCCATATCTTGGAGTTCATAGGGTCTAATTTTACGGCACGCTCATAGTAATCCGAGGCTTTTCTATTATGTCCCCTTTCCTCAGCTACACGTGCTTGTAATAGCCAAATTTCTGCGTTATTGGGGTAGGATTCAATCAAATCTTTGCAAATAGTTCCGGCCTTGCCCGATTTCCCGGTTCTAAGATGCACCTCAGCAAGCAAAAGTTTTATATCTACGGAATCTGGATGTGTTATCAATAGCTTTAATAAGTAATCACTGGCTTTTTTATAATTATTTTCGCGCATAAGTTCGCGGGCGTATAAGACTTCATTTTGCACATCAGAAGTTACACTAAAATAGCTATCATATTCCCCACGTTTTTTTGCATCCATCAAAGTTTCATATGCAAGACGTATACCTTTGAATCCTTCGGGGTCTTTATCTGGAGAATGCAGTTTTACCTTGCCAAAATATGCACGCTTAACAGTCGCCTTGTCCGCATCCTGCGGTATTTCCAGCAACTCGTAATAGTTCATAGCTCAAAATCCTCTATCTCATCTTTCAAGCGGTCATGTAAGTTGTCGCATACTTCCTTTTCCCATGAAAGAACCAGTGCTTTTTTCAGGTTATTAGCGGCTTTTTCCACATATTCCGCCTCTTCCCCATGAAGTTTTACCAATCTTTCCGCCTTATTTATTAGCCGCCTATAAGAACGAACATTTGAGGCATCTTTCCAAAGGGTCAAATCCACGTTTTTACCAGACTTTGCAGTATCCACCGTTACAGCCGCCGATTTGCCCGTCGACACAATCTCTGCTGAAACATCCAATATCCCATTTAAGTCATAAGCAAAACAAATCTTGATTTTTTCTTTGCCCGCTCGTGCCTTTGGAATGCCACTTAGGTCAAATGCACCAAGAAGTTCATTTTCATCTGGGTCTTCGCTTTCGCCTTGATATGCCGTTATCTCCACTCTTGTCTGGTTGTCGGCAACAGTATGATAAATTTCTGAGACTTCCGCAGGTAAAGTAGTATTACGGGGAATAAGTATGTCACAATATACCTCCCGAGCACCGAAAAAATTTAAGGAGGTGGTTTTTGTGCTTAGGCTGTGAGGGCAAATATCAGTGAGTACTATGGCATCTTCGCCAAGTTGCCCCGACAAAACTCCCGCTTGTATTGCCGCCCCACGTACTACAGCCAAGTCAGGGTCTATGGCAGTATCAGGAGTTTGTCCGAAAGTTTCATGCAAAAATCGACTGACCAAAGGGATTCGAGTGCTGCCTCCTACCATTAAAACCATATCAATATCCGTTGGAAGCAATGCTGCATCACTAAGTGCAGTTTTAATTTGCTGTTCAGTTGATTGTATTTTGTCTCGAATAAGACTTTCAAACAGTTTGCTAGAAATAGTTTCTGAAAAACCCACTGGTGTTTCTGATGTTCCTCCTATAAACGGCAAATCTATACGGTGATTTTCCTGTTCGCTTAAAACGATTTTACATTGTTCAGCCGCCATTTTCACACGCATCATAGCGCGTGGGTCTTTTGTTATGTCAAGTTTATCCTTCTTAAGCAGGGCTTTTGTTATATAATCCATTAACGCTTGGTCAAAATCCTTGCCTCCCAGCGTGTTATTGCCACAACTGGACTTTACATCTACCACGCCTTCAAAAAGTTCCAATACAGTTACATCCAAAGTTCCGCCGCCCAAATCGTATACCAAAATATATTGGCATTCTCGCAAATGACGCATACCATAATCTAAGCTGGCCGCAGTAGGCTCGTTGATTATACGTTCTACTGAAAGTCCTGCTTCTGTTCCGGCTTGTAGTACGTCTTTACGTTGAGCATCAGTAAAATAGGCTGGTACAGTAATGACCGCAGAATCCACGGTTTGTCCTGAGGCAGTGGAAGCACAATCCACCAGATAGCGGATTATCATTGTAGCGGCTTCTACAGGAGTGTAAACATTACCACGCGCCATAATTGCTGTATCTTGTCCGAAAAGCCGCTTTACTTCCAACATAGCGTTTTCAGGCTCGACTAGTGCTTTTTCTTTTGCTTCCCGTCCGATAATCGGAGTGGAATCCTCTTGGATATATACCACAGATGGGGTAATATACTCTCCAAGGTGATTTGGTACAAGTACCAATTGTCCATCTGAATCTACATAAGCTATCTCAGATGTAGATGTCCCAAAGTCAATTCCTACTTTCATTAGTATAAATCCCCCTGTTAAATTTTTTATGTTTTTTTATGATTTTATGATTCATAGCTTTTTGGTTTTTAATTTTTTGACTGCGTAGGCTGACGGTTTACAATAACAGAAGCACGACGTAATACTTCACCTTTGTATTCATAGCCACATTTGAGGGTTTTTATAACATATCCATTAGGCATTTCAGGGTCGCAGTCAGTACCTTCAGTTAAATGTTTGCGAAAATCAAAAATTTTTCCTTCTTCATCAATTACTTCAAGTTCGTTGGTAGAATCCTGCGCGGTTTGCCACATTATTTTAGCTTGTTCGGCATAGGGAGAATCGGGGGATGCTAAAGCAAAACGGTAAAAATCTTCTATAACATCCAGCACACCTATCAAAGACTCTGCCCAAACGCGGCTTTCGTCAAAACTGTCATCCAAAATCGACTCACTAAGGGTATCTATTTGCAAGACAATCTCTTTTTGCCCAGTCTCTATTTTTTTTAGATAGACATTCAAGGTGTTCATGTCAACCGCATCATCAAGTTTGTCTTCTTCCCGCCAACGCTGAATTTGGTGTAGTATGCGACGTTCAGATTGTTTGACCAAAGATTCCGATTGAACTTCATTTGATACTTCGTTTCGTCCAAAGAGTTTTTGCAGAAATGATTTCATGGAAAAGCCCCTTTCTCCATAAATACGCGGACAAGTAAATAATCCGACATTTTGTTTATCTTATTCCTTTGTGTGCAAGTGGTCAAGTCATTTTTTCGAGTCTCATTAAATATTTTAGATAAGTAGTATTAGGGACTGTTATAAAATGATAAAAACATATGAAAAAAGCATCGGTAAATTATTCTAACCGATGCTTGAGAATAGGTGCCGCGTGAGTGTAACACGCGATAATTAAAGGAGGGGGAAATATCGAAAAATTAGAAGTTGTCAGAATTTTGATTCCCGCCAATGGTAACTTGCAGGATTAACTGGCGACGCCCTTCTCTTAGGACGTTAACTTGCACCGTATCGCCAATTTCTAAGCTACGAATTTCTTCTTGCAACTGTTCCATATCAAAGATAGTACGACCATTAAACCCGGTGATTAAATCCATAGGACGGATACCTGCTTGTGCGGCACCAGCTCCGGTGTGAACACGTTCTACCCATACGCCGATTGGCGGAAGGTTTAGTTGTGCGGCACGCGCTTCTGTCATGGTAGAACCCACTATGCCAAGCATTGGCCGTGGGGGAGCATTTATCAGTTCTTCAAGTATGGGTTTGGCAATCCTTGATGTTATACTAAAACCTATGCCTTCAACAGCGTAATGATTGATGGAAGGCAATGCTGTATTGATACCTATGATTTCGCCGCGCTTGTTAACCAGTGGGCCACCACTACTACCAGGATTTATTGCGGCGTCTGTTTGTAGTACTGTCAAGGTTGCAGAACCATGTTCAATCTGCTTTTCTGCGGCACTAACTATGCCTATAGTGGTTGAATTGCCTTCACCCATAGCATTACCTATTGCTAGTACTACATCGCCTACCCGCATTTCATCAGAATCGCCAAAGGTTGCAATAGTAAATGTACTAATCCCAATTTGTTGCATATCCACCTTGGACACGGAAATCACAGCCAAATCAGAATGGATATCACGCCCAACAGATGAAGCGGGGATAGGTTCGTGGCCTTCAATGGATACTAAAACGGCCTCTGCATCCCTGATTACATGGCTGTTGGTGGCAATAAATATCCGTTCGTCATTTTCAGAGAAAATAATGCCAGAACCGCCCAAAGGAAGTTGAGATTGTTGCTGGTTAATCGGCGGAAAAGCAGGAAACCCTGGAAATTGAAAGTAATCATCTGTTACAAAGTCAAAACTTTCTCTTATAACGGTTATACTTACCACTGACGGGTCAACCAATGCTACTATATCAGCCAGTGTGCCTTCTCGTGCTTCGGCACTGGTTCCCTGACCAAACACCAATTGTCTACTACCAATATGAAGTGTGTTGTCAAGATTATTGCCAGCAATATCCTCAGATATACCCACATTCAAACGGTTCTGCATAAAAACCAAACCAAACCCTGCGCCCACACCCAAAGTACCTGTTCCCAATGTACAAATAATGCACAATACGGCAACGGTACGACGAAAATGCTTTGAACTATGCCATGGTGTTATGGGTTTTTGCCTAACGAGTTCGGTATCTATGTCGGTATTTATGCGATTTACCGCATGTACTGCTAACGGCTCAACAACGGGTACATGCTCATGTACAATTGATGGGCTGAAATCAGGGTTCAAATCCCGTTCGATGTCCAACTGGATTTTTTCAATTTCAGAAAGCTGATACGGGTCAAATGGACTTCCTGTATCTGCCATAGTCTTACCTCCTCTTTCAGTACCGCAGACTAATCTGCACATTTGGATAAAATAAATTAATAAAAAATATACAAAGGAATAAAAAAATAAAATTACATTCTCATCACTATACTCGTGAACTGAAACATTTTCTGCACATTAGCGAAAAATGTTTCAGTTCATGAGTATAGGTATATGGACACTATTGTATTGTCCCGACGTGGCTCTGTCAACAGAAGAAATCAAAGTCAATTCAAAAATCGAATCAATAGAAATCAATCTGGTAAAAAATCAATCTGTTAAATCCCATTCAAAAACATTTACATATCGTTGTCCTTCCTTATACAATTCATGCCAAAAGGGAAGTTTTGCTTGGCGAAGCAGAGTAGCTCCTAGTTTTTCACAAACGCGGCGTGACGCTTTGTTATTACAATTGTTTGTAATTAATAGCTTTTCCATACCATGTGCCCGTGCCACTGGAATTATTAAGCGGCAAGCCCGTGCGGCATAACCACGGCCACGATGCGCCGCAAGTATTGCATAACCAATCTGTCCGCCATAATACAGTCTGTTTGAATAACCCACACGCAAACAAATTTCTCCAATAAGTACATCTTTCTTGTAAATCTCAAATTCATAAGCTGGCACCCAACGCCCCTTGCCAGGGTTTTTATTTATGCAAACCAAGGAAAGAACTTCGGAAAGAACTTCTTCGGTAAGCGGTGGAAGTTCAACAAAACCTTCAAATTGACAAGGAAGCCGATTATAGTAGTTTATTTCATGCCGCAACGCCAGCAATTCTCTAAAAAAGTCTATCATTTTGAACCTCACTCTCATTTGTTGGAGAACGTGACTATTATGATGTATTTAGAACTTTTTTACAAGCGGGCTAAATTTCTGATATACTGTTTTGGGAATAGGTAAGGGTCTTACTAGACCGGTTCTAAGTTACTAGAATTCTTCTGAAACCTGCTTGCGGCAGATTTTTGAGCGTTTTTTCGCTAGGTGGTGCATAGCGAAAAATAAGCCAAAAATATGTTGCAATGAGGTTTCAGAAGAGGTCTACTGTAGGTTCTAAGGAACCATTTTGGAGAGAATTATGGCGAATATGACGAAGCTAAGCCTATTTTATGAGGCATTTTATTTACGCTGTGTTACGGAAGGATTCCAACTGACAGGACATGGAGCATTGGGTCATGCTCCGTTCAAAGCGGCGGCGTTTACTATGTTCAAAACGGTAGGTGTTTCGCTTTGCCTTCTGCATGTGGCTGACCTTAATCGCATAGACGAATGGGAGCTACAAAAGCTACGTGACCAGGCAATGGCGCAAAGTACAGCAATTGCCTCAAATTACACTAGTATGGTAAACATCTTTCTACTAATTGGGAAGATAAAAAAATCAGATGATATATCTGAGCTATCTGATCCATTTGAGCCGGATATAAACTTCCCATTGTCACAGGATGCAGAGGCATTCCACGGACAATCACCGTATGCCGTGTATTGGCATTTGGACTTGGAAACGCAAAACATCCAAGTCCCACCAGGCCAGCCAGATGATTTATTTGGCTTGCGCAACATTATTATAGGGGCTGTGTCGGATAGCTTTCTAACCGGTTTAGCTGATAATATTGTACCTTTTCCAAGAAAACCGCATGTACCTATGGCTATGAAAAACGGGCGTTCTCCTTTTCAAATGCGGCAGAAGCAAATTATCAGTACCTGCATATTAGGCATAACTAATCTTGTGATTATGGTTTTAATGTATTTGGCGGGTTATGGCGAACCCGGCGAATCGAATATGGTAGCAATACGTTTTGGTGCGATTGTTCCAGTGCTGATATGGGAAATGGGAGAATATTACCGCTTGATAACATCAATGTTTGTGCATTTTGGTTGGATGCACTTGTTTATGAACTTGGTGGGATTGTTTATTTTTGGTACACGTGTGGAACGCTATTATGGCACTGGTGTTTTTTTACTGATTTATTTTGTGGCTGGAATAAGCGGCTCATTTGCCAGTTTGTTTTTAACCCCTCATCCCTTTATTGGAGCTGGGGCATCGGGCGCGATATATGGACTTGTGGGTGCGGCCTTCTCCTATACCAGATATACAGGGAAGTCTATGGATATGATAAACAATTATGTTGTCATTGTGTACATCTTGATGGGTATGCTTATTGGATTTGTAACACCAAATATTGGCCATTGGGCGCATATTGGAGGGCTAGCAGGAGGGGCTTTTGTAGGCTATATAGCCTTGGCAATGACAAATCGTAAATATACAGCTCATGGATGGAAAATGTAATTTACTTGGCAAAAAACGCAACCCACGAACAGATGACCCTCAGTTAGCTTACTGGAAGGAGAAGCCGCGTGAAGTTTTTTCAGGTTGAATTGACTCTGCAACAATTCAGATTGACCACTGCGATTCTGAACAAGCCGCTGTATTATCCGAGGTGTTGTTTGGCACACTTCTTCCAAAACGAATTGTTACAATGAGGAATAATTAAATCGCATTTTCATAGATATTTACAAATTGCAATGCGAACTAGTGTTCCATCCGGTGTAAAAGTGAAGTTGACTAGTGAGGATTTTGCCGTAAGACAAGTAAGAATCGACGCGGCGTGCTATAGGCACGCAAGGAGACTCTGACGCAGAATTACGGCAAAAGACTGCTAGGCAACTTTGCTTTTATACCGGATGGAACACTAGTCCCTGAAGTAGAGGATAGAGATATATGCCCCGTAGCGGGGCGATAGGAGGACATAATTTTGTTATATTGCGCACAATGTACTAAGTTGATGGACGAAGACGTAGAAATTTGCCCTAATTGCGGTAACATAGACCCCGATTTTCAAGATGGGCAACATATTGATACTCCATTTGGTGAAACAGTTTATGAAAGGCTTAAACGAATCAATGAGCAAGTGGGAAAACAACAAACAAATGCAGAGTATACTCCAACACAGGATATTTTGACACAAAATTCGGTGCAAACATCCAGAGACACAAAGAATATTTTGGAGGATACAGATGACACATTTGATAGGACTTTTAATGAGATAACAAAACGTGAGCCGGGAAGCCCTATACCGATACTGGAAGCTCGGCCAAGTGACGGCCTTTTTGTGAGCATGATGCTTTTATGTATTTTTATAAGTCCGATAGGGCTGATACTAGCCTTGAAGCATTTAACAAGTCCGGCACGCCCGTTTCGTACCATGGGTCTAATCATGTTATGTGTTAGTATATTGTGTCTGCCTTTTGCACTTGTGATTATTGGTGCTATGATGTTTTATGTTTACTTGGCGGCCATACCTGTTTTGTTATAGGGCATGTTATCATTAACGAAAATACATCTTTGCGAGGCTATTTTCTTTTAGAGCCTGTCTAATATCTCCATGTCGCCTCGCTAACCCAGGTGTGTTCTCATCCACGTTAGGAAATTTAAGGTATTTGACAGTACTATTTGTACACGATATACTGCAAGTGTAAGGAAATTACAGATGTTTATATTCGCAAATAAGATTGCATATAAGAGGGGGGCTTTTTGAAATGCCAATTGGTGGTTTAATGAATCAAAAAACTGAAGCACTAAACACGATTAATGAAGCAAAAACTGTAGCTGTTAATGCAAAAGCTTTAGTTAATGAGGCAAGGGCAGTTCTTCCAGGTGGTTCTGGTGGTGCCGGAAATAACAACGGAATAGCAAATGGCGAAAGCAGAGGCTTAGGTGAAATTGCCTCAGATGCTATGGAGTTGGTTGGACAAGCGGCCAATGTAAAACGAAATGCACAAAACATTCTTGGAAGAGGAAATTAACATATTTGACGACCCTAGAATTTGCTTGGGTCGTTTTTTAATAAAAAACTTTAAGAGTGACACGACCCGATTGAAATAATTGCAGGTAATGAGGTGTGCCATGAATTATAACGAAAAAAATATAACAGCTTATGATAAGATGGCCGATAACTACGACAATACTCTTGATGGTAAATTTACGGAAAAGTTCAAAACGCTCTTGTTAAACAACGTAACTGTTAAAGAAGGTCATTCCATTTTGGATATTGGTTGCGGCAACGGTACACTTTTATCAAGGATAGCTAAGTTAAAACCGATACAAGGATTCGGCACAGATATTTCATCACAGATGATTAAAAATGCAATTGCACGTTATCCAGAGCTAAGGTTTGTTGTGTCAAACTGCGAAAAGATTCCATTTGATGACGAGTCAATGGATATCATCACAGTTTGTGCGGCTTATCATCACTTTCCAAATGTAAATTCTTTTGCGGTTGAAGCTAAAAGACTTCTGAAGAAAAGCGGCAGTATTTATATAGCGGAGGTATATTTGCCGTTTGGAGTAAGACATGTTGCAAATATTTTTCTGCCGTTATCTAAAGACGGCGATGTGAAATTTTACTCACCTAAAGAGATTGCTTACACATTTTTGAACAACGGATTTAGTTTTGTTAAGTCAACGATAAAAGGACATATCCAGATTATACATTTGCAAAATTAGGGCGTAGTTTTTATTGCCGTTTTGTCCATCTATATCTCCCCCTAGTAAATCCATCATCAAGGCCAAACTCATGAATACAAACATAATTAGACTTCTTCTAAAATTTGCCGCAAACAGGTTTCAGAAGAGGTCTATTGTTTTCATTTGTGAGTATATAGCTTAGGAGGCTACCTAAGGAATCTGTCCAAGTTATTTCTTGACAGTTCCTAATGTTTGTTTTTATTTCGTATTAACAGAATATAAATAACAATTAACGCAAGAGAATACCCTAACGAATATAATATAAATATCAGAAAATTGTTATCCAATATAAAAATTCCATTATCCAAATCATGTAGCCGTTGGCCAAGAAAATTTATTGGCGGTAAAAGATAAGTTATATATTGTACAAACACATTATCTTCAAAAGTAACAGCAAATGGAACTGCTATAACTAATATAACCAGTGCTTGCAGAGGCAACACAGTTTTTTGATTGTGAAAGTCCACATTAAAGAAAATACTTACGGCAGTACCCATCAAACTAAACATAAAATGAATGATTAGCATTGCCAGTATCTCTATAAATAAAAGACTTCTAACGAAAAAACCAAATACAATCGGATAAAAAATCAAAAGAATATAAAATGGTGTCATAAGTACCAATATTGATACTATCTTCGATATGTGATAAATAGTTTCGTTATTAATGTGAAGCCTTGTGATGTATTGTTGTGTTCTATCTTCGCTATTTATAAAGCTAGTCCCTATCCAGTTGGTGAAAATAAATACAATTATGGCGGTAAGATAGAAGTTACTCCAAATAGGAACTGGGATTCGTGAATATAAGTAAAGGTGAACCGTAGTAAAAACTAAGACAGGGGCTATAAATTTCAATGTTTTTGCATAATAGCTGATATTGTACTTGATTAGCGATATATTCACCTTTTTTCCTCCTTTTTAACATGCCGCGTCGGCACAAATGGTTTATGAAAAATTTCGCCACAAGCGCGAAGGTTATCGGCTATTTTTCACACTTAGATTTTGTAGCATGTTTTGGATTTACAGAATGAATTTCATAACCTTGAGAAAGTAGCCCTTTTAATGCTTCTCCAAGGTTATGTTTTTCAACCATGGCTTCATAATATCCGTCTGCTTTAATATTACAATAGACAAATAAATCACCATGCTTAAAAATCTCACCATTATCAAGGAATTTAACAAAATATTGCTCTATAAATCCATCACTGATGTGACATTGTTTATCACTGAAAATATATATGTTACCCGAAACTCTTTGTGCCAATTTCTTTTCATGGCAAGCTGTAACAATTGCTACTCCGTCAAATATTAGCTTATTAATCAACTCTATAAAATTATCTACTGAATCTTCATCAAGTCCAGCAAAAGGTTCGTCCAATATGAGCAAATCTGGCTTGGTAATAAGTGCTTGTAAAATATTAACCTTCTGTATCGTTCCTTTTGAGCATTTGCTAATTTTTGTTTTTCTAAAATTCTTCGGCATATTTAGGTGATTAAAGTACTCGTTTATAAAGTCATTAACATAACTTGAAGATAGCCCTTGAATTTTCCCCATGTGCATAAGGTAGCTTTCTATACTAAATGGAAGTTTGGGAAATCGGTCTGGCACAAATGAAATTTTGATCTTAGGATGATATTTCACTTCACCCTCTGTACAAGACAGTACTCCTGCAATAATTTTCAGCAAGGTACTTTTGCCATAGCCGTTTTCGCCCATAATCACAATTGATTCGTTCTGTTTCACTGTCATATCTACATTATGGAAAATCACTCTATTAGAATATGATTTGCCTAGATTTTTTATTGATACAAGCTCCTGCATTTATATCACCTCGCATAAAGATAGTGGGAACATGCCTTAATTGATTTACCCATTAGACTTCTTCTGAAATCCCATTGTAACACTTTTTTCTTTTATTATACTTGAACATAAAAATATTTACTACATTGGTATTGAATGAATATATAAAAACGCTATAAAAAGTATTTAATACTCTGATAGTGTTTGGTTTGTACAATGAATTCAGCAATCATAATTACAAATACGCAAGATCTAAAAAATTGCCTGTTGAAAAACCATATAATTTGTGATACGTTACAGTATAAGGGTGTGTAGGCGAATTTGCTATTATTATATTTCAAAGGGGGTAATATTAACATGATTGTTAATAATTCATCAGATAAAATATCATTTATTTTGACGAAAATTCAAATTGACTGCATACAGGACGAAAAATACAGAGATGGCAAAATACGAATGGGCAGTTATCCACTCGCATTTTGCCGTTTTACTTTTCACATTAAAATATTAACACAATATTATAACCGTTAATATTTTAACAGTACGATTATAGGGATTTTTCCTATATTGCGTTCACAAGTACAAATTTACAAAATTTCGGAAGGGTGATTTTCATGATAAATATGATAGCCACCGCTATTTACGTATTCCCACTATTGCTTTGTATAGCTGTTTTTACTTCTGCACGTAAAGACTACATTAGGACACGTCAAAATCCTATGTTTATGTTTTTATGTATCTGTGTATTTGGATGGCTTGCCACAGACCTTGCTATACTATTTATAAACAACATCAGTCTAAATGTATATATTTGGAATGTTGGATACATTTTTACAGCTCTTGCACCCGTCGCGCTTTTTCTAACTTATTACAATATTTTTTATCCAGAACGCAAGCTCCCTAAATATGTCATTGTATTACTTTCGATTATTCCTTTTCTAACTGCTTTAGCCGCCTTTACTTCACATTGGCACTCACTTATGAAAAATGTGGAATACCTTGCCATATGGCCTCGCGTGATTGAATACTCGCTTGGGACTTGGTTTAATATTCAGGTTATTTATACTTTTGTGTTAACAGTAGTCAATATTTTCATGGCATTATATGGGGCTATTAATAAAACAAGCTCCAACCGCAACACTGCTATTATTCTTGCTATCGGGCCTTTAGTAATATTGGCAGGTAATTTGTTATATGCACTGGATATTATTCAGTTGAACATAGACCCCACCTCTATAGGGGCGGCTATATCTGTGATATTAGCACATATCGCTTTGAGTGGCATCAAACATGGCATAGCTTTCAGTATATTTAACACTTTGAAAAGTAGGCTGACCTTTCCAATTCTTATTTCTATGTTTGTATTGGTGGTCATTGTGGTTGGTTATGTAGCCAGAACCACTAGGCTTCTAGTAGAAGACCTTGAAGATTATAGAATGATTACAGCAACCCAGGCAGTTCTTACTTACCTTGAATCACACAAACAGAGAACATATATGGCGGCTACATCACTGGCTAGTAGTGCGGAATTAATCAGAATCGTCAATGGGGAAAATAGAGAGGAAGTTTGGCAATATATAAACGAGAGAAAATCTTCACTTGGAGTAAACGCTATTATTGTTGCCAATCAAGATGGGATAATACTTGCACAGTCATATGCACCAGATATTCATGGGGATATCAGTCAAATGCCTGCAACACTAGCTGCTCTTAGTGGTGAATCTGTATTGGTTTATACAACTACGGCCGCAGCTCCAATGGCTATGACCGCCGCAGTTCCGATACTGGAGGGCAATAGGATTATTGGGAGCGTAAATGTGCAGTTTGATGTTAGTACGGACGAATTTATAGATAGGCTTTCTAATACATTTGGGGTAGATATTTCAGTTTTCGTGGAAGATACTTCAATTGCCTCCACCCTAATCAATCCTGCAACCGGCGAACGTGCTGTGGATACAACAGTGGCTCCACATATCGCAGAAGCGGTTCTTGGACAAGGGGAATACTTTGCTATTGATTTGTTATTAATTTTCAATGTATTGCCTTATTCTGTCTACTATTTCCCGTTACTCGACATAGAAGATACACCTATTGGTATGTTTTTTGTTGGCATTTCTCGCGAACATGGTATTGCCGCTACCAGTATGCAGCTTCGTAACATAATTCTTATATCTATGGTTGTTCTTGTCATTGTTTCTATAATTATGTTTTTATTGATTTCCAAATCTTTGAAGCCTCTTGGTACTATGGCAAAAAATATCAACGATGTAGCGTCTGGGAATATTAATATTAATATCGACCGCTCAAAAATCACTACTGACGAAATCGGAATGCTAGATTCAGATATTTGTGGTCTTATAGATTCTATAAAACACATGGTACAAGATTTATCCATTATTCACCATGAATATAACGTACTCGGCAATAGTAAATACAGGCTGGACGCTGACAAATACCAAAATTCCTTTAGGGAAATGATTGAAAGCGTAAACCAAATATTTGACGAAGATGTCGAGAATATTAACTCAATAATTGGCACGATTAACGAAATTAATAAAGGGAATTTCGATGTACAAATCCGTGAAATGCCTGGTGATTTTGCATTTCAGCCTCAGGCACTTAGGACTGTAACTGAAAACCTCAAAAATGTAATGGAAGCTGTGGCAAAAACGGCCTATCATGTTAGAAATGGCAATGTGAGTTATCAACTGGACATAACTCGATATAAAGGAAAATGGAAAGGTCTTGTAGGAGCGTTGAATAACGCACTTCGTGGAGTAAATGAGCCTTTTGAAGAAATCGTACACATAATGCACAAATTACAGGAAGGTGATTTCCGTCATCGTGTTGAAACTGAATACAAAGGTGTATTCAAGGATATGGCTGATACTCTAAACATCACTCTTGAAGAAATTTCTATTTATGTAAACGAACTTGATGAAATATTGGCTGAAATGGCTTCTGGTAATTTGCAGTGCCGAATAGAGCGTGATTATATAGGCTCTTTCGATTTGATTAAACGCTCAGTAAATAGTATTTTGTCACGCTTAAACGTAACAATGGATGATATCGAAATAGTAGCCAAGGGCGTATCAGGAGGCTCGTCGCAACTTTCGCAAAGTTCTGTGAACTTGTCCATGGGAATTTCAGAGAAAATGACCTCTTTAGAGGAACTTGCTACAGGAATAAAAGAAGTGGATGCACAATCTAAGGATAATGCTGAAAGTGCCCAAAAAGCCGCTGATTGGGCAAAAACTTCTAAAGAGAATGCCGAAACTGGAAACGTAGATATGAAACAACTATTAGAAGCTATGGAAGGTATCGCTGGTTATGTTTATAAAATAACCGAAATAAATAAATCTATCGACGGTATAGCTTTTCAGACAAACCTGTTAGCACTTAACGCGTCAATAGAGGCGGCAAGGGCTGGAAACCATGGCAAAGGATTTACTGTAGTAGCTGAAGAGGTGCAAAATTTGGCATCCAGAACCAGCAGCGCGGCAAAACAAGCTGGTGAATTGATGCAGGAAACTCTTAATAGTATTAATCAAGGGAAAATTCAGGCCACTAATACCGCTAAAAGCTTGGATAAAATCGTTTCGGGAGTGGCTGAAGTTTTTAGTGTAGTAACTGACATTTATGAAGCATCAATGCTACAAACTCAGTCTATAAACTACATTGCTAACAACTTGGAACATGTTAGCGGACTGATTCAAGATGATGCGGCAACAAGCGAAGAAACAGCGGCGGCGGCAACAGAATTAGACTCACAAGTGGCTATCTTAAAAGAAAAACTTTCGTTTTTCCAAACCAAGTTGGGTACACCAAAAATCAGTGCAATATGGAAGGATGCCACGGCTACTACACCAAAGTTAGAGGTTCTTAAAAATGTGTCTGGTACGAAACAAACCTATAACAAAGGTGAGTACGTTATACATGAAGGGGAAACTGAAGCAGATAGCATGTATTATGTAATAAGCGGTAGCGTGGATGTATATAAAGCTCATGGCAAAACTAACGAGATGTTACTGGCTACATTAAAACCTGGAGACCTTTTTGGTGAAATGTCTTTATTCCTAAAAGAGCCGCGAACAGCCTCTGTTATTGCACGGGAACAAGTAACCATATTGGAAATAAAAGAACACAATATGTACGATTTCATGAACAATGAGCCGGATATTGCCTATTCTATAGTGGAAACTTTGTGTGCCCGGCTTAAAAACATGTTACTTATGTTTGACGCATATTAATCATTTTAAGTTTTGGAGGCAATAAAAATGGATTATATGAATGCTTTTTATGATATTTTGGACAAAACTACCGAAATCGCTTTAGCGACTTCGGTAGATAATATGCCAAGTGTACGTATTATAAGTATCTGTTACGACAAAAATCGTCCAGGAGTTATTTATTTTCAAACTAGACACGATGTTGAAAGTAAAAAAACATCAGATTTTTCTCAAAACAATAATGTGGCATTTACAACCGCACCTATAGGACTAACTATAGCCAATGTGCGTTCAAATGACTCAATTGTTGTTAAAAGCGAGTATACCTTTGATGAATTAAAAAGCATGTTTATAGCTAAAGTACCCGAATATGAAGAACAATATAATCAATACGCTCATATTCTAACCGTTTATGAAATCCATATAAAAAAAGCCATAGTTGTTGTAGACTATGGCATAAAACAAGGAATAGTTGAATTCTAGGGTGTGTTCCCACCTCCGGGTTTTGCCGTCGGCACGGCTGATGCCATTAGCAATGTAAATCAGTCACAATCTCCACCACCTGAGTCTCCACCATCAGAGTCATAGTAATCAGAGGAGTCAGAGCGATTCGAGCGGCGCGAACTTGAAGAACTGTCAGCACCGCCAGAATCAGAACTGCCTTTCTTGCGGTCTTTCCGAGTTCTAAAGAAGAAAAGAGCAGCGAAGAGGCAAAGAACGATACCAACACCTACATATATGTTTACGCGATCAAATATCATTGTCATAAAGATGATGATAGCGAAACATATAAGGTATACCAATACGTCTATCAATCTATCCTTCATAGTTATTTACCATCCTTTCTAAAGAACTGAACGGCGTATAGCAGTCTCTACGTCAATCAGTTTTTCTTCGCCGCCTGTTGGCATGGATGGGTCAATAACCAAGGTACCAAATATTTTAGAAAATGTTCCAACGCGGGGTATCAAAACATCAATTGTGCTATTAAACGCTTTTGTTAATCGTAGAGGCTTTCCGTGGGATTCAGCAATCCATATTGCCATTCTACTGGTACATATAGTGGAATCATCACGCGGAAAAAATAACCCGTCTGCACCTTTTTCTATGATGTTCGCTATGTAAGTGCATAGGTTTTGAATATAAATCATACTGCGGGCATTTTCGTAATCAGGGAAAAACGCCGTCTTTTTTACCAAACCACAAAGCCGCCGGAAGTTTCCAGGACATCCTTCCCCATATACCATAGGAGGACGCAAAATAGCCACTTTGAAAGTGGAATCCCGCAATTCTAAAAGTAATCCTTCTGCCGCCAGCTTTGAACGTCCATAATTGCTTGTTGGCTTAACGGGGGTATCTGCGTTGACAGATACCCCTTTTGGCAAATGCGTAAAACCATAAACGCTCATACTTGACAGAAAAACAAACTGTTGTACCCCATCTTTTTTAGCCTTTGATGCCACATCAACAGCAAGGTCGCGATTTATTTCATAGTAATCATATTGATTATGTCGTGTTTCACGTACATGTGCAAGACCGGCAGTGTGTAACACCACGTCATAATCGGAAAATGAGGTTGCTTTCCATTTTTCGTCGCGTACACTTATCAAATTAATCAAATCAGCTTTTTCTTGTTTAACATATCTCGCAAAGGATTGCGCAATATATCCATTCACACCCGTAATCAAAATTTTCATATCATGTTACTCCAATTTTATACCACTCCAGCTTCAATATACAAATGTCCATTATCCTCAATAAACTCCTTACGCCCTTTGATATTATCTCCAAGCAGAATATCAAACATAGTCTGCGTTTTGGCAACATCATCTGATATCACTTGAATTAGGCGACGCGTAACTGGATTCATTGTAGTTTCCCACATCATTTCTGGTTCATTTTCTCCAAGTCCTTTTGAACGCTGAATGCGCACACCCTTTGAACTCTTTTGTTCAAGCTTGCGTAAAACTTCACTTTTTTCCTTTTCAGAATAAGCAAACAATGTTTTTTTCCCAGCGGTAATTTCATATAGTGGGGATTCAGCAATAAAAACCTTTCCTGCATCAATCAATGACGGGATTAACCGATATATCATAGTTAAAATCAAAGTGCGAATTTGGAATCCGTCATAATCAGCATCAGTACAAATAATAATCCGATTCCATTTGAGTAAATTAATATCAAACCCTGCCATATCACGGTTATGCTTATTCTTGATTTCCACCCCGCAACCTAAAACCCTTAGTAAATCTGTAATAATATCGTTATTGAAAATTTTGTCATAATCAGCTTTAAGGCAATTCAAAATTTTACCACGCACGGGCATAATCGCTTGGAATTCCGCGTCTCTGCCCAATTTGCAGGAACCAAGTGCCGAATCCCCCTCCACTATATATAATTCTCGGCGGGCTACATCTTTGGTACGGCAATTTACAAACTTTTCTACTCGGTTATTCAAATCCAATGAGCCTATTAGCTTTTTTCTTATGTTAATGCGAGTTTTTTCGGCTGTTTCGCGACTTCGTTTATTAACCAGAACCTGTGCGGCCAATTTTAGAGAATCCGAAAGGTTTTCAATAAAATAAACTTCCAATTGTTTTTTTAAGAAATCGGTCATAGCTTCTTGAATAAATTTGTTGGTAATGGCTTTTTTGGTCTGATTCTCATAACTGGTGACTGTCGAAAAAGAACTAGAAATAAAAATCAAGCTGTCTTCAATATCTGCAAAAGTGATTTTCTTTTCGTCCTTTTTGTAATGGTTATTAGCTTTTAGGAACCCATCTATTGACGATACAAGTGCCGAACGTACAGCTTTGTCAGGCGCGCCCCCATATTCCAAAAAGCTGGAATTATGATAATATTCCAATAAGTTGACCCTGTTTGAAAAACAAAAAGCCATTTCAAATTTCAATTTATATTCGGGCTTGTCCGCACGGTCACGACCGCGGGTTTCGTGGCTTGTTACATGTGGCATGGTTATAGCATCATCTCCTGCCAACTCATGAATATAATCCTGAAGGCCGTTTTCATAGCGGAAATTAAAGACTTCCCCACTTTCTTCATCCGTAAGCACAAAAAGCAACCCTGCATTAACAATAGCCTGACGTTTTAACGTTTCTTGATAATAAGCAAGAGGTATGGAAATATCCGTAAATACTTCTCTATCAGGCCGCCAAGTTGTTGTAGAACCCGTTTCACTTTTGTCGTTTTTGTCACCTGTGTTATTAAGGGGTTCTTTATGTAGGCCGCCAACATTTTCGCCCTTTTCAAAATGTAATTGATACTGAAATCCATCCCGTTGAATAGTAACGTCCATAAACTCAGCACTGTATTGAGTAGCACAAAGCCCAAGTCCATTTAATCCAAGACTGTAAGAATAATTTTCTTCTTCATTGTTTTCGAATTTCCCACCTGCATATAGTTCACAAAACAATAGTTCCCAATTATATTTTTTCTCAATAGGATTAAAGTCTACGGGCATACCACGCCCATAATCCTTAACTGTAATTGCGCCATCACTATGACGCGTAATTTCTATGCGATTACCAAAACCTTCTCGTGCCTCATCAATTGAATTAGAAATAATTTCAAACACTGCATGTTGGCAACCTGTAAGCCCATCAGAGCCAAAAATAACCGATGGACGCTTGCGTACTCGGTCTGCACCCTTTAATGCTGTAATACTTTCATTTCCGTATGTCTTTTTTTTATCCATGTTCAACCCCTGTTTTATACCCTAGAACGAAATGTTTCGCTCTAGTGATCCATCCGACGTAAAAGTGAAGTTGGCTAGTGAGGATTTTGCCGTAAGACAAGGAAGAATCGACGCGGCGTGCTATAGGCACGCAAGGAGACTCTGACGCAGAATTACGGCAAAAGACCACTAGGCAACTTTGCTTTTATGACGGATGGGACACTAGGGTATAGTTAATAAAAATTATTAAAAAAGGGCGTTACCGCCACTTTTATATTCAATCCTGAGGCTTAATCACATCCGCCTCCATCACCACCGCCGTCACCGCCTCCATCAGAACCGGAATCATACGAATCATATGAACTCGCACCAAAACCAGAATTATATCTGTTTTCATCGGTATCACTGCTATCTTGAGTATTCCGCCGATGATGTTGATGCATATGGAAATCACTACTATCAGATGTAGTCCTATTTTGTTTAGAGATGGCTCTACGGCTAAAGATTGCAATCACCACTATCGCGATAATAAATACTACAATTAGTGTTAATAAGCTCATAACTTACACACCCCTTTTGTATCCGATTTTAACATCCAGATTGTTTTAGTGTCAATCTACCATATCTAAATCACAGGAATTCTTCATAGTTACTATAGCACGCACAAAAGCCTCAAAAATTGGGCTGGGCTTGGTAATCCGTGAGGTATACTCTGGATGAAATTGTACAGCTACAAACCAATTATGTCCCGGAAGTTCAATTGAAATTACGTTTTCTTTGGAATAACCTGAAATAACCAGTCCTTCATCTTTTAGCGATTCTTGGTACTGAGGGTTAATTGTACAATAATTGCGATAACGTTCACTAATTTCTGTTGTACCATAGGCTTGATGTATCAAAGTATTTTCGGTTAATGTGCATAATTCAGCACCCATTTTCCAAAAACTGCGGTCGGATTTTTCCCGGGCTGGGGATATATAGTCAATAATGGCAGTAACCGCGCCGTCTTCAGCACTTCCGGCCTCGGTGCGATTTGCTACGTTTCTTGCAAATTCGATTACGGCACTATGCATCCCGCTTCCTATGCCTAAAAATGGTATGCCCTGTTTGCGTGCATATTCAGCAGCTATTATTTTCCCTTCTGAACAAGGTTCTCCTGCACCACCCGGCAAAATAATACCGTCCGTATCATAGAGCCACGCCTCCGCACCGTCCTTTGCTAATTTTTTGTCAAAAACCCAGCGAATATTAACCTGTACATTCTGGTGGATTCCAGCATGATTTAAGGCTTCCTTAACAGAAAGATAGGCATCTTGCAGACCTACATAACCTCCAACTAGTCCTACTGTTACCTTTTCTTTTGGCTGTCGCGCTACTAAAGCACGCCATTCAGATAAATCAGGCTCTTTTTTAGAAAGCTTTAATTTGTCACATACAATATCAGCAAAGCCCTCTGCTTCCAGCATAAGGGGAACTTCATATAAGGAATCCGCATTCAAATTTTGAATAACGCAATGTTCATCTACATTACAAAACAATGCAAGTTTTCTGCGTACCTTTCCCGGAATGGGTCTGTCAGAACGACATACTATAATATCTGGTTGTATGCCTAGTGACAAAAGTTCTTTTACAGAATGTTGGGAAGGTTTTGTTTTCATCTCACCTATGTATTCTAGGTAAGGGACAAGCGTAATATGCACAAAAACAACGTTTTCCCGACCCTTTTTATGGGCTGTTTGCCTAATAGCTTCCAAAACAGGTAGGCTTTCTATATCTCCAATGGTGCCGCCTACCTCAGTAATAACGAAATCTGCACCAGTTTGACAAATCCGCTCCATAATTTCGTCAGTAATGTGAGGAATTACCTGTACCGTTTCACCATAATACCCGCCGCGGCGTTCTTTGTTAAGAACCTCCCAATAGATTTGACCAGTAGTAATACTGCTTCTACCTGTTAGTTCCTCATCAATAAAGCGTTCATAATGCCCCAAATCCAAGTCCGTTTCGGCACCATCGTGGGTCACAAACACTTCCCCATGCTGATACGGACTTAAATTTCCGGGGTCGATATTTATATACGGTTCAAATTTTTGCGTAATAATCCGATAACCTCGCGCTTTAAGGAGTCGCCCCATGGAGGCTACTGTAATACCCTTACCTAGCCCCGAAACTACGCCTCCTGTGACAAATACATATTTTGTTTGCACTTTTGTCCTCCGATTTTTGAAGGGATTAAAACCGAGGGGCTTTGCCCCACACCCCACAAGGGGCTCGGCCCCTTGACCCCGAACATTTTGATATGGTTATTTATTCACTTGTTGTTTTGCTAGGTTTATTCCTGCTGTTAGGGCTTCATCTGCTTTGCTTGCATCTTTGCCTCCAGCTTGGGCGTTATTGGGACGTCCACCGCCATTTCCACCGCATAGTGAGGCGGCTTGCTTCACTATGTTTCCAGCATGAACGCCAGCTTGTACCGCGCTAGGGGAAGCCGTAGCAAGGAATTGTACGGAGCCTTCGTTGGTGGTGGTGCATAGTAGCAGAACATCCACTTTATCTTTTAGCTTGTCTGCCGTTGTACGTAGGCTGGCCGCGTCCATTCCTTCTAGCTTATGAGAAAGCCAAGTCATTCCTGCATGGTTTTCACTTTTTGCTAAAATATCAGATGTTCCACCTTCGGCCAGTTTGGATTGTAAACGTTCGTTTTCTTGCCGTGCTTGCTTTAGTTCAGCAGTTAGCGTATTTATGCGGGTTGATAATTGGTCGGGGGTGGTTTTTAGCAGTTGGGTGGCTTCATGCAACAGTTCTTCTGCTTTCTGATACTGTGCAATTGCGGCTTCACCTGTTACGGCTTCTATGCGCCGCACGCCAGCAGCAACGCCATTTTCGCTAACTAGTTTGAACACACCTATTTGTGAAGTATTGTTTACATGTGTACCGCCGCAAAGCTCAACACTTTCTCCATTACCAATATTTACAACACGTACTGTATTGCCGTATTTTTCGCCTTTTTCGCCCATCAGCATAACTGCACCTATTTTACGGGCATCGTCCATGGTCATTTCCTTTGATATCACTTGTAAGCCCTGGAATATACGGTTTTGGACTATAGATTCAATACGCTGTAATTGTTCAGTATCCACTGCTGAAAAGTGAGTGAAGTCAAACCGTAATCGTCCAGGAGATACATCTGAGCCTGCTTGTTCAATATGATTGCCTAACACCTCTCGCAAAGCCTTGCCAAGAAGATGTGTGGCGGTATGGTTACATGCGACAGCATTCTTTTCGTTTGGATTTACTTCGGTTATAACAACGTCACCTACTGCAACACGACCTTTTAGCACCACACCCAAATGCGCAATCTTACCCGCTCCAACCTTTAGACAGTCTTGTACTTCAATTTGGGCTTGTCCTTCAAGCAGGGTTAAAATACCCTTGTCACCTTTTTGACCACCTGATTCCGCATAGAACGATGTTTTATCCAAAAATATTGCTACTTTATCTCCAATTTCAGCATGGGTCACAATTGTCTGGGGGGCATCTTGCCCTGCAACGATAGCTAATATTTTTGCCTGAACTGTAAGGGCATCATATCCTACAAATTCTGTGGTAAGGGCAGCATCCAGTTGATGGAAAATCGTTTCAGCCGTACCTAAATAAGTTGATTCCCCACGGGCGGCACGCGCTCTATCGCGTTGTTTTTGCATCTCGTTATTAAAACCTTCTTCGTCCATAATAAGGCTTTCTTCGGCTAGCATCTCTTTCATTAGGTCTGGAGGAAAGCCATAGGTATCATACAAACGAAAAGCATCTGCACCAGACAACATATTTTTGCCACTGTCCCTTAAAGATTGGGTCTGCGTGGCAAGCAATGACATACCGGTGTCCAATGTGGCAAAAAATCTCCCTTCCTCCACTGTAAGCACATTTAGAATATGTGCTTCCCTTTCGCGTAGTTCGGGATATGCCTCTGCATTTTGCTTGATAACTAGCGGAATCAATTCAGCTACAAAAGGGTTATCGCGCCCTAGCATTTTTCCATGACGAATAGCACGACGCAACAGGCGGCGCAAAATATACCCCCGCCCTTCATTGGAAGGAAGAACTCCATCTGCCGCCATAAAAACCACACTACGCACATGGTCTGCAATAATGTTAATGGAAGATTCTTTGGCACCTTTATCTGGAATGTTTGTTATTGCTGTTATATAACATATTTGTTCGCGCAATTTCTGGAAAGTATCAATATCAAAGACAGAACTGGCTTCCTGCATAACCACAGCCAAGCGTTCCAAACCCATTCCAGTATCTATATTTGTGGAAGCCAAATCTTCATATCCGCCTTCAGGCAAACGATTAAATTGTGTAAAAACTAGATTCCACACCTCCATGTATCTATCACAATCGCAACCTACGGCACAATCTGAACTTCCACATGCGTATTTTTCTCCACGGTCAAAATAAATTTCACTACAAGGCCCACATGGCCCTGCTCCATGTTCCCAAAAATTGTCCTTTTTGCCCAATTTATAAATCCGTTCTGGGGACAGGCCGATTTTTTTATGCCAAATATCAAAAGCTTCATTGTCTTCTTCATAAACAGAAACATAAAGAAGATGCGGTGGTATACTCATAGTTTCTGTGAGAAATTCCCATGCCCAAGGTATTACTTCTTCCTTAAAATAGTCACCAAAAGAAAAATTACCTAACATTTCAAAAAAAGAAACATGCCGTGCATCACGGCCTACTTCATCAATATCCACAGTACGCACGCATTTTTGGCAAGTGGCTATGCGAGGGTGTGGCGGTATTTCCTGCCCTGTAAAATAGGGTTTTAGAGGTGCCATGCCAGAATTAATAAGCAATAAACTATTATCATTGTGCGGAACCAGCGGGAAACTAGGGATACGTAAATGGTCTTTACTCTCAAAAAATGCTAAAAATTTTTCACGAATTTCATTAACAGTTAAGGGTAGCAAAGAAATCCTCCTCTTTTATATATGGAGCCATTAATATTAAACCATATAAAAAATCCTTGGATATTTTCCAAGGATACGTTCATAACATTCAGGGATGATTATAGGGAATGGTGGAAAGCTTGTCAATGAAACTACCGCGAGCGAATGTTTACCGCATTGCATAGTTTTTTGCACGCTACTAGTTTTTAGCATTATGATGGAAGGGTTATTTCCCCATGCCAGTCCACGATTCCGCCGAAATCATAAACGGCTGTGTAACCCAACTCGGTCAAAACCAGAGCCGCCATATTGCTACGATTGCCGCTTCTGCAATAAATTAAAATAGTTTGGTTGTAATCGGGTAGAAGATACCTGGCTTGTTCTCGTATTAAGTTATGAGGCAGTAAAATGGCACCAGGTATATGCCCACTTTGAAATTCCTCTGGATTTCGCACATCAAGAACAATAGCATTTTCATTCATCATGCCTTGTGCTTCTTGAGACGAAATTGTTTTATGGCTATTCCGAGCTTTCATATTACAAGCTGTAAATAAGGCCAATGGCAATAAATACAGCAAATGTGGTAAAATCGGCAAAAACGCCATTAAAATTTTGTTACGAGTCTTATTTTTCATTTATTATACCTCGCTTTGTATTTTGCCAAATCTATGGCATCTTTAACCTCCAAGTCACGTTCGCCTGCTAACGATTCCAAATGATGGAGGAGTTCATGCCGTAGCACGCTTTCCAATTGTTTCTTAATATACTGCTGGCCACTTCGCCCATACAACCGCATAAAGGAACCATAATAAATATTAATATACCTCCCCATTCCGCCGCTACAATGATACTGCCCCAAAATAAACAAATTATTATTAATACCTTCTGGATGTGTATGCACATTTCTTAACAGATTAACCCCGCCATTCAGATGCTCAAATAATTCATGCGGTAACTCCGATGTAATTTCGTCTAACATCTCCCCGAATTCATCATATGATAGTACGCCATCATCAAATTCCATTGAAATCCCTTCTTTTCGCCGTTCAATTTATTAGACCTCTTCCATAAAAGATACTTGATGTGTATTGTACCGTTATTATTTTGTGACAGCAAGAAAATGTTTCGGTTCACGAGTATATTTGTCAAAATTCTGCAAGGCACTTGTGTATTGTAGAGTTATGGGGTAAAATGCCACAATCATAAAAATTAAATATAATAAATTACAGTCATAAGGAGCTGGAGAGCATGAAACGCCTTTGTTACGGCACTTTTGCAAAAATTCTGCTTTGGGGAAAATCTCCTTCTCAAACTCAAGTAAAATTACATGAAGAACTATTACATCTAATAGACACTGAATATATTAATGCTTCTGATGCGCAAGCATCACGCTGGTTCAATTGCCGCGAAGCTGTGTCAAGTTCTTTACAGGATGAAGCACGCAAAAGAGAACGCGAGGGCGGAATATCAGAGCAGTTTGAAAAACGTATAGTAAAACCTTTATTAAATCCAAACAAATTACATACAGTTGTATCTGCTATATGCGAAATCATCATGGAAGATAACGAAATAAATTCGGATATGGTAATTGATAGCATAAATAATATTAGCAAGAAAGATTTGTTGCAAAACGGGTTTCCCGAACATATTGTTGATTTCCTTGCAAGTGTACTTTGTTTTTCCATTATTCATGTGGATAATAGGGAGGGCAGGGCTTTTATACAAAATGGAATGAGTAGTTTTCTTAAAGAACTTAATGGACGCCCAAAACACATACCTAAACAGCTTGAGCCAACAGCCCCTGAACTGGTATCTTCGGAACTGATACCACCAACGCTACCTGAATCAATACCAGATGAATCGCTACTACCTGAATCATCACTGCATGAATCGCCACTACCTGAATCATCACTACATGAATCGCTACTACCTGAATCATCACTACATGAATTAATGCCAACTGAACCGACACAAGCCTCACAAGAATATTCAGACAACAACAGTCACACAGAGCCGACAACTGAATCACCACCCGATGCGCCGCGATTAAATCCTCGAAAATTAACCTTCCCCAAAGTAATAACTAAATTTGCCAAAAAGCTTTCTAAGCATAAGGGCAATTTTGCAAAAGTTGCAGGGGGCTTGTTTATAGTAACATTCGCCGTTGTATTATGGATATTTATTCGTCAGGAACCTGAAATTGTAATGGTTGCCGCGGGGTTTGAGCATTCATTGGCGTTGCATTATGATGGCACTGTGTGGGCGTGGGGGGGCAATAATTTTGGACAATTGGGGGACGGCACTTTATTAGACCGTACCGAACCGGTGCAAGTAATAAACCTTGATTCCGTTATATATATTGCAACAGGCTTTTACCACTCATTTGCTATTAGAGAAGATGGTAGTCTGTGGGCTTGGGGGCAAAATGATTTTGGGCAATTGGGTGATGGTACAACTATAAAGCGTAATTTCCCCGTGCAAATAATGGAAGGAGTTAGTTTCGTTTCTGGCGGACATGGGCATACAATTGCCGTGAGTTCTGACGGTGAGTTGTTGACTTGGGGTGACAATGAGTTTGGGCAACTAGGAGACGGAACACATACAGGCCGTCTTATACCTCAAATAATAATGGATATGAACTCAGTGGTAAATATTTCGGCGGGTCAAAATCATTCATTGGCAATAAAATATGATGGCAGTTTATGGGCGTGGGGAGCAAATAATGCCAATCAATTAGGAGATGGTACCAATGAAAATCGCCTTAACCCTATATTCATAGACATAATAGAAGGTACATTAAAACAAGTTTCAGGTGGCACGAACCATACATTGGCTGTACTGGAAGATGGTAGCTTGTTTGCATGGGGAGGTAATGCTGAAGGGCAATTAGGCAATGATGGTAATACAAATGAGAGCCGTCCTACAAGAATAGAAACAATTGATTCTGTAACACAGGTTTCGGCTGGTGGACTACACTCAATGGCAGTTAGGGAGGACGGAAGCCTATGGGTTTGGGGCAATAATAGCGGTGGACAATTGGGTACTGGCGATACAGCTCGAATTTACGCCCCTGTACAAATATCAAATAGAGTTTATGATATTTCGGCTGGAAAGTCTAATGGACATAGCCTGTCAACAATAGGACATACACGTTTTTTACAAAGTAGTTTACAAATTTGGGGAACAACCATAGGTACGGATAATCAAACCGAGATGATTTTGACTCCAACCATAGTTCCGGTGCCTAGTCCACAGTCGCATATTGCTATTGACCCACCTCCTCCACGAATAATGATTTCAGCCGGAAAAACTCACTCACTAGTATTAACAGAAGATAGAGTTCTGTGGGCATGGGGTGCCAATGAATCTGGTCAATTAGGAGATGGTGGAACTTACACCTATAGAGAAAACCCTGCTATCACAATGCAATCCGTTATGTATATTTCTGCCGGCGAACTGCACACATTGGCCATAAAAACAGATGGAAGCCTGTGGGCATGGGGCAATAACATGATTGGCCAGTTGGGAGATGGAACTACCGAACACAGAACTATACCAGTTCGGGTAATGGATTCCGTAATAGCCGTATCAGCGGGAGCGTACCATAGTTTGGCATTGGATATTCACGGAAATGTTTGGGCATGGGGTGATAACGCATGGGAGCAGTTGGGTGTCGATACTATCTATGATAGGTATACCCCTGTAAAAATCTTAGAATCTATAAGGGCAATTTATGCTGGAGATACACACAGCATGGCTATAGATAATTATGATAATTTGTGGGCTTGGGGGGATCGGTTTGATAGTACTCCTTATATTATAATGGATTCTGTTAGTTCTGTGTCCACTTGGTATAATCACATAATGATAATAAAAACTGACGGAAGTTTATGGGCTTTGGGATACAACCAACATGGACAATTGGGCAACGGTACTACCATAAATAGTTACGACCCAATAAAAATAATGGATGATGTTGAATCTGTTTCGGTTGGCTATGCTCACACTATGGCCATACGAGTTCTTCCAACTGGTGAACGACTATTGTTAGCTTGGGGAAACAATTCGTATGGGCAGTTAGGCGATGGCACTACCGAAACTCGCCATTACCCCATAGAAGTATCGCGTTCAGTAATATCAGTTTCCGCTGGGGGAAGCCACACTTTAGCTGTACAACCAGATGGTAGTATATTGATTGCTGGACAACCTATGGAGTTTCGCCCTTACACCCTTGTAGGGGAATTGCTCCATGACCCTTCTCATTATGGTTGGAGTGTGTTGTCTTTAGAATGATACAGCTTTCTATTGAAGAAGAAATCTCATGGAGATATTATTGTTGTACAAGGAGATTTATATGGACAAAACAGCAATTAAAAATTATGCACAAGAAGCCCGCCGTAAGCTAATAGAAGCTGTAAATCACAAAGCAACTACCTTAAATAAAGAAATAAGCTCGCAAGAGATTGAAAATATAGCTTGCACATGGTTTAATCGCCTTATAGCTTTACGGATAATGGAAGTAAACGAATGGCTTCCGTCAAATATCCGTATTTTGTCTAGCCGTGAAGAGGGGCGATTAGAACCAGAAGCAATAAGAGAAATAGCTCGATTGGATTATGTAGACCATGATATTGTAGCAAAAATGCTACAAAAAACAGACATGAACGCCACTGATAGGCTATATCGCTATGTACTTATTGAACAATGTAAAAAATTATTCTCTATCCTGCCAGGAATCTTCAAAGGCGTGGATAATGATACTTCGTATACCCTTTTGCCTGATAGTCTTATTTCAAAAGACGGCATTGTTTACGATTTTATAACCAAGGTTG
>Ga0123355_10000458_pt1 | contig 53649 bp, 57 predicted proteins | sample TergutEmb28metaG_3_FD_89872 | JGI IMG/M metagenome (GOLD analysis project Ga0123355, IMG submission 89872) | Embiratermes neotenicus P1 segment gut microbial communities from Petit-Saut dam, French Guiana - Emb289 P1 | ecosystem: Host-associated > Arthropoda: Insects > Digestive system > Gut ... | reverse complement strand
TTTTGCTCTCTCCTTTATTATTGTATTTCATTGCTTCCCCATTTGATGGCGGGTGTAAGCTCTTTTGCAAAGCCTACGGCTTCGGCAGCCTCTTTTTCGTCAAGCTCTCTATAGCCTTCTGGATAATTTATCTTGCGATAGGTTTTGAACAAGGATATCATTTTGGCATCTTCTTCATTTTGGCTAAGGCCGCCAAGGGTCACGGCTATTTCGTAAAGGGCTGCTATTTCACGGTCTTTAGGAAGGCTATGTCCACTATCTTCAATAAATTGCATAAGGTTAAACCCTATGGCCTCATAGGCAAATAGCGCAGTAGTTTCAAGATGCCCTGTATCCAATAAAACTTGTGCTTCACGCAGACTTCTGTAGCCAAGGCGCTTATATGCATTCTTGTTCACAACAAATCACCTGCCCTTTGCAAATTTTTATCCACATCATTTTTCCCTTGCAATATTTTTTCAAGCCGTTATAATAATTATAATGCCATTGTGTGTTCAATACAATAGCAAATTGTAAAAGAGGTACAATATTTATGCCCATGATGAGGATAGACAAGCTTGTTTCCCAATCTGGCTTTGGCAGCCGCAAAGAGGTTAAGGCCATATTGAAGCAGAAGGTTGTGTTTGTTGACGGCGAAGTGGTTACAGACCCGCAAATGCGCGTAAACCCTGAAACTTCTGCAATTTATGTGGGAGATGTACTTATAGAATACGAAAAATATGTGTATGTGATGATGAACAAGCCCGAAGGTGTAATTTCTGCCAGCTACGACGAGGAAGAGCAGACCGTTTGCGACCTTTTGGACGAAAAGCACCAATGGCACGACCTTTTTCCCGTTGGACGGCTGGACAAGGACACCACAGGCCTTATCATCCTTTCAAATGACGGCGGCTTTGCCCATAGGGCCCTATCGCCTAAAAAGCATGTTGAAAAGGTGTATATTGCGCAGGTGGACAGAGAGCTTGGCGAAAAAGACGTAAAGGCTTTTGAAAATGGTATCACTTTAGATGATGGCTACAAAACTATGCCCGCAAACCTTGAAATTTTAAGCGAAAAAGAGGCGAAGGTAATTATCAAAGAAGGCAAGTTTCATCAAGTAAAGCGCATGTTTGAGGCGTTGGGCGGCTCTGTGCTTTCTTTGAAGCGGGTTGCATTTGCGGGCATAAATTTGGATGCAAGCCTAGCACCCGGCCAGTTTCGCAGGCTTGATGAAAAAGAGATGAATATTATTGTTAATCTACTTTCAAAGGATTAGTGTGCCGCATATATTGGATTAGCGATATAACAAAGTGAGGACTTGTTGATGGATAAAAAAGTTATTGCCGTGCTATTTGGTGGGGTTTCAGGCGAGCATGAAGTTTCCAAGCTTTCTGCCGCAAACATTATTGCCGCGATGGATGAAGACAAATACTTCATCCTGCCCATTTATATCACAAAAGATGGGCGTTGGTTTTTGTATGATGGTGCGAAAGAAAATATAAAAAACCTGCAATGGGAAAAATTTGCAACACCCGTGGTGCTAAGCCCCGACGCCGCCCACCGGGGCATTTTGCGCCTTGTTGGTGACAAGTTTCGCATATTGCATGTGGATGTGGTTTTTCCTGTGCTGCACGGCAGAAACGGCGAAGATGGCACGATACAGGGCTTGCTAGAGCTTGCACGTATACCCTATGTGGGCAGCGGTGTGGCCGCCAGCGCCATTTGCATGGACAAAATACACACAAACATGCTGGCCGAAAAAATTGGCTTAAAACAGGCCCGCTATCTGGTTTTTGATAAAAAAGATTTGGACAATAATATTGATGAAATTGCAAAGAAAATTAGATACGAACTTAAATATCCATGCTTTGTAAAGCCCGCTTCCACGGGCTCTTCTGTAGGTATTAGCAAGGCGCGCAACAAAAAAGAACTGGCTTTGGCATTGGCCGAGGCAGCGAAGCATGATGACAGCATTATTGTGGAACAAATGATGGCGGGGCGTGAAATTGAATGTGCTGTGCTGGGCAATGAAACGTCGCAAGCTTCCGGCGTGGGCGAAATAACCTACGAAACCGAATTTTACTGCTACGACGCAAAATACACAAGCAACACATCGCGCACCATTGTCCCGGCAAACTTGCCAACCCATGTTGTCGAACAGATTAGAGAGCAGTCCCTTGCTATCTACCGCACTGCCGGCTGCCGCGGCCTTGCCCGTGTGGACTTTTTTGTAAACGACGAAGATGTTATCTTTAACGAAATTAACACCATGCCCGGCTTTACAAATATATCCATGTTTCCTATGCTTTGGCGCGAAGCGGGCATGACAGACGCACAATTGGTTGATAAGCTAATAGAACTAGCAACGGAGCAGCAAAATGAACAATAAGCCCATTGGTATTTTCGATTCCGGCGTAGGCGGCCTTACAGTGGCACGACAAATTATGCGTGCTGCCTCTTCGTGCAAGCTAATATACTTTGGTGACAGTCTGCGCGCGCCTTACGGCGACAGGCGGCCCGAGGAACTGATAGAATTTTCCAGAGAGATAATAGATTTTTTGCTTAGCAAAGACATCGGAGCCCTTGTGGTGGCTTGCGGCACCATCAGCGCCACTGTTTTTGACGATGTGCGCAAAATGGTGGATATACCCATTTTTGGCATGGTTGAGGCGGCCGTTGAGGCGGCACTTTCAACTACGGAAACGGGGCGCATAGGCCTTGTGGCTACGGCAGGCACCGTGGCTGGCCGCGCCCATGAAAAGGCCATAAAAGCAAGGCGGCCGGATGCTGCGGTGAAGGCAGTGGCCTGCCCGCTTTTTGTGCCTCTGGTTGAAGAAGGCTGGCTTGACAACGATGTAGCAAATGCGGCAGCAAAGATTTATTTAGCAGACTTTGCAGACCATAAAATTGACACCCTCATTTTGGGCTGCACCCATTACCCGCTACTGATAAACAGCATAAAAGCTGCCATACCTGCGGATATTAAGATTATTGACCCTGCGGCGAAACTGGCGGAAAATGTAGCGAAAACCATGACCGGAACAGGAGAGGCAAACCCCCAGCATGAATTTTACGTAAGCGGCAATAAGGACAAATTTGATAAGATATCGTATATTGTTTTGGGCAAGCCATGTGATGCGCAGATCGTTGCGCTTTAGCTACGGGCGGCAAAATGCCGCCCCTACAAGCCGTCCCGATAAAACCTTGCCCTGCAAGGAGATGCAAAAGTTCGTAGTAGGGGCGGCATTTTGCCGCCCGTTAAGCCAAAGGAGGCATCAAATGGCCACTTTCTCACAAATAATATCATTTATGATGCAAATCCTTCCTTTTGTTAACATACTTTTTGCTGCCACCGTAATTTTCTCCGAAAGGCGCAGCCCTGCCGTTACATGGGCATGGCTGATGGTTATTTTCCTTGTGCCCTATCTCGGCTTTATCCTGTATTTGCTAGTAGGCCTGGAAGGCAGAAAATTTCGTATATTTGCAAACAAATACAATCAAAACCAAGCCATGCTGCAAGATATAGAAAACCAAAATATTGCCGGCCTGGCCTTCATGCGTACACCGGATAAAGACAGGTATGTGGCCAATTTCAAAGAGGTTTTGCACGAAAAACATATTTCAGATTTGCTTTATCTAAATTTCGCCTCAGGCGGCGGATATCTCACACAAAACAATCAAGTGGACATTATGGTAGATGGCGAGACGAAGTTTTCTCGCCTTTTTGATGACATCAAAAAGGCCAAAAGCTTTATACACATACAATATTACATTTTTCGCAATGACAATTTAGGCCGCAAAATTATAGCGGCATTGGCCGAAAAGGCCGCCGAAGGCGTTGAAGTGAAGCTGCTTTTGGATGGCATGGGCAATTTTAGGACGCCAAAGCGCATTTTTAAGCCCCTCATCCAGGCCGGCGGCCAGTTGGGCATTTTTTTGCGGTTGCGCTTATTTCGCGCAAATTTCCAAAACCATCGTAAGCTTTGTGTAATTGACGGCGCGATAGGCTATATAGGCGGCTTTAACATAGGGGACGAATATATGGGCGAAGTTGCACGTTTTGGCCCATGGCGCGACCTGCATATACGCATATACGGCGATGCCGCGAAAGAACTGGGCCTGCATTTTATCATGGATTGGAATTTTATAGACCCCAAGCGCAAAATAGAGGCTGGAGATAAATATTTTCCGGTAATTGAGGCCCCATCCAATGATGGCTGCCTTATGCAAATTGTGTCAGGCGGCCCTGATACAAAATGGCCCAACATCTACAATGGCCTGTCCAAGATGATATCCGAGGCCAATGAGAGAATTTACATCCAAACCCCATATTTTGCCCCCGATGATAATATCTTTGAAAGCCTTAAAATTGCGGCCCTTTCGGGCATAGATGTGCGCATTGTCATCCCTGCACATCCCGACCATCCCTTTGTCAAATGGTGCTCCCTTTCCTATCTGGGCGAACTTCTAAAGGCCGGCGTAAAGTGCTATGAATACACCGAAGGCTTTATACATTCCAAGATGCTGATAATTGATGACCTTGTAACATCCGTCGGCACAACCAACATGGACATACGAAGCTTCAAACTTAATTTTGAAATAAACGCCTTTATCTACGACTATAAACTGACGAACCTCTTCTTGGAACAATTTTACAAAGACCTAAAAGACAGCGCGGAAATTACCATAGAGGCCTATCAAAACCGAAGCTGGTGGCAAAAAGTGAAAGAGGCTTTTTCGCGGCTGTTATCGCCGCTGCTTTAAAAAAATATGGACAAGGAGATACTTTTCATGTAAAATAAATGTAAATATAACAACAGGCATTGTAAAAAATGGAGGAATTATGACGATATACGAAAATTGGATAAGGCGCGCCTATGACGCCCAGGGCAATACGATAAAAAAATATTGGGAAACGCATATGCCCTTAGAGCAAAAAATTTACGAGGACATGCTATCCACAAAAAACACCGAAATTTCGGGCACGGTGGCTGAAATTGCCGCACGATATGATGTGCTAATAGAATCCGCAGTAGGCTTTTTGGACGGCATTTCTGGTGCATTGGACATTGAGCTTGAAATGAATGAACTTACAGAAGAGACCCAAATTGACGCGAAAGTAGATTTTGAAACGCTGTACAAAAAAATGGTAGAATATAATGCAAAGCACCTTCTGGCCTTGCCCCAGTGGGATAATGTGTTTTCTGCTGAAGAGCGCGAAAAAATGTATAAAGAGCAAAAATCTGCTACAACCGTGGTGCGCGAAGGCGAAAAAATAGGCCGTAACGATCCCTGCCCATGCAGCAGCGGCAAAAAATACAAAAAATGCTGCGGCGGGGCGGCATGAAAACCATTGTAGCGCGCATTTTATCGTTAAATGATGCGGCTATGGCGGAAGCGGCAGATATCATCAAAAACGGCGGCCTTGTGGCCCTTCCTACGGAAACAGTTTACGGCCTGGGCGCAAATGCCCTTGACGAAGCCGCCTGTGCCAAGGTCTATGCCGTAAAGGGCCGCCCTTCGGACAATCCGCTGATAATGCATATTTCTGATGTGGCGATGCTGGATAGCATCGCAAAAAACGTGCCGCCAATGGCCGAAAAACTAATACAAACCTTTTGGCCGGGGCCCCTTACCGTAATTTTGCAGAGGAAAAATGTTCCACGTGGAACATTTCTTGACACTGTAGCTGTGCGTATGCCAAAAAACCCTATTGCTTTAAGGCTGATAGACCTTGCTAAAACGCCCATAGCGGCCCCCAGCGCCAACCTTTCGGGGCGGCCAAGCCCCACCACCGCGGGACATGTGCTGAGGGATTTAAGCGGCAAAATTGATATGATTTTGGATGGCGGGCCTTGCGAAGTGGGGCTGGAGTCCACTGTAATTGACTGCTCCGGAGATGGTGCGCCCGTTATTTTGCGCCCCGGGTCTGTTACACGCGAAATGATAGAGGGGCTTATCGGCCCTGTCGGCATGGCGACGGAAGCTGCAAAGGATGAAGCACCGAAATCCCCCGGGATGAAGTATCGCCATTATGCGCCCGAAGCAAAGCTGACCGTTGTGGTTGGCGAAGCCGAGAAGGTGAGGGCAAAGATACAAAGTCTGGCAACGGATACCGAAAAGATTGGAATTATGGCAACGGCAGAATCGGCTTACTATTACAAGCATAAAAATGTTTTGATAATGGGTGACAGCCACGAAGCCATTGCTGCAAATTTGTTTGATATGCTGCGACTTTGCGATGAAATGGGGCTGGAAGAGGTTTTTGTGGAAGGCGTTGCCGAAGAGGGCCTTGGCGTGGCTATAATGAACCGCTTGAAAAAAGCGGCATCTTACAATATATTGAAGGTATGATTATGAAAAATGTGCTTTTTGTTTGTACAGGCAACACATGCCGAAGCCCTATGGCGGCGGCATTGGCTAATAAAATGTTTGAAAGACGCGGCATTGTGGCTGCAAAGGCTTCTTCGTGCGGCATTTTTGCTACGGATGGTACAAAGGCATCAAAAAATGCTTTAACGGCTTTGAAAAATTGCTATGGCATTGATATTTCAGGGCATATTGCCAAAATGACGGATGAAGCAACCCTGGCGGATGCATATGTTATCATGACAATGACAACAGGCCACAAAAGCCATCTTTGCACCATTTATCCTGAATTTACGGACAAAATTTACGCCATGAAGGATATTTGCGCCACTGGCCGCGATATCGAAGACCCTTTCAGCGGCGATATTGACGTGTATAAAAACTGCGCAGGACAGCTAAAACAGTGCATTGAAAGCTTGAAATGGGAGGACTATCTATGATTGCATTGGGATGTGACGGCGCAGGCTTTGAGCTTATGCAAGCCATAAAGGCGCATTTAAGCCAAAGAGGCGTTGCGTATAAAGATTTTGGCGTGGGCAGCGATGCCCCCTGCGACTATCCCGTCTACGCCCAAATGGTTGCAAAGGTCATCCTCTCGGGCGAATGTGAAAAAGGCATTGTTATATGCGGCACCGGCATTGGCATTTCCATTGCCGCAAACCGCTTTAACGGCATAAGATGCGCCCTTTGCCATGATGTTTTTTCTGCCAAAAGCACAAGGCTGCATAACGATGCCAATATGCTTGCCATGGGCGGAAGGGTTATAGGCAAGGGCCTGGCCTGTGAAATTGTGGATGCCTGGCTTGATACGGGCTTTTCCCACGAGGAGAGGCACGCAAGGCGCATTAGCATGATAGATAATTAGTGCTATTTAACTATGTCCGTAGGCTATTGAAGCGTATGGACCCATAGAATCGAGGAAAAGTGATGTATTATAATGGCGAATATATTGCCCATGATTGGCTGTTGTACATAATGACATTTGCGGCATCCTTTGGCATTTGCCTGGTTTTGACGCCTTGGGCAAGAAAAGTGAGCATAAAGCTTGGGGCGATAGACAAGCCAAAACCGCGGGGGATGCACAAAAAGCCCATACCGCGCATGGGCGGCATTGCCATTGTGCTGGGCTTTATGGCAACCATGGCCATTGCGGCTATCTTCATGGACGATATGCGCACCCTGCAATTTGCGGGCTTTGCTGTGGGTGCCTTCATCATCGTGGGCCTTGGTATGCTGGATGATATTTACGATTTAAACGCCAAGCTAAAGCTGGCAGTACAAATTATAGCTGCGCTGGTAGTTGTCTTCACAGGCACACGCATAGAATTTATCGGCTGGCCCTTCCAAGAAGTGCTTACGACACTGTCTGTACCAATTACTATTATCTGGATTGTAGGCATCGTAAACGCCGTAAATTTTATTGACGGCGTGGATGGCCTGGCGGCAGGGGTTTCGTCTATCGCGGCCCTGTTTTTAACCATCCTTTGCATAATGACGGGCAGCCCTCTTGCCGTGGTGTTTGCGGCCACGCTGGCGGGCAGCTGTCTTGGCTTTTTGCCGCGCAATTTCAGCCCTGCCGACGTTATAATGGGGGACACAGGGGCCACCTTCCTTGGGTATGTGCTGGCGGTGTCGTCCATCATTGGCGTGTTTAAAAGCTACGCGCTGCTAAGCGTGGCCATTGTGGGCTTTGCCGTTGCCCTGCCTATTTTGGACACGGCCTTTGTGGTGGTAAGACGGATGTTAAGCGGAAAGTCGCCTATGGCGGCAGATAGAGGGCATTTGCATCACAAGCTTATTGATGCGGGCCTTTCTACGAAACAGACGGTGATAATCCTTTACGTCGTCAGTATTATCGCAGGCGGCGTGGCTCTTATCATAGCCCTGCGGGACATAACGGCCCTCGTGATAGGCCTTACGCTGCTGTTTGTTACAATGTCAATAATTTATGTCTACAGAAAGCGGGTGGGCGAAAATGGAAAATCCGAAAAATCAAAATCTGAATCCGAATAAATTTAATGTGGATTATCGCATAGGCTTTAGCGGCCTTTTACCTGACAAAACGCTGGCATTGCCGGGTTTTATGGCACTTGTACAAGAAGCTTCGATGTTTCATACATCTTCCATCCCCGGTGCCTTTGACTATTACGACGAAATGAACTGGGTGTGGGTGTTAACCCACTGGCAAGTGGAAGCCTTCAACTATCCCAAGGTAGGCGATGAAATTAACATATCAACATGGCCTGTGCGTTTTAAAGGCTATTTTGGAGAGCGCGGCTTTGAGGCCGTGAGCGCCCAAGGCAAAACCCTTCTTTCGGCCAATTCTAATTGGATATTACTGGACCGCACAAACCAAGCGCCTGTACGGTCAAACGAATATATCAGCAGTAAATACGGCGAAAACTTTCCATTTCTGTTGGAAAAGGACTTTTCACTGCCTAAGCATGATGATTTTGCGCCACTGTCCATCCACGAATATACCACCACCCGCCGAGATATTGACACTAACAATCATGTTAACAATGTAAAATATCTGGAATGGATGTATTGCTACATTCCTGAAGATATTTACCACAACTATCGCGCAAAATCCCTAAAAGTGGCATACAAAAAAGAAACCCTGCTGGGAGACAAGCTTGAAATAAAGCTCTTTCAGCGTCAGCGCGACGAGGAAGTTGAAATTTTCGCCGTTATTGAAAAGGACGGGTTAGTGGCTACAGAAATTTACACTATATGGAAGAAAACATAAAAGATGCCGCCAAGCTAGGCGGCATTTTTGTATTATTTCACCCCGCGCCGCGCCATTTCCTGCACGGCAAAGGTGGCTACATCCTTCGCATAGCTGTCCTTGCCAAAGCCCGCATCGTAGCCTAGTTCTTTTGCCAGCTCTGCCGTTATGCGGGCGCCGCCGCAAATTAAGATGATTTTGTGGCGCAGACCTTCGGCTTCCAATATCTCTACTAGCTGGGTGAGGTTATCAATATGGACATCCTTTTGCGTCACGGTTTGGCTTACCAGCAGCACATCGGCGTTAAGCTCTACCGCCTTTGCGATAAAGTCCTCGTTGCTTACCTGGCTGCCCAGATTGTGGGCCTCTATCATGTCGTAACGCTCCAGGCCGTAGTGGCCCGCAAAGCCTTTCATGTTCATGACGGCGTCGATGCCCACGGTATGCGCGTCGGTGCCTGTTGACGCACCGATAATGACTACCTTGCGGCCTATATGGTCGCGGATGTATTGCGCCACCTCGTCCATGTCCATGGCTTGCGCCACGGGGGCCGCAACTTGTATTGCGGCATAGTCCACGCTATGGGCCACAGAGCCGTAAACGACATAGAAGCTAAAGCCCGCGTCAAGTGCTGCGCTATGTGCCACGGCGGGGTCTGTCATGCCCATCTTTTTGGCCATAATTTTGGCGGCCTCGCGGCCCTTTGCGTCATTGGACACGGGCAGGGTGAAGGAAAGCTGCACCTTGCCATCGTCTATCGTGTCGCCATAGGGGCGGATGTGGTTTTGGTCGTTCATATTTGGTACCTCCTGTCTCTGCATCTTTCAATTACATACATAATGAGGCAACCTATGGCGTACATCAAAATGTCCCAAGGGTCGAAGGTGGTGCCTATAATTGTCTCGGCCAGGGCATTTCCGGTAAGGCCCAGAAGGCCCACCAGATCAAAGTATTGGCCAATTTCCACCAAAGTGGCGAAGATGAAGACTGCTAGACACAGCCATTTCATCCTGGGCCTTATGATGGAGCGGATGGTGCAGACAATAAACATTACAACGAGAATGTCGCCGAAATGATTTCTTAAAAAGCCGCCTTGGAAAAATAAGGCGATTATAACCATGGCTATAAAGAGGACTACAGCCGCCGCGAGATATTTGTAATTAATGCCAAACATTAGGGTCCCCCATTAAAAATACAAATCATATTTTACGCTGCCTGCCTTTTTGAAGCCCAGGTTTTCATATAGATTATGTGCCGAATATGCATCGTCAAGGCAGGTTAAGGAAACAGAGCCATAGCCATCTTCCTTTGCATTTTCTATAACATGCTGTAGCAGCCTTTGCGCAATTTTTTGGCCGCGATGGCTGGGCTTTACGGCCACGTTGAAAACCATTAGGCAAGGCTGGAAGCGAAAAGTGAAAAGGTCTATGGTGTATTGGGTGACGCTTCCGATAACATCGTCTCCGTCTTTGATGACGAAAATGGTGTATGCCTGATTTTCGCTGTATTTTCTGTATTTGTCTAGATGGTTGCTTGAGCCAAAGCATTCGTCAATTAGATTTTTATATGATGCCAGGTCTTCCGGCTTTAATATTTCGATTATTTTGGTTTCCCCCTTTGCAGTGCGTCTTTGGACACGGGCGAACACAGTTCGCCCCTACGATAGCGTCATGTGGCAAGGCATTTTGTATTTGTAATAGGCCCTAAGTCTTATTTTATCGCTTTTAATCTCCCGCTAACATCATGTCAATAAATGGGTTGAAATAACCCTCGGCCTTGAGGACAACGCCATCTAGGCCCTTGCCTGCATCGCGGCCGCGCTTTATGCCCGCGAAGATGCCTTGTTCTAGCGTGGCAAAAAGCTTATTTTGCTCTATTGTGGCCAGAAGGCCACAGGCTTTGTCCAGCACCTCTGCGGCGCGCTGCTGTATGATGCCGTCTTGCTTAAATTCTATTTCATTGGCCATGTCGGCCATGGTATGGGCGATGTAGCCAGCAGAATCCAGCGCTTGGGCGCGGTCTGACATAAACGGCGTGTGTATGGCTTCTGTCAGCATTCCCAAAAGATGGATTTTTTGCCCCGTCATCACGGTGGCGGCGTTAAACAGCGCGTTTTGTACGGTACCCATAAAGATGTCGCCTGTCATAAACTTTGTAGGCGGCATGTATTTTAGTGGTGCTGTGGGAAAAATCTCGCGGGCCATCTGGGCTTGGGCAATTTCGTATAAAAAGCCGTTTTTTACGTCGGGGGCAATTTCAAAAGCGTGGCCAAGGCCCATTTGCTCTTCAGGAAGGCCCGCCAGAAGTGCGAATTGCTCATTAAGAAACTGACTGGTAAGAACGGTATGCGCTTCCTCTACCGCATCCGCCGTGGTAAGGTAGTTGTCCTCGCCCGTGTTGATGATAATACCCGCAAAGCCGTTAATGACGCGGGAAAAGTATTGGTCTATCATGGTGCGCTTCATGTTGATGTCACGAAAAAGTATGCCGTAAAGGGCATCGTTAAGCATTACGTCAAGACGCTCTAACGCGCCCATGGCGGCAATTTCGGGCATACATAGGCCGCTGGCGTAGTTGCAAAGGCGGATGTAGCGGCCCGCTGCGTGGCCCGCCTCGTCAAGGGCGGCGCGCATCAGGCGAAAGTTTTCTTGGGTGGCGTAGGTGCCGCCAAAACCCTCTGTGGTGGCGCCGTAGGGCACATAGTCCAGCAGGCTTTGGCCTGTGGTGCGGATGACGGCGATGATGTCGGCACCTTGAGCCACGGCGGCTTGGGCCTGTGTTATGTCCTCGTAAATATTGCCTGTGGCAACGATGACATAAAGCAGCGGCGCCTGTCTATCCGGATGTTGGGCCAAAAAATCCTCACGGGCCATGCGGTTTGCGCGGATTTTCTCCACGGACTGGACCGCAGTGGTGTTTATGGCCTGGGTGATTACGGCCACATCGCCCATAGGTATTTTTGACAAATGAATCTGACCACTGCTGATGCCCTCAGCGATTTTTTGCGGACTTTTGCCAAGATGCGCCATGGCATTGCCCAGCATCAAGGCGGCTCCTGCGCCCAGCAGGTGGTTTTCAGCCAGATGGGCCACTACCACATTGGGCATGGGCACGCCGATGTCGTCCACGCCGTCAATGCCCAGTAGGCGGCAAACCGTGCGCTCTGTGGCAACGGTGGTGTGCTGAGCGATGAAGTTTTGCATATCAGCAGCGATGTTTTTGGCGTGGCTGCGGCATTGGTCTATTTGGTGCTGGCTTAGGTTTAGTTTGGGGTTGATTGTAATCAGCTCCTTGCTTTGGTTTACGGGCGGCTACAAGCCGCCCCTACGGTATACAACGTCTATAGCAGCAATTCCGATGCTACGTAAAATTTAACTATCCACGGGCGGCTACAAGCCGCCCCTACAAAATGGGGCGGTCCGAAGGGGCGATGTAAGGACGTCCAGGCCCCATGAAATAAATGTCCTTCTCCCAAATTTCTGGATTACATGCTATATATTGAACAATGAGGTTATATCTAACCTGGTTGCGTATTATATGGTCATGAAAGGATTTTTGCCAAATAGATGAGCCTGCTTTTATAGAAGCTGCCCTTTTCCATTGATTCATCATCTGGGATATCGTAGGGGAGGCATCTTGCCGCCCGTGGATGTTGCGGATGACGATGATCATATGAACATGGTTTGGCATAACGACATAACAGTCTACATAAACCCCTTCATAGGTGCGGGATAGCCGCATTATTTCTGCTTCAACTATCCTTCCTATGGGCGACAACTTCATGAGGCTTGTAGGGGCGGCATTTTGCCGCCCGCTCCCCAAGGCAATTGTGCCAAACAGTTGCTGGTGGCCTTTAGAGCATATTGTGATAAAATATGTGCCAGGCTGTGCATAGTCGTGATTTTCCAAGCGGTTAGGCTTACGAGAAGGCGCATTACCCATTATGTTTCCTCCTGCGCCGGGCCAAATCTGCCGGCTCTATCGCCAGCTTTTGGTTGTTCATCAACGCTGCAAGTCCCTCATATTGTGCCTTTTCATCTCCGCGGCACACAGGGCAGTTGCAGGTATGTTGGTAGGTTTCAGGCTCGGTATATGTGGTGATGACGCCTTCGTAGTTGCGCAGGATGACCTTGTGTGTGCCGTGGGACACCACATAGTTAGGCATGACGGGTATCTTGCCGCCGCCGCCGGGCGCGTCTACAACGAAGGTGGGCACGGCATAGCCCGAGGTGTGACCGCGCAGGCCTTCGATAATCTCGATACCTTTGGCCACAGGCGTGCGGAAATGGGACAGGCCCAGCGAAAGGTCGCATTGATACAAATAGTATGGGCGCACGCGTATTTTTACCAGCTGCTGGACAAGCTGCTTCATGACATGAACGCAATCATTTACACCTGCCAGAAGCACAGATTGGTTGCCTAGGGGTATGCCCGCATTTGCCAGCTTTTCGCAAGCTTCGATGGATGCCTGGGAAATTTCCGCCGGATGGTTAAAATGGGTGTTAACCCAGATGGGATGATATTTTTTCAGCAAGTTGCATAGCTCATCCGTGATGCGTTGGGGCAAAACCACGGGCAGGCGCGAGCCAAAGCGGATTATCTCCACATGGGGTATGGCCCGCAGGCGTTTTAGGATATGCTCTAGCGCATCATCAGGCAGCAGCATGGCATCGCCGCCGGATAGCAGCACATCGCGGATGGCGGGCGTCTTTTCGATATAGTCTATGGCCGCATCCACCTGTGATATAGGCAGCGCGCCATCCTTTTGTCCCGCAAAACGCCGCCGGGTGCAAAAGCGGCAATACATGGCGCATTGGTCCGTTACCAAAAGCAATGCACGGTCCGGATAGCGGTGGGTTAGGCCCGGTGCCGGGCTATCCTCGTCCTCATGCAGGGGGTCTTCCAAATCTTCACCGGCAAAATGGGTTTCATAGACGCTGGGCACACATTGGGCACGCACGGGGTCGCGCTCGTCATGCAAATCTATCAGCGAAAAATAATGAGGCGTGATGGCCATGCGAAAAGTTTCAAGACAGCGCGCAATGCCCACTTCATCGGCTGCGCTGATGTCACAAAGTTTTTTCAAATCTTCCACCGTCTCAATTTTATTGCGCAAATGCCACTGCCAGTTGTTCCAATTTTCGGCGGGGATGTTTTTGAAGATGTTGTTTTTCATGGGGGTCTCCTTTGTTGTTGATTGGATGCGCAGTTACGGGCGAACGCAGTTCGCCCCTACGAATAGTATTCGTCTTCTTGCCATTTGGCCGGGTTGGTTTCTATATATTCGGCAATGCGAAGATAGTCGCCTTCATTGCGGATTATACGGTCGTAAAAGGATTTTTGCCAGATAGGGCGGCCAATTCTTTTTGTTATTGCCCCTTTCCATTGCTTTATGATGCGCGACAACGTAGGGGCGAACTGTGTTCGCCCGTTATTATGTCGAATAACGATTATCATATGGACATGATTTGGCATGATGACATAGAGATTGACATAGGCCATATCATAAGTTGCTGAAAGCTTTTCTATTTCAGATTCGACAATTTCTCCAATTGGTGACAGATGCGTTTGGCATACGGGCGAACACAGTTCGCCCCTACTGATGCTTCCAAATAAATGGGCATGGTCTTTTGTGCATATCGTCACAAAATACGCACCTGCTTGGCTATAGTCGTAATCTTTTAAACGGTTTGCTTTGCGCCTTCGTAGGGGCGAACTGTGTTCGCCCGTATGCGGCGTCATGGCATCATTATCACACATATTTTTCCTCAAAAATCTGACGTAGCGCGGCACTTTCTCGCAGCTGTGCCAGTGTAATTTCCGCATGGCCGCGGGTGTAGCCATTGCCCACTATCATGTTAACATCCTTGCCAACGCCTTCCGCGCCCAGCGCGGCTTTTGTAAAGCTAACGGCCATGGAGAAGAAATACACCGTGCCGCCATCGCGCACGGGCAGGATGCTGGCCATTTCGCTGTTGGGGACATTTACGCAGTTGATGCTAATATCAAATTCGCGCCCATTGTTGGCGGCAAGCACTTTTTCCAGCACATCTAGGGCCTGGGTTACATCAGATACGATAACGTCGTGGCATAGCCCGTTAGCCATCAGCTTTTCACGGTCAGCTTGGCTACGCACCATGCCCACGACATTGCCCGTTGGGCCAACGCGGCGCATGGCCTCAAAGCAGCACATCATGCCGGACTTTCCCCCTGCGCCTAAAACAAGCACGGCGTCACCCGGGCGCGCCAGTTTGGCGGTTTGGGCGGGGGCACCGGCCACGTCCAGGGCGGCCAGGGCCAGGGCTTCGCTCATATCTTCGGGCAGCTTGGCGTATATGCCTGTTTCAAAGAGGATGGCCTGTGCATCCACGTCCACCCTATCTATATTCATCTGGATGGCGTTGATTTTATTGATTTTTAGCGGTGTTAACGATAGGGAAACCAGCGTGGCTATCTTGTCGCCAACCTGTATATCGCGCCCTGTAAGAGCCGCGCCTATTTGCGCCACGCGGCCAATTAACATGCCGCCGCTGCCCGTTACGGGGTTTTGCATCTTGCCACGTTCTGCCACAATTTCCATAATTTTGGCGGCTATCTTGCCCTCATCGTCGCCTGCCTCACCGCGAAGCTGTGTAAACGAGGCAGAATCGACATTAAGCGAGATAACGTCAATTAAAATTTCGTTTTCATGGATGGTCATATCATTGTCAATTTTCTGGGCCGCCTGGGGCAGCACGCCCTGGGGCGCTATCACCCTGTTGGTACCGTATTTGCAAAGTTTTTTCTCCATAACCTTTATCTCCTTATATCTTTAGCTTGAAAGTATTACGCCGGTACAATTCTTGATCATCTTGAACACCCTTCTATAAACGCCGGTATCATGGGGTTTAGAAAGATGTTCAAGGGGTGTTCAATGAGCATCCTTCTCTGTGTAATAATTGTATGGATATGTGTTGCTGGATTGCTTCGGCCCTGTGCTACACTGGCTTTTCAACTTCCGTTGGCCTTGCAATGACAGTTGGACGGTTGTGTTGCTACCGGATGTCCGCGGCAGTTGAAATGTCATTGCGAGGACTATGGCAGTTGAATTATGATGCGGTGCAAGTCCGAAGCAATCCAGATAGCCGATGTGTGTAAATTTTGATGTTGACGTAAGCTGGATTGCTTCGGCCTTGTACTGCACTGGCTTTTCAACCACCATTGGCCTCGCAATGACGGTTGGACGTTGCGTTGTTATAGGGATGTCCGTGATAGTTCAATTGTCATTGCGAGGACTACGACAGTTGAATTATGATGAAGTACAAGTCCGAAGCAATCCAGATAGCCGATGAGTATAAATTTTGATGTTGACGTAAGCTGGATTGCTTCGGCCCTGTACTGTATTGGCCTTTCAACCACCATTGGCCTCGCAATGACAGTTGGACGTTGCGTTGTTATAGGGATGTCCGTGATAGTTCAATTGTCATTGCGAGGACTACGATGGTTGAATTATGATGCAGCACAAGTCCGAAGCAATCCAGTTAGCCGATGAGTATAAATTTTGATGTTGACGTAAGCTGGATTGCTTCGGCCCTGTACTGTATTGGCCTTTCAACCACCATTGGCCTCGCAATGACAGTTGGACGTTACGTTGCTAACTGGATGTCCGTGGCAGTTGAAATGTCATTACAAGTCCGAAGCAATCCAGTGATTTTTTTATAACACAGACAAGGATGCTCATTGAACACCCTATGAGCATCTTTCTAAAGCCGATGATACCGGCGTTTATAGAAGGGTGTTCAAGATGATCAAGGGTTGTGCAGGTATGATATTTGTCGAAATTTCTAATGGTTTAGGCCCAAAATGGCCCGCGCCTCTGTGGGTGTCGCAATTTCGCGGCCAAGCTCTGTGGCTATGCGCACCACCTTATCCACAAGCTCGCCATTAGATTTTGCCAGCACGCTGCGGGATAGATAGATATTGTCCTCAAAGCCTACGCGCGCATGGCCGCCCGCTATGATGGCCAGCGTCGCCATTGGAAATTCGTGTCGGCCTATGCCTGTGGCGGTGAAGGTGCTGCCGGCGGGGATGCTGTCGGCCAGATAGGCAAAATCCCGCGTGGTGGCTGCTATGCCGCCTGTTACGCCCATCACAAAGTTAAAATGCATGGGGGTTTGGATGAAGCCTTGTTTTGCCAGGCGTATGGCGGTGTCTATCATCCCCTTGTCAAAAACTTCCACCTCGGGCTTTACGCCAAGCTCTATCATCTGCGTGCCAAATTCTTTTATCGTGTTTTCGGTGTTTACAAAGATGTCATCGCCGCCGAAGTTTACGGTGCCGCAGTCCAGCGTGGCCATCTCCGGGCGCAGGGTTAGGGGTTGCATACGCTCGGCGTTGCTCATGCCTACGGCACCGCCTGTTGACGGCTGTATTATCACATCGGGGCACAGACGCTTAATTTCCGCGATACATTCTGCATAGCGGGCGGCGTCTTGGGTTGGTGTGCCGTCGTCATGGCGCACATGGAGATGGATGATGGCCGCGCCCGCATCATAGGCGGATTTTGCCTCGCGGCCTATCTCTGCCACGGTGTAGGGTACGGCGGGGTTATGGTTTTTCGTCACTTCTGCGCCGCTAATAGCCGCTGTTATAATTAATTTATCCATTGGCTTCACCTCTGAAACGTTGTTTATCTTTAGGCACCACGCATGTTCCGCTGGCGCGGCACACCACGATGGGCTGTGGCAGCACATCGGCGGCGGTAACGCCCGCGTGGGGTGCCGGTGCTATCACTTTGCGGGCCTCAAAGGCCATTTTACGGGAAGAATTGCCCACATGGACGATATGGCCCGTAGCCTCGATATAGTCCCCCGCGTAGACAGGGGCCAGAAATTCCACAGCATCATAGGCCACAAACAGCCCCTCGTCGCCATCGTGGCGTATCAGAAGCTCTGTAGCCACATCGCCGAAAAGTGCCAGCATACGCGCACCGTCCACCAAATTTCCTGCATAATGGGCATCATTTTGGCCCATGCGCAGCCTTATCATTGCTTTTTCGCTCATATTTTCACCTCGTTATCTTCTTAACATTAGTATAACTGCCTGACAAAATTTTGTCTATATAATTTTGCGACAGCTTAAAACCAAAATAAATATTGACTTTGGATAAATGTGGTGATATAATTATCCCGTAAAAAGCACGGCAAAAAGGAATGTGTTTGTCTGGCAATCACAAAACCCCATGACAAACACATTCCCCGCCGAGCCAAAGCCCGTGAGAATATTGTATCTCACCAGGGCTTAATTGTCAAGCCGAAAAGGAAGGTGGGATTTTTTTGTTGGGGACTAATTTAAATTTTGACGAGCATTCCTACGCATTTGCCAGAAGGATTTGCAAGCAGGCTATAGCCCACATGCTTGCAATTAAAGTAACAGCCTATGTGGATGCCAAGGAAAAGGGCGAAAGCGTGGCGGAGAAGGATGAAGAAATTAGGGGTGCTTTGCTGGAGATGCAGAAAATGGCAGAGGACTTGTAAGTTTCGCAACAGAATTGATTTTTTCAAACCACGAAAAACACGAAAGACACGAAAAAACCACATAAGTACAAAGCCCCTTTCGTGTTTTTCGTGCCTTTCGTGGTTTGAAATTATTTTAACACCACTCCCTTTACAACAGCCCCGCGGCGTGATATCTTAGATGTATGAAAACTTTGATTGAAACCTTGATGCCATACGGCAGCGTCGCCATCGCCGGTATGGCCAAAAACGCGGGTAAAACCACCACGCTTAATTATTTGATACAAGGCTTTGGTGCGCAAAACGCCGTACGCCTTGGGCTGACGAGCATTGGCCTTGACGGTGAAGAAATTGATGCGGTTACGGGTACGCCAAAACCGCGTATTTTTGTGCCGCGAGGCAGCATCATTGCCACGGCGGAAAAGCTGCTGGTACAGCGCGGCCTGTGCGACATCACAAAAGAAATTTTGGACGTGACAGATATTGGCACCCCCCTTGGCCGCATTGTTGTGATGCGCGCGCTGTCGGCGGGCTTTGCGCAAATTGCGGGGCCGTCCATCACAGCGCAAGCTGCCTCGCTGGTGAAGGATTTGCGCGGGTTTGGCGCGGACAAGGTGATAGTTGATGGGGCGGTGGGCCGCAAAAGCCTTGCCATGCCCGGCATTGCTGATGCTGTGGTGCTGGCGACGGGTGCGTCGTTGTCCAAAAGCATGGATGGTGTAATCGCGCAAACCCGGCATATAGTCGATATCTTTTGCTTGCCCGAGGCGGATATGTCATTGACGCATATTTACATCGAGGGGGCCGTGACAGACGCTAAAGTTGCTGATAATTACGACTGTTATATCGTGGCGGATGATGCCGCGAAAATTCTTATCACACCTGCTACTGCCCAGAAAGTGCGCATACGCGGTGGCTCGCTGGCTGTTAAGCGGCGCATAAATCTTGCTGCGGTGACGATAAACCCTGTTTCGCCCTATGGCCATGGCTTTGATAGCGCGGAATTTCTAGAGAAGATGCGTGAGGCACTGCCTGTGCCAGTTTTTGACATCGGGGGGACAAATTTATGCTGGGACTAGACAACGCCCAAAAAGAGGCCATCGGCCTTGATTTTGTTTTGAAACAGCTATCACCGGCAACGCCCTACGGTGCGGAAAAGCTTAGGCAAATAGCACCCTTTGCGCGTGGCGAAGAAGACGCGGCAAACCGCTGTTTTGACAACATTGAAAAGCTGATGGGGCAGAATTTGGATGGTTTGCGCGGTATTATGGTGCATTTCAAGAATATACGCGGCACTTTGGCCAAATGCGAGGGCTTAGCACTAAACGAGGTAGAGCTATTTGAGATCAAAGGCTTTTTGCTGACATTTGAAAGCTTTCTGGCGGCCTATAGCGAGGTTGACGCGCAATTGGGTCTGGTAGACATGCCCTTTGCGCCCATGGCAAAGGCGCTGGACATCCTAGACCCGCAAAAGGCGCGTATTGCGCCGTTTTCCATAGAGGATGGTTTTTCACCGCAGTTGGCGGCTATACGGCGCGAGAAAAACAGCGCTGAACACAAGCCACGGTGGGAAGAGATTGTGGCCGCCGAAGATGCCGAGGAAATGCGCATTATGGCGGAGCTATCCGCTGGTTTGCGCATACATTTACCGACATTTAACAGCAATATCGAAAGCCTGGGTGACTTAGACCTGGCCATGGCCAAGGCCGCGCTGGCCGTGCAGCATGGGGCGGTGAGGCCAAAAGTTGGTAAAACTGCTGTGATGCTAAGAGACATGACAAATCCTATGATATCGGCATCCTTGGCGCAAAGCGGCCGCGTTATGACGCCCGTTACGCTTACGCCGGACGTGGGTGTTGCCATCATCACAGGCGCAAACATGGGCGGCAAAAGCGTGGCCATAAAAACCGCCGCACTAAATGTGGCACTATGCGCGCTGGGCATACCCATCTTTGCGCACGAGGCTGAAATACCGCTGTTTGACGGCATTTTTCTGGTGTCGCAGGATTTGCAAGACACTGCCCACGGCCTATCCAGCTTTGGCGGCGAGGTTTTGCGCCTTAATGCCCTTGCAGACCGTCTGCGGCGCGATTTTCTCTTTGTTGCCCTGGACGAGCCCGCCCGCGCCACAAATCCCGCGGAAGGGGCGGCCATTGTGCGCGCTGCCGCGGCATGGCTTTCCCAAAGCGGCTCTGTGTGCCTGATATCCACCCATTATGACGGTGTTACGGCACCTAAAGCCCAGTATTATCGTGTTTCTGGGCTTACCAATTTGCCCGGTGATATTAATTTACACGCAGCTGGGCGCATCGCAGATTTTATGGATTATCGCCTCATCCAAGCCCGCGCAAACGACCCCATCCCAAAGGACGCGCTGAAAATTTGCAGGTTTTTGGGGCTGGACGATGGATTGATGAAAAAAATTGAGAATGAATATCGAATGGAAGGTGACTTTATGAAAAAAACTCATTATTATTTTGGTTGGTTTAATGGTACGATGCCCAAAGAGGTTGGGCAGATGCTTAACAATGACATGCCTGACAAAAAATCCCTTGCAATAATTTACACATCCCCGGCGGAACATAAGACAAATGACGAATGGCTGGATTTTACGAAAAACAAATGGTTTGAGGCTGCCGGTGTTGTGTTTGAAAATTACCATTCTATCGACTATCGCGTTAGCAAAGAAGAAGCGCATAAATTGCTGACAAATGCCTCTGCCATCCTCTTGCATGGCGGCTATTGCGACCGGCTTCATGCCTTTATAAAAGAATATGAAATATCGGATGTTATCAAGCAAAGCCGCGCCACCGTCATAATGGGGGCAAGTGCCGGCGGCATGAACATGTGCGCAAAATTTGCTTATGGAAAGTATATTGACGACAACAACAGAGAGCCTGCCGAAATTTTTAACGGGCTTGGGCTTGACAATTTCGCGCTTCAATCTCATGCTGTATGCACCCTTGAAACTTTGGCACAACAAGCACATACCAAAAACTATCTGATACCTCTATCTGAGGAAATTGACGTGTATGTGGCATGTGAAGAAAGCACCATGCGGGTAAAAGATGGGCAGCTTGAGGTTATGGGTGATGTCTATTTAATTTCAAAATCAAAAATTCAAAAAGTACTAAATGACCCTTCTCTTAATTAGCACGATATGCGTTGTAACCCCAATGCCTACTGCCAACAGCAAAAAATACACCCACGGTGTGTTAAGCAAGATGGCGGAAGAGATAAGGCCCACCCAAAGGAAGATAAGGGTTCTTATTTTTAATGACCTTGGCACGCCGGTGCCGTTTTCGTAATGCCTGATATATGGGCCGAAAAGGCGGTTTTTTAGCAGCCATTTGTGAAAACGCTGGCTGCTTTTGGAAAATAGTATGGCGGCTAAAAGCATAAAGGGGGTGGTGGGCAAAAGGGGCATAATGATGCCGATAGCCCCTAACCCTACGAAGAAAAACCCTAATGCAATGAAGATAAGCTTTTTTAATTTAGTGGATTTTATTTGCCCCACACCCTTTTAGTTCATATGCTAGGGCCTGTTCCCACTAACGAAAACGCACATTTGCGGTCGATGTTTCCGCCATTCTGCGTCGCCTTCTCCTAGCGTGTCTCTAGACACGCGTCGTCGTCGGCTCCTTGCCTGGCGAAAAATCGCCTCGCAAATCTGCATTTTCTTATAGTGGGAACAGGCCCTAGTCTTCCTTGGCTTAGCCGCGCAGCTGTGCGCCGTAGGCATCTTGCAATGCTGTCACAATTTTCGTCATGGTTTTGGCAATTTCTTCGTCTGTTAATGTCCTGTCATCAGCGCGGAAAACAAGGCTGTAAGCCATGGATTTTGTGTCCTCTGGGACATTTTTGCCCTCGTAAACATCAAACAATGTGAGGCTGCGAAGATATTTGCCGCCATTTTTCTTGATGATGGCCATGAGGTCGCCATTTATTATGCGATTTTCCACCACAATGGCGATGTCGCGGGAAATTTCAGGATAGCGCGCCAGCGGGGCATATGTTATGGCCATATTTGCGTGGGCAAAAAGGGTATCCACGTAGAAATATGCCAGATAGGCTTCGCGGCCAATTTCGTAGGCTTCGGCTACGGCGGGATGTACTTGCCCGAAGGTTGCCAGAAGCTCTTCATTTGCAAAAAGCTGGCCACAGCGGCCCGGATGGAAAAATGGCAGAGACTTTTCGGCGGCAAAGTGCTGTTGGGCAATGCCGAATCTTTCTGCAACGGCTTCCACAAGGCCCTTCACATGGAAAAAGCCCGCGTCGCCGTAATATCCTATCATCAAAATCTTTTTTTCATCAGGCAAGTCCGTTGGGGACTCCACCGGATGGTAAATTTTAGCTAACTCAAACAGTGCGGCTTCGTTGTTGCGCTTGGCGTAGTTTGCACCAAGGGATGTTAGCATAGAATTTAGCATGGTGGTGCGCATTATGCTGGTATCCTCGCCCAAGGGATTTGTGATGCGCACGGCATTGCGTAGAGGTGAATCTGCTTCAAATTGTAGCTTATCAAAAACTTTGGGGCTCTCGAAGGCATAGGTCAATGCCTGGCAATAGCCCTGCGTCACCATGATGTCTACCAGAGCATCTTCCATCATTTGCGTGTCACTTTTCTTGCCCACATTGGACGACGATGCAACCACCGTAGGGATATTGTCGTAACCGTAAAGGCGGGCCACTTCTTCTGACAAGTCCTGCCAAATTTGAAGGTCATGGCGATAGGTTGGCACCGTGGCCACATTGTTTTCAACTGTTATGCCCAGCCGCGCGAAAATATCGTCCATTTCTGCACAAGTAAGGTTAAGGCCCAAATGGGTGTTAATTTGCTCTGTTGTAAAAGGCACTTCGCCCTTTGTGCGCGGGTTTGGGTAGCGGTCTACCATTTCAGGCACAACGTCGCCGCAGGCTAGCTCTTCCACCAGCGCACAGGCGCGATTTACGCAAAGCAACGCCAAATTGGGGTCCAGACCCTTTTCGTATTTAGCGGAAGAATCTGTACGCACGCCAAGCCTCTTGGCCGTTTGGCGTATGTTTGGGCCGCTAAAGTTGGCGGATTCAAACAAAATAGTAGTTGTGTCATCCGTTATCTTGGAAAATTCGCCACCCATCACGCCAGCGATGCCCACGGCTTTTTTTGTGTCGGCAATTACCAGCATATCAGCGTCAAGCGTGCGCTCTTCACCATCCAGCGTGGTTATTTTTTCTCCCTCTTCGGCGTTGCGCACAATGATATGGCCCTCAATTGCGCCGATATCAAAGGCGTGCATGGGCTGGCCATATTCCAGCATAACATAATTTGTGATGTCAACGATGTTGTTAACAGGCCGCAAGCCGCAAGCGATAAGGCGACGACGCAGCCACTGGGGCGAAGGCCCAATTTTCACATTTTGCACAATGCGGGCGATATATCTCGGGCAAAGCTCTGCATTTGCAATCTCCACATCAATCAAATGCCGCGCAACACCGCTGCCTTCTTCCTTCAATTCATAATTCATCATTCCTAATTCAACATTAAGCGTCGCAGACGCTTCCCTGGCCAGGCCAATTACGGAAAAGCAGTCCGGGCGGTTGGAAGTAATTTCAAATTCCAGTACATCGTCCAAAAGTCCCAAAATTGGGCGGGCATCTGCACCAAGGGGTTGTGGCTCTGCAAAGATATAGATGCCGTCCTCGGGAGCCTCGGGGTAATCCGCGCGGGTTGAGCCCATCTCTTCAATAGAGCACAGCATCCCTTCGGACACTTCGCCGCGTATCTTACCCTTCTTTATTTTTAAGCCGTCAGCCAGGTTTGCGCCATGCAGGGCAACAGGGATGTAGTCGCCTTCTGTGAGGTTGGTGGCACCTGTGACTATCTGCACGGGCTCTGTAACACCTACGTCCACGGTTGTGATGACAAGCTTGTCAGCATTAGGGTGGGGTGCTATTTTCGCGATTTTGCCCACCACAACGCCGGTGATGTCGGCGCCCAGATGCTCTATTGCTTCGACTTTGCTGCCGCTCATGGTCATTTTGTCGGCCAGCGTGGCAGTGTCGCAGCTTATTTCAACATAGTCTTTTAGCCAAGAAATTGGAACTTTCATATATGCCTCCTTGATGGGTGATGTCGGGTAAACCCGACTGGAAGTGAAGGGTACAACCCATACGTTTGACTTGTAGTCGTTACTTTTAGTCGGGTTTACCCGACATTACTTATAAAGCTGCTAATTGCTTTTCCACTGCCGCTAGCATTTCCCTATATTTCTTCTCTTTCTCTTTCTCCTCATCAACAACCTTTTGCGGCGCCTTGTCCACAAAGCCGGGATTATTCAGCTTTGCTGCCACGCGCTCTACTTCTTTTGTTAGTTTGTCTGCTTCTTTGGCAAGCCTTTCCTTTTCCTTCTCGATGTCCACCAAGTCTGCAAAAGGTATGAAAATTTCAGCACCGGGCACTACGATGGACACGGCGTTGTTTTCTATGCCAGCCTTGTCAGCTTGGACGATAACCTCGGCCGCCGATGCCAAAGCCATAACATATTTTGCACCACTTTCAAAAATCTGGCGTGTAGCATCGCTATCTGACACCACAAATACTTTAGCGCGGCGCGATGGGGGTACATTCATGTTGGCGCGTACATTGCGGATGGCACGCACGGCTTCTTTGATGCTTTCTACCTGGGCCTCTTCGGCGGCAAAATTGTACTTTTCTTCGTATTTTGGCCATTCTGAAATCATGATACTGTCGCCTGCACCCAAAGTGGTATACACTTCCTCGGTGATAAAGGGGATAAAGGGGTGCAGCAGCTTTAGGCCGCATGTCAGCACATGGGTCAGTGTCCATAGCGCGGCATTGCGCGTGCCGTCGTCATCACCATATAGGCGTGGCTTGGCCATTTCAATATACCAATCGCAAAATTCGTCCCACATAAAGCTATGGACTTTATCGGCGGCCATTCCAAGCTCGTAGTTATCTATATTTTGGGTGACATCAGCTACAAGGCGGTTTGACAGCGACACTATCCATCTATCAGCGGCTGTAAGGTCTGTGATATCAACTGTTGGCACCTCATCACCCAAATTCATCATGATAAAGCGGGTGCTATTCCAAATTTTGTTAAGGAAGTTGCGGCTGGCTTCCACCTTTTCGGTGTAAAAGCGCAGGTCGTTACCGGGGCTGTTGCCTGTAGCCAGCGAAAAGCGCAGGGCATCGGCACCGTATGTTTCAATAACCTCCAGGGGGTCTATGCCGTTTCCGAGAGATTTGCTCATTTTGCGCCCTTGCTCATCCCGCATAATGCCGTGAATGTAGACATCTTTGAAAGGTAGCTCTCCCATAAATTCCAGTCCGGAGAACACCATGCGTATAACCCAGAAAAACAGGATTTCGTAGCCACAGGTAAGAACATTTGTTGGGTAGAAGTATTTTAGCTCTTCGGTTTGCTTTGGCCATCCCAGCGTGGAAAATGGCCATAGCGCCGATGAAAACCAAGTGTCCAAGCTATCTTCGTCTTGTGTGAAGTTTGTGCCGCTACACTTTGGGCATTTATTCGGTGTGGACTTTGCAACGACAATTTCACCGCAGTTACAGTAATAGGCAGGGATGCGATGGCCCCACCACAGTTGGCGCGAAATGCACCAATCTCTAATATTTTCCAGCCAATGGGAGTAGACTTTGCCGAAACGCGGAGGTATCACGCGCAGCTCATTATTTTTGTAGGCATCCAGCGCGGGCTTTGCAAGGGTTTCCATGGCCACAAACCATTGAAGCTTGATAAGGGGCTCTACCACGGTGTGGCAACGGTCATGGGCACCAACAGAATGTGTGATATCCTCTTTTTTTACAAAAAGCCCAAGGCCGTCCATTTCGGCTACAATCTGTTTTCTGGCGGCGTAGCGGTCAAGCCCTGTATAGGCTCCGCCATTTTCATTGATGGTACCATCGTCATTCATTATGTTAATATTTGGCAGGCTGTGTCGCGTGCCAATTTCAAAGTCATTAAAATCATGGGCGGGAGTAATTTTCACCATGCCCGTGCCAAAGTCTGTTTTTACGTAACTGTCGGCGATTATGGGCATTTCGCGGCCTAATATAGGCATAACGGCAGTTTTGCCGATAAGGTGTGCATAACGCTCGTCATCAGGGTTTACGGCGATGGCAACGTCGCCAAGCATGGTTTCTGGCCGGGTTGTTGCAAACTGCACGAAGGTATCAGGCATGTCCTTTACGGGATATTTAAAATGCCAAAAGCCACCCTGCTTTTCATCGTGCTCCACTTCGGCATCAGAGATGCTGGTTTTACACTGTGTACACCAGTTTACCAGCCTTTCGCCGCGATAGATGAGGCCTTTTTCATATAGGCGCACGAAAACTTCCAAAACCGCATCAGATAGGCCTTCATCCATGGTAAAGCGTGTACGCTCCCAGTCGCAGCTACTACCCATTTTTTTCAGTTGGTTAATTATGGTAGACCCATATTTGTCATACCATTCCCATGCGCGCTCCATAAAGCCATCACGCCCAAGGTCGGACTTTGTGACACCATCCTTCGCCATATCTTCCACAATTTTTACTTCAGTGGCAATGGCGGCGTGGTCTGTACCAGGCATCCACAGCGCGTTATAGCCTTGCATACGCTTGAAGCGTATCAAAATGTCAATTAATGTCGCTTCAAAGGCGTGGCCCAAATGCAGCTGACTTGTGATATTTGGCGGCGGTATCATGATGGTGTATGGCTCTTTGCTTTCATCCACCTCGGCGTGAAAATAGCCGCGGGCAAGCCATTGGGCATAAAGCCTGTCCTCAACGGTTTTTGGGTTGTATTTGCTTTCCAGCTCTTTTTTCATTGACCTTCCTCCATCGCATCCATTGCTGTAGTGCCTTCGGCTCTATCCATATCAAGGATGCGTTCTGCTTTTTCCGTGTAACTTTCTATTATTTGGCCTATGATGTCCGTATCGCGACTTCCTATGGCGTGCAGGTCCATCAAAGTGTCCCATATTCGCGAGCTTCGTGCGTCAAGGTCTGCAAGGCTCATTTCTACGAGGCCTTTGTCATGATACAGCTCTTCATAAAATTGCTTTTTGTCATCCAAATTTAGGGTGGCGGCAAAATTTTCTATAGATGAAAATTTAATATCAATACCTTTGTCTTTGAGGAAAAGGTCGATTGCCACCTCGGCTTGAGACATGATATCCTGTAAATTGCCCAGCCGCTTTATGGAGTTTTTGTAATTTTCATAGTCAGTTAGATTCTCGGACAACATTTCGCTGTCATCCACGTGAAACCTTTTATATTCGTAATTTAGATAATTCGTAAAGTGGGCGTAAACGGCGCCTTTCTTGCTTAAAAGCTCTACTGCGCGAGCCTGTTTTTTGGAATTGAGGTGTAGTTCGTGTTTTAGGCGGCGGCGCAGGACATATATCATGGCCGAAAGGATGATGACAACGGCCAACAGGATAGCAAGTGTCAGCATCACCTGTGCATCTCGAAAGACGTGCAAGGCCACTGTTATCAACATTAGGCCGCCAAAGAAAACTATCATGGCTACGGAAAATTTATATATGAAGTCTACAGCGTTTTTCAGCCTTTCGCCCTCGTGTTCCAAAGCAATTTTTTCGGCCTCGATGTGGTCTATATCCTGCTTGAAGATGCGCCTGCGCTCTTCTGCAAATTTTATCTCGGGCAAGTCCTGCCGGGCGTCTTTGCCTAGATGCTCCATGCGTGCAAGGTCTTTGTCAAAAGTTGTTAGCTGGTATTTTATCTCATTAGATTCTTTTGCCGACGTAGCGTAGCTATCCAGCAAATCTTTTAGGTTATCCGCCTCTTCGACCGTCAGCTCTGCATAGCATTCCACTTCGGCCATGCGCTCTTCCAATGCTTCAAGACGTTTTATCAGCGCTATGCGGTCGGATACAATGTCCAGGGCCTCGTCACAAAGGTTTACGGCGATAACCACCCCTGTTTTGCCCTCTTTTTTGCCGTGGTTTAAAAAGCCCTCAAAGCGGCTTTTGCGTGCAACCACATCTTCTTTCTTAGAGGGATACGATTTGTTTATCCAACCCACCATTTTGGCGAAAAAGCCAACCTTCGCGCCCTTCATGGCATATCACCTATCCTTATACTTCATGCTGGCTTGTATGCCTGTGTTATCCTGATATTTGCCTTGATAGGGTATATAGTCACCCTCGATTTTATGGTAATATATCTGGCAAATGCGCTCTCCCGCGTAAATGCGCACGGGATGCAGACAGTGTATCTCCAGCGTCCAAAAGCCCTTAAAGCCAACGTCGCCAAAGCCCGCGGTAATGTGGATGCTGATGCCAAGGCGGCCCATGCTGCTGCGTCCTTCAAGCATAGGCACATAGCCGTAGGTTTCTGTATATTCCAGAGTGCGGCCAAGATATAGGGTGCCGGGCTGCAAAACATAGCCTTCTTCGGGGATGATGATTTCTTTTGTTTTGCCCGCCTGCCGCATATCCAAAATATCGTCTTCGTAGATAATTAATGTGTCTGCCAGTCGCAAATCATAGCTGTTTGGTCCAACTTTTTCGGGAGCAAAAGGGCGTATGATAATTTCCTTGCCTTCGGCTGCCTTTTTTGCAATCTCTAAACCTGATAATATCATATTATCCCCCTATTTTCAATACTTTTTGCCAAGCCACAGACCATTAGGGCTGTGGCCGATGATGGACGGCTCTTCACAGGTAGCCAAATGGTATTGCATATATGCTTCAAATTCGTCATTTGTAGCAGAATCTATTCTGTAGGCCAAGGGATAACGAAGGCCGTTGGTGCCTATGTTGGCAATTTTCTCTATTGGAAATTTGGCCACCAGCGCATCAACCTCGCCGAAGTTCATCCCGTAAAACACGCCGCTTTTGCCGGTTTTCATCACTTCGGCCAAGGTATCCATGGGATAGGTTTCGCGGGAAAAGTCGGCTATGTATGCACCGTTGCGATTTATGTAGGCAAAGGCGAAGATGCCGCCGTTTTTGAGTACTCGCAGGGATTCTGTTATGCACTTTTCGCGCTCTGTGGGGTCAAACAAATGATACAGCGCGCCCATACATAGCACCACGTCAAAGCTGCCCGTATCAAAGCGTGATAAATCCAGAGCATTGGCGGCTTCTATGCCGATTAGTTTGTTTGCATCCAGCTTGGCGCGCATGATATTGACATGCTTTTCCAGCAAATCGCAGGCAAAGACTTTATGGCCCCGATTTGCCAAATGGAAGGCATATTCGCCGCCACCGGCGCACATATCCAAAATGCGGCTGCTTGGCGGCAAAATCTTGTCAAAATAATGTATCGTAGTTAGAAATTCAATAGAATGACCGTAGCTGCGGCGCAGGCGGCCGTCTTCTTCGTAATTTTCTTCATAGTGTAGCTTTAAATCGTCGTTCATATCAAATCTCCTAGTGTGGTGACAATTTTTTGCTTGCCCAAACTGGCTTGACCCTTTACTTTTAGTGCTATTTCCCCAATTTCCGATGTATTTCTAGGATGCGTGCCGCCACAAGGATAGGTAATTTCTCCGCATTTCCAGTAACGATAGCTTGGCTTGGCCTCATCCGCATATAAAAATATCTCGTGGTTTTCTTTGATAAAAGCATTTGTCTTCTCTTCTATGATGGTAATATGCTCCGCCGTTATGGCTTCTGCAACTTCGTATGCACTTGTATCTTTGCCGCCAGAAATAAACGAGCTAAGAAACTTTAGGCCTTCGCAAGTCTCGTGCAAGAAATATTCCATTACATGTGATGCGGCATGTATGCGCATATGGGTATAGCGGCGCGGCCAATCTAGGGCGCATTGCACGGTTTGGCCAGCGGTGAGGTTACATTCGCCGTCAAAATAATGGAGAATTTTGCCATCGGACTTTTTTGTGTCGATTATGGCGATGCCTGCGATGTTGCCTACGTCGCCGGGCTGTCCGCCGCCTTGGGGGTAGAAGTAGGTTTCGTTTAGGATTATGAAGTTGGTGCGGATTTCAAGGATAGTGGCTTGAAATTCGTGCGTGTAACAGTCGTTCCAAAATAGGGGCTTGGTTTCCATGGTCTGCGTTCTCCTTATTTATGGGCGTCTGCAAGCCGCCCTATTTGCGCTTCAGGGCCTTCTTCAGGTAATGGCCTGTGTAGGATTTTTTGCTTTTTGCCACTTGCTCCGGCGTGCCGCTGGCTACTACCATGCCGCCGCCATCGCCGCCTTCTGGGCCTAAGTCTATGATATAGTCTGCTGTTTTGATGACGTCTAGGTTATGCTCTATTACAACGACGGTGTTGCCGCCGTCCGTTAGTTTTTGCAAAATGTCTACCAGTTTGTGGACATCAGCCATATGCAGGCCTGTTGTGGGCTCGTCCAGCACATAAATGGTTTTGCCTGTGTTGCGGCGGGAAAGCTCTGTGGCCAGCTTTACGCGCTGGGCCTCGCCGCCTGAAAGGGTGGTGGAGGATTGGCCAAGCTTCACATAGGACAGACCCACGTCGTGTAGCGTCTGTATTTTTTCGCGCAGGCGGGGTAGGTTCTCAAAAAATGTTAGGGCTTCGTCCACAGTCATGTCCAGCACGTCGGCGATATTCTTGTCTTTGTAGCGCACTTCCAGCGTCTCGCGGTTATATCGCTTGCCATGGCAAATTTCGCAAGGCACGTGGATGTCGGGCAAAAAGTGCATTTCAATTTTTATCATGCCGTCGCCATTGCAGGCCTCGCAGCGGCCGCCCTTTACGTTAAAGCTAAAGCGTCCCTTTTGATAACCGCGCACCTTAGCTTCCGGCGTTGCTGAAAAAAGGTCGCGCACAAGGTCAAATAAGCCCGTGTATGTGGCGGGATTACTTCGTGGCGTGCGGCCTATGGGGCTTTGGTCTATGTTGATAATTTTATCCAGATGCTCTTGTCCGCTGATGTCTTCGTGCTTACCGGGCTTGATTTTCGCGCGGTTAAGGTCTCGCGCCAAGCGCTTGTACAAAATTTCGTTGATAAGGCTGGACTTGCCGCTGCCCGACACACCGGTGATGCAGACAAAAATCCCCAGAGGAATTTCTACATCCACATTTTTTAGGTTATTTTCGCAGGCACCAATTATTGACAGTTTCTTGCCGTTTTCCTTCCTGCGCTCCTTTGGAACATCAATTTTCTTGCGACCGCTCATGTACTCACCCGTTACGGTGTCGGCGGTTAATATATCTTCCACGGTGCCGTTAAATACTACCTCGCCGCCATATGCGCCAGCACCGGGGCCGATGTCCACTATATGGTCGCTTTCTCGCATGGTGTCCTCGTCGTGCTCCACCACGATGAGGGTATTGCCCAGGTCTCGCAGGTGTTTCAGCGTCTTTAGCAGCTTGTCGTTGTCGCGCTGGTGCAGGCCTATGCTGGGCTCGTCCAAAATATACACAACGCCCACAAGGCCGCTGCCTATCTGGGTTGCAAGGCGTATGCGCTGGGCCTCGCCGCCTGAAAGGGTGCCCGCAGCGCGTGCCAGCGTCAAATAATCCAGGCCAACATCCACCAAAAAGCCGGCGCGGGCCTTAATTTCTTTCAAGATACGCTCTGCGATGGTGGTGTGCATTGGGGAAAGCCGCAGCTCGTTGAAAAATTGGCTAAGGCGCGCAACAGGCATGGTAGATATGTCGGCGATATTTGTGCCGCCCACCGTCACTGCCAGCATCTCCTCGCGAAGACGCTTGCCATGGCAGGCGTCACATTCGATATTGGTGATAAAGCCTTCGTAATGCTGCTTGCTCCAATCGCTGCCTGTCTCTTTATAGCGGCGCGCAAGGGCGGGGATGATGCCTTCCCAATGGTGCATAAACACCCTGGGCTGGCCGTCCACGCCTTTATATTGTGTGGGGAAGGCCTCGCCGTCGTTTCCGTAAAGGATGATGCGGCGCGTCTCCAGCCCAAGTTTCTTAAATGGGATATTGAGGTTGAAGTTGTAATGCTTTGCCAAATGGGCCAGTACATTGCCGCCCCAACTGCCGGAATTGCCTGCCTGGTTAAAGCCGGGGGCGACAATTGCGCCGCCGGCGATGGAAAGATCGGGATTTGGCACTATCAAATCGGGGTCAAATTCCATTTTAAAGCCAAGGCCGCTGCATTCGGGGCAGGCACCTTGGGGATTATTAAAGGAAAACATCCGGGGCTCTATTTCGGGTAAGCTTATGCCGTGGTTCGGGCAGGAGAAGTTTTGGGAGAAGCTGAGGTCGCGCTCGCCATTAACGTCCACGAGCAAAATGCCGTCCGTAAGGCCCATTACGGTCTCGACGGATTCTGAAAGCCGCTTTTGCACGCCATCTTTTACCACAAGCCTGTCCACTACAATTTCAATGCTGTGGCGCTTGTTTTTGTCCAACTTTATTTCGTCGGCAAGTTCTTGTACTATGCCGTTTACGCGCACGCGGGTGTAGCCACTGCGTTTGGCGTCGTCCAGTAGCTTGGTATGCTCGCCTTTACGGGCGCGCACCACAGGGGCCAGCAGCTGCAAGCGCGTGCCCTCGGCAAGCTCCATAATTTGGTCAACAATTTGGTCTACGGTTTGTTTCGTAATCTCCCTGCCGCATTTTGGGCAATGGGGGATGCCTACGCGGGCGAAAAGCAGGCGCAGATAATCGTAAATTTCTGTAACCGTGCCTACGGTAGAGCGGGGGTTTTGGTTTGTGCTCTTTTGGTCTATGGATATGGCAGGCGACAAGCCCTCTATCGAATCTACATCGGGCTTTTCCATCTGCCCTAGGAATTGGCGCGCATAGCTGGAAAGGCTTTCCATATAACGCCGTTGCCCTTCGGCATACAGCGTCTCAAAGGCCAGGCTACTTTTGCCGCTGCCCGAAACCCCCGTCAGCACCACCAGCGCATCCCGTGGTATCTCTAAATCTATGTTTTTCAAATTGTTTTCTCTTGCGCCCTTTATCACAATTTTGTTTTTCGACACTTGTTTTCCCTCTTTCGCTAAGGTTTTTCTTTGTAAAAGTCGTATCGCTTAATGGCGATTATGGTTGATACTAAGTTGCAGGCCTCTGTCAACGCCCCTGTGTATATATGGGCCGATAGGTTATAAATAATCATGCTGCTTTGGGCAAGCAGGGATGTTTTGCGGGTGTGGCCCATGTTGTCTTGCCAGGTGCCCCAGGTTTTTGCGGCTGTGGCTATAAGCGGCATGATGCTTAGGATGTTTTGCCACGAAATGATGGTGGAAATGCCTAGGGCAGTCAGAAATATGATTAACACTGCACGGGATGGCTTTAGGCCTTTCTTCTTATAGTAGAAAAACACCAGGCCGCGGATGAGGACTATTGTAAACAATATTGCGGCTGTGTAGCTGCCCGTTAGTACATATTGCAAGATGAACAACAATGTTCCGGCTATTTGGAACAAGAGGAAATTTTCTTTTTTGCGTTGCTGCACGGAGATGACGAATAGGATGAGGGTGATTATTCCGAGTATTTGCACGAAAGCGAAGCTGCCTGGATATGGTATGTTCATTTTCTGTTAGCCTCGAATTCGTCTTTTAATATGCCGTAATAGTGTTCGTCAACGCGCCTGCCACAGAAATATACTGCTTTGCGGTGTACGCCTTCCAGGGTGAAGCCGGTTTTCTCCATAAGTTTTTGGGCGGATGTGTTAATTTCGTATGTGGAAGCCCAGATGCGCTCTAGGCCTAGGTTGTGGAAGCCATATCTTAGGGCCAGCTTTGCGGCTTCGGTGCCATAGCCCGTATTGCGGTGCTGAGCCTTGGCAAAGCCCATTCCCAATGAGCAGGAGCGATTGGTTTTGTCAATACGTTGCAACACGACATCGCCGATAACTTCGCCGTCATTCAAAAATACTCCCAAGTACACGTGGATACCTTTTTTGACCTTCTTTTGAATCTCTTCAAACCGCGCCTCTGCTTGCTCCACTGAGAGACCAAAGCCAACTGTCTCTGTGGGATTATCAAAGTCATATTCCATATTTAGATGGAGCTTTTTCCAGTCTTCACGCTCCAGGGCCGCCAGATATATTCTCTCTCCTTGCAATTTTAGCATGATATTCTCCTTTTTACAGCAGTTTCTTCATCTTAAACAGCTTGTCGCGCAGCTGCGCCGCACGCTCGAAATGCAAGTCCATTGCGGCCTGCTTCATGTCTTTTTCTATGCCTTTGATATGGGCTATAAGCTCTTCGCGGCTCATGCTTTCGGGGTCTTTGTCCAGTTTTGGCCCTTTCTTCTTCGTGTCGTCCACGGAGATTGTGGCTTGTATGATGTCGTGTACCTTTTTTGTGATGGTTTGGGGGGTTATGCCGTTGCGCTCGTTGTATTCCATCTGGATGTTGCGGCGGCGGTTGGTTTCGCTGATGGCGTAATGCATGGATTTTGTCATGCGGTCGGCGTACATGATGACGCGGCCGTCGGCGTTGCGGGCCGCGCGGCCCACGGTTTGCACCAGGGAGGTTTCGCTGCGAAGGTAGCCCTCTTTGTCGGCGTCCAAGATAGCGACAAGGGCTACTTCGGGTATGTCCAGCCCTTCGCGCAGAAGGTTTATGCCTACTAGGACGTCGAAAACATCCATGCGTAAGTCGCGGATAATTTCCAGACGCTCTAAGGTTTTGATGTCGGAATGCAGATAGCGTACGGCAATGCCGCTGGTTTTAAGGTAGTCTGTCAAGTCTTCGGCCATGCGTTTTGTGAGAGTGGTTATCAGGACTTTACGGCCGGCTTCTGTCACTTTGCGGATTTCGTTCATTAGGTCGTCAATTTGGCCGTTTATTGGGCGCACGTCGATGATGGGGTCTACAAGGCCTGTTGGGCGTATAATTTGTTCTGCCAGCAGCTGGCCGTTTTCACGCTCGTATACCGATGGCGTGGCGGAAACAAATAGCATTTGCTGTATTTTGCCTTCAAATTCGTCAAAGCGCAGAGGGCGGTTGTCCATAGCGGATGGCAGGCGGAAGCCGTGATCTACCAGGGTTTCTTTGCGGCTTCTATCGCCTAGGTACATGCCGCGAAACTGGGGTAGGGTGACATGGCTTTCGTCCACGACGATTAGAAAGTCGTCGGGGAAGTAGTCCAGCAAGGTATGAGGTGGGTCGCCGGCTTTGCCGCCCACGAGGTGGCGGCTGTAGTTTTCGATGCCGCTGCAAAAGCCCATTTCGCGCATCATTTCAATGTCGTAACGGGTGCGCTGGGCAATGCGCTGGGCTTCCAGAAGCCTGTCCTGCCCTTTTAGATAGGTGATATGCCCTGCCAGCTCTTCTTCAATGTCGGCAATGGCGCGCTCTAGATTTTCTTTGGTTGTAACATAATGGGACGCGGGGAAAATTGAAATATGGGTGCGTGCGGCGGTAATTTCGCCTGTAAGGCTGTCGATTTCGTTGATACGCTCTATTTCATCGCCAAAAAATTCTACGCGATAGGCCATGCCATCAGAATTTGCGGGGAAAATCACCACCACATCGCCGCGCACGCGGAAGGTGCCGCGCTGGAAGTTGAGGTCGTTTCGATTATATTGTATGTCCACAAGGCGGCGCAAAAGCTCGTCACGGTCGCGCATTTGGCCGGGGCGCAGGGAAATTACTAGGTTTTTATAGTCTATCGGGCTGCCAAGGCCGTAAATACAGGAAACAGAGGCGATGATGACAACGTCGCGCCTCTCCGCGATGGCGGCTGTGGCGCTGTGGCGCAGTTTGTCAATTTCATCATTGATGCTGCTGTCTTTTTCGATATATGTGTCAGACGAAGGCACATAGGCCTCGGGCTGGTAATAATCATAATAACTAACAAAATATTCCACGGCGTTGTGCGGGAAAAATTCTTTAAATTCATTGTAAAGCTGCGCCGCCAGCGTCTTGTTATGGGCCATGACGATGGTGGGGCGTTGGAGACGCTGTATAATATTGGCCACGGTGAAGGTTTTGCCGCTTCCTGTAACGCCTAGCAGCGTAGCAAACTTATTGCCGCCTTCAAAGCCGGCCACCAAGGCGTCTATGGCCTCGGGCTGGTCGCCTGTGGGGGCAAAATCTGATATTAAACGAAATTTTTCCATGTTACACCACCATCCTTGCAAAAAATCCATCCTTTATTGTAACACGCCATGGCAACTTCTGCAATACAATTGCAATATTTTTTCTTGTATGATTCTTTGAAATTTTATTGACTATCTGGTACATACCATGGTATAATGCGAATACTAAAGCGAAAGGGGTGGGGCCGATCTTTTATTAATCCAATTTACCAATGCAAATAGTTAGCAAGGCCATGGCTTTCTATGGTTTGATTTGTGATGGAGTTGGATTAATAAGCATACTTGCTTTTGCTTGTGGTCCTTTTCCGTGCAGAAAAGGATTTTTTATTTTTAGGAGGATATTATGCAGATAAAGAAAATAAGTGACCGCAATATTTTGTTTTGCACAAAGGAAAATGCCGATGCTGATGTGTATATGGGTGTTATACTTGGTGTTAAGCATAATTTTATCATTGATACCGGCATTGGGCGAGACTGTGTTGATGCTATGCTGGAATATATTGGGGATGACCCAAAGCCAATAGTTGTTATTAATACCCATCACGATTGGGACCATACCGGGGGCAATTGGGTGCTTGAAGGCAGCACGATAGTGGCCCACAAGCTTTGTTATGAACTTATGGAGAAAAATTGGGATATGCAGGTGCAACGGGCTAAGGATGCTGGCCAATATTTTACCGGCGAGGTGCGCAAATTTCCGCCAAATTTGCTGTTTGAGGGCGTTATGCATTTTCCGGAAGATGGCATCACAATTTTCCATACGCCCGGGCATACAGAGGATAGCATCACCGTGTATGATGCTGTGGACAAGGTTTTGCACGCCGGGGACAACTTTGGGGTGGCAGACGGGAAGGCGTATTATTGGGGGAAGCAGGAAGATACTGTAAGCTTTTGTAATATAATTGAAGCCTATAAGCAATATGATTTTGAGATTTATGCGTCAGGGCATTGCGAGCCGCATACGAAGGAAGTTATTGGATTTATGGAGACTGCTCTGGCAGAGCTTGAAAGCAAGTAATACTAATCTTACGTTAAAAACGTTGAAAACAAGCCGCGAAAGCGACAACGCTTCAAGTCGTTTCGCGGCGCAGTCTTTCAATGATTTTTATACCAATATCCCACCAAAACAGTAACAGAAAAACGCAGGATTTTTGCATCAAGGCAAGGAAGCGACGACGCGGCGTGCCTAATACTAATCTTACGTTAAAAACATTGAAAGCAAGCTGCGAAATCTACAGCGATTCAAGTAGTTTTGCAGGGCAGCTTTCAATGATTTTTAACTTAGATTAGTATAAGGGCACGTAAGGAGAAGCTGACGATGTCCTTGGTGCAAAAAGACAAGTTTTTGCTACTGCTTTGGTGGGATATTGGTATAACTTAGATTAGTATAAGCAACGGATAAACACAATGCCCCCAACGTTTGGGGGCATTTGTTATGCAAATTTTAGTGGAAATTTTTGATATGGGCTTTTTTTATCTTTTAGTAGATAGGATATGGTTTCGCCAAAGGCTTCGATGCCTTTGGCATTGCCGTCAATGATACTATGTCCGATAAAATACGCCGCTAAAAACTGTCTCCAGCTTCGATATGTCTTGTAAGCACTGCTTCCGACGGTCATCATATATTGATATGCTGTTGCATTATCTATGAAGCCCGCGGTGGCGGCCAGTTTTGCGATGTAGCCGCAACGGCCTAAATCCCAAGCAGAAAAATTGCTTATAGATGTCAATTCCTCTCTGGTATAGCCAGAAACGGTAAGAGAGCGCATGGCTTGCTCGTAGCCTGAAATGCAGCTGTTTATACGATTTAGCAACATTGATGCCGTGATGCCGTGGAAGGTTTTGTTTGCATCTTCCGCGCCGTGCAAAAAATCCATAAAGGCGGCGATGTCGCTATTGGCCTTGTTTGTTGAGACCTTCCACAGGTGGCCAAAATAGTTTGGGATGTCCAAACCCAAAAGGCTGTCCTGCTTTAGGGGCGTAAAGATGCCACGGATAATTTCGTATTGGGAAGCTTCGATGATGTTGCCGAAAATTTCGGAAACAAGGGGGTTGTCATTCTCTGATTTAGAGAGCTTCTCCAGCAAGGTTATGCTACTACCCCAATCCGTTACATCCCATTTTTCCGACAACACTTGCTTTGCGTAATCTGCCTTGCGCTTGGGCAAGTCGCGTAACATGACTGCCTTGTGACCTTCGCTGTGCACCACCAAAATGGCGCAACATGCCAACGCCCTTGTCTCATCGGGAGACATTTTGTGCTTGTGACCCAAAAAACCTAAAGGGGGGCACATTATGACGTAAGCTTGGCTGTGTTGATTTTAATTCCCGGGCCCATGGTAGGTGATATGGAGACGCTGCGCAGGTATTGTCCCTTTGCGGCGGATGGCTTGGCTTTGATGATAGCTGACATCAGCGTTTCAAAGTTTTCAACCAGCTTTTCTGTGCCGAAAGACACCTTGCCCAGAGGCACGTGTATAATGTTTGTTTTGTCCAGGCGATATTCAACTTTACCGGCCTTGATGTCGTCCACGGCTTTTTTGATGTCCATGGTAACTGTGCCAGATTTTGGGTTAGGCATAAGGCCTTTCGGGCCCAAAATCTTACCAAGGCGGCCTACAACACCCATCATATCAGGGGTTGCAACGATAATATCATATTCAAACCAGTTTTCGTTTTGGATTTTTGGTATAAGCTCTTCAGCACCAACGAAATCGGCACCGGCATCTTCGGCCTCTTTGGCCTTGTCGCCTTTGGCAAATACCAAGATGCGCTGGGTTTTACCCGTACCATGGGGCAAAACAACCGCGCCGCGTACTTGCTGATCAGCATGGCGGCTGTCTACGCCAAGGCGCACATGGGCCTCAACGGTTTCATCAAATTTTGCATAAGAAACCTTTTGCACCAAATCAATGGCATCAACGGTGTCATATTGCATCATACGGTCTATCAAAGCCGCCTTTTCACGATACTTTTTACCTTTTTTCATTTAAAATTCCTCCTTGTGGTGTTGGCGGGAAAACTCCCTCCCACTTTATTCAATAAAATCTCTGACTAAATTATTTATCATTTCTTCTATCTCATAATACTGAAAAATTGCAATATTGTCCAGTTGTATAACATAGCTTCTGCCCTTTTGATACAAAGTTGCCGTAACATAATCCGGCAGAAGGCTATGGTCAAGCTCAATTAAAGCTGTTGCATTTACATTGTGATAATATGCTGCCCAACTCCAGCTGTTAAAACGCGCCACCCATTCATCTTCAAAATAATTTGGTGAAATAAAGATGCGCTCAGTAACTAAGATACCACCGGAATCTATACGCCAATTTAATATGGGATCTACCGACCACCAACCCCAACTGTTTTGACGAAGCCGCGCAAATTCGCCCATGTCATCGCCACGCTGAGAAAATATAAAGCGCACTGTGTTGCCCTCGCCCAGAAAGCGGCCGCCAAAGTTGACAGTGCCGTCGTCACCAAATCTGTGGGTTTCTGTAAGGCCATTTATGGCAAGTGCAATATAATAATGGTTGGTGCGAAACATATACCATCCACCCAATAGCACAATGATACTAACAGCGATTAAAGCTCTTTTCAACCATCGAGCCTGACGGTCTAATTTAAGCACCAAAGTTTGGAGATGGCCTGCCTTATTCTCTATGGTCAAATCGTCATGGGTCATGGCTTATGGCCCTCTTATTCAACAAAATCTTTGACTATATCGTTAATCATTTGTTCTATTTCAGGGACAAGAAAGCTTCCGATATTGTCCAGTTGTAAAATGTAATGGTTGCCCCATTGTCGCAGACTTGCCGTGACATGTGTAGGCAAAAGGCTATGGTCTATTTCAATTAGGGCAATTGCGTTGGTGTTGTGATAGTAAGCAATTGATGTCCAAGTTGGGACGTCTGCCCACTGTTCATCAAAATAATTTGGCGCAGCAAAGTTAACTTCTGTAGTTAAAATGCCACCGGAATCAACCTGCCAATTTGTTCTGCCGGAAACTGACCAAAAGCCCCAACTGTTTCGGCGAAGATGGACAAATTCGCCCATTTCATTGCCTTGCTGAGAAAATATTAGGCGTGTTGTGTTTTGGTTGCCCAAAAGGTGGCCCACATAGGTGACAGTGCCATCTTCGCCCAGGCGAAAGGTTTCTGTTATGCCGTTTAGCGAAAGCACGAGGTTGTAGTGGTTTGCGCGAAACATAGCCGGCCCGCCTATTAAAACCATTATGCTTAGGGCAATTGCTGCCCTTTTCAGCCATCGTACCTGACGGTCTAATTTAGACACCGCGATCTGGCGAATGTCTGCTCTTTCGGCCTCGTCCTTCAACCTTTGTAAATCTCGCTCATTTGTCATGACTTACGACCTTCTTATTCAACAAAATCCCTGACCAAATCTTCAATCAATGGCGTTATTTCAGGTTGCCAAAAATCTCTAATAGCAATGTCCAGTTGTATAACATAAAACGAACCCCATTGCCGTATATCTGCCGTTATACCGTCTGGCAAAAGAGAGTGATCAAGCTCTATTAGGGCTATTGCGTTGGTGTTGTGATAGTATGCAACCCGCCCAAAATCCCAAGAAGGGGAGATCGAAGTAGTTGTTCCGAGATGTCGCTGATGAATGGTAATCGTCGCCCAATTATGACGGTGGCGTCCGTATCGCGGGTCGTCAAAATGGTTTAATTGCCAAAGGGGGACAGGCCATGTGACAAGTCCGCCGCCGGAAGCGGTACGCCAAACACCCCCATATTCGCTGGCTATAAACCAAAAGCCCAAGCTGTTTTGGCGCAACGAAACAAAATTGCCCATCTCATCGCCTTCTTGCCAAAGTATCGAGCGCATTGCGTTGTTATTGCCAAACCAACGGTCATCAAATGTAACTACGACATCCTCGCCTAGGCGGTGGGTTTCTGTTATGCCGTTTAGCGCAAGCACAATGTTATAGTGGTTTGCGCGAAACGCAGCCAGACCGCCTATTAAGACTATTATGCTTAGAGCAATTGTTGCCCCTCTCAGCCATTGTGCCTTGCGGTCTAATTTAAGCAACAAGTCTTGAAGCTGGTCTGCTCTATTGGCTTTTTCTTGCAGCAGCTGCAATTCTCGTTGATTTTCTGTGGGCAAATCATCATGCATGGTCTAGAACAAAACTTGCATAATTATTATAACCGCAACGAAAGCAATTACAAATGGAATTGCAAATTGTAAGAAGTTCTTCATAAAATATTCCTCCTTAGCCTTCTACTGTAAGGCCCATGCTACGCGCCGTACCTTTTATCATGCTCATGGCAGTTTCTAGGCTGGCAGCGTTAAGGTCGGCCATTTTTGTTTCCGCAATTTCTTTCACTTGAGCTTCTGTCACTGTGCCAACTTTTTCTTTGTTAGGCACGCCGCTGGCTTTTTCCAAGCCCGCTGCTTTTTTCAACAAAACAGGCGCAGGCGGTGTTTTGGTGATGAAGGTGAAGCTTTTGTCGGCGTAAACTGTGATAACAACGGGAATGATAAGGCCCGCTTGTCTTGATGTACGCTCGTTAAATTCTTTACAAAAGCCCATCAGGTTTACGCCGTGTTGGCCAAGTGCCGGGCCAACAGGCGGTGCCGGTGTGGCTTTACCCGCAGGTATTTGAAATTTAATTAAGCCTGTTACTTTTTTTGCCATAAAATATTCCTCCTAAAGTGGTAATATCGGGCACATGCCCTCCCACGTATTAACCCATTTTTTCAATTTGTATATAATCCAGTTCAACCGGTGTTTCTCTGCCAAAAATTGTTAGAGAAACAACAACCATCTTGCGGGCTTGGTTTACTTCTGTTACCGTACCGACAGAATCCTCAAAAGGCCCTGTTGTAATACGCACGGCATCGCCCACGTCAAGATCTATCACCTCTTCGAGGTCCTCAATAAGGCCCATGAAGCGTATTTCGTCTTCAGAAAGGGGCACGGGCTTGCTGCCGGGACCCACAAAGCTGGTAACGCCGCGGGTGTTACGCACGACATACCATGTTTCGTCATTCATATGCATAAAAACGAGGACATAGCCGGGAAAAACCTTTTTGGCCACCGTCTTCTTCACGCCGTTTTTAACTTCAACTACGTTTTGAATTGGGACGGAAACCTCAAGAATTTGCTCCTGCATACCCCTGTTTTCGATAATCTTTTCCAAATTTGCCTTTACCTTGTTTTCATAGCCGGAATAGGTGTGTACCACATACCACCTTGGGGCAACTTCTGTCATATTTCACCTCATTCCGTTCTATCTAAGCATGTCAACAAGCCCAACAAGCCCGTTGTATCCGGCACCTAAAACAAAATCGTAGGCTACAATAATGCCGCCGAAGATGCCGCTTGTGATGATAACGGTAACAGTCATTTTAACAAGGGTTTTACGGTCCGGCCAGGTTATGCGCTTAAATTCGCCTATGATGCCGCTAAACCATTCTGAAAAACGGCCTTCTTTTTTCTTTTCTTCCATTTTTTCACGTCCTTTTTAATCGGGCGAACGCAGTTCGCCCCTACAAGTTATCTGGTTTCTCTGTGTGGTGTGTGCTTGTTGCAAAATTTGCAATGTTTTTTAAATTCCATCCTATCAGGGTGGTTTTTACGCTCTTTTTTTGTTTCGTAATTGCGCTGTTTGCACTCTGTACAAGCTAGTGTGATTTTGGTTCTCATTTCTCCACCTCATTGTAGTAAAATTGATTTCAAGAACATATTAAAAAAAGCCATAATTTTTGGCACGAGATAATATTATCATGTTTGGTGGCGCATGTCAAGAGAAATATGCTAAAAATGTTACGATATATTAAATTTTCTTATAGCTGCCAAAAGGTCTTGAAATTTAAAAAGAATGCAGTATAATTATATTAAGTGTCGGGAAATATTTTTATTAACCATAGTTATACTACCGTAACTTAGGGGGCTGCCTGTGAAAAAAGCTTTAATTGTGCTGTATATGTTAATATTTTCGGCTATTTTTGTGGGATGTGCCGGCAAGGGATTTGTTTTGGCGCACTTTGATGCGGCAATGATAACAAATGAAGACAAGCCCAGAGAAACCCATATTGAAGAGCTATCCGCAACTATCCAGGTGCCCGCATCCCCCAATGTAGACAACTTTAATTTTCCAAACTGGCAAAAGATTTTTGTAGATATCATTACACATTTAGAGGCCGAGATAGCTATGAATAATATAACGACAAATAATAACAATTATATCAATGAAGGATATATTGAGGAAGAGGAAAAGAGCTTTGTGGGCCACATTGCCATCACATTTGACGATGGCCCCCACCCCACACTAACGCCGATTTTGCTGGACGCTTTGTATGCAAGAGATGTGAGGGCAACCTTCTTTCTTTTGGGTATGGAAGTAGATAGGCACCCCCACATTGTGGCAAGGATGTACGAAGAAGGGCATCTTATAGGCAACCATTCTTTTGGGCATCCGTTTTTTACCAGGATAAGCCGCCAAGGAATTATTGATGAGATATACCGCACAAACCGAAGCATCGAGGCCATAACGGGGACAGTGCCCACAACCCTTAGGCCGCCCTATGGCGCGCGAAATACCGCTGTGCTTGAGGTTGCCCGTGAAATGGATATGTCTGTAGTGCTATGGAGTGTTGACCCCAGGGATTGGTCTTTTAGAAATGCAGCCCTGGTGCGAGACCATATTGTAGACCATGCCGTTGACGGCAGCGTGGTGCTTTTGCACGATATCCATGAAAGCTCTATTGAGGCGGCCATCATGGCCATAGATATTTTGATAGAACAAGGATTTGCCTTTGTGACAGTTGAAGAGCTTTTTGAGATAAACACCATGACGATGCAAGCCGGTGAGATATACAGAAGCATATATCACAGTGTTGGAGGAACACAATGAACTACAGCCTTAACGAGAAGGAGAGATTTGAAACCAAGCTAACCCTTCTTCAAGATATTTTGGATAAAAAGCATGGGGCACTTGTTGCTGTGCTTAATATAAGCGAAAACCAGGAAACGCTGTATCTTTCAACCTCTTCGGATGAAAGAAACGCGTTTCTTTTGGAGATGAGCAAGGAAAAACAAAAGCAAATTGATGACGTGCTGGCTTGCGATGAGGTATTTCAAAGTATTTTTGACAGTATTGCCGACGAATTTGAAGAAGAAAGTGCTAAACACGAAGAAAAAATAAGGCATCTGCAATTTAGCATTAATGAGGTGTTGGATCTAGACATGAAGATACGTGCGCAAGAGGAGAGGATTGAGACAATTGCCAGCGATTTTTCCGAAAGTGCCAGCTATATTTTAAACAAGCAAAGGGCAGCGAGCAAGCTTGCTGTTCATTAACAGGGGGAAAGTGATGATTACAGGCGTAGAAATTGATATGGTTGTGAAGGATTCTATCAAGGCATTAGAGCTTTATGAAAAGATTTTTGACGTGGTGCGCGTGGAAGTGACGGATGCCGGGCCCCAGGGCAGCGAGGCAGTGTTTACAATATATGGCACACGTTTTCATTTGCTTAATGAAAACCCTAATTTTCATCTTTTTGCGCCCCAGGAAGGACAGCCTCAGTCTATGTGGTTAAACATTGCAGTGCCTGATATCAAAAAGACTTTTGATGCGGCCATCGCTGCCGGCTGCAAAGAGATTTTTGGCATAAATGACATGCCGGATTTTGGTGTGAAAAACGCCATGTTTGCCGATGGGTTTGGATATGGGTGGATGTTGCATCAGATAGACAAAATTGTCAGCCATGAAGAGCGGATGGAGATTTTATCCAGGCAGGGGGACAAATAAGTGACAAAATCTAATAAAAGAAGAGATATCCTTACAGTTGCCATAGTTTTTGTCTTTACCCTTGTTGCGCTTTTGCTTGTGGGCTGGGTTAATGGGATAGCGCGAGGCTTCCCCCTTGCTATGCAGCTAATTTTGATGACTGCGGCGTGGTGGCCGATGCTTGCGGCCACAATTTTCTTTATGCGCCGCGACAAAGAGGGCCTTGGAGACATCGGCTTTTCCAAAGAAAATATCCCCATGCAAATTTTGCTTGGTGTGCCTGTTGCGGCGGTTTCGTTGTTTATTTTCATAGCTTTGCCTGGCCTATTTGGCTTCCAGATGGGCTTTCATCAAGAAATGAACCCCCTAACCGTTGTTTTGGAATTTGTTCGGATTCTTCTAAGCGTTGCCTTGGTTGAAGAAATTATTTTCCGCGGACATATTTTCAAAAAGCTTCAAGATATCAACAATTCAAAGTGGTTTGCCATCCTTATATCTTCCGTGCTTTTTGGGTTGTTCCACATCCTTAATTGGAACCCACTTCAAATCGTAGTCACAACTATAATAGGCATCTATTGGTGCCTTTGCAGGGACAGGTTTAAGCACTGCACCCTGCTAACGCTGATTGTTGCCCATGCCTTACATAATTTACTTATACCAGTTGTTACAGGATTTTTCTTTTAAATTGAAATACTATGAGCATAGCAAAAGCCGCCATTTAGGCGGCTTTTTCAATTAGCTGATTTCTGTCATAACATGGGCAATTATTGATTTTGCAGCTTTTTCTGCGGTGGCGATAATTTCTTCGCCGCCACTTCTTTTTGTTGCCACAAAGGCCTCGTCTTTTATGCCCGAGAGGTTAATTAGCACATTCATCCATGCGCTGTGGGTGCCCGCAAGCAGGTTGTGGGCGGCAACGCCAAGGTCTGATGCGGCATTGGTGTTGCTGGTGCCCACGGCGCGTTGGGCCAATGTTAGCGAAGCGTGGCATAGCTGCATAACCTCGTGAGGCACCTCGGTTGCGGCTTTTAGCGCGGTTTGCATGGCGGCTGTGCGGGCTGCTTTTTCCTCGTCGGTTTCTTTTGGCATGGAAAATACGGCGGAAACAGCGTTGTAAGCTTCGGTGTCGCGATCTATAGCGCAAACAAGCTTTTGGCGCAGGGCTTCCGCTTCTGCCAGGATTTCCTGCATAAGGCCTTCATGCTCTGCGTATTTTTTGCGGCCTATAGTTAGGTTTGCAACCATGCCTACAAGACTAATGCCCATGGATGCCGACATTGCGGCTACAGAGCCGCCGCCCGGGGCCGGCTCTTTTGAAGCCACGGCGTTACAAAATTCTGCAAGTTTCATTTCGGTTAGTTTCATCAGATGATTATCTCTCCATTCTTTATCACGGTTTTTGCTTGATTATTGCCAAATCTGTAGAACAAATAGTCCAAATCAGGGCAATTCCAGATAACTATGTCGGCATCTTTGCCTTCTTCAATGGTGCCCTTCGTGGCACCGCGGCCTATGGCCCAGGCGGCGTTAAGCGTCACAGCCGTTAGCACTTCGGCGGGCTTTAGGCCATATTTTAGGCAGGCCAGGGTCATGGAAAGCTGTAAATTGAAATTGGGGCTGCTGCCGGGGTTAAAGTCGCTGGCGATGGCTATCATAGCGCCTCTGTCAAGCATTTGACGGGCTGGGGCAAAGGGCTTGCCGAGGTAGAAACTGGTTGTGGGCAAAAGGATGGCTATGATACCAAATTTTACTAGGGCCTCAATGTCCGATTGGTCAGAGGCTATCATATGCTCGGCGGACGTGGCACCAACTTCTGCGGCAAGCATGGCTCCGCCAAGATTATTAATTTCATTGGCATGGATTTTTATGCCAAGACCCGCGCTTTTAGCAGCCTTGAGTATCTTTCTGCTTTGCGCAATATCAAACACGCCTTTTTCGCAAAAGATGTCGCAATATTCAGCCAAATTTTGCTGCGCGACTGCCGGTATCATTTCATCAACCACCAAATTTACATAGTCGTCGGGGTTTTGCTTGTATTTTTGAGGGATGGCGTGAGCGCCCATAAAAGTGGACACAACATCCATCGGATGTTCTTGTTGCAGCTTTGCCACAACTTTCAGTTGTTTAAGCTCGGTTTCGGTTTCAAGACCATAGCCTGACTTTGCCTCGACGGTTGTCGTGCCATGGGCCAGCATGTCATCCAGAAATGCGCCCGCTTTGGCGTAAAGCTCGTCAAAATCTGCTGCGCGCGTGGCATTTACGGTGGACAATATGCCGCCGCCTGCGGCCAAAATCTCCAGATAGTCCGCACCATCAAGCTTTAGCGCAAGCTCGTGCTGACGAAAGCCGCCGAAAACTAGGTGGGTGTGGCTGTCCACAAGGCCGGGGGTTACAAGATGGCCCTCGGCGTCATGCACCTTTGCGGCCTCGGGTGCGTCATGGCCTATGTAGGCAATTTTGCCGTCAGCAATGCCGATGTTTATGTCTTTTTCTATGGATATCTGTCCAATCATCGCGCCTCTTTTGGGGCTATTGCCCTTGGGCGTCGCCAGATGGGCGTTCTTTATCAGTAAATCCAGCATTTTCGCTATCATTTCTCCTTTCGTACAACAAACGGATGATGTCCTCTTGATTTTTCAAAATGCGGCCAAGGACTATGAAAGTCACACCGCCAAAGAATTGGATAAGCCGTGGAATGCGTATATTTGTGTCATGCCAAAGCCCCAGGAAGGTTAGTTGGTATAGGTAATACATGGAAAGGGCCAGGCAGATGAGGCCTGCGATAAGCAAAAGGATTCTAAATAAAGCCATTCTTGCTAATTTAGTCTCCATGGGTTTTAGTCTCCTGCTCTTTATCTTTAGCCGCCCTTTCCAGGGCGATGACCTTGCGCTCCAGCAGTCTATAGTCCTCTCTTTTGGCGTATTCCAGTTTATCCAGCCTTGCAAACGCCGCCGCTATGCCAAAAGGGATGGCAGAAATTAGCAGGGTTATGAAGAAGGTAACGAAGATTACCCAAAAGTCGAAGAGGACAAACTGGCGGTCTATCAACATGTTGATACAAACCATTACGCCTAGTATGACGATTATGCCGCCCAATATCGCGAAAAATATCTTCATAGTAGATGATTTTCAAGCACTTGCTTGTTATAATCGAAATTCTCTATTTGCAGATAGTATTCAGCAGAATCTATCAGGGCTTTTGCAGGGGCCAAGCCTATAAGCTCTGTGCCTGTGATGTGTACGCCGTAGCGGGCGGCCTCAACGCGGATAAGCTCTACCACGCGGTAAATAGGGGTACCTTCGTAGTTTACGAGATTCATGGACACTTGGGCGATGTTGCGGTCTTCCAGCATGATGCCAATGCCTTTAACATGCTTAAAGCCGCCGGAGCTGCCTCGGACGATTTTTGCGATGTTGTTGGCGATGTTAACATCATCGGTGGAAAGATTGACATTAAAGGCTATCAGCGGCATACGCGCGCCAACGGCCACAACGCCGGCGGTGGGATGTGGCTGGGCTGGGCCGAAGTCCGGCTTCCAGGCATCTTTGGTCATTTTTTCGGCCATGCCTTCAAATTGGCCTTTGCGCACGGCGGCCAGGTTGCGGCGGGTTTCTTTCGTGGCGGCATCCTCGTACAAAAAGACAGGAATACCAGCCTCTGCGGCAATTTTTTCACCAACGGCCTTTGCAACTTCAACAGCCTCGTCCATTGTCATGTTTTTTACTGGCACGAAGGGGATAACGTCCACGGCACCCATACGGGGGTGCTCGCCTACGTGCTTTGTAAGGTCGATTTTTTCGGCGGCGTATTTAGCCAGGGTCACGGCGCAGGCCGAGGCAGCCTCTACAGAGCCTACGAAGGTAAAGACGCTGCGATTGTGGCTGGCGTCGGCGGAATAGTCCAGCAGGGTGGCGCCCGGCGTGTTGCGCACAATGTCCGCCAGTCCCTCAATTATCTCGGTGTTAATGCCTTCGCTGAAATTTGGGATGCATTCGATGATTTTTGTCATGATTTTCTCCTTTGAATATTAAAGGGCGAGCGAGAGCGCCCGCCCCTATGAATGATATTGTCACGGAGCTATTGTGAAAATAATTTGTACATTAGCGGTGACTATAAGGTCGCCGGCTTCAATTGGTACGCCTGCTGCTACGTCCATTTCGGCTATAGCCATGGGCATACCAAAATGCGCACGGGACATGGGCATATGCATACCGCCCATTTCCACTACGGCCGATATGCCAGTAATGCGGGTGCCAAGGGCTGCGGCCATTGCGTTAGCACGGCTTTGGGCGTTTTCGATGGCAAGGGCAAGGGCCTGGTTGTAGGCGGCAGAAGAATCTGAAACGCCAAAGGAAATACCGTGGGATACATTGGCACCGGCGGCAACCCCTGCGCCTAGGACATCGCCAATTTGGTCAATATCGCGAAGGGTTACTGTGATGGTGTTTGTAACGCGGTATGAGGTTATCTCAACCCAATCGAAGCCAAAGACGGGGTCGATGAAGAAGTTTGAGGTGCGAATATCGTCTTCATCAATGCCAAGGGCACGAACAGCCGCGATAACAGCGGTAGTTTGCGTGCTATTTTCCGCAAGGGCGCGCTGTGGGTTTTCGTGCTGGGTGCTAACACCTAGGTTTACGGTGGCAATGTCAGGGGCAATTGAGACGGCCCCCGTGCCGCTAACGGTGAGAGTGGGCGGCTCGCTGGCTTGCAACGGCTGTGCAAAGATAACGCCCGCAAGCAGGATGGCGAACATGACCGTTAGAAATCTTGATTTTTTCATCTTAACATCTCCTTTTGGTTTTAGGGATTATTTTGTGCAACGTTTATATGACGTTATTTTGAGGGATAATGTTCCGTTGTATACGCGAATTATGTATTGTTTCGGCCTTGAACTGCATTATAAAATGACAATTCAACCGCCATTGCGAGGCCAATGGCAAGTTAAAAGCCAGCGCAGCCTATGGCCGAAGCAATCCATAGGCATGGAAGATAGTCGGCTCTTGATTCAAGCACATGTTGTCCTTGCTATTGTATGAAACTAGCAACAAATATCGTTATAAGACCGCCCAACACCGCACCTATCACTACAAACATAACATCTTTTCCGGTAGGTTTTCGCAGTTGCCTTCCGACTTTTCTGGCAATGGCGTCTATCTGTTGCTTGCTCATCTTTAAGAGAGCTTCTGCATCTTCCACTTCCTCTTTCAAATTATCCGCGATTGCTTTGCGCTCTTCCAAATGTGCTTGAATCTCGCTCAAATCCTTTGCAGAATCTCGAAGAGACTTGGACATTTTATTCATTTTCTCTTCAAAATATTTGTCGCTTTTAAATTCATTTTCTGTAGCTGCCCAAAATTTAGCTAGGCACCAACCTGCTGCAAGAGCAAAGAGTAATGTGCTCACGACATCAAAACCAAGGGGTGAAAAGAAGATATTAAGAAGTGCTGCAACTATAATAGCAACTACTAGAAATGTAATAGCTAATGTAGCCCAAAATAAGCTTTGGTTCACAATTGGACACCTCATCTCTGCTTTTCTAGGCCTGCAAGGCACTTTGAACGACAGTTTCAATAAGGACATCATCAGCAACATTGGGCAGGGTTATATGGCCGTCATGCTTTTCGTTATATTCTGCCGCGGTAGCCATGGCGTTCTCATTACCGGCCCAGTTGCGGCGGGCTATGCCGCCCATTACATCCCACATCATGGCGGATTTGATGATATTGTCCACGCGCTCGCTACCGTCAAGGACAAGGCCAAAGCCGCCATTGATAGATTTGCCTATGCCCACGCCGCCGCCGTTGTGCAGGGCTATTAGGGACATACCCCGGGCGGCGTTACCGGCAAAGCATTGGGTGGCCATATCGGCCATTACATTGCTGCCGTCCTTGATATTGCTGGTTTCGCGGAAAGGCGAATCTGTGCCGGAGACATCGTGATGGTCGCGGCCTAACATAATGGGGCCAACCTCGCCGTTACGCACCATTTCGTTAAATTTTAGGGCAATTTTGGTGCGGCCTTCGGCATCTTGATACAAAATGCGTGCCAGTGTACCCACAACCATCTTATTTTCGGCGGCTGTGGTTATCCAGACGTAATTGTCGTTGTCGGCGGGGCGGCGGGTGCGGTCTATACAGGCGGCGGCCATGGCGTCGGTTTTTTCAAGGTCGGCGGGGTTGCCGGAAAGACACACCCAGCGGAAGGGGCCGTAGCCATAGTCGAAAAGCTCCGGGCCCAGGATGTGCTCCACATATGATGGGAAGATAAAGCCATCTTTTTCGTCTATGCCGTTTTTGCTGATGTCCTTTATGCCTGTGTCGTAGACGGCCTTTAGGAAGGAGTTGCCGTAATCGAAGAAATAGGTGCCGCGCTCGGCTAGGGCCTGAATGCATTGATAGTGGCGGCGCAAGGTTTTGTCAACCAGCTTTACAAATTCTTCGCGGTTTTCGGCCAGCATCTTTGTGCGCTCTTCAAAAGTAATTTGCGGGCAATAGCCACCGTCGTAGACGTTGTGGCAGCTTGTTTGGTCTGTCAAAATGTCGATGTGGGTGTTGGTTAGGACGGCATATTGTAAAAGGTCCACAATATTGCCTTGATATGCTATGGAATAGGGCTGGCGGGCCAGCAGATATTTTTGGGCAAGTTCGAAAGCCGCCGCGGGGCTTTGGCACACATCGCGCACCCAGCCTTGGGATAGGCGGGTTTCTATGCGGCTTGGGTCTACCTCGGCAATGATGCCGACGCCGCCGCAAAGCTCTATGGCTTTGGGCTGTGCGCCGCTCATGCCGCCCAGGCCGCTGGAGACAAATAGCTTGCCGCGAAGGTCGTCATCAACAGCAAAGCCCATTACCTTGCGGCCCACATTAAGCAAGGTGTTGTAAGTGCCGTGGACAATGCCTTGGGGGCCGATATACATCCACCCGCCGGCCGTCATTTGGCCGTAGCTGGCAACGCCCATTTGGGCGGCAATTTCAAAGTCATCAAGATTATCATACATGCCTATCATTAGGCCGTTGGTGACTATTACGCGGGGTGCGGCGGGATGGGATGGGAAAAGGCCAACGGGGTGGCCGCTGGCTATAACAAGGGTGTTGTTATGGTCAAGCTCTTGCAGATATTGTATGATAAGCCTGTATTGCAGCCAGTTTTGGCACACGGCACCTGTTTCGCCGTATGTAATAAGTTCGTAGGGGTAAAGGGCTATGTCAAAATCTAAATTATTATCTATCATCACTTGAAAAGCCTTGCCTTCCAGGCATTTGCCTCGGTATTGGTCTATGGGCTTGCCGTAAATGCGGCCTTCGGGGCGATAGCGGTAGGCGTAAATGCGGCCATGGGTGATAAGCTCTTGCATAAATTCAGGTGCCAGGGTTTCGTGAAGCTCTTTTGGCACATAGCGCAAGGCGTTTTTAAGGGCTGTTTGGGCCTGTGCCTCTGTCAAGCGGAAACCACGGCTGGGTGCGCGACGTATGTCCTGTGCAAATTTGGGGTAATTTGGCAGTTTGTTGTCTAATATCTTCAAAATAATCACCACTCCTTATTGACTTTTTGTTCATTATTTATATAAGATAATACTAAAACAAAAAGCGTGGCTTGTCAAGTTTAATGCCTATAAGCTTTGCTACAAACTTAATGCCCTCAGCAATACTGAGGGCATTTCACCGCATCTTCGCTCTTTTTAAATTCTCCGTACAGCTTTTCCAACGCCTTTTTCTCTATGCGTGATACATAACTTCGAGAGATGTTAAGCATTTCACCTATCTCTCTCTGCGTAACTTCCTTGCCGTTCTTCAGGCCATATCGCATCTCCACAATTTCCCTTTCTCTCTCGTTCAAAGAATCCCTCAGCCTATCGTAAAGAAACTTCACCTGAATTTTCAAATCTACAATATTCGGCAAATCCTCGCTATCATCAGCCAACTTATCTTCTAAGGTAATACTATTACCTTCCCTATCACACCCTATAGAATCCGATATCGACACATCTCCATTATATTTTTTCGTAGCACGCAGATGCATCCGTATCTCATTTGCTATTCCCTCCCGATGGACTTTTTTCATCCTCTTCAAGCGGCATTTCTAAGCCATTTTCGTCATCCGAGCCAAAAAGATACATATTAACATTTTGTCCATCCCAAACGATGCGTTTTACGAACGCGCGGATGGCTTCTCGCTTCTGCTCAACATCCATCACATCAAAAGTGGATTTGAAATTGGATAGCACTTGACGGATAACGTCAAACTCAATATCGGATAGTTCGTGAGTTTCCATAAGGCTTTCTAACTCGGCAATGCGGCTTTTTAGGGAATTGCCTTTTTCGTGCATC
>Ga0123355_10000457_pt1 | contig 53652 bp, 59 predicted proteins | sample TergutEmb28metaG_3_FD_89872 | JGI IMG/M metagenome (GOLD analysis project Ga0123355, IMG submission 89872) | Embiratermes neotenicus P1 segment gut microbial communities from Petit-Saut dam, French Guiana - Emb289 P1 | ecosystem: Host-associated > Arthropoda: Insects > Digestive system > Gut ... | reverse complement strand
TAGCGGAAGCTCAGGAAACTGTGCGTAATACTCGTGACAACTTCAAACTTATTGGTACTGGTGCTATTGTGGTAGCTGATCAGCTTCGTGATGGTGATGAAATCATTCGTGTAGTCAAGGCAGTTGCAGCACATTAGTATCATCCTTTAGGTCTAGAGGGGATGCTGTAGTAAACTCAGTATCCCCTTGATTTACTTGGAGGAAGTATGACTAATAGTAGAAAGAAGGGAAGTAGAGGAGAGTTAGAACTTTCTAATCTTCTCAAATCACTAGGGTTTAAGACACGACGAGGTCAACAGTATAGCGGAGCATCAGGTGATGCAGACGTGGTTGGTCTTGATGGTATTCATATTGAGTGCAAGCGTGTTGAAGCCTTACAGATTTACAAAGCAGTAGAGCAAGCTAAGTCTGATGCACCAGATGACACCACCCCAGTAGTAATGTTTCGCAAAAATAGACAAGAGTGGTTAGTCATTGAACCATTAGATACGTGGATAGATAGATATAAGGAGGCGAACAGGTGAGTCGAGATTTAGATTGGAAGATGCTGTTCGCACCTAACGAATCAATTTACTCTGCCATGTTTTCAGCAGGTGTGATGGGTGTTAAGCTAGAAGATTGTCTAGCACGATTAGAACAAATAGGTTGCCCACCACCCAGAGAAAAAGACATTCAGCAATGGAAGAACGGTCATTGGCATTGGCAGATAAAGAATCAACAGTGCATACTTAATCCAATTCTTAAACCACCACGCAATCACATACAGGTTAGTTCAGCAAGATTAACTGACTTTGATACGTGGCCTGATGGATGGAGTGGTACTGACCGACGCTGGTTCCCGTGTAAGGAAGATGGTATGCCGGCACAGAAGTGGGGATATGCAGATGATTATACACCAGACCTTTATGCTAAGGCAGAGGCATTAGCCCTCGCTCCCACTGGACTCGTTGGTCAGAACATGTACGCTCAGCCATTCATTGTCATCGACATAGATGGTCAAGGACACGGACATCATGACCAGGAGACTATTAATTTTGGTAACCTGTTCCAAGGAATGACAGAGATTTGGACATCACCAGATAAACCTGGTTCATTCCATATCTATTTATCCACACCGTACCAAATACCAATAGCTCATTTTGGATGGGCAAAGATAGATCTCATGGGTAATCAAAAGAACGCAGCAGTTTACATGAAGAATAAAGTTAGCAATGGCATTCAGCGTGCCATGCTTACCGAAGACATGTGGAAAGCTCTACAAGATTATTCCAACATGAGGAAAGCACGAAGAGATGAGGAGATAATACGTGGCGACATTGATGCAAGAAATAATGTCTGCTGACACTGGTAGTTCCAGTTTCTTCACTCGTGAAGATTGGCGTAATTTGGGCCAAGGTAATGTTAGCGATGATGCTACAGTTGAGCAGATGTTGACTGAAGGATATGATGCGGTAGGTGTTGAAGATGACTAGGATAACTTTAGCCAGTAGACCAACACCAGAAGCATTACTTTATGCCATTGAGAAAGACGCAACAGCATTTCATGAAGGCAGTCGTAATGATGACATTGTTAACTGGACATTGGCACAGCTTATTCACAATGCTCACTTCACACCAGAAGAAATCGTGTGTGAGTTTGATGAGCTGAAGACCAGACTAACTGCAATGCAGAGGTCGTCACTAGATGACTGGGAAGTTTGCTATGTAGAAAAGGTTCGCAAAGTTGCTAACAGTTATGATGGTCGAGACGAGGAACAACTCTGGCAGTTGATGATAGACCAAGGTGGTTATGCACCAACGTCAGATCCAAATCAAACAGCTATGAATGTATAGCAGAAAGGTAGGTAGTTTATGTCACTAAACCCTACAGGGGGCGGAGCCAGCATTAACTGGAACTACTCTAAGCCTGGTGAAGCTGGTTATACCACGGAGCTTACTGGTACTGTAGTTGCTATCCAGCAAGTACAAGCCATGAACTTTGGCAATAATGGTATGCCAACTACACCTAAGTTTTGGGATGATGGTAATCCAATGTGGAACATTCGCTTTGTACTTTGTGGCCCAAGTGGTGGGCTACGTAGTTGGACATTTCAACCAGCAGGCAAAGCAGCTAAAGCAGGAGAGCGTAAGTCTGTGCATGTGGACTTGTTTGCACTTACTGGCAATACTGACCTGATGAATCTTATTGGTAAGACTATTAAGATTGCAACAGAGCAACCGCCTCAAGGCTTTAACTATGGTAGAGGTAATCCACGTCCGTGGACTGTTGAATTGGTTGAAGACCAGGGACCATTTGAACCAACAGAACCATTGGACCCAATGTTCCAAGTACCACAGTTGTTAGCTAATCAATCAACATCTGGTGGAGTGATGCAACCACAGGCACCACCTGCTGCACAAGCTGTAGTTAATCAAGTGGGTGGTCAAGTTCAATCAGTTAACCCAGCACCACAAGCACCATCAGTTGAGCAGTTAACTGAAGACATCCCGTTCTAATGCGTGACCAACAAATGAAGGCAGACCAGGGTAAGCTCATGTTAGAGCTTATTCCTGTGTCGGCCTACGAAGGCTTAGGTGAAGTGCTTACCTATGGTGCTGAAAAGTATGAGCCTAACGGTTGGAAACAAGTAGAACCAGAACGATACGTTGGTGCATTGCTTAGACATTTCACTGCTTATCTCAATGGTGAAGTCTTTGATAAAGAGTCAGGACTTAGACACATTGACCAGGTGATGTGTAATGCAATGTTCCTATCGCACTTTGAAAGGAGTGAGCCTGAATGCACTGGAGGCATAAAGTGGACCGAGGATGGCTTGAGGCACGTAAGCAATATCTAACTGCGTCAGAGATTCAGACACTCTTACCAAAGACACCAACAGGCAGACATCGTAATACTGACAAAGCTATGTTAGATATATGGGCGATGAAGCAGGCAGGTGTTACTAGTGATGATGTTGAATCACGTAATGCTATGGCAAGAGGTCACATGCTTGAGCCTTATGCTATCCAGGCTTTCAATGAAGCAGAGATTGAACCAGACTATGCTTTAGAACATTGGGATAATGCTCTTATTTTCAGAGGTATAGTAGCTTACTCACCTGATGCACTCAGTGTACCTGCACCAGATCGTACTGTGTACGATGGTGCATTGGTACAACCAGTGCTAATGGGTGAAGTGAAAGCATATGAACCTAAGAAGCATTACAGCACAGCAATAGCAGATAAAATGACATTGGAAGAAAGGTGGCAGATTGCTACAGCCTTCTATGTGTCTGACTACTTAGAACATGGATATCTTATACTGTTCAACCCGAACTGCCAACATAAATTATTTGTACATAAGTACTCACGGGCAGACCTGAGGGATGAATTAGAAGCGGTTCATGAAGTAGCTGTTAACTATAATGCTTACGCAGCTAATGCACCACGCACATTTAGTGAGCTAGACCATGGTGCATCACTGACTGAACAAGAAATTATCGCAGAACTAATCGCGCAAGAGGCTGTAGCTAATGGCGCACTCAATCCATAAGGAGGATTATATGCTTATTAAGCGTAAACAAGGTGGAGAACTTTACGTCGAGGTTAAAGGAGAGGCTTACGAACTTGGTATCAAAGTGGGAGATAATGACCCAGCAGCTATCGAGGCTGCTTGTAAGACCATGGTTGAGCTTGCGGCTTATTCCGCTCAGGTGGAAGCTGCTCAAGCTGCTTTGGCGGGCATTCAGAAGCCAGCAGGTATAGCACCTGCACCCACTATGGCACCTACTGCAACAGTAGCACCTAGTGTACCAGCATCACAGCCCGACCCTAACACATTTTAATGAATGTGTATTATGTAGTATCACTTGATAGGTTGGCACAGATTCTTAATTGGGCAAACATGGATGTATCAGAAGCAGAGGAACAAGGCTTGGTTACTGAGCTTCATCAAGATGATTACCATGCTGCTATGGAGAACAAGGATAATAGGGAACGCATTGCTAAACCTGCTGAACCTATTCCTGGCCAAACTACTATTGATGATATGATTTAACTTTTACCCACTGGGTTCTTTCGGGAATCTGGTGGGTATTTTTTTGCATTTGACATTGGTTACTACATTGGTATATCATCCTTACTACATATTTATATCTGATATTTTAACTTTATGTGTTGAGAGGAGAGTGCTATGCCTGCCCCTAAGAAAAAAGTAATTGCAGCCTTTGAAGCCCAGCATGGCTTAGAGGAGGGTGACCTTACTTACCAACAAAGACACCAGCGCATGTCAGCTATGGAAAAAGGTGAGGATTGGTTTCCTAATACTACTGTAACTGTGAAGAAACGCAGTTCATTAGACCCGCTAACTAAGATGAAACAAGACGCTAAGACTCATCCACTCCAAGGCTATAAGATTCTTATTGCTCCTAAGATGATACCTGATGCTAAACGTATCATGGGATATGATGAACCACTTGGACCAGAGATAGAAGTGGAATTGGCCCATGCAGGTGAGATGATTAATGCTTCAGCCGAAGATACTGAACGCATGGTGGGCGACTACAAGGTTACTCATGTGAGCAAAGATCGCATTCTTTATGCTAAGACAACTTTCCCCAAGATTGGGACAGAAATGTCTATTACTATTGGCGACCCATTACCCGGTGTTGTTGTCATTGAGGGTAACAAAGGTGAGCGTGGCTACCTGTGGTCACTGAAGTCTCAAGTGGTCCCAGTAGAAGATAAGCAGGGTAAGCACATTACCATGGTTCAGCTACATGGGCTCAAGACTATGATTACCCATGCTTTCCCACATCTGTTGTCAGAGTTTAGTGGCAAGCAAGGCAAGGTTCCAATGTCTGCCATTGATGGTGTTTCACTAGTAGCAGCTATCCCACAGACACTTGCATTATTACAGCAAGCCAGGAGGGAGAAGTTGAGAGATGCACAGATTTACGGACATTAATGAATCAGTTGCATTAGCTGATATTATTGAGCGAAGCTGTGGTCACCTTGATCTAGTGGCATCATGGGAAGTCTTGTTGTCAGTGTATGAAACTTTATCATTTGTAGACCAGATAACAGATGACATCAGGTTGTCAGAGTTTAGAGAAATCATACATGAAACCAATAAGTTTCTAACGAGAGCTAAGAAGGGCTTGCGCAGTACCGCGAATGTAGACGATGCGATTGCTTATTTGAACACCCAGTTCAATACGAAGGATTCGCAGAATGTTCGCAATAGAACTCAGCTTGCTTATAACAAGCTCAAGCAACAATGGATTGTTCAAACCAAGTACGCACTTGAAGAACTAAGACAAAATTTTATTACCGTCGAAACGGAGGAAAGTGATGTTTAATGAACAGCAAACAGAGAATCAATTGGAGCAAGATCCACAAGCGCAACCGAGTTTCCATGTTCCCACTGCGGAACCTGTTCTTGCGCCCGAAGCTTCGTTGGCGGATACGCCGCCAGATACGCCTGTTGACCCGTGGGCTCAAGCGTTTGAACAGCTCGCAGAACCAGCTACAGCAGACCCTCAAGGAGATGCACCAGCCTCGCCTGAACCTGCCCAACCTGACGTTCCTACCGCTGCCCAAGAACTACCTGCGCCTACAGAAGCTCCAGTTCTCCCTCAGCCCACAGATGCACCAGTGGCTCCTGAGGCTCTTGGAGGACCAGTACCTCCTCAACCAACAGCTCCAGAAGGACATGGAGTACAGGCTCAAGAACCTCCGCAATACCCCGAAGCAGTTACCCGACAAGTAAACCAGATAGCCAGAGGTATCAAGTCTCAGGCTCAATCTGAAACACAGGAGAACTTCTTGAACTGGCGCGACCCACAATCAGGTCAGCCTATGGTACGTCAGACCAACGGTCAGCTAGGTGCCACTATTGGCGACCCAGATATTTATGTTGTAGGTGAAGATGGTGTACCAGAGTTCCGCAACCCAGACACAGGCAAAGCCTTTACAGGTGATGACCCTCGTGGTCAGGCGCAAGTCTGGGTAGACAGGTACAACAAGCAGCTTCGGGAGTCAATAGCTACTGAGACACAGACAAGACAAAATGAGCTTGTCCGCGAAGCTAGACCTCAGGTAGAACTGTTGCGTTTTGCGCCTAAGTATCAGCAGCTAGACCCAACTCGTAAGGCAATGCTTGACGGTATCATCAAGGACTATGAGGTTAACGATGCGCAAGGTAATCACATTGGTTACTCAGTGAACCTGAACCAAGCATTGGCTCAAGTGGATAGACAGGTTAAGTTGATACAGGCTAACCAGGCAGCTTCTGCGCCCACTGCTGCACCTGCCCCTGGTCAACCTACCGCACCTGCTGCACCAGCAGCTACAGCGGCGGCTCATCCACACCCAGCACAACAGCCTGTAACTGGTGCGCCTACGTCACCAGCTATGAATATGCCAACTGGTGCGCCTGGTGGCGATGGTGAACTAGCACCACCTGCTAACCTGGCAGAAGCTATGGCTCGTAAACAGGATGCACTCCTTGCTGAACAGGCAGCTAAGGATGCAAAGAGGAAGGGACAAGCGTAATGGAACAATTGTTGAACTTTAGTCAAGCACTGGAAGCAATGAAGCAAGGGTTAGCTGTATCACGTAAGGCATGGGGTGAGCAGTGGACTGCCACTAATCCTTATGTGTGTATTCAGGAACCAGATGAGCATAGTAAGATGACTAAGTCATATATCTATATGATTGCTGGTGCTGAGGTATTCCCGTTAACCATGACTCAGACTTCTGTGCTTGCTGAAGACTGGTTTGTAGTGGATGGTGTGTAATGTTACAGCCCTATGAAGCTAGGCTGATTATTGAATACACTCAGCTTGTTGAAAGGCATGAGCTGTTGGGTGGTATGCTCAAGGCGTGGGATGCTGATAAGTTATCCTTTGAGCCCGACTGTACCAAGCAGCAATTGTACAGACAGCTTGATGCTATGAACTATTACATCTTGGCTCTCGAAGGTCGCAATGATTTCAGGGAGCTAGTCGAGAAAGGATTTGTTCATGTCAGGAAGTAATAATGGAAGGAATGGACTTATGTCACAAAAGAATGCAAAGCAAGACCGCAAGGCACAGCGTGTAGCAGAGGTTAAAGAGCTGAAAGAACAGATTGAGGCTGGCACAAAAGAGCGTGCTGCTCGTCTTGAACAGTCTAAGCAGTTTGTTGTTGATGACCTCAAACGTACTGCTGAAGAGTTTGGCACAGTGCTAGGCTATCAAGAAGCAGCTAAGACATTTGATGAAGTGTTGTACCTCACGGAAGGCATGTCCACGGAAGGTCTAATCAGGAACTCGTTAGACCTTGCTGCAAAGGTTAAGCATAAGGCAGAGGATCTGGCTGAAACTGTAAGCAATGCCAGCATTGATGAACTCAATGTTAGCATTGTTGATGGCCTGATTGACTACACTTTTACCGAGCAAGCCCTTGATAGCATTGATGCGCTTGAGGCTGCTGAAGCTCTTGTGATGCTCAAGCTAGTACGCATTGTGCAAGAAGGAGTTGGCAAGCATGTCGAGTTTCGTGAGTCTACCGATGAAGCCATCAAGCAGATGGAGGCGTCACTAAAGACTACACAAGCTGAAGATGTCTAACCATACTCAGATACCAAGATACTTTACGCCTAGGCCTGCGCAGAAAGAAGCGTGGGCCAGGCGTCTTTCTGGTGACTATGATTACTATTTTAAGATATGGCACAGACAGTACGGTAAGGACACTGACGACATTCAGTTTGCCCTGTTTGATTCTTACAGTCAGGACGGTAAGCAGTCTGCCTATGTAGGTCCTGACAACAAGTGGATCCGTCGTAACATTTGGGATAAGTATCTTGATGGTCGTCGTCACTGGGCTGATTACCCCGACGACATTATTGACGTCAAGGACACACAGCAACAGGTTAGGATGCTTAATAATTCTGAGGACAAAGCACCATCCCTCATTCAGTTTATCGGGTTCAAAGAGTCAGCTAGTCTTATTGGTTCATCGTATGACCGCTTCTACTTTTCAGAGCTATCACTTTATAAGCCAGGCTCACTAGATTACATCCAGCCTATTTGGTACAACAAGATAGCCAGTGGTGAGAAGCTGTTGGTCAACTTCAACTTCACTCCTCGTGGTCTGTCTAACATTGCAGCCGATATGCTCCGTGTTTACACTGGTAAGGATGACCCTAAGGACTGGCCTGGTGCACATGGTCGTACCTATGTAGACGTAGTGCGTGCAGATGAATCTTTGAAGGCAGATGGCACAAGGCTTTACACTGATGACATGCTAGAGGAGATGCGCCAGCAATCTATCAGGCAGCACGGCAATGACAACATGTTTAGGCAAGAGTTCCTCTGTGACTTCCTTGCTGTTAATGCTGGTCTGGTTTATCCTGCTATTGAGATACTGCGTAAAGAGGATAGGTTCAGACCGTTTAACATTGATAAGCGTTACCCTCTGTATATGGCGATGGACATATCATCAAAGGGTAAAGAGTCCGACTGGACATCAGCCATCATCTTCCAGTATTACGAGGGTCGTCTATGGATACATGATGTCTTTGAGGACAACAGGAAGGCTGTTGTTGAGTGTGTACATGAGATAGCCAAGAGGCCATACTTCCATATGATACACTCTGCTTTCTTGCCATGGGATTCGGACCGCTCTGGTTCAGTTCATTCTCCACTGGAAGAATGTCGCCAAGCCTTTGGTGCTATCGAGTGGCATAAGCTAGAGAGAGCTTTCCAGGCTGACGGTATCAATAGGGTGCGCCTACTCATGCCTAACATGATGATTCATAATCCTAATGGTGCGTGGTTAGTGGAGGTATTAGAGAACTGGGAGTATAAGTTCTCAGAGATAGTCCAAGACTTCGCAGCTAAACCAAAGCATGATCGCTATTCTCACATGGGTGATGCTCTCAGATATGTAGCAGAGGCTATTCAGCAGTTCCCATTCCTCAAGAGTCACACTGGTAAGCGAGAGCCTATGCCCTCTCATTACGAACAGGGACACTATGGTGATAATGAGGAAGTCAAGTGGGAAGACTTGCCACCAGGTATGCGACCATCAATGTCATCACCACTGCGAAAGAGGTCACCATCAGATGTGTGGGACTTTAATAGGGACACTGGTCTTTGGGTGCCTAAACAATAAAGAAGCCTCCCAGGTTATCCCAGGAGGCTTTTCTCATTAGCAGCGTAGTTAGATTATGGCCTGATTAATCTACCAGCCTTTAACCTATTTAGCATATTGATATTTTGTGCAGCAGTGCCACGATAGTTAGCAATGTTATTAGCACGCGCAATGCGAGCCCTGTTATCAAAGCTACTATTGATACCAATGCTGTTCAGCGCAGCCACGATACCACTGCCACTAGCCCTAGGGAAGTAGCGATTGCTTGGTGCAGGGTTAGCAGGCGAAGCAGGATTGTTAGCACGCCTTAGCTGACCACGTTGTAGTAGGCCAAGCATGGTAGTATTTTGTGCTGCTGTCCCTGTGTAGTTGCGGATGTTGTTAGCCGCAGCAATCCTTGCACGATGGGCAAACGAGGTATCACGTTCACCAGCTCTAGCCAACGCAGCCACAATGCCTGCTCCTGTAGCACGAGGGAAGAACCCAGACGTGGTAGCAGGTGGTGCAGGGGTAGGTGCAGGAGGACGTGGAGCAGGAGGCGTAGGAGGCGTCACAGGAGGAGCTGGCGTGTTAGTCGCAGCCAGGTTCCTATTTACTCTGTCTCTTAGTTCAGTCATGCGACCTTGCAAGAAGGGACCAGGGCAAGCTGTGGCACGCACGTCACGGTGCATGAACAGGTTACCATTGGCACCCAAGGTTAGCTGACGCCAGCCTTGTTGCCTTGCAATCACAGTACACAGTTCAACCAGGTGTTCAAAGTTAGCAGGGGATACAGGCCAGTTAGGTGCACCACCTGAGTTACTGACACCAATGCCGATTGAGCGGTCATTGCCTCGACTGTTGACACCGACACCATCGCCAGCATGGAAAGCACGGTTACCAGGGGCAACCAGCTCAGCAACGACACCATCGCTACCAATGCCATAGTTGTATGATACGCCACGAGACTGCACAACTTCTGCCATGCGTCTAGCGGTTAGTTGTCCTGCATTGTGGTGGATACAGATACCAGTGATGCCAAAGGGACGCCCTGCACGCATATTGGTTACAGGGATGCGAGTGATATTCATTATTCTTCAGCCTCCTTTGCGACCATAGCTTCAATCTCTTCAGGCGTAGGGTCGTCTGCCATTTCACCTGCACCCATGTGGTCTAGCTCGTCGTCTACTTTGTCGATAGCAGCATCAAGAGCTTTCAGTTGAGCCTTACTCATATCATCTGGATCAGTGAGTTCGATTGTTTCAGTGATTACCAGTTCATCATTTGCAAAGATGGGAGCCTCTTCTACAGGCTTAACGTCGTGAGCCATTAGTTTCCTCCTGTGGCATGTTGGGTGTGGTCAGGTCATCAAGGTCAGCCTCGCGTACAAAGTGACCAATATGTTCACCGTCTGAACCGTCTGGCATGAGCTGCAACATAATGCTGTTGTCATGTTCTAGCACAATGAGGCTGTGTTCTTCTAGTTCACCAGCGGACTTCTTGCAATCTAAGTCATGAAAGACTTCTATGGTGACAGGGGTATCATAGATGACAGTGCGAGCAGGTTCTGGTTCAGTACCCTCCGCATCGTCAAATGTTTCAATGTCAGACATCTTACTTCTCCGCCCACTTGCCTAGTTCTGCCATGATTGGTGATAGGATACCAGTGACAGCTACTACGATAAGGGCTGCACCTGCTCCTTCGATACCAATGTTGTACAGTACCTCGTTAATCATTTCAACCAGGTTATCCATGGTTAACACTGCAACCACGACACCGATGAAACCCTGTAGCAAGCCACGCATAAGGCGAGCTGCTACACCATTACTACATAAGAAACTCTCAACAAACTTAACCATTATCTAGTCCTTTCGTCTGGGCAGAGTACGTCAATACGCTGCTCTAGGATTGTGACCCTTGTATCTAGGTCACGTTCGCGTTCTCTATTCTCACCTACTTGGTCGCTTATATAAAGCAACCGTTCGTTGATGTGAGCTAGTTCAATACCAATCTCTGCCTGTCTAGTCATGAAACCTGCATACATTGTTGAGATGGTTCCGATGAATAAAAGTACAGCGATGGCTGTAGTAATGAGAGTAAACTTGTTAGCTTGTTTCATGTCAGTCCATTCTGCTAGCATCCTTGTATCCTAACCGAAAAGGGGTAGTAAGCTCTTAGGCTTACTACCCCACAGTATACCAGTTTTAACTTTGGTAGACTAGTTTTCCTGATGTTCTCGGATGCTTCTCTTGAGACAAATGGTACTGTTCATAGCTTCTACAGTCATCTGTATTTCATGAAGTAAGGCTCCGTGTATGGCCTCATCAGGATGACAAGATTCTAAATGCTCAATGTGTAACTCCAGGTTGCGGTTAAGCAGAGCCAACAGTTCACGAGCATTTTGTCTAGCTTGCATCATAGCAAATCAGTCCTTCCTTGAGCATGGACTTAGCCACTCTCACCTTTGAGATAGACACGCAATACATCAATGTCATCAGCATTAAACACCATGTCTAGCACAGGTATTGTTACTTCACCTGTAGCCGTGATAGCTTCTTTCAACGAGTCGCAAATGGTATCAGGGCAACCAAGGTTACCTTCCTCATCAACAACCCCCAAAGCGATAAACATGGGATCATTAGCCATCATTTCAAAATACTTGTTGATAAAGCCAGAGCTTTTAGCTTGGGCTATAACAGCAGCAATGCCAACCTTCTTGAGAGTTGATGGCCCTTTGATAGCTGGGATAATTTCTCCATCAATGTATGCTGCTATCCTGGTTTCAAGTGTAGCTAAGTCCATGATTGATTCACCTAGCCTTCGTCGCCACTGTCGCCATGCTCACGACGTCTGCGAGGATGACAAGGACCACCTTCACGGAAGCATACTTCGCGTCCAGGGATAACACGAGTAGTCTCAGGCATCTTGCACCATAGACGCTCATCACCATTCTGGCACTCTAGCTTATTAACAGCGATCTGCTTTTCCATGCAACCAATCTGACGTTGGAGTTCATTGATTTCACGGTTAAAGTTTTCAGCTAGTTTGAAATCGCCACGCTCTGCACACAAGGTAGCAGATAGCTTAGCGTTTTCTTCACGGAGAGCAGCAGCTTCCTTTGATTCAAAGTAGTGAAGGTTGTTTCCACAGATGTCATGGTCACCATGGCGACGCCTATCACGTCCACCACCAAGGCCACCAAGCAGACCATCTTCACCGGCAGCAAGGACACCAAGAGCGGTCCCTGCGATACCAAGACCAAGTCCTGCACCTGCTACACCTTTTGATGCGAAGTCATTACTTCCATGTCCATTCATTCTAGGCATGATAATACCCTTTCATTCCTGTTTACATTACGTGCGCACAGGATTAAGGGTATAACGGTTAGATCTTATTAAATTGTTGTGATTAGGTGGTTAATGAGTGGATGTTCTGACAGCTACGACTAGTTTGCGCTTGCCAGTTTTGAGTTTTTGTTGAAAGGCAGATAGGGAGAGATTCATGGCTAGTGCTGACTTGACTTGAGTGGCGTCCTTGTGTACATAGGTGCGACGGACGGCTTCGTATTCTTCAGGGGTCAGGTTAGCTAGGTCCATTAGGCCAAGGATGTCCTTGCGGGTCATGTCGGGCAAGGTGACTTCGAGTGCTTTGACATCAAGGGAAGCTATGAACTTTTTTACAGCTCCCATTCTACTTGCCCCACTGGTTCGAGTGTGCAATTTGCTTTAGGATTACGTTGAGATTGTGTGACGTCATCAAGGCGCACACGGAAAACTTGGTTATCTTTTTGTACGAGGCGGCCTTCGGTTACTTCGTTGTCAGAGAGTTGCTCGACTGTGGGGAGTGTATCTGTTATGGCGGAAATGCTTGCTTCGTGTTTGAACCATGGGACTTCAGTAAGGATTATTTCCAGTTGCTTATTATCAGCAGCTTCAATGATAAGTTTTCTTATGGTGGGATTAATACCACCTTGCATTAGGTCATCTATAGTTAACTGTATTGTAATAGGCTTCATGAAAAAAGTCCCTTCTCAAGACGAGCTGTGCCTTCTAGTTGCGCATCGCCATTCCAGTATCTAAGTATAGGCAATAAGTGTTCAAACCACAAGTACACATTACTGGTGATATTGATTCTGTTTGCTACATTGATGTGTTGTCCTGCTCCACCAGTTGCGTTACCTAAGATAATGAGCTGGTCTGCTGGGTAGGCTGATTCATCGTCTAATTCAATGTGTATATTCATGATGCGTGTGCTACCTCCAGTATAAGAAACTGTGAACCAGCCATCTTCACCGTCATTTATTGGCATTGTTTCACTCCACCCGTTTGGTAGAGTCATATTTGGGATCGAATATTCTTCTCCGCAGATGCGTATACCAACATCAGCATTAGTAGAGCCATTGGACATAATCATATATGGGGTCCAAGGTGTGCCTTGATGGCTGTTTCTTACACCACCCCAAAGAATGTTTGGAGTGTGTGGTGGACCTTCGCGTAGTCGTTCTCTGAGCACACGACTCATTGACCAATTAGGATTCCACCAGGGATTAGTTGTGTATTGGGCTGGCAGAGAATACCAGTTCCTCATTTCTGCATTGTGTAGCTCTTGTGAAACATTGGCGAACACGAACTGCCATCTTAGATTAGCTACAGGGAATACGCCAGGTAAGTCTATATTGTCATTAAATTCTTGGTTTCTTATAGGAGAGCCAGGTACATTATAGCTTGAGGTGCCCAGTCTCCAGTCTCGCAGTTCACTGCTCTCAATATGTGTAGCAAGCAGCTCAGGAGCATCTTCATAAAAAATCATGCCGTTGCGAACTAGCCCAGACACCTGTCTGCCTTGTACAGAAGCTCCTTGCCATTGCCTAGCCACACCATTGTGCGCCATGAAGGTTTCGTTAGGGGTTCTCATGACTACCACGCATACACATTGTTAGGATTTTGCTGAGAAAGATTTATAGCTTGAGATCTGCTGTTAGCCCAGAGTGTTAGCGCACTTTGGCCAGCAGGCCCAGTAGGCCCTGTTCCACCAGTAGCACCAGTTGGCCCAGCAGGTCCTGGTACCCCTTGTACCCCTTGTATCCCTTGTATACCTTGCACACCTTGTGCACCTCGGATACTAGTAATAATAGTGTATTGAGCATTACTACCAGCTACACCAGTTATTCTAGCTACAGTGCCAACAGGGTCAACAATGTGGTCATTCATAATAGGTGGTGTAGGCAGGATAGATGTTACAGGTACAGTGCCAGTGTTCACAGAGTCATCCAGTTCCACAGTGGTGTAACGGAAGCTAAAGCCCCTGTCACCCTGTGGACCACGGATGCTACCCATCGGTGTTACCGTACCTGATACGCCATCCCATGTAGACAATTGATACACGGTGTACGTAGAAGGCGAGTAGAGCAGGTCGCCTACTTGTGCATTGTCAGCATTGGGATGAAAGTCAGCAACGACTACATCAGGGAAGTTAGTCTGTGTCCAGCTTAGCTCTAACAGTCTAAACGCTAGACCATTGATACCTTGTTCACCTTGTGGACCTTCGATACCACCCCAGTCAGGGACTACCTTGTAATCAGCGGGGTCATCAAACACAGCTATCCAGAAGTCATAGTTGCCTGTATCTGGGTTACGTACAACAAAGGCATCCCCTGGCTCCACAGAGCTACGAGGAGGCACGTCACTAGGGTCAAGAATGACATCATGGATGTTCAGTGGCAGAGCATCGTCACCACGTTCTCCTTGGATACCTTGCTGACCTTGAGGGATGGTGAAGTGGAACTGGCTATTGTTAGGCGAGTTATCTCTGTCTACTACGGTAGGTAAGGTGCCAGGTGCTGTCTGTGTAGCACTGGGCGCACTCATGGTAACAGCGCGAGGCAAGTTGAACTCTAGCTGCGTAGTGTTTACAGAGGGGTCAGCGTCAATGACAGACGGTTCTACATTGGCATCCACGACTACCGTATTGGGTGCTGGGAACTGTACTGATTGAGGCAAGTCAAACTGGAGTGCCTGGTTCCATGGGCTAGCATCGGTGTCACGAACAGCAGGTTTAATATTGTTATCGACCACATTGGTAGCAGGTGGTGACATGGTGACAATACTAGGCGCACCTGTATCAATGCCACCTACATGCCAGTTATCCCCTGGTGAGGGGATGGACGGTGTAGCAATAGGCACCCATGTGCGAGCAAGTATCAAGATGTCCCATGGTGTGTGTGGCTGCACATGAACAATGTGACCAACGCCCATAAAGACATCTGCGCCATCCTGGGCTACCATGATAACTGTGTCCCAAATGCGGGGTACGTAAGGAATAAGCCTCTCTGGTAGATTGATCCCCTCGAACTGCAATGCTGCACGATTGGTGCGGATGGTGCTATCCATAGTTGCAGGCTTGGTAATCATATCTTCTAATGTGAGGATACGTGAGCCAGCTTCACCAGCGGGTAACCTAATGTCAGTGGTCTGACTGGCTCCTCCTCTGGTAACCTGGACTTGCATGATATCAGGCATAGGCTGGCGAACAGTGATGTGCCCTGCGTGCAGGTTAGGACTAGTCCATATTGTTTCCCCTGTTTTATCAGAGAATATGCGGAAACTGAAGTTCCCTGTTTCCTGGTCACTAGCTACAATTTGTGCAGCGATACCGTGACCCCTAGGCCCCCTCCCAATAGTGGAGATAGTAGGCAGTTGGTCATCAGCTTCCCTGGCTATATAGTCAGGCTCAATGAAGGCGTCCCTCGGGTGCATAGGAGGGAAGTTGTGCGGTGGGTTCATGAACCACAAGTCGTTGTGTGATCCACCAGGCCCGAAGTAATTACTTTGTGATCTGCTCATGCTTATCTCCTATAGTTGGCAGAAGGATGTCCAGGTAAATCTCCAGCCCTCTTCAAGCGTGTTGGAGATGTGTAAGTTGTAAACACCGATAACAGTGTACCAGGCGTTTCTGGCATCAGACCAGGATGCTCTGTGGCCAAAGCACCTGCGCCCAGCAATGTCACGCACGCCAAAGCTCCACATTTCTTTCTGTAGCACAGGAATGTCTGATGGCCCAACCCAATCTGGATTACCAATGTTAACATCGCGTCCACGGTTTCTAGTGTTAGCTGCCCACCATGCGATTACACGATTCCACTCAGCTTGAGTGTACCTACCAGCAGGAGGTCTAGCAGTGCCAGTCCATAGGCCACCAGGAGGCGTGTCGGGCAATGAGAACATTGCTACATCTGAACCAGCTCCATCAGTTGCTAGTGGTTGTGAGTCTGGCACAAAGAGCAACATGCGTCCTGTGGTGACATTGGTTTCAGTGCGAGTTAATACTAGGTCATATGTCAGGGCTACTGTACCAGCGGTGGTAAGAACAGCGCGACTTGTGCTAAAGCTACCACGGACAGCAGAGTTAGTTGCAGCACTGGCTGTACCAAAGCGTCTCAAGACTAGCTCTAGGTCACCTTTAATCGGTGGGAAGTTTTGCCAGATTTGGTTTAGGTCATCTTCGATATCATCTACACGACGTTCCAGCGAGGTAACTCTGCGATTCAGGTTATCTTGTAGTCTCAAGTCATACTCTTTGATGCTCTCGATATAGTTACGAATGGTGTTTACTGAGCGACTGGACTCTTGTGCTGCAATGCCCATCGAGGGTCGCTCGTCTGCCGTAGCTTGCTGTACAGTCAGTGGGATGTTATGTACACCATTGGTAGGCCAGACCACATCTGGTACACCAGCAGACAAGCCACGCAATGTCCGAGTGGCAGGCCAAGATGTTCCACTGTTAGACTCAGGGCAACCTAGCAATCTGCGGCCGAAGCCCATGTCAAAGTGGATATGGTCATCCAGTGTACGGAATCGCTGACCAATATTGAGCATGTTACCATTACCATCAACCCAGCCATCTTCTCTGTCACCGTCAGGCGTAATGATAGTGGGCCTATTGCTTAGAAGGTTCTCAAGGTTAGGCCTACGAGTGCCCAATATGTGTGCTAGGTCATCAAGGTTAGGCAATTCAACATCGCCCCCCCATCCGAAGGTAATTGTTGCAGCCCAGATCTCATTGGGATTAGGAGCATTATGCCTCCATGGGCCAGCAGTGCTACGAGGCCAGTTAAGCTGACCCCAGCGACCACTGTTATTCTCGAACTCAGGTAGGCTAACAGGGTCACCACGGCGTTCCATGTCTACCCAGGGGGCAGTAACTCCCTCTCTGACAAAGAGGTTAGCAATGCCCGATCCGATTACTTGGTCGATATTGGGCGAATCATTGTCATCTACGTCCCACAAGTACGGAATAGGGGGTGTGGTAAACGACCACTCACAGCGTCCCTCTGAAGGGTGTGGACCATTGTGATGATGGTTCTGCCCAGGGACACCAGGGAGTGCTGTGTCAGGCAGTGTAGTATTTGGATTAGGTGGTCTAAAGTAATGAAAGGTAATTGTGAACATCTGAGGCACAGTAAAGGGCATCAGGTTATATGTGTACGTTAGGCGACCACCATTGATATTGTCACTAATCCAGTCAGGATCTCTCCATGTGCGGCTAGCGGCATCAAAGGATTGCCCCTGTAGGATAGTGCTATCGCAGGTATCACTGAGGATGCTGATACGATAGCTATCACCAGTGAGGCCTCGACCTACACGGCTTACCAGGGGAAGCTGGTCATCACAGTTGGGGGCGCACCTGTCTGGATCAATGCTCATGTGGTGACCATGGTGATGGATTTGGTGTCCGTCATGTTGGTGCTGTGGTCTAGGGGTACAATTGCTACTCATCTTCAAGTCCTCCATCGGCTTCTAGTTCAGCTCTTCGTATGGCGTCTTCAAGACCAGAGTCACCTTCGCGCCAAGGATTAGGTAACAAGATGATTCTACCACGCGCCACTATGTCATTCAATGTACTAATGTTGCTATTGCCACCACCAGTAGTAACAGCGCTAGCTGGTACAGCGTCTTGTTCTCTGTGCACCTTGAGAGAGAAGCTGCACACTTGGATACGTCTAATAGCAGGGTCTACTTGGCTCTCAAAGATGGACCTAACTATCCAGTCATCATCTGGGTCAATCCATGCTTTCCATGCAAGCCCTTCTGGTCTACGGTCAAAGCTCACCGTTGCATGAGTGTAGCCCTCTTCAATGAAGCGGGCAGGGAAGAATTCTCTCAAGTCTAGGAAGTCATCACAGTGACCCATGCGACCACAAGGTCCACAGAACTCACTGCCCACTTCTGAAGCATGTCCAAATGGTGTTTGTGGCACACGTCTACCCGTGTTCCTGTGAGGAGTGTCACACTTGTGTCCTCTGCCACACACATTGTGAGCAAAGTCCCAATGTTGACAAGACTGGTCTGGTCGCTTAGGATCTGGCCACCCCCAATGGTCGTGCAAAGGACGACTGTGGTGCTTAGTTCTCATAGGCCAGCGCATCTCTGCATACCACACAGGGACAGCAAAGGAAGCAGTGGCACCATTGTGTATGATGAGGCGTGACGTGGTAGCCGTATCCTGCATGGAGCGGTTTGGTGGTCTGCACTCTGGTTGTAGTTTACGGTAAGCCATGTTTTCTCCTATGGTATAACGGCGTCACGCAGGTCATTGTAGCTCTTAAAGTGTCTGTGTATACTTCCCTTGGAACTGTGTGAAGCCCTGTTATCAAAGCCATACTTGGTTCCAATGCGATTGGATAGCGGGTAATACTTTTGTATCCAATGTGTAAGCCTCATGTTAGCCTTGCCAGTAATGATAACTTTGTAAGATTCTACTACTTGGTCTATACGTACATATTCAGACAACTGATGCTGCACGGTGTCATGGGATACACGTTTGTAATTATGAATAGTTCTACCAAATCTGTCTACCATAACTACATCTATTTCAATGTCACCAATGAAATAATCCCACCTAAACTCAAGCTGAGTAAAGTGGAACATAGATTGCAATGGTTGCTGGACAGCTAGTTCAGCAGTTTCAATCAGGACATCATGGACAGGCAAGACATCCAAGTCTTCATATCTGGTGGTTGGGAGGAGATAGATACGAGATGGGGTAATGATACCAATGCCTTCTCTGGCTCCTTCGTAGTCTACTTGAATCATTTGGAGGATAGGCTCATCAATGTCAACTGTGTATGTCCACCAGCCACCACCGTTAATGTCGTGAACAAAGATAACATTATCCAAGTCACCAGATGGTCTACCGAATGTCATGTACAGCGTATCATTAATGTCAAACAGGACAGCATTGGCTAACTGTGTGCCATACTTCTGAAGGAACACTGGCTCAATGTTGTCACTGATGCTTTCCACGCGAACCTGGTTGTTGTATTCCATGGTCATTCTGGTACGCATGAGGCCATAACGTGATACTGCAAACAGGGCGTCATGGGCTACAGTGGCACCATAGTAAGACTTGGTTCCAACTGTTCCATCTATCTGTTCTGCTTGCCAACCTTTAACTGATTGCTCGTTACTAATGGTGATATTGTTTTCCACTAGGTTAAAGCGGTGTTCTTGTTGACTGTTTACATTGTCACACAGCATGGTAACGATAGACGCAGCCCCAGCAGTTTTGAATTTGGGTACAGCTCTGACCACAGTCCCTTCTCCTGGGCCACAGTCAGCAAAGCCTCCACCTGTACCAGTGGACACTGAGAACCTGTTACCAGGGTTACCACCAACCCACAGTCTGTGAGCTGGTTCACCACCCCAGAAGTACAGCCTGCCATCATGTGATGTCATCTTGGATGCTGGTACACCAGAGGTATAGTTTTCATTAGGGATAGTCAGGTTAGCTATTGCCCACATGCTGGTGTCGAACAGATAGCCTGTCCAGTTGAAGTTCCATGCTCCACCATTGCGGGTTGCTAGATCTACTCTGGCTAGAAAGGCTGGCTCTTGATACTCATCTTCAGTGAAGTATAGTTCGATAGCTGAAATGTCGAAACCAGTTGGCTCAGTGCCAGCAATCTGTAAGAAGGCTGCACCTGACCACTCAATGGTTGGCCTGTTAGCAAAGAATGTTAATGGAGGACTAGCTAATGTAGGGCCGAACTTGTTGAGTCTTGTATATCTGAGGCTAACACGGAAAGGATGGCTAGCATTTATAGTCGAGGATATAGAAAGGTCACCTCTGGCAGTCAGTTGTCCAAAGGTGAGCGCGGTAGGATTGGTTATCTGTCTTGCATTGCGCAAAGTGGGGGCAGAGTGATTAAGGGGATCAGTCCATATTTGTCTACCTGTAGTCATGCCTACCAGGTGGTCATCTGCTCTCCCCAAAAATGTCCACTCGTTATCATTTCGTTGGTCATTGTTAGTAAGGTTAACTGTGCCTGCCCAGGGAGCTGTTCCACTGTCAGCAATGTCACCATAGCGCACTTGGTCATCGTTGGTAGCGGCATACATAGTTTTACCTATGAGAGTAGTGACACCAGTGAATTCTGTACCAGAAGGAGCATTGAACAAGGTGACTAAGTTTTGCCTTGTTTCAATGGAGTTATTGGCAGTCACTCTAGCATTATTCTGAATGACTACTTCGGCAGTAGGGAGGTCAGTCTGTGTATAGTGCCTGTTGTAGCTACCCCTGTCAAAGATGTAGTTGAAGTCACGGGGAGATTGCTGGATATTCATTCCATTGAATCCAGTAAAGATTTGCAGACGAGGTTCAGTGTTAGCTGTTCTGCCTCCTCCTGCTGCTCTACCTCGTTGTGCGGCTCTGGGTGCGTTGGATTCAGCCATTAGTACACCGACACGAAGCCTAGGTCACTAGTGCTGTATGTATCTGGCACTGTTTTAGCTGAGTCAATCTGCTTCATGGCAGACAACATGCGTTGTGCATCATCTGTTAGGTTTTGTACTCTGTCTAGTACAGAAGGGTCACCTTCAGCACGCTTGGCTGCTGTGCGGTAAACGACCCATAGTGGATCAGGTATCTCAGTTAGTACAGGCTTCTTATAGGTTAACCAGCATGGCTGTTTACATTTGTCATCGCAGATGTGTAGTGGTTCAAGGCGACGAATGACATCAGTTTCAATCATCATGCCTATTTCATTGTGAGCAAAGGGGCGAGTAAAGGTTAGTTCACTGCCTACCATGAAAGCCTGTAGCCTACGGTCAGGAACATTAATCCTGCTGAACTGGTCGTGCATGGCTACATTATGGGTGTTGCCTGAGCGGGCTGAAGTGATAGGAACTTCCATAAATTGCGCATGGTTACGAGGGTTTCTAAGCCTCACTGCGTCATTGAAACCAGTTGCCAGCTTGTAGATGTCAGGGGGGAGGGTAAACTCCATTACCTGGCCGCCTGAGGTGGGTCTAGCAAAGCCTACTTCCAGTCTATCTCTGAGCCAATGCCAGTCCTGTTCTTTTTGTAGCTCTTGGAGAACAAAGTTAGCTTCCATGATGACCTCTTTGAACTTGTCTGTGTCAGCATGGAAGGCTTCTGGCAGATCGTCGGCATAGGTTACATCAAGGCGCACCTTGTAGATAGCATAGAACACCTGCTGTACTAAGTCAGCAATAGTCATCCCGTGTGATACGGGAGTATCTGCTACAACTGGTTGCTTGGGTGCTGATCTACTGTGGTGCATGGGGTCTCCTATGGGATCCTTGCGGTATTGGCTGCAATGTTAGACAGGTGAGTAATCATGACGTTTTGGTTGGTTGCCATAGTGCCTAAGCGTGAGTAGATGGCATTCAGGTTGTTGTTGATATTTGTCAAGATTGGTGTCTGTGCAGCAATGGCATTAGTGTTGTTCTGTTGTGCTGTCAAGATTGATGCAAGAGCTATATTGGTTAGAGTGATTAGCTCTTCAACCTCGATAACATGTTCTTGCAAGGTAATCTTTTGCAGCAAAGAAGCCAAGTCATACGTCGCTTGACGGTTAGACTTGACATTGGCTAACTGTTGTTCCTCAGCGGAATCTAGTAATGCTTGTAGGTCAGTGTTAGCTATAGGCATTATCTTCTCCTATTGAATCGTGATTGGTGACCACGAGGACGCTGAGGTGTTTCACCTTGCCTGCGTGGCATACGGTTGACATTGTTGTGAGCATTCATAAAGCCAGAAGGCTGGCGTGCAGGTTGTCCTCCGTGGTTGCTACTCATGCCAGGTTGCCTATGACGCCCACCAGCTCTGCCTCCGCCTGGACTATTGGGTCTAGCATTACCACTAGCACGGTTAGCTGCTTCTAATAGTCTACTCATCTCTGTCATCCTCCTCGGCAAACAAGTCATCCTCGTCGCCAGCATCGTCATCTTCCATCATCATACCGATGGCTGCATTTTCTTCATAGCTTTCATTTTGGAAACTGGAGTCAGGATTATCTTCTTCCTGGTCACCCCAGAGAATACGGCTAGTCATGTTATCAATGGCTTGAACAGCAGACTCGTATGACATGTCGCCGCTTAGAGCAGCATCAGTCTCAGTGTCCATTAGGGCGACAGCTTCAAGTAGTTGCCTGCAAAGCATCTCCCAGTCTTCTCCACCTTCATCACTGTCGTCATCGTAGTCATCGTCCATCCAATCATCTCCATCATCATAGTTCATGACAGAGATACTGGGTTCACCATCTTCACCAGTAGGTTCAATGCCGATAAGGACTTCAATGACATCTTGGGGTACTTGTTCCATTATCTACTCCTTTGGTTGTACTGGTTCATAAGGGCTGCAAAGGAACCAGGTGCGCCTAGTTGGTTAGGTGCTTGTACATTGGCAGCTCCTTGTGAAGCATTGTTAGGCATGATATAGCCTGCTAGCTGAGCAAGGTTAGCCGGTTGTCTATGTTGTTCAAAGAAGCCAGCAGAGCCATGTGTGGCTGCTCCTTGCCCTGGGCGTACAAACAGGTCAGGGTGGATGTTGTTAAGCTGTGCTGCATGGTCTGCCTCTATTCCACGGAGAGCGAACTCGGCATTAATGCTTGCGTCATTCATTGCTAGCCTGTTTGCATTATAGGCTTCTGTGAAAGCGTTTTCAATGTTGTTGTAGTTCTGTGTCAGCTGTTGCCATACTGCGTTGTTGTCTAGGTCAGTACGGCCTCTAAGCATATCCATGAAACCAAAGAGTCCACTACCTTGCATGGCATTACCCATCTGGCTGGTTAATCCTTGAGCCATGGTTTGCATATTGCGATTGCGAGCGAAGCGTTCAGCGGTACCTTGTCTGGCTGCTTGATGTCTTTGTACGTCAGCTAAGGCACGGTTTTGCTCATTAGACATTTTAAGATTGCCCATTTGCTGACCGTGTTGATTAGTGGTACTACCTGCGTTCCAGCCAGAGATGTGTCCTAGGTTATCAGCAGCACGCCTTTGTTCAGGAGTGGGACCAGATGATGCACCGCCGCCTCCACCACCTCCACGGGGGGCGAAGCCACCTCCACCACCACCGCTCTGAGTGCGAGGATCGCCACCAGAGCCAGTGTGTAAACTGGGACGCAAGTGTTCACGTGGGTCAGTAGGGGGAGGGGGAACTGTTATATTTTTTTGGAGAGGATTAGGTCTAGCAGATTGTTGCAGGGGGCGTTGAGGGAGTGGCCCCTGTACGCCTTGCTGTTTAGCTCTGTTAGCCTGTTCCCAGGTCCATGGATTCATTATCTCTCCTAAATAAAAAGGGCTGCCTGGCAAGCATTGCAAGCCTGACAGCCCTCAGTGGCGACGTCTTAACTGACTAAGCAGTTACCGTGACAGTTACAGTACCAGTGATGCCTGGGTCAGCTACAGATGTGTAGGTGATGGTGGCAGTACCAGCAGTTACTCCTCGGATAACACCAGATGATGTTACAGAGGCTACTCCTGGGTCACTAGACTCAACAGTCCAGCCTCGGTCAAATGGTCCTGTACCAGTTACGTTGACTTGTGGTGTGGCTTGTGCCAAACGCTGGATTGTCAGCGTAGCAGGTGTAACTGTGATAGCTTCAACTACAGGAGCAGTTGGTGTGTTATCAACAGTTTCAACTCGTAGTGCAGGTGTGCCAGTGTTTTCCTCTGCATCAACGATAAGTAAGATACCGTGTGAGTACTGAGGGATAACCCAAGCGTCGTGCTTCATGTCGAATACTAGCTCAGTAAACTTACCGCGAGTACCACCACGGTCTGTTTCCATTGAACCGTACTCTTCACCAAGCTGTGCCGCTGGGCGATACACTGCCATACCAATGACCTGGCGTCTGATGATAGGTCCTACTGGGCCTGTCACTTCAGCGATACCTTGCCCTGGGAAGCCCATCCATGGGAAGTTTGCAAAGGCATCCGTAGGAGGAGCGTCCTGCACTGCAAACGACGGGTCAATGTGGCTCTCAGGTACACCAAGGTAAGGTGAGCCTGATGGCTGTGAGAACGGGTAGTTCGTCACAATGTTTACAAACTCGCCAGTTGTGTCATCGAAGATGGTGCCGAAGTAGTTAGTTGCACGAGTACGTTGTGCAGCAGCTAGTTCAGTTTGTAGTTTGATAACACCTTCTGGTGCCTGGATGCTGTTGATAACTTGGTCATAAGCTGCCATTCCGTCAGGGGAGCGAACGACGTTGTTATTGGCATCTAGGTATACCTTGGGGAAGTACTGAGTTGGGATTGAGAAGTCAAAGTCCCAGCCCATTAGACGCTCGAAGCGACCTTCCTCTAGTGCAGTGAAGGCACGGTCACCGATTGGTAGTGAGCCAGCTACACCGATTAGGTTGCTTAGGAGGTCATCCTTGTAAGCCTTGTCAAGAAGGATTACACGGTTGTCCTCAGGGATAAACAGGTTAGTCCATGCAACGCTGATTTGGTTAAGCAATGGGCGGACATTGAGGCTATCCCATTCAACAGCCTTGATGGGGGCGAACTCAGGAGGTACACTCATGCCCACGTATGGGCCAGGTGATGCAATCCATTGTCCTTCTCCGTCAAACATTTGACCTTGGTTGGCGTATGTCTGAACGAAGCGACCACTGATGTGACCATTGGCGATAGCGAACAAGTTGTACTTGTCGATATGTGGCCCAAGGATCTCAGCATCCCAGATGTTTTTAGCCTTGTTAATGGTTTCAGCAGTTGAGAGGTAGGCTTCTCCACCAGTGTATGCACTTGATACACCAGCATCTCCAAAGTCACCAATGGCTCCAGTGTGCTGCTTCTCATCAAAGATACGCCAAGCGATAGACTTGTGCTGTCCTGATGTGAATACACGACGTGTGAACCTGACTGTCTGGAACGGACCGTAAGCAGATGCTCCCCAACCGTCACGACCATCAGCGTTAAATGGAGCAGAACCGTGGACGTTGGGTCCAGGGTTAGCAAGGCCATTTAGCCTACGGTCATCGTAGTCAAAGATACGATCTGGTACAAGAATGTCGTCCATCGCGAATGCTTCATGATTCCCGATTGCGACTGCTTTGCCAGTGAAGATACCGTTTAGGTACCTACCAGGGGATAAGCGGAAGTCCGTAAGTGCCGCTTTATTCCAAACTTCTGGCGAAATAGGCATGGCCATAATAATCTCCTTTTCAGTTATCTAGCCAGTTTTACTATCGCCGAGTTCGTCAACGATAATAACACATTACTTACATGTCAAGCAAATCATATGGATTTACATTTTGACCTGCGGTTACTGGTTGTCCTGCCATATCCAATGGCGGACCAGGTGGTTCAAGAGGCATGGGTTGGGGGGCTAAACTCGGCGAAGTCGCTCCCCCCATGTCCATGTCGAGTGGAGGTTCACCAGCAAGCATGGCTTCATCCTCCATTGGAACTGGTGGTATTGCTTGCCCCAGTTGTTCCTGCATTTCAGGACCCATAGCGGCTGCCATAGCATCAAGCTGTGCGCCTTGTTGGGTGAGTTGTTCTTGTTGTCCAGCTATCTGGCCTTCCATTTCTTGGAGAGCAAGCTGGGCTATCTGATTGCCAAGTGATTCGGCAAGAGTTTGTCCTATGTCTGTTTCACTTAGTTCAAGCATACGTTTAGCAGCAGGAAGCAAGACTTCATTTTCAATGACAGCCTTGTTTTCTTCTGACCAGCCTTGCAGATTCTGCACAAAAGGTTGTACAGTCTCTTGGAGAGCCATTCTTTCCTGGTCTTCTTTACGCTGCATGAGTGAACCAGCACGAACCTTGAATTCAAGTAGGTCAGTACCAAGTTCATCAAAGTTAATGAGTATTTTATCGCCATCAATGCGGTCAAGCATACTGATGTCAAACATTTTACGTCTAGTAGTCTCGTCTACAGTGAGCCAGTGTTGGCCACCCATGGCATTGATGTACATACGTAATGCTTGGTTAGACCAGCATGACATGAAGTGTTCCATGCGCTTCTGGTATTGGTTAATGGCCACTTCTTTGTTAAGCTGTTGTGCTTCGACGCCCTGTGGTGTCCTAGAGAAGCCCGGGATACCAGCATCAGCAGCAATGTTGCCGTCCACCATGTTAAGTTGACGCATTTGTGCTGCTGCCACTGCTTCACGAGTACCAGTCCAGTTAGTAAGAGTAGTTGTTTCAACTGAAACAGGTTCTACTCGTACTTGGTTAGGATTGTTACCCAAGTTCCATATCTTACGAGGTTCAAACTTGTATGAAGCTGGGTTAGTGTCCCATCCTGACACCATGATAGGTGGTTCTAGGGCTAACATGAGGTTCTTGTATGCTGATGTTTGGAATAAGTCTTGGAACTGTTGGTCAGCCAGTAGGAATTCAAGTTGTGAGATGCCTAAGGGGTAATCTGGGTCTGGTTCTAGCACCAAAAAGTTCCATGGTAGACCTTTACGTGGGTCATAGTTAGGAACACGTCTAAACTCAGCACAGATTCCTGGTACATAGGTGATAAATTCATCTGCACCACGATCGTATCTAGTCAGCAAGGTAAGACTTGCAAGAGAGCGTGAGCCCTTGAGTACATCAGCTTGCTTTTCAGACTGAACTACCCTAGCTGAGAATAGCTGGTGGTCAATGACGTACTTGATGGTATCCTCTTTGTAGGTTGAGTCCTTAACTGTACCTTCTGGTGTGAGTAAGGCTTCAACATCAGCTTTGGTCATGTACTCTCTGTACCATACAGTCTGAGGATAGCGAACGTCTTTACAGTCTGGGTTGATGAATACGTCTGCCCAGTTAGCAATCTCAAACTGGATACGTGGGTCATTATCTTGGTCAACAACGAAGCCTGTTCTCACTGGAGCAAAGCCATACGTGAATGACATCTTGAAAGCATTGGTCAGATTAGACAGCATGTCAATGCCTTCAAACTCTGACCACAGTACTTTGTTATCAAAGATGTATTGAGTAGCAATATGTTCCCATGATGCCTTGTCATACTGTGTTTCTAGTTCACCATCAGGTACGCGTTGCAATGTTTGGCTAAGTGCTTTACGAAGGATGTATTGTGAGCTTCCTTCTGAGAAATACTTAGACGAACCATGAGCAGTAGACCATTCATGAATGCTTTTGTTCTTTGCTATCAAGCCATACAATTCATGTCTGCGGGTACGTTGCATCATTTGCGCTCTTGCGCGAGTGTAGTCCCCATCGTATTCGACATACGTTGGGTCTTTGATGGAGTCAAGGTCTATGTTCCACTTCAAGTCTTTCATTAGATGTCTCCTCGTGTCCATGCTGTGCGTGAACCCTTAGTTTGGAAGTTTGGTCTTAGGTAATCAAATCTAGCAGACCTAGGCGTGCTTGACGAGAGGCCTCTAGGAGTGTTTACATTTAGGCTATTGGCTGGGCGGCTGAAGATATTGGGGGCTGAGCCTCCACCGCCGCCTCCTCTGCGCCCACCACCACCGCGAGGGAAGCGACTCCCACCCCCTGTATTTTCTGCTGGTTCGAGGTTGCCGCGATATTCATTCCAGTTTATAGGTTGTCCCATGGGATTGCCAGAGCCAATAGTTGGTGCTGTCTCCCCAATGTTGGGGGTCATCTGACGAGGCCTGCGGAAGTTACCGCGCCCACCATCAGTGGGATCATTGAGATTGCGAGGTGGCAATAGTGCGCGTTGCCCTACCCCGCTTACTAGCGGACCATCGCCTACTCTGCCTTCACCAGTAGATACATCCCACAACATTTCACCTTCACGACGGCCTGATGTCATTGGCCCGAAGCGGTCAGACTGAGCTTCCATGAACTCTGGGTCGGTCAGTTCACCAGCGCGGAATAGTGGTGTTTGGAAATCATAGGTATCATATTCAGATACGGCTTGCCATGGCATAAGGGCGTTGCGATGATTACCGCCGCGATACCAGATTTGCTCCACTTCTCTGCCACCAGGGAGATGGCTGAGTATCCAAGCAATCTGTCCAGCAGTCTCACCTGTGTCGGTATAGACAAAGCGTGAGCGCATTTCAGTTTCCCAGCCTGGCATGAAGTCAGGTGAGAAAGGAATCTCATTGCTCCACAGTCTTTCCAGTAAGCCTTCAAGCCTTGCATGTTCAGTGTCACGGATAGCTCTACCCATGTCACTCATTTGTCTGGCTTCTTGGAATGTAAGATCTGGGTTACGCCTGCTATCCCATTCATAGATATTTCTATGCTGGAATTCGTTTTCTACAGTCCACCACATTTCGTTGATGAATGATGAGGTAGCAACGCGAGCATGATAGGGAATCATTACATAGTTTTCCCTCAACCACTGTGGGTCATTTTCTTTTATGAGGGCGTATACATCATTAGCAATGCGCTCCCTATCCTCTAGTGGCCAGCCACCATCTTCAGGAGCAATCCAGTTTCCATCGTCATCCTTAGATGGTAGGTCATTGCCATCGTTATCGAAGACTGAGAAGTCATCACGCCACGCTAGATGCCATTGTTCAGGGGTAACCTGCATGGGCATTTGTGAGCGGAGGAATCCTGTGGTCGCTTCTGGGTTGGTGAGTCCCTGAATGATATTTGACACCATACCCCAGAAGGGGCGGTTGTATACGTTGCGTCTATGTCCTGCTTCGGTTGGGCCGATAGGCTCAGTTGATGTTGAGTCTTCGTCACCGTCGGCATATACTCTGCGTGTACTGCGTTCGATATTGTCGCCAGTGGTGGCACGCATGAAGTCAGCTATCTCGTTATAGCCATGAAAATCCCATACTGTCATGAGGCGGCCAGATATTTCATTAAACGCACGACCAGTATAGAACTCAGCTTCATCTAGTTCATCACCGTGTATTTCTTGCGCTCTCATGAAGGCTTCTTCACCTGATGACCAGAATTCAATCATGCCAGGAATGCGCTGTACTTGGTTAGCAGATACCATCATTTGCCATGTATGGTTCATAACTAGCCAAGCATCATCAAAGTTGCCTTGTGCCATAAGGTGAGCTGCCACAACCATACCACCAGCATCAGCAAAGTTTGGTTGTGCAAACCATGACTCTCGGTAAGCTACTCCACCAATCTTCCATTCATACCAGAGGTGACGCTTCTCAGGGTCATCTGGCTCCTCTAGTCCAAGCATGTTTGCAAAGGCAAGAAGAGGTATGAGCATAGCCAGACGTGTGCGTCCGTACATCTTAAACATTGCTATGGTGGTTTCTTTCATGCGTTGGCCGTAGCTTGCACCACGAGTGCCACCAGCATAGTCACGCCAACGCTGGCCAGGGTCTTGAGGTTCTTGTTCTCCTCGTGACCTAGCACGCCATGATTTCCATGCGTGCTGTGGCACACCATCAAATATGTAAGCTGCATTAAGCTCTAGCAGCATGGTGATGGGGGCTAGGGGGCGCATCATGACAGGGATAAATGGCAAGAAGCGACCAAAGAGCGCAGTAGTTGCCATGTCAGCAGCCATACTGTTGCGCGTTAGTTCAAGCATTGCTTGCTGTCCCACACTAGGGGCAGTGAGGTTACCTTCAGCAGCAGCAGCAGCAGCATCCATATAGGCATTACTTTGGAACATTTGCTCGAAGAAGTCACGGTTGTTAGTCTTGATGGCATGTGTCCACTGGCTTCTAGGTATGGCAATCATATCACCACGGGCTTCAGCATCAGCTACCATACTATCGAGTATGCGGAAAGTGTTGCGTACTCTGGTGCCTCTGGCAAACTGTGAGCCAGACATAAGCATGTTACTTCTGTCCATTACAGTACGTGCTACACCAACCACATTTCTATCACGCTCAGGTATTGGTGAAAAGATACGTTGCCCCTCACCAAAGATTCTGCCTTCGGATGCCTGGGCTCTAGTTCTATCTATGCCGCCCTGCCTTGAGATGTTGTTGAGCGTTTCGATAACCATGTCGATATTTTCAGGGCGAGATAGCTCTGTGAAGAATTCTTCTTGCACTGGGCTTTTGCCATGTTTAGCTTGTGATACCATGCGCCCAATAGTAGCATCCATAGTAATCCATGGATTCATTACGGCAGCATAGGCACCAGAGGATATTAGTGTACCTATACGAGCAACGCCTAAAGTGGTACCAATGGCGGCAGTTGTTAGCCAGATTGGATTATCGTTACGAGTAAACATTCTTAATCCACGCCTTGCCATGTTGGCAAGTACACCTTCTGGGTTGCCTTGGGCATCTGTTGTGGATAGTGGAGCATCGCGGTCTTTTCTGGCTTGTTGCCTTGCCACAGATTGAGCTACGTTGTCTGTAAGCCCCTTTACAAAGTCACGGAGAGCTGGCTGGCTGGAGTAGGCTTGAGCTATTTTGCTATCAGCATCAGCCAATTCACGAGCTAACACTTGGTCTTGTATATTTCTACCGCCAACAGAAGGTTGCTGATTAAGGAAGGCGATACCGTTTTCTAGGTCTAGCAATGAGTGCATTTGCCCAATGTCTGCATTGGCATGTATCTGCGGTAGCACCTTGTCAGCAAAGTCAGCTCTAGTCATAGCCTTGAGGTCTTGTGGTGAAATTTTGCTACTCCATAAGCGAGCTGGCTCAGGGGACATTGGCATTGGGAATGACAGTGTATTGCCTATGTCATCGTATGTTGGATTAGTATAGTCATATGGATTGCCATTGGCCTCCCAATTGGACTGCATTTCACGTATACCCAAGATGAATTGTTCATCTGTGATGCGGCGTCTGCCAGCCTTAGTGCCTAAAAAGTTTCCTTGTCTGTCTAGGGATACTCCCCGATATTCGAGGAAAGAAGCATGAAGGGCAGCAATGTCAGCTTGTGACTGAGGGTTACCACCGATATTTTTAAGTACATCAGTTATGGCATTGTTAACAAGTTGAGAGTGAGTGAGTCCCTGCCCTGGTACGTTTTGGTCACCAGACAATCTGAACTTGCCTTGTTGCAGTATATTAGCGTGGCGTGTTGCGCTGTCTAGTATGCGTTGTCCTATTTCGGTGATAGGCACATTGGGGTCTTGTCCCAATAAAGCGGGGGCAGCATTGAGTTGCTGTGGTGGTTGTTGCGTAGGTGGTGGAGTTGGTGCTGCTGTATCCAAGTTGCGAGCATCTACAGGCATACGCATGTCAGCTTGTGACACAGGCATAGTTTCACCAGTAGGCGCATTGACAACTTGTCCTGCTGGTACACTTCCACCTGTTACTAGGTCAGCAGCAGGCTCAACTACGGGAGCCTGTGTGGCTGGAGTTTGTCCAGTATTCAATGCTTCAAGCTGTGCCATTTGTGCAGGGGTAGCTTGTGGCATACCAAACTGGTCACGAGCTGCTGATATATCTTGGTGCAATGGTGTAGCCTGCTGTGGAGCAGGTGGGCCAAAGGTTGGCGGTGTAGGCGGTGTTACTTGTGGAAGACTAGGTGGGCCTTGCATACCAGGAGGCATACTGCCCATACCAGGTGGTCTAACCTGAGGGGGGGTAGGCTGGCTAGGCGGTCTTTGTGGTTGTTGCGGAGGTCTTTGCGGCGCGCCACCAGGTCCCCCTGGTTGAGCAGGGGGGCGAGAAGGTTGAGGTGCAGGTTGTTGTGGTGGGCGACCTACTGGTCCTAATCCTCTACTCACCAGTATCTCCTAATCCAGTGGGTGTATCGTCACGAAGTAACACTGAGCCAACGTCAGTCAATGGATTCATCATACCATGCCATTGCATCATTTGGGTATTGTCCTGCGGTGTGATGCCTGCGCGGAGTAGTGCATCCATTGCCATAGGGGAACGATTCATGATGCTGGTTCCTGGTGCATTGTAACCACTGTATGTGCTATTGGTAAATGCTGGCGTAAGGAAACCACGCATCCATAAACCACTCACAAACACTTCTAAGTTGTTGTTAAAGAAGGTGTCATTGTTAAATGATTGTGAGTTAGGTGGAACCAGTGTTGGATCCATCGTATTAAAGAACCCCATAGTTCCATCTATGTGTTGGTGTGACGAATCAATGACTCTATAGAAGTCTGGGTATGCCATGGTGTGTGTGTCGCCAAAACGAGAAGCAAGCAGGTCAGAAGGATTGTCTCCCGCTTTAATAGCTTGCTGTATCCAGTGGTTTACCACAAGGTCGATAGCAGCACCATTCTCAGTTCCTGCTGGCATGACTTGAATAGGCCCACCTTGTGTAGCTTGTTGCCAAACTTCAACTGGTACTCTGCCTTCACGAAGGGCAAGTAATTCTGGGTTGTTCGGAAAGGCTCCTTCTAACTCTGCTACATTGTATCCATTTTGAGGGGCTTGTCTGGCTTGTCGCCACAAGGTAGCCATGGAGTCACGGACGACACCGTCACCACGGCGAGACTCTGCTGAACTGGGGTGGTACTGGAAGCCCACATCACGACCGTTAGCCAATGTGATTTGTTCACCTACTTGCCCGCTAGTCATTAGCTTAATGGTTGGCTTGTCACCATCAAATATCTTAAATGATGAACCAGGCACAAACTCAGGATGACTCCATACTATAACCATTTGCTGTGTGCTTCGGTCGAAGGTGTAATCAGCGATATTAAATGTACGTGGTGCTGCACCAGACTTATCATGTGGGAATGGCACTACGGGTGAGTAGACTACCTGTCCTTGATAGGTTCCCTTGATGATGCCGATGGTGTCACCTGGTCTAATGTTTTCACGAAGGAAGCCATACTGGTCTGCGTTGCTTCTGCTAGCTAAGTAGCGTTGTAGTGATTCTTGGCGTTCTCTTAGCACTGGTGAATCTGGCAGGAGTATTTGCCCGAAGTCGATAGCAGGGTTAGCACCATCTACTAAGTCGCGCTGCACTTCAGCAGGTGAAGCAGCATTAACTTGAATGTTGGGTGGTTGTCCATTTATTGTGTTGTTTATGATAAGTGATGTGAACTGTGTGTTAAGTGGCAGTTCCTGTAATCCTTCTCTACCAACATCAAGATTGCTAATCATACTAGGAAATACCTGAGCATTAGCGTCACCAGCATGAGGCATGATAGGGTTCTCAAGGCTCCATGTAAAGGCGTTATCTGGCATGATTGGTGTGCCTGAGCTATATTCAACCATTGCTCCTACGGTATTTTTACCGTTAAGCTGTAGGTCGAAAGAGGGCAGCATCCATCTATCACTGGATAGTGGATTAAGTTGCTGCGTTAGTCCAGTGTTGCGCAGTGCAGATTCAACTGCATCTGTGCGGGTTGGTATGAGTATGTTGACCCCTGCTGCAAAGCCTTCTGTGAGAGCCAGTTCAACTTGTGCAGCAGTGGCGTTAGGAGCAACAACCCACATAGAGTCAGGGGCAGGCACAGGTGAAGGGGAAGGACCTTGCCCGCCAATGACCCCAAGGAGGTTGTAAGCATAATCATTTTGTAATCCCTTTTTACCCATTGAACCAAGGAGATCCTTGTTGCCCTTGAGGATACCAGGGTTCAATCTTGAAAGCTCAGTAGCTCTAGCTACAATATCACCATGCGACATAGGTATACCATCGCCAGATTGAACTATTCTCTTAATAAGTTGGTAGTTTCGGCTCGGGTTAGATTGGTGTGAGCTGATGATATTTGTTCTGTATCTCTGCTCTGCGTTCACGTTGGACGATGATGTAATAGTGCGTAGTGATAATTGAGCATCTGGGATAGATGTCATACCGGCTACAGCAGCGTCATGTACTTCTTGTGCGTTCAGAGGTGTAGTGCGTGCTTGTCCCTGTGCTTGCATGACACCATTTTGAGCTAGTGCATCAAGCTGACCAGGGGATAAGATGATAAGCTCACCATCCACAACTCTTATAAGGCTTTGAGCTACGTTGACATATGAACTTATGCTGAGTATACCATCATAGGTATCATCAATGTTCCTGTATGACTGTGCTAGGTGGTTAGCTAAAGTAGTTCTAGCTTGGGTTATGTCACCATTTTGAGCAAAGTCTTGCTGTATGCGTAGCTCAACTGTGTTCCAGTCAGGCTGGCTCCAGTAGTCACTCTTTACAATGGCATCTCTGCCGTCATAAGCATTCTTGAGGGCTTGCAGTGTTAGTGGCTCTGCTGCATGTCCCACGTTTTGAGAGATGAACCTGCCCAATGAGGTTTCTTGACCCTTGAGCTGGTTAGTTGTTGGGTCATGCACACCATGAGCAACACAGGGTAAGCCACTTGGTGTGTTACAGTGCGCAGGGGACTGAAGCATTATTACACCATCGACAGCTAGGTCTTGAGGGATAGTATCCTGTCTGATGATAGTTCCGTCTTGGGTTTGTCTGCCTATAAAGTCTTGTAGATTGGCGGCAAGTTCTGCTGGCTGAACAGGCTGCATCGTTGAAATGTCATTAGCAGCTTCACAGCGTTGCTGGTCATATTGTTGTCCAAGTCTAGCTAGTCCACCAGTATCCTTTAGCACATTAGCATTGATGCCTATGCGTGAGGATGTTCCACTGCCGCCTAGTTCAGAGATTAGGGTAAGGTAGTGAACAGCTCCAGCACGTTCTGCAAAGTCGAAGTTTATCATGCGTTCAGGACGGCCAGGAACAGCAAGGCCTTCTGTCTTTAACTTGCCAGCATATTGCCCAACTGTGGTAATGAGGTTATCGACAATGCCTTGTGGGCCGACTAGGCCATAGTAGTCAGACAGGACATCAGTGTAGTTTACCAGTTCACCTTGAGCATTGTAATTCAGCTCACGATTGCCCAAGTATTGAGATAGGTTAGATTCAGCTACTCCTCGGTTAACAAGAGTAGTCACGTATGCCTGTGGGTCTGGCTTAGAAGCAATGTAGCGCAGACTATCAACAACCATATCGATCTGTTCTGATACAGGCTGGCGTAGCTGTCCTCGCTTGTGTCCAGCAGTAGTCATGGTTAAAGGTATGAGGGCATAGAAGCATGGGTGGCTAGCAAGCAGGTTAACCGCTAGTTCATGTTGACCTTCTGGTGTATTGCGTGCCTGTCCATACTGCTTAATGGATGAGGCTAGGTCAGATGTGGCTATTTGATATGAGGAAGTCTTGTTATTGCCAGTTCCCATGGTTGCTGTCTTGCGAAGTCCCATAGCGAATCTTGGGTTCTCGATGCAGAACCTATCCATGTCTGCCTTGGTTGGCGAGCTGGTTCCTAGCAATACATCACGGTTCACAAGTGTTCCAAGTGGAGCATCTTTTGAATATACTCGCACTGACTTACTGGGGTCAGCAAGTAGCATAGTACGTAGCATGGGCCACTGGTTAAACTGGTCTAGGCTAATGCGCCCCATGCTCCAGTCGCCTGCTACAGTGTGATCGGGCAACTGGATACCGTTGACCATATTGTTAACGGCGTTGTAAATGGTGGCATTAGTGTTAGTTTGTTTCGCTTTTTCAGTGACAGCTTGAGATGGTTCCATTGCTGCTGTGATGGCGTCTGCCATTAGTTCTCTGGGCAACTCAGTTCTTAGTTGAGGGTTGCGAGCAATGGCTTGCAGGGCAGAAGAATATGCTCCTGGTCCCAAAGTCTTAACTGCTTGTTGTACCTCAGCCTGAATGTCAGCAAAAGTTTCGCGGATATTCTGTGCGCTTGTGTTGGCAGAGTTATTCATGTTGCGAACATGGTCGCCTTGCCCAAACTCCTGCAAGAAGCGATTGCCAGTGTATAGCCCACTAGGCGTAGAGACTATTTCCAGTGGCACTTGGTCTTGCCTTTGGAATTTGAAACCACCAGGTGCATCTTTTTGTAGTTGATTAATCTCTTTCAGCTTTTGCTGCAAAGGCTTGCTTGCCAACAAAGTATCTTGCAAGAATGTTCCACCATCGCGAATATCAGCAACGATAGCTCTCCACGAATCAGAGGATGAGGCCAACTTGTCTAATTGCATATTGATGGCAAGATCTAGCTCATTTTGCTGTGTGCCTGTGGAGGCCTGTGTGATTTGTGCGCGAGCTTGTTCTAAGGGGGCTGTATAGTATGAGGTGACCAGTTCTACGAAAATACCGCCAAGCTCATTAGCTGACTTAGCTTCTGCATACCTACGCCCGATGGGGTTATCGTACAGTGTGCGAGGGCTAGTTATACCGTGGTGCATCCACATCTCAGGGTAAGTTTCAAAGATGGCTTGGAAGGCCTTCATGATTTCAGGGTTAAACTGTTCATGGCCGTTAGCCCTTATGAGCTTATTGATGTGGGTCTGATTGCCAGACATGAGTGCCTTGTGGGCCTGGGTCATAGCATTATTGTATCTCACAGATGACACTGTTCGATAGTCGCGCAATAGGTTCACTAGTCCACCAGTGTTACCACGCATATCGCGGGGCTGGATGCTCCAACCGCCAATGCTATCAATGCCACCACGGGCTTCAGGGCTGCGGTTATTGGTCATCCACTCTCCGAGCAAGCGGCCACGTGCATCAGCAGGTACAATATTTGGGCCAAAGAAGTCTTCGGCCGCAATACTTCCATAGCATGACCTGATGGCCGTAGCAACGGCTTCTAGTCGCTTGGCCCCCTTGAGGTCACCAATACTTTTCATGGTTGGGTTATTCAATCCTAGCGTACCGTCAAGCATGGTTTCACGACGAGCTCGTTCAATAATGAACTGGTTTTTATCCCACGCTGCAATCAGGGTATCTATCCATGCGTTGAGTTCCTCTGGTGTTCTAAGTGCAGATGGTACACCAGCACCTTTGGCTACATTGGCATAGGCGTTGGTGAGCATTTGATTAGCTGATGCCTTGAGGTCGGACTCCATTGTGGTCATGTGAACAGAGAGAATCTCGTTAATCGTGTTATTTAGGTCACGGTCAAACTCTCGCTTACTAGTTTTACCTACGTTTCCTAGTTCTCTAAAGGTGTGGTTTCTGGTTAAAAGGCTAGTAAGTGGCACACCACGAGCTGACATATGGTCAATGATACTGGCTGGCAATGTTGCTTCTACTAAAGCACGGGCATCAGGGACTTGCCGCTCTATCATTTGCTGCATAGTTTCTTCACGAGTGCGACCTGGGTAGTGGTATTCCATAGCATAGTCAACTGATGCAGCAGTTATGGCTTGGTTCATTTGATATATCTCATTAAGCATAGTAAGAGCTGCCTGGTCGTTGCCGTTAGACAAGGTGCGAATGGTACTCATAAGTTCACGACCATCGTCAGCATGGGCATTATTGATGCCCTTTGCTAGACGATTAGCGTCTGCTCTGGGCATACCAAGTGCAGTCTGTAGCACTGGACCAGCTTGGTCACCCCATGGCCTGATGCCAAAGAATGACATGTCTAACAAGGTGTTTCCATCTGCTCCTATGAGATAGTCGAGTATGGTGCGCTGTTGTGTTTCTGGTCTGGCTGTAGCAAATACGGCAGACATGGTGTCGCCGTCGAAGTCAGCGGTGAACACAGGAGCGATGGATGGGTTCATTCCTATGCCATCTTGCCCTGGTCGCCATGCTGCTTGTGTCCACATGGCATTGTTGGCTGTGGTTACGGGTGCCTTGGAAACGAATACTTGAACTAAGCCAGTATCTAATGTTTGTCTAATAGCAGACATGGCTAAAGTTGGGTCCTCTATCATGGCATCCAGGTTCATATTTGGCATAAGTTCTGCAACTACTGTGCGCAGGTTAGAGCCAGGCTGTTGCCACAATGCTAACAGTGAACCATTATCAAATGCTGTTAACCCAAAGGGTACATTACCATCTGCAACTATAGGTAGGTTAAGTCCTGTTCCTGCGCCTGTATCACGACCAGCAGCAGCGGCCATGTCTACTTGGAGTTTTCTAGCTTGTGCTAGTTGGCCGGATGGGATATTTAGTGCAGAGGTGTCAGTTGAGCCAGGGTTAGGATTAACTGGTGGGGGTGGCGTAGCTTCTGACTCCAGTATTTGCGCCCTGTTTTCAATAGTGTCATTAGTGCGTTGTTCTTGTTGAGTGAGGCGGCCAGGCTCAAAGGCGTTCATGGTTGCCTGAGATAGTCCCACTTCACCTGTGCGAACAGGGGCGGGATGGCCACCAGGAACAGTCATGCCCACCTCTGTTGACAGTAGGCCAGTGATGTCATCTCTACCAGTCACAGGGTCAACCATGCCAACCTGTTCTGCTGGTGACATACCGATGGCTGGTGGAACAGCACGCTGAGGTATGGCTGCCTCCATTGCAGCACGTTGTCCCTGATCTGGCCCTAGGTCACGACGAGGTGTACCTTGCACAGGGATTGGTGTCTGTGGTGAGGGTGGTCGAACCTGTGGTGTTGATGTTCCAGGTGGAGTTATATTCGGCTGCGGTGAAGGTGGCCTAGGTGGAACTGAACCACCAGGCGGCCTCGTAGTGGGAGGTTGCACAGGTGGCCTGCTAGGTGCGGCAGGTGGTGCTTGTGGAGGACGAGATGGTTGGGTAGGTGGCTGACTTGGTGGGCGCACAGGCTGCTGCGGTGGACGTCCTACTGGTCCTAATCCTCTACTCATTATGGGGCTCCTTCTGGGAGTATATTACGAGTTGGTGGTCTTTGTGGGGCTGGTGGTCTACCACCAAAACCTCTGTCAAAATTATACTCCACTCGCGGGGCATTTTGCATTCTGCTCATGAGGTCCTGTGAGAAGAACTCTCTTTCACGAGGGGTAAGGCTTCTCATATGTGATGGTGCGAGTGGGTCACCGCTGGCATCATATTTTCTAAACATAGTACGCGGTATTGTAGTTGACCTAATTGCAGCATCGTGAATGCTTTCTATATCGGCACGCCTAGTTACATTGTAAGGATTATTTTCCATTGCTCTAAGCACACCTGGTGTGCCAGGGTGTTGTCTGAGTGCTTGAGCTGCACGCAAGTCACGGGCAGCACTGCGGCCACCACCCAAGGCAGCCATTGGTATACCAGCTTCCACTGACTCACCAAAGAGATTAAGCGCACGCTGGTGAACGGGGGTATCTTCGTAGACAAGGTTACCACCCTCATCCCAGTCAAACTCTGCACCAAATCCTTCTAGCCCATGAGTCGCCATATTGCCAGTAAGCGCACCAGTCGGACCCATGATGGCTGCGGATGTTCCTGCTTGATTAACTGCTCTACCGGCTACAGTGTCGTGGAACCAGGGGTTCTGCGTGCCAGGCATCCTTGCTCTAGCAGCAGCACCTCTGGCAAGTGGAAAAGCGGCAGCTCTTGCTATATGGCCGGTGCGTTGTGATTCAGTTAGGTCAGTGTCAGCGAATGAGCCTGGTTGTAATATATTCTCAAAACCACGGCCTTCTGGTAGATAGGTGGCTGGGTCATAACCAGCAGAAGCAGGAATGGCATAAGCAGCACCAATAACAGGAGCAGCCCCAGGTGCAAACCATGGTGCCCATCCTAACGCACCGTCAACAGCCCAAGGCAGAGCTTCATTAGTGGCCATATTTTCAAGTGGATTCTGTAATCCATCTTCACCCCAAGGTAGCTGTACTCCACCACCTTCAGACCAGAAGCCTGAGTCCCATGGTCTATTTCCCTGAATGTCTTGCCACGGTGCGCGAGGATTCATTACACCCCAGCCACCAGATTCAACTTCACGAGTACCAAAGTCACCTTCGTCCCACAGGGCGTTGAACTCTTCAAGTCCTATTTCTCGACCATCGGATAAGGTAAATACTTCTTGTTCGCGCAGGGCAATATCTTGGGCGAGCATTGCATTATATTCATCCACTGTGATGGTGTTGCCGTCGGGTAAGGTATAAGCATCGAATGTCCACAGCGAACCATCTTCTGCTGCAAACACTCTGTCTTGTGGGTCACTAGTTGTTGCTGGCCGCCAAGATTCTTCAGCTACATCAGCACCATCAAGTGCTTCGTATATCTCTGAAATCTGTTGCTCTATAGCATCCTTTTGTCCTTGCACTTCACCAACTAGATCATCCATGTTAATGAAGCTACCATCACTCATTTGGTATGATGCTTGATCGCCTTCTATGCGAAACACTCGACCGTCATTGAATATCTGGTCGAAAGCGGGTGCTTCGGTTTCTGGGTTAATCTCTGAATCATTGGCAGCCCAGCGGCGAGCATTGCCAAAGCGTGACATGGCATCAATGATTTGATTGGATACTGTATGGGGGATAGATGCCAAGTTTTCACGGAATGACATGCTTTCTGATTGAGGTAACCGTTCATCGAAGTTAGAGCGTTGGCGCGTATTATCCCAGAGCCACCTAGCAAAACCGCTCTCAGGTCGCTCGTGTTCACCAATCCGTTCAGGTATATAGCGACCAGTGCGATACATTTCCTGTATGCGCTCGGTGTTTGCTTCTGGTTGCATAGGTCCAACAAAGCCAGCCATTTCATCAAAGTTTGCCTGATGGGCTCGTTCGGCATTTACCCTATCTTGTGTATGGTAGGCAATGGGGTCAGCAGTACCAGAGCGCACAGCTTGTGTCCCGTCTGGACGATAGTCACCCTCAATGCGAATAGGGCGTACCTTGTCCACCTCTTGGTTAGCAAAGTCACCCATTTGATTAAATATGCCCTGAGCTTCAGCAGTGTCAACTACACCCTCGGCGCGAGATGCAGGGGTGCTGTGTGAACTAAACTCTGGCTGCTGCCTCATGGCCTCAATGCTTCCAGGGCGAGGTTGTGTTGGCCTAGGGGCAAACTGGTGAACCCTAGCTTCTTGTTCTTGTCTGCGCATCCCTGGCCCAACCTGAGTAGCAACTTGCCTAGGGAACTCGCCAGCAGCTATTTGCCTTTGTTGTCTGTTGTAACTATCACGCCACAACTGGTCAACAGTGCGGCCATCGCTGAACCTGCTCATGTTAATCGTCTCCATGCAAACGGTGTCGGAGTGGGGAGTGGGGTAGGCCAAGGCACAGGATAAGCCGCCCATGTTGTTCCTGTCCAAGTTGCAGAAGGGTTGCCAGCTTGAGTAGTGAGATGTATGCCGTTGACTGGTATGGGGCAGTCTGCTGCAATCAGGAGTGTATTGCCTACCCTGGTTACCGATATTCCTTGTCCGCCAAGTATCTGGGCGAATGTAGGACGCTGGTTAACCTGGTTCATAGCCTCAGCCATTGCTGCGTTGAACTCTGTATGGGTGACACGGTCACCTACATTGGCAACAAGGTCACGGATGGCATCGCTATCCATTATGACTCTGTTTTGATTGCCATCAATGCGAGCTGTTGTTGACGTGCGCATGAAGTTTTCATTGACCTTCTCGCGAAAGCGACGGTCTGTGTCATTAAGTTCGATTTTGATGATACCGCCACCAGCCATGAAAAAACTCCTCTCGAAAGAGGAGTATACCATGAATAGAGTAGGTCGGGCTACTAAGCAGGTAAGTCAAGCCTGAGTCGCAACCGAGTACCAAAGGCGAAGTCCTCGCATTGCTTGTAGCCCGAACCCGAAAGAGGTGTGTCCCACACGGGGACCTATGTCAACATCAAGGATCGGCGTTCAAAGGATTGCCTGTGAAAGACGATGCTTGACAGATGTAGCAGTTCTCGAAGCACTTGTGGCCATGGTTATTACACCTGCGCCACTTTTTATACTTGCCACCTATTTTGGTTTCGTGTACTAGTTTATCGCAGTGCTTACAGTGACACCAGCAGGTAGCTAAGTTGCGCTTTGGCTTCTCGTTGTCTTTGAGCCATTGTGGTTTAGGCATATACATCAGCCTCCATGATTTCGTCTAGTAGAGTTCGAGGAGGGTCTTTGGGGCTGTCGTCCCTCACTACTATCTTTATGTCGCCAAAGGAGTCACGTATGACACTGAAGGGCATAGTCATCGTTGAGGCGTAAGCACCCCAAATACGTTCCATGATAGGAGAGTTCATTACTTGTACATCCAATCTTCTGTTCTTATTCTCACCCATTCATCTATCCAGCAGGGACCACACACTCCGCAGGCTAGAACAAAGTTTTTTCTAGCTACACGCCTATGGCACATGTAGCACTTTGGAAAAAAGTAGTTAATCACAATGCCACCTCCCCATCTCCAATGTCTTCTGGTGAATCAAAGTCAATCCAGTTATCAATCTGACTGCCAACTAGTAGCAAGTAGTTCACTAGGTCACCAGCAGTAATTTTGCCACGCTCACCGATGATGTCCAGTTCCTCATTGGTCATATGTTCAGCAAGCAAGAAGTCATCACGGAACTCGCGCACAATGTAGCGACGTCTATGCGCGGCTATATTGTGAAACTGTGGTCTATGGTTAGTCTCTAGCAAGAAGTTCGTATTACACGGTACTGACATCCATGAACCGCTTGGTGACTTGACTTCTAGGTTGCCTGTTATCATACGCTTGAGCCACTCCATGAACTTGAGGTCTGGTTCACCTACGTCATTGAAGGTGACCAATCTCTTACCGATGAAGTTGTAACTGATGACTCCTGCGCTGTGGCCTGAGAAGTTTGGTTGGGGGGCGTCACCTAGTGCTTTGTTGCCGTAGAGCCTCTCTACCATCTTCATAAATAGCGACTTGCCATTACCACCACCGCCAACAAGAACGTGAGACTTTTCACGGATGCGCTGGTTGAATGGATACATCAAGGTTTTCTCGAAGAACCAAGGGTCGCCTACTGCCTTGTTGATAAGGTGGAAATATTTGAACAGTGGTTCATAAGAACTGTCGCACACAGGATGTTTGCCAAACTCAGGGAAGCCGAATGGCTTTTCTTCCGATGCTTCCATGGTGCTTAGGTTGACATGCCATTCAGTGCCATCACTCTTAACAATGGTGATGCCGTTGCGCCAAACCTTATTCGACACGATTGGTATGAAGCCTTGGAACTGAGTTTCAATGACAGCCGCAGCCTTACCAGCTTCTTTAGTGTCAACGTGCATGTAGTAGGCAAGCAAAGGTATGGCTTCATTGAGTGGCAAGAGTTCATGGCCTTGGCGCACATAGATTACATCGCCTTCAAGCAAGATGATGTCCTTATGTAGCAGCTTGGCTATTTTAGTATATCCACTTTCAACATCTTCGTGAAAGGGATTGAGTGCGTTAGTGTGCAGCCCATGAGGGTCGTCGTAGTGACGCTTGACTGCATCGCGAAATGGATTACGACAGATGCTCTCTTCTTCAGAGGGGCGATAGAGCCACTGGTCGAAAGTTCTCGGTTGCTGAATTGATACCATTTAAATCTCCTTTATCTGTGGGTGACCTATCTGTGTTTACCAGTGGGCGGCGGGGCATGACTCCCGCCTGCCAAAAGGCCCACTGTCCCACAGAATAGGAACGGCTCCTCGGGGAACCGCGTATTACTAGTATACCATGTGTACTGGGTACATGCAAAGAAATAGAAGCCGAGCGTGTCTAAACCTTCAACCTCTACTTGAGGGTTAGGGTTTAATCTTCTTTTTCCTTGACCTCATCTTCAGGCTGTGGTAGCCCAGTTATCCAATCTGCAATTTCGACTGAGGCCAGTTCTTTAGGGATTGACGCCAAGGTTTTGCGGCCACCTGCCCTCTCAAGTACCATACGTCTAGCCGCGTCCCTGGCCTGCTTGGCCTCAGGGGAAGCGTTCTTTCTCTTAGCCGTAATGTTACCATTTTCATCCTCCCTGTAATCAGTGTAAATATCTTGAACTGCTATGTCGTAGAGGGCCTTACACAAAGCCAACATGACGCTGTCGCTTGGCTTCACTGTCAACTGATCTCCACTAGTCATGCTAAGAACCTCGTTCATACAGTCACCGAACAAAGTTTGATACTCGTCAATCTCTGTATCCTTAGGCAAACCTGCGTCAATCCTGTTAATGATGGTTCCTATGGTACGAACGCAACCATTGAACACAGCATCGGTATACATCCTTGAAGCTAGGTTAGTCTTGGCGTTCTGTTTAGGCGTAGACTGCCCAATCATATGAATGCCAAACTCGGTAGTCCAGACGACCTCTTCCATGGTCATACTGGCCAATGCAGCTATCTCGTCATCGAGAGTTCTATCATTTGGCTGGGTCGCCAGGGCGAGTATATTCTCTGAAGTCGTACTTGCCATTATTGTGTTCCTCCATCCTCAGCTTGATAGACAGTGGTCGCCTTTCACGCCCAGGCTGCATGACACCAGGCCCAAACTTGTACGTCTTGTTAAAACGTACACCTTGCAACTTAGTCGAACCAGTTTGCCCAGTGGCATAATAGCTCAACACTCTGTGCAACATACCAAAGGCATACCCATCACTGGGGATAGGAGCGCGGCCAAAGATGGCAAGGAACACCAAGGGAGCCGCAGTCTTAATGGGCTGCTTGGTTCGCTTTCGCTTGCTCGCTGACGTTCTTAACCAATCGCGCACAGCGTTATCCATGTCATACAAATCTTGATTCATGTAGTTAGCCCAGACATCACGATCAGCTAACTGAGGCGGAATCTCCATCGCATCATCAAAGCGTAACCGCTCAATCAGTCTCTCATTGGGTGCATCTTTGGGCTGGGGTAGCCCTTCAAACCCCTTGAACTTGAGTGCCATGCTAAACACCTCCTATAGTTTTCTTGGGTACATATCTCACAACGAAACCAGCAGGACAAGGCAAACCAGTAGCTAAACCTATCGGGCCTATCAAGATGTCCTCTGTTTGAGCCACTTTCTTCTTCATCGCTTCTCGTTTTGCAGCTTGCTTAATTCTTGGTCTTTGGTTAGAAGCCATTCACAACAACCCCAATCTTTTTGCAATTAGTGGATACCTGCGAGGATATTTCCTGGCTAGCATCTCTTCCTTCTGGGCAAGCGAGTCTTCCCAGCCTCCTCCTTTGACGGGCTTACTGGGAAACTTATCTTTCCTTGATATTCGCTCACCTGCCGCATTAGTTAACTGAGGTTTAGAGCGTCTACGCTTTGACATTATCATCCTTTCGCCGAGTGGGTACTAGGTACACAGTGTACCACATGTCTAAACCTTCAACCCTGGGTTGAACCTTCTTAGAAAAATAGCAAAAATAAAATAGGCACACAGTTATGGTGTGTGGTAGGATTATTACTGGTTGCGCTTTCTAGCCAGCCTCACCGATGGCAAGGTTACCCATCTTGCACTGGATTAGAGGTTCTTACCAGATAGGCAAAGAACACCAGTTTCCTTGGTGACCCGAATCGACGGGCAGGGAACAGAGGGACAGATGAGCCTGTGGGAGGGGGCATCCTCGCCGTTTTAATTCGCGCACAACACCACAACACCATAACATCAAACTGGTCGGAGATGCCAGCAAAAGGAAACCTTGGAACTCACTACTCCAAGGGTCGCTTGTTTAACAAGTAAATCTCGGGGGAGAGGTCAACCTGTGTGCCAAACTACCCCACTATCCCACGTATCGCAGCATAAGCCGACACTCTCTGAGCGAAGCGAAGAGATGCGGCGATTGCACCAGCGATACACAATCATACAAAGAACAACTAAACCACCTCATCTACTAGGTACACAAAACCAAGTTGACAACGTAGCCAAGGTAGGCAAACCTGTTCCAACGGTATAACAGTCATCCCGTTGCACTGGAACGCAGCTGTACACTTGGTTCACTGCTGTTCAACAGTTGCAAGCGTGGGTGAGAGGCCTACCTCGCTGAGCTGGTCAGATTGGTGAAAAAGGTGAAAATTGTGTAGGGGGAGGTTCCCGGCCCCCTGATGATCCACTATACAAGATATACTAGCCCCCCCCTCCCAACTTGTTCACCAGGCGTACCTAGTTGTAAAAATACCACTTGGGAGACGGCACGCCAATCACCACTCCGCACGGTGTGCCATGCGTGAACTGGCTCGCACCGTCGTCACTCGCTACACTCACTACGTTCGTTCCGCTCCCTCCTCCTCGCTCACCAGGCACGCCTTTCATACCAGGCATACCCATCAACAGTACGCCATTCACACCATGTATACCAAGTACAAACGATGAGGCAAAGATTGACGTGCATACCGAGCTCCGAGCGTCAGCGTAGGACGCCACTGTGCGCTTGCGAAGGTATCGCGTACCATTGACAAAGACTCCTCCTTGCCTTCAACGCGCACCTTGTCGTGTAACTCTGACCTTTCCTCCCACGTTAATCTGGTTACCTTGGGTAGATAATCATACCTTTGTATACCTCTTTACTCCTTGTAACTTTTAATCTGATTACTTTGGGTAAGTAGGTATACCTTGTATGCCTTTGCTACTCTTTGTGACCAATATTAAATTGGTTACGCATGTCACTCCTTGCGAAGCAAGGTGAGACTTCGGGTTCGTTAAGCTCACTGACAAACAGTGACACCCAGTTTATCGAAAGGAACTATCATGCCAAAGACAGTTAATCCTCAACCTCGTAACACTGAACTACGTCTATCTCGTTTCACATCAATCAGTGGAACTTTGACACAGTTCGACAGTACAGACAATCACAACATCCCAGAAGGTGAAGTGTGGATTGCAGATGCTAACTTGTTCTACATTGTAGTACCAGAAGACATGTTCCATGAGTCATTCGGTGCTTTCCTATCAGCTAATGATATGGAAGCTCAACCTCTTGCACTAACTAACATGCGTGCAGGTATGAACAATGATGGAACTAAGTTCTACATTTACTACAACGAAGATAACTAAGCTCTTCATGTTGGGTGTGCCAGGTAAAACTGGTACACCTTTTTTAACAGTTAATCATGTAAACTTTATGTGTTGGGTGAGAGTAGTAAGTGGTTGTTCGCTCGCTTCGCTCCCTCACACAACGCCAATCAAAAACAATGAGAAAGGTAAATCAATGTTAAAAGCAATCATGATGAGAATCAGTAAACCAGGTTCCAAGTTCAACTCAATAGACATCATCGACGTTGAACAGGAAACCATGGTAATAATAGCTTCACCAGATGAATTAGTTAAAGATAATAAGCTAACTAAGACAGCTCGCCTAGCTCTCGAAGTAGTTCTCATGGCTGACGATAAAGCAGCTCTTGACAACTCATCAGATGAGTCAGAAGATACCAAGTCAAACAAGGATCCTAAAGTATCCAATGAATCAGTGGCAGCAATATTAGCCATGTCCATGCTAGCCAAAACATTAGACAAGGAGAAAGATGATGACTGATAGAGTTCCTCGCACTTTGTATGCTAAGTTTGAAAATGATGACAAACTAAGAGGCGGTAGTAACCTTAACCTCTTCGACAAGAGATCCACTTGGTGGATAGGTGCAATAGTTGCATTGATTATGATAGCAGTAGGTAGCATCATCACTCGGTGTTCTTTATCATAACCGCAGGTCATAACATGAAAGGGATGTCAACTGATGTCCCTTTTTTCGTGAAAGGATAACCAATGACACAACTTTGCACACATTGTAACATCGTAGAAGTTAAGACACAGCCTACACTGTTTCCAGTCATGGTGCTGTGTTCACATTGTAAAAAGTATTTGATAGGAGAAAACTAATGCCACAACCAGTTCAAATAGTAGTAGATAAAAGAAAGAAACTTGTCAAAGGTTTAATAGAGGTAACCGATGACGCCATTCAGCTTGGTGCAACAGATACTGCCAGCTTACTTCATTCATCAATGACAGTTGAGTTTGCTAACCTGTCTAATAGAATGAATGACGACATAACTAAACTCCATGAAGCTGACTAAGGCTGAGCAGGCTCTTCAACACCAAGCTAATATTATAAGCATGATGGAACTCATGATGAATGGAGATAAGTCATTAGGAGTTGCCCTTATTAGATCTATGAGTTCCTTTGTTAGTTTAGCTACTGGTCGAGAGCCCATCGCAATCAAAACTAAAACGTGCAGGCACTGTGGTCACGAGTTTAAGCCAAATGCTAATAGACATGTGTACTGTACAACAAAATGTAAGTCAGATGCCTATACTATTAAACGTACTAATGTTAAAGTACATGTCTGTATTTGTGGTAAAACATTTTCAACCACTGGTACTGCTAAGGTTTGCTCTCCTGAGTGTGCTCGTGAACGTGACTTAGCTCGTGGACGTGCAAGACATAAGGCTACAAGAGATGCTCGTCCTCCTAAGATATGCCCAGTTTGTGGACAGTTCTTTAAGCCAAACAGAAGTAACATTAAATATTGTACAGTTGATTGTCGTAGTTTAGCTGAACGTAAAAGACATCAAGCTAATTGGAGCCAATCATCATCAGGTCATAAAAAGACATGTCCAATATGTCAAGAAGAGTTCTTTGCTAAACGAGGTAATGTTAAGTATTGCTCTAAGTTATGTTCTCATCGAAAATATTTGTTAAATAAGGAGCTACAGCGTAATACCCCAATTGATAAAGAGTGTAGATATTGTGGTAAAACGTATCAAACAACAAAACACCAACAACAAACATGCTCTCATGAATGCAGACTACAGCATTCAAGAAAATATCATCGAGAATATAAAAGGAGGAAGAATGCAGAAGCATCAACCACAGTGTAGCATGTGTGACAAGCTAAGCTGTGCTGACCGTCATCATTGGGAAGCAGAGAACAAACTATGTTCAGCAGCTATTCCACTCTTTGACCATGAACTATCTATGTTCAAGTCAGCAATAGTTAAACAGTTTGCACAGTATTGCATCGACAAAGCACCAGAAGATTTTATTACTAAACCAGCGTCAGCTTCAGGTAAGTATCATCCAGCTTTTGCAACCAGCCAAGATGCAGGATTAATCAAGCACACCAAAGCAGCAATCATGGTGGCCAATGACCTACGTGATCAGACTGAGTTTCACTATATCAACTGGCAGCAACAGCGTGACATCATACTTCTTGCACTCATGTTCCATGATGTATTGAAGTATCACTCACGACCAGGCGATAAGCTCAATGGTTATACCAATCCTGAACACGCTAAGCTATCAGCCGATTGGCTTAAGCAACGTTACTATGAATGGCTCACCATTAAACAAGTGCGCAATGCGTCAGACATAATGAAAATAGTTGACCTAGCATCACTGTGCATCCTTACACACATGGGACAATGGGATACCCATCCTTATTCCAAGAACAAAAAGGTACGCAGGTTACAACGTTTTGTTCACTTGTGTGATTACATAGCAGCACAGAAATGGATGGGTACTTACACCAAGCAGGAACAGGAGGTTCCGTTCTAATGTCAGTACAGTTTGAAACAGGACAAGAGAATACACAGCTTATGAATCGTATCGTTGACCGAGCAGTACAAATGCAGCTCATTCAACGTGAGCCCATTGCACTTATGATGGATATGGCAGCAGTACATAAGAACTGCACCGAGATAGATTTCGTTGAGTTATTAGCAGCCGAAGATGGTGATTTCACTCACGACATCCTAGGTATTCAACAGCACATCAATCGCAGTACAGGTAAGCTAGAGGATGATTTTCTTCCTCGCTACGCTTTGCCTGATTCGTAAAAGAGCTTGTTCTCGTCGATTCTCAGAGGCTTCTTGCCTTTTCTTGTACCCAAACTTTAATCTGGTTATCTTGGGGTGCCCTGCGCGCCCTGAGATAGCTTTGCATGACAATTAAAACCACAGAAAAAAGGAGAAACATCATGCCACAAGCAACAACAGTACAAATTCATACGTCAGAACTATCAACCTCAGCACAAATAGTTAGAGGTAAACTTGCTACTGCTTTAGCCACTGCTCGTCGCAGTGAAGAGAGTGCAGCTGAGTTACTCACTGAAGCTATTGAAGAGATGCAAGCTATGGTTGAGCAGCTTGAGAGAGTCTAACCATGCTGATAACAAGACAAAAGATTGATGACATATTATCAGTCGTACCTCACAATGCAAGAGCATGTCTTACTGGTCAAAGTATTCTAGCTTATTGTCCTGACCCTACCTTTTCATGGGAAGAGATTAATCAGTGGAGCAATCAGACTGATGTAGACATCTTTGTGTATAGTCACACGGCTCATGCCACATTGATACAGGCATTCATGTCTGATGGTTGGACACCAGAAAAAGAGATAGATGTGTTTAAAGCAGAACGTGTTAGATTTTGGGATCCGAATAAAAAGTTTAACTTACAAACAGTTGGATTAACTAAAGAGGATTACCCAACAGTCAATATCACCTGGGCTAAACATGTAGAAGATTCACTCGATTGTATCAAAAGGTTTGACATGGATTACTTGATGGTATCTATGGACATTAAGACTGGTAGGTTTGCAGACCTTAGACCAGAGAACAAAAGAGTAGCTCATGTTAATTCTTATCATCATAGGTTTGATCCATTAGATGTTGAACCTAGTTTCTGGTACCGACAGTTTGAACGCTGTCCTAAAGGATGGTCAAGAGGTATTGATACTCGACCAGTTGCAGAGCAGTATGCTAAGTGGATACGTTATACGCTTGATCAAGGTGACACAGCTCTCACTAGTAAGACTAGAGAATATGCTGAGCGTGAGAAGAAGGAAGCTATTGCTACCTTGATTGCTACTGGTATGCCAGATGAACAGGCTCAAGCAGTCTATCATCTTTTCAGAGGTGAACAGTATACATGGGAAGCTCGTGCATTAAAGCACAAGACAATGCTTGACAAGATTGAAGCATGGTTAGAGAGTGTGAAGGATGCCTAAGAAAATATATCTAGTAGGACTCGGAGCAATCGGGTCCTACTTTGTCAAAGCTATGATGGATAAATATGGTAACAGTGGTGAACAAGTCATTATTCATGCTATAGACTATGACAAAGTTGAACCACATAATATTGGTAACCAGCATTTTAGTTATGCTGATGTTGGCCTAAGGAAGTCTACTGCTATTCAAAATAGGTTTGCACCTGGCGACAACAGGCCACAAGGTTTACTTTGTAGAGACATTAGGTGGCGATTAAATGATGCAGAGTATGGTGATTATAATGACTGGATAAACTGGTCAGATATATTTATCATGGCTGTTGATAAGATGGATGTGCGCAGAAGTATTGTTAACACTATTAATAATGCTCGTATCAGTCAACCACCAGTTATCTTTGACACTCGATTAGCTCCTGAGGTTATTCAGTCTTACTCAACTACTGCTTTAACAACAGAGAACTTAGCTTACAATAACGATGATGCACCAGCATCACCATGCCAGTCTAGGTTTAGTGCTGATCGAGAGTTAGTACAGCAAGCAGTAGATTGGTTAGTAGAAAATGTTGAACATTGTATGGAGTATGGTACTCCATTGTTCAGTGAGCGACAGCTAATAGGAAGTGAAGTAATACAATGGTAGTAGATAAAAGACCTGATGTAACAGTGTTGGGCAGTGAAGTATTAGCAAGACATGGTCTTGAGGCTACATTAGATGAGATGGGTGCATTGGCTGGTTGTAGTTGTGTAACATGCCAAAACCAGCGTAGACAGTATGCTATTCATGAAGTGGTAGGAGATAACTATCAGCCAACACCAACTGAAGAGCCACAGTCTATTCCTGCTCCACCACCTACACCACTTAGAGATATTCCCGGCAAGACTAAACCAGTAAGCCGAAAGACTCCACGCCTACCTAAGCATGAACAAGGCTTGCTCAAGGTAATCAATAGGCAAAAGGTATCACTTGAAAAAGCTAAGAAAAATTATTTCAAAGCTAAGAAAGCTGGAACTGCTTGGCGCCTATTGTCTGAAGAGTATGGTGTTGACATTATGCCAGAACTTACTGAGTTAATACCTGAGTGGTTATTAAACCTTGAGTTCGATAGGTTAACTGATGATGCTTATGACAGGTGGGTCAGAGAACTGTTGGTTGCCAAAGGTATTTGTACTAGCAGACTAGGCAGAACTTTGCGTGATGGTGTATATCAGTATGACTTACGTATATCTAACAACAATACATCACGAATGAGTGCTGAAGCTAGACTAAGGTTAGTACGTAGGTACCTAGATGAACTCAAGCAACGTGACCCAGCCATGAGTTATGCTATTACTACGCTCCCTTACGATAGTAATGTAGCACATATTCTTATCAGGGCAACAGCAGTTAACATTAATGACTTGGATGGTAGGTTATTTAGTGCTGCCAGTTACCCCTGGCTACATAAGTTGATTATTGAGGATGGTTGGTTACCGACAGTATGGTGTAGGGTCAGTTTCTATTTGGGAAACATCAGCCATAGCAATAGAGGCATCTACAGATTAGATTCTCGACTAACTACAACAGAGTTAGAGTTCACCATCAAGGCATTACGCAACCATCACATCATGCAACACTTGTGCTTTGGTACATCAACTGAAGCAACAAGAGATAACAGGCGAAGAGTACAAGGCAGGGTAGCCAATTTGTACACTGCTTTAGTCTCACCAAACTTGCATGAGTTCATGTTTGATTTCAGAGGCAAAGAAACTATCACTTGTTATCACTCTGAAACAGGTGAAATAAGGGACATCAATCTCAAGGAATATGTATGCCCACCGTGTATCGAAGAGGAAGGTAGTGAAGCCTGTGGAAGTTGCAGCGTGTTTGGTTCATATACCACAAGAAGTGCGTTCTAAGATTCAGTTCTTAGTAGACTTCAGTGATAAAGAGATAGGTTGGTTCGGTACAGCAACAGAGGTAACAAATGACTATGGTCACACTGTCTATACATTAGACACAGACTTGTTCATTTATCCTCAACTAGTCACTGGTGCTACAGTAGCAACTGATGACGAGGATGATAAGTATGACAACTGGTACATTCAGAAGGTCAAGCAAGCCGTTGATAGTGGCAAGCAACTCATTTGGCATGGCCATTCTCATGTCAACATGGGTGTCACACCATCAGGTACCGACCATGGGTTCAGGAAAGACTTGAATCAAGATGGTGGTTTACATATCTATACTATTCATAACAAGTCAGGTGCTGTAGGACTTGAAGCGTTTAATGGTGAGTTCCGTATTGGTGCTATGGTAGTAGATGACATTAATGAAGATGGTATCTATTATGACCTTATCACTCAGCTGGGTAACGTAAAGGAACACAAGCCTAAACCAGTTGCAACTAGGTCAACTTATACACCAGGTAAATATGGTGGTCATGGTTATCAATATGGCAATCAGTACACACCACCTGCTTATCATTCATCAGCTCACCGCAATGGCTATGTCAATGCACCAGCGAGACAACCATTGTCAGCTTTTCAAGAAGCAGTTGATGAGGCATTAGATGACTTAGGTTATCAAGGTATGGATGTTCAGTCTATGACACCAGCAGAACAAATGGCTTTTGAACATTACTTAGCCGCAGAGAATCAGTAACAAGTAGACATAAGGTCTACTGTTGATAGTGAGTCCGCTCACAGAAAAGGAGTTGTAACATGGCAGTAAAGATTTATGGAACTTCAGGTGTAAACGAAGTAACACTAGCGGAAGCTCAGGAAACTGTGCGTAATACTCGTGACAACTTCAAACTTATTGGTACTGGTGCTATTGTGGTAGCTGATCAGCTTCGTGATGGTGATGAAATCATTCGTGTAGTCAAGGCAG
>Ga0123355_10000456_pt1 | contig 53691 bp, 35 predicted proteins | sample TergutEmb28metaG_3_FD_89872 | JGI IMG/M metagenome (GOLD analysis project Ga0123355, IMG submission 89872) | Embiratermes neotenicus P1 segment gut microbial communities from Petit-Saut dam, French Guiana - Emb289 P1 | ecosystem: Host-associated > Arthropoda: Insects > Digestive system > Gut ... | reverse complement strand
CGTGTCCCGTGCGCCAGGAATCGGACGCAACATTGTACCGTCGATCCAACTGAATACGGTGCTGTTGGCGCAAATAGCTACGGCCAGCATCGCCGTCGCGGTGATCGTAAAGCCGGGGCTCTTGCGCAGTTGCCGCAACGCGTAACGGACATCCCGGCCTAGTTGTTCAAGCCAGGCTTGGCCCCACATGTCGCGCGTCACATCTTGCACTAGAGGAATATTTCCAAATTCCCGCGCCGCCGCCTGTCGCGCCGTCTCTGCCGTCTCGCCTCGCGCCACTCGATCTGCAATCGCCATCTGCAGGTGAGCATCGATCTCTTCCTGCAATTCGCGATTGCGCCGCTGAAAACCGAAGCTCGGTAACCACTTCACGACTCACTCTCCTCCGGCTTGACGTACATCACCGACCCTATCGCTTCGACAATCCGCTCCCATCGGCCCAGATCCGAGGCCAACTGCTTTTTCCCCTTGGCTGTGATTCGGTAGTATCGGGCTCTTTGCTTGCTCTCGGACTGCTTCCATTCAGACTGCACCCAGCTCTGACGCTCCAATCGATGGAGAGCCGGATACAGTGATCCGGTCTCCACCTGAAGCACATCTTCGGATCGCAAACGTAAAGCCTGGACAATGCCGTATCCATGCTGCGGTCCCCATTGCAGCGTCTGCAGAATGAGCATGTCGAGTGTTCCCTGCAGCAGCTCAATTCGGTTTTTATACTGGTCTTTCTCGTTCATAGATGTAGACACTCTACTCGAGTGGCAGTAGATTGTCTACTCCCGCATCAGGGGCGCCTCAATTCAAAGCCGTGCTTATAGCAACTCCTCAGACGAGATCGGAATCCGGCTGACATTCCGGTCGAAGCAGTCCGCCGGTGCAGCCGGATATTCGCCCTAGTTTTCTGGGTCCGCCAAACGGTGCGCTGCTCTCGAAGGCGAAGTGAGCCGCCAGTTGCCGTCTTCCTTTACTGCCCAATAGCCTTCCAAGTCTCTTTTGAGCTGAAGCAGGTCATAACCGGTTCTGCCTTTTCTTCGGCGCGATGCGATACTAGCGCCATGGATTTCGCCCCGGGTCGAGTGGTTTCCCTGCAACCGAGCGCCAGCGTAATTCTTCGCGATCTGGGCGTGCTCTCTTCACTCGTCGCCTGCACGAAATATTGCCTGGAGGTCTGTCCCGAGCTCAAAGCGGATTCGGTCCGGATCGTCGCGGATTCCTGGACGGCGCAGGCCGCGGAAATTGCCGGGCTCGAGCCTGATCTGGTCATCGCGTCCGTGCCTTACCAGGAAAAGGCTCTGGCCGAGATCCTGAAGTCCGGGACCCGCTTCCTGGGACTTGCCCCCAAGACGCTGGCTGACATCTATGGCGACATATCCGCGATCGCCGGAGTCATGCACGTGGGCGAGAGAGGCGTGCAGCTGATCCGGCGAATGCAGCAGGAAATCGAAGCCCTGCGTTTGAAGACGCGCAGCCTGGGGAAACCGCGGGTGTTTTGTGAAGAATGGGGCAAGCCGCTGATCGCCTCGCAACCATGGGTGGCCGAACTCGTCGAAGCCGCCGGAGGCGAATTTGTCTCGACGCCTGGCGCGCAGATTTCCCAGGAGGAAGTGGTTTCGCTCGAGCCCGAGGTTATCATCGCCGCCTGGTGCGGCGCCGGCGACCGCGTCCCGCTCGAGAAAATCGTGGAGAGGCGAGAGTGGGACTCGACGCCCGCGGCGAGGAAACGGCGCGTTTATTGCATCCGCGACGAATATCTGAACACGCCGGCGCCGACGCTTACGAGCGGGCTGCTGGCGCTTGCCGCCGCCATTCATCCCGAATGTTTCCCACAGCCCGACGGCCTCCGATCGATTCACCCAGACCGCTAACCAATCATGGAATCTGGCAAGCGGGGAAGTTGGAAGCGGGGTTGGCGCCTTTCGTCGGGCTTCGTGTCCTTCACGGCGGGTCGTTTATCATCGTCTGCAGACAAGGGGCTGCGCTCGGCGTCTGAAACACTCTTTAAATTCTTAAATTCTTAAATTCTGAAGATCAAAGAGAACGATCATGAAACGCGTAGTCGCTGCCCTCATCTGGCAAGGTGGCAACCTGCTTGTCTGTCAGCGCACGCGCCACCAGACCATGCCGCTCAAATGGGAGTTTCCCGGGGGGAAGATTGAAGAGGGCGAGCAACCGCGCGACGCCCTGCGCCGCGAATTGCAGGAAGAGTTGGGGATCCTGGCCGTCGTCGGCGACGAAGTTGCGCGCATCCGCCACGAGTATCCGGACGGCAACTCCGTAGAGCTGCGTTTTTACGATGTGCGCGAATACTCCGGCGAAATGGAGAATCGCATCTTCCGGGAGATACGCTGGGCCGGACCGAAGGATCTTCCCGGCTACGATTTCCTCGAGGCGGATTTGAAGCTGGTAGAAGACATCGCCCGAGGCAGGTTTTCCCCTTAGCTTCGACTGTCTTCTCTCTGGTATCTGGGGGCGAAAACCCCCGGGAGGGTTGCGGAAGCTCCCGCGCGCCGCCTGTGGGGCAACTACTCCGGCTGGCCTCCGTCCGGTCGACTTTCGTCCTCGCCGGTCGGCATCCTTCGTCGCAGCGTGGGTTGAAATGTCTTTCGGAACTGGAGGTGGCCCGGGTTTTCGAGACTGCGCAAATGTGTTTTCGCGTCCTCGAAATCGGAGGTGTCGACCGTGTACTCGGAGCGGGGCGGCAGCAGGGTGTTGATCTCCGCCTGGGTCTTTTCGATTCTGTCCGGCGTTTGCGGGTGGGTCTGGAACGCCTTCGCCACCCTGCCCATCTTGCCGGTTTCCATGCTCCTGATCTTTTCGAAAAACGCCGTCAGCGCTTGTGGATCGTAGCCTGCCTTGTACATGTACTGAATGCCCAGAAAATCCGCTTCCGACTCGAAATGGCGGGTGAACCTCAGAAAAGTGAGCGGACTTGCAATGCTCAGGGCCTCGTACCCGATGTAGCCGAGCGGCCCGCTCACCATCATCAGCGGGACCGACGCCATGTTCATAAGCTTCCCGCGCGTGGTTTGCCGCGCCATATGGCAGGCGGCAACGTGGGCGATCTCATGCGCCATGACCCCGGCAAGCTCAGCCTCGTTGTCCGCTTCGAGAATGAGGCCGGAATCCACATAGAAATACCCCCCGGGGAGTGCGAACGCATTGATATCATCCGACTCAATGACCTTGATCGTAAACGGCACCTGTGAATCGGAATTGCGCACGAGATTCTGGCCAACGCGGTTCACATAGTCGGTAACTTCCGGGTCCTTGATGAGCTTGGTGGTGGCGTCGACCCGGTCCGAGTAGTGTTTGCCCATCTCGATCTGGCGTTCCAGGCTGATCCAGTTTCCAATGCCGCGGCTGCACCCGATGTTCCGGTTGCCGATGGCGTCAATGTCGCGAATGCTGCGGTCGTGGAACGACTTGACGGACGCGGCCGGCAAGGCGGGATCGGAAGCGGGCGGTCGTACACCCATCACTTGCGACCATGCAGGCAAGCTCCAGAACGGACCACACAGGGCCAGGGAAAGAATGAGAACTGCTGACAAGCGGAGCCGCATGAATTGCTCCCGGGCCCAAAACGCGAAGGCGCCAAGTGGAGCAACGTTAGCTTAGGTCGGCTCAGAATGCAAGCTGAAATTTCAAAAAAAATGAATCATCGAGACAGGGCCCTCGCGGCGGGGAAGCCGCGGTGGGCGGGCTTTTCGAGTGGTTTCATGTCGTTACCTCGCCCATTACAGGCCGTTTGGCCGTTGGCGGATCAACGAGAGGAATTCCTGCCGCGTTTCTTGCTCATCGCGGAAGCAGCCGAGCATCGACGAGGTTACGGCGGCGGAGTGCTGCTTTTCAACCCCGCGCATCATCATGCAGAGGTGGCGGGCTTCGACGACCACGCCGACTCCTTGCGGCTCGATTACCTTCTGGATGGTCTCGGCGATCTGCGTGGTCAGCCGTTCCTGAATCTGCAGCCGCCGGGAAAAGACCTCAATCAGCCGTGGAATCTTGCTGAGGCCGATCACCTGGCCGTTCGGGATATAGGCGACATGCACCTTGCCGAAAAATGGCAGCATGTGGTGCTCGCACAAGCTGAACATCTCCACATCCTTGACGATCACCATTTCGTCATAGGTAACGGTGAAGAGCGCGTTCTTGAGCAAAGCCTCCGGATCTTCGTTGTACCCCCGGGTCAAAAACTCGAAACCCTTTGCGACCCGCGCCGGGGTGCGCAACAATCCCTCGCGGCGCGGATCTTCGCCCAGACGGACGAGCATTTCCTGGACGAGATCTTCGAAGGTCGCCGAGGCTAGAGTTGTCGGTTCGGCAGTCTGTTTCACTGGTATTCGGCCATTCCGCGAAAAAAGCGCCAGAGCCACGCTGGATGGTTCAGCCGCTGAATGGTTGCGCGACTCAATTTTCGTACGCGAACGAATTCATCAGAGTTTCTTCCAGGCGCACTCTGTTGAGATGTGCCTCGGTAAACCTGCGCTTCAAAATCTCGCTATGGAGAAGGTGGAAGATGACGGTACAGAGATTTTCCGTCGTAGGCACGAGATTCGCAAGCTCAGGCCGCATATTCAGGTTCTCGAGGTCAAAGCGCGCGAGTACCTCCTGCCGCACACATTCATCCAGGTCCGCCAGGTTGCAGACCATTCCATTGCGGTCCACCGGGCCGCACATTGTCACTTCGAGCACGTAATTGTGCCCATGCCCGTGCGGGTTATTGCACTTGCCATAGGTCTCGAGGTTCTCCGCTTCGGACAGGCTCTCATCGTGCAGCCGGTGTGAGGCGGAAAAGCGGTAGCGGCGGGACAGGTAAGCCTTCATTCCGGCGAAATCCTCGCTCCAATCGGGTTACGGCCCGGCGGCAACTGAAACCTGCCACCCACGAAATCCCATGCCTTCAGCCCGGGCCAAACCCGCCGGCCGGCAGGGAAGCGAACCAGCTCAGTCGGCGGCATGGGATACGGTATAGCGCGCGCCGATCTCGGCTGATGCGCGGAGGAGCGAATCGAGCGGCCCGAGCGCTGGCAGCTGCGCATCCCGCTCTTTCAGGGCTTCGAGAACCCGTTCGGTCGGGATGTTTCCGACCAGCGCATCCTGCGCGAATGGACATCCGCCCAGGCCGCCGAGGGTCGAATCGAAGCGGCGGCATCCGGCGTCATAGGCGGCCAGGACCTTTTCTCGAGCGAATTCGGCCCGACTGTGCAGGTGCACGCCGATATCGAGATAGTTGTACTGGCCGATTACGGCTCGGACCAGATCGCGGACCTCGTCGGGGGATGCAAGGCCGACGGTGTCGGCGAGCGAAACGGTCTTGACTCCGCTTGACTCGAGCATGTCTACGGCGCTCACCACCTCGTCGACGCTCCAGGCATCGCCGTAAGGGTTGCCGAACGCCATGGAAATATAAACCGCCACATCGAGCCCGGCCCCCTCGGCCTGGTTCTGAATCTTTTCCAGTTCGTCGAGCGACTGTTCCGGAGTTTGCCGCTGATTATTTTTGAGAAACGTCGGGGAAATCGAATAAGGAAAACCCAGAGTTTTGACCGCCTGGGTATGGATCGCCCGCTGTGCGCCCTTTTCGTTGACCACGATGCCCAGGATCTCGACGTCGCCGGGCGCGTCGAGCTCCTCGAGCACGGCTTCCGAATCAGCCATCTGCGGGACCGCACTCGGCGAGACGAACGACACGGCGTCAATGTGCTTGAATCCCGCGCTGATCAGGGCGTTCAGATAGTAGACCTTGAGATCGGTGGGGATTTGCCCGTCCAGGCCCTGCCAGGCGTCCCGCGGGCATTCGATCAGTTTGACCGAATCCGACATCTTCAAAAAATATATTAGCCCGAAAAACTGCTCACCGCAGAGATCGCAGGCCTGAGCGGGAATCTGGAGTGCAGGTTCGGACCGAGTCAGAGGGGCGCCACCGGGCGCCCGCAAGCCGTCGCGTATCGGGCGAAGGCTCAGGCCCGCTGGGCGCCGCCGAGACCGGTCAAGGCCTCGACGATCTTCACCGACCAGTCGTTCACTTCCTCTTCGCGCAGGGTGCGGTCGAAAGACTGGAACCTGGCGCGCACGAGGATCGAGTACTTTCCGCTGGCGACGGCGCCGCCGCGGAAAACCTCCACCGGTTGAAAGCTGCGCAGGTTCTCGAGACGCAATCGATCGACGGACGCGGCAATTTTCGCGAAGGTCGTCTCCTGGGCGAACAGGAACGAGAAATCGCGCTCGACGGCAGGGAACCTGGCGAAAGGCCGATAGGCGATTTCGCGCAACGGCCGGGAGTAGAGCCGGTCGGCAAAAATTTCCGCCATGAACACTTCCTGCCGCAGTTTGCGGCCGGCGGCGGTTGCGGCGTCGAGCGCGCCGAATTGCGCGACTACTTCGCCGTCCATCGATACCTTTGCCGAATGGCCGCGGGCGTAGTAATCCGGGGTTTCGGAATCGAAGGCAAGCGATCCGTGCGCGAACTGCGTCAACAAGGTCTCAAGATCGCCTTTGAACAGCCGGAACGCGTCCGCGCCCAAGCCGTCCCTGCTTTTGTCGAGCAGCGCGCCGCTCGGCAAGTCGTAGCCCAACGCCCGGAGGGTCGCCGCCAGGCAGATGCGGGGATGCTCGCGGGCGGCGGGCCCCGCGGCCTCGTAGATATCGCCGATCTCAAACAGCCGGACGATTTCGGTCCCGCGATTCAGGTTGTAGGCCAGCATGTCGAGCATGCCGGGCACGAGCGAGCTGCGCATGAGCGAGGCTTCTTCGCTCAAAGGATTGTGGAGTTCAACCACCGGAGTCGAGGAAAATCCCCCGGCGTCTGCCTGCGAAACGAAGGTCAAGGAAAGGGCCTCGTTGTAGCCGAGTGCGAGCAGGGAATTGCGAAGCCTGGCCTGTTTTGCCGCCCGCGGGTCCTCGCGAACCGCGCCCGAGAATGCCGGCAGGGTGTTCGGGAACTTGTCGTAGCCGTGAAGGCGGGCCAGTTCTTCGATGACGTCGATCTCGCGGTGGACATCGAGCCGCCAGCTGGGAACGAGAACGGAGAACCGCGCATCGGAACCCGGCTCGGGAACCACCTCGAAACCAAGCGGTTTGAGAATGGCGAGGACATCGCTGGTTTTGAGCTGGGCGCGAAGAACGCGCTCGACTTCGGACAGGCGCAGGACGATCGGCGCCTGCGGGAGTCGACGGGCGACGGCGTCAATTGGACCGCCTTCGAGCTCGCCGCCGCCGGATTCGACGATTCTCCGGGCAACCAGAGAACATGCGACCGGGGTTGCGCCATAATCGGCTCCGCGTTCGAAACGGTGCGAGGCGTCGGTGTGCAGGCCGTGGCGTCTGGCGGACTTGCGAACCGCCGCCGGATCGAACCATGCGGATTCGACGAGGACATTTCTGGTTCGGTCCGTGATCATCGAGTCGAAGCCGCCCATGACACCGGCGAGGGCGACGGGTTTTTCCGCGTCCGCGATGATCAGGTCTTCGGAAGAAAGCTTGCGGTCAACCCCATCGAGCGTCCTCAGGGTTTCTCCCGGGCGCGCACGGCGCACGAGGATCTTTCCGCCGGCGAGCAGGTCGAGGTCGAAGGCGTGGGTGGGATGTCCCATCTCCCATAGCGTGTAATTCGACGCGTCCGCTGCGTTATTGATTGCGCGTTGATCGACCAGGGCGAGGCGGCCGGCGATTTTTTCAGGCGAAGGTTGGATGGCGACGCCGCGGATGACCTGGGCCGTGTAGCGAGCGCAGCCTTCGGCGTCCTCAATGAGAATTTCAAAATCCTGCTTCGATTCGAAGCCGGGCTCGATCGCGGCCTTGGATGGACTGAGCGCTTTGAGGGGGATGCCGTAGAACGCGCTCGCCTCCCGCGCGACTCCGTAATGGTTCATCGCGTCCGGCCGGTTCGTCCCGATTTCCATCTCGAAGACGGCGTTCGTTCGATCCCCGAAGATGCCTTCGACCCCCGCGCCGATCGAAGTGAGATCTTCGGCGAGCCGGCGGTCATCCACCGCGAGGTCGACGAAGTCGCGAATCCATTGTGCGGACAGTTTCATGGCGCTCCTGACGGCCGGAGCCGTGGTGAAGGACAGCTGGCTTAGAACATCTGCTCCAAAAACCTCACGTCCCCCTGAAAGAACAACTGAATGTCGTCCAGGCCATACTTCAGCATCGCGATTCGGTCCACACCCATGCCGAAGGCGAACCCGGTGATCTTCTCCGGGTCGTATCCGTTGTCTTTGACGAACTCGAAGACATTGGGATCGACCATGCCGCAGCCGAGGATCTCAATCCACCCCGTCTGCTTGCAGGGGCGGCACGGATCCTTGCCTCGTTTCCCGCTGCCCTTGCAGATGAAGCAGGAGACCATCATCTCCGCGCTCGGCTCGGTAAAAGGGAAGAACGAGGGACGGAAACTTGTCTTCACATCCGGGCCGAACAGAGCTTTCATCGCATGATCGAGCGTGCCCTTGAGATCGCCGAAGGTGATATTGCTGTCGACCGCGAGGCCCTCGATCTGGTGAAACATCGGCGAGTGGCTGGCATCCGGCGGATCGTTGCGGTGCACCTTACCGGGAATCACGATGCGGATCGGCGGCTTCATTTTCTCCATGGTGCGGATCTGCACGGGTGAGGTGTGGGTTCGCAGCAGCAACTGCTCGCGGCGCGGTCGGGACTCCTGATTCGCCAGGAACAGCGTGTCCTGCGTGTCACGCGCGGGATGGTTCGGAGGGAAATTCAGCGCTTCGAAGTTGTAGTAATCGGATTCGATCACCGGCCCTTCCGCAACGGAGTAGCCAAGGTTCCTGAAGACGGCCACGATTTCGTTTTGCGTGCGGATGACGGGGTGCTCCCGGCCGATGGGACGGCGAATCCCGGGAAGGGAGATGTCGATTGCGGAGATGGCTTCGCGGGACACGGAGCCGGCGAGCGCGGCTTCTACCTTCGATTCGACTTCCGCTTTGAGCTGGTTGACGCGCCGGCCCACATCGCGCTTGGCTTCCTTTGGCGCTGCCTTCAGCCAGAGCTCGTTGACCTGGGTAAGAATTCCGTCTTTGCGGGCGAGCCAGCGGTCGCGGAAGGCTTTCTTCGCGGCATCGCTCCCGAGCCCGGACGAGTCTTTTTCGAGTGCGGAGAGGAGCTCCTCGACCGCGTTATCGAGCGCGCCGGGAGAGAAGTCTTTCAGTTTCTCTACGGTGTAGCCCACGTTCTTTCGCTCCTTAGATGGTTCTATCCTCATCCGCCCGCAGCGCAACCGCGGGCCGCACCCGTGCGCGGGTCCGCGGGCATCGTGGCCAGGGGCCGGACCGTGCGACGCGTTTCAATCAGCGAAAGTTGGCGTCTTAGGTAGAACCGAGAATCCCCTGGCTTGGGACGTGGGGAGTATCAAGCTGCCCCGCCGAGAGCGCCCTTCGCCTGCTCGGCGAGGCTCTTAAAGGCTGTCGCGTCGTTCACCGCCAGATCAGCCAGGATTTTGCGGTCGAGCTCGAGACCCGACTTCTTCAATCCATGGATGAACTGGTTGTAGCTCAGCCCGTTCAGGTTGGCGGCGGCGCCGATGCGCACGATCCACAACGAACGGAAATGGCGCTTCTTCTGGCGGCGACCGGCGTAGGCGAACTTCAGGCCGCGGTCGACGGCCTCTTTCGCCGCCCGGTAAAGCTTCGATTTTGTCAGGTAATAACCGCTGGCGCGGTCAAGTATCTTCTTGCGCTTGGCGCGGCGTTTGGTTCCGCGTTTTACACGAGGCATTGTAGGCTCCTTTTTTGTTTTGTGTTAGCGGCTGGAGGCAGGATGTGCCTCTTCACTCGCTTTCCCCTCGGGCTTTCTTCTCAGAAGGCCCCTGTCCGGTGGCTCGCCGATTTCGAAAGGGCTTAAACCACTGAAAACAGAGTTTTCGAGAGAAGACCTCGCCGAGGCGCTCCCTAGTAAGGGATCATTCTCTTTACTTTTGGCGTATCGGCTTCGCTGACGAGCGTGCCGCTGCGCAGCCCGCGTTTGCGCTTCTGCTCCTTCGAAGTCAGGATGTGGCGCAAGAACGCTTGCGACCGCTTCACCTTGCCGGTCGCGGTTTTCTTGAAGCGCTTGGCGGCGCCTTTATGGGTTTTTAGCTTCGGCATATCGATATCCCAGTTTAGCATTCAGCACGGAATTACGGTGCTGACGTGGTTTGAAACAGCATGGCTTTCGCCGCGCGATCTTGTTGCCGGCGCCCGCGCAAACAAGCAGGCGCTTCCCGGTTCGCGAATCCGATCAGACGCTCTGGATCGATTTCAGCTCCCACGCGGATGAGAGGGCATTTGGCGCGTAAACCGGTGGCTGCGCACCCTTCACGCCGTGGCCTTTCCCGGAGCTCGAACAGACACGGCCGCCGGGCTGCTCCAAGCTTGCGGCGCGTGGTTTGCGGAGCTTCCCGCGCCTGGCTTTGGCCCCGGCTATGGGTGCGCCGACGGAACTGGCTTTTCGCCCATCTTCTTCACATTGGGCGCGAGGATCGCATGCAGCGTGTTGCCTTCCTGCCGCGGACGGAACTCGACGACCCCCTGTTCACCGATGTCTTTAATCAGCCGTTCCAGAATCTCGCGTCCCAAGCCGGTACGCGTCATCTCGCGCCCCCGGAAGAAGATCGTGGCCTTGACTTTGTCGCCGCCGCCCAGGAAACGCAGCACGTGGTTCTTTTTGGTCTGGTAGTCGTGATCGTCCACGTTGATGCGGAACTTCACTTCCTTGACCGTGATCGTTTTCTGATGCTTCTTGGCCTCGCGCTCTTTTTTCTCCTGCTGGTATAGATATTTCCCATAATCCATGATGCGGCAAACCGGGGGCTGCGCTGTGGGGGAGATCTCTACCAGGTCGAGGTTACGTTCGCGGGCCATCTTGAGCGCTTCGTAAGGCGGCATGATACCGACCTGCTTGCCTTCATCGTCGATGACGCGGATTTCGCGTACTCGAATACGCTCATTTGTGCGGATAAAACGCTTATCGATACAAAACCTCCGTTCGTTTTCAACGGCGTGGGATAGGAAAGTATAGCATGGGGCGCGATTGTTTGGGGAATCCCGGAACAAGGTTCCCAAGGTTTCAGGACTGGCCGGCATTCGGAATCATGCGCCGTGTCCTCGACCGCGCACTCGATGCCGGGCGCGAGCGCTGCGAACCAGGCCGGAAGGGTCCGGAATGAGTTGTCTTGAGATTCCGGCCGGGCTTTTGGCCAACCCGTTCCCGAGCTGGATTGGGTCCGATCTCCATGCGGTGCAGTCGCCGGGGCTTCCGGGTCCGAGGAGTCTGGCCTTGGGGCGCAAACCATCCTCTTGGCTTTATCCCGCTCGGCATGAACAACGCCGGTTGATTACCGTCCGGCTGCCATCTTCTCCCGAACCAGGGCCTCCAGCTTCTCTAGAACTTCATCCTCGCTCATGGAGGTCGAATCGATGACGGCCGCATCCGGTGCTGCGACCAGCGGAGAGTTCGCGCGTGTGCGGTCCCGCCGGTCGCGTTCGCGCAGCTCGGCGGCCATCGCCTCCGCCGAAGCTCCACGCGAGCTCTGCTGCTGAATTCGGCGCCGCTCGCGAATCACCGGGTCGGCATCGAGAAAGATCTTTACGTCCGCATCCGGAAACACCCTGGTTCCGATATCGCGGCCTTCCATGACCACGCCGCCGCTGGCTCCGAGTTCGCGCTGCCGCTCGACCATCCACTCGCGTACCACGGGATGAACCGATACGCGCGAGGCCGCCTGGGAAACATCTTCCTCGCGCACGCGCTCGGTCACCTCGCGTCCGTCAAGCAGCACTCGGTTTCCGCCGAGTGTCGGCTCGATTCTTATCTTCGACCTTTGAGCAAGCTGGAGGAGGTCGGCCTCGTCGTCGAAGGAAACGTCGTTTTCAATCGCCTTGAGCGCCAGGGCGCGATACATGGCGCCGCTTTCGAGGTTCACATATCCCAACTTGCGGGCAAGCCGCGAAGCGATGGTGCTTTTTCCGGCGCCGGCCGGGCCGTCGACGGCGATGATCAGTTTGCGCGAGGAGGAGGGGGTCATCTCCCGATCGATTTTAAACGGCCTGTGCACTGGTTCGTTTCCGAACCATTCATACCAATCCACTTATTTTCAGTAGATATCAAAACCAAGGGACAGGGGTTCGCCAACTCCGGAACGCCGCTGGGCGTGCCGATCTGCTGCTCCCAGACGGCGGGAAAATCGTCGAAACCCGTCCGGTTGAACGAGCTCATCGTGTCTCCGATTTTCTCGCCGGCTGGGCCTGCGTCATCTGAATCAACGACCGGTGGCCCACCACAACGAAACTCAACTCTCTCGCCGCGAGCAGCGCATTCAACGCCTCGCGCGCCCGCGACCGGGCGACGAAGTTCCCGAAAAATGACTCGATCTCCGTCTGCTCCGCCGCGATGACGGAGTCCAGATATTTCGAGAGCAGCGCGGAAAGCGCCGCATTGACAGAGCAGTTCACGCCTTCGGAGACCGCATCCGGCGCCCAGCGCTGCAGCACATCCCAGGAAGCGCCTTCGCGCTCGTCATAGTCGACGCGGATAATGCGCAGCTTCGACCACAGGTCCCGAAGCGCGCGGTCGAGGGCGGGAACCGAGATTTCCTTGGCCAGTTCTTGGAAAAGCTGCAACTTCGAAATCGGCCCTTTGCGATGAATGATGGAGTAGGCATCGCATGCCAGCTGCGAAAAGGGAGAGCGGGGACCGGGCTTCGGCGCCTGCCGCGGGTTGCGCTCGCCCACGAGCGCGTAGAAAAAGGGGAACAGCGAAGCCGACAGGAGAAAAGCGTTGTTCTCGTCGAAAACATTGGCTTCGAAGGCAGACCTTTCGCGCAACAGGCGGACCATCAACTGGGTCGCATCCTTCGCCCGCTGATCGGTGAATGCCTGCCTTTGCGTCGGCAACCTTTCGTCCGATCCCGACCACGCTCCGATAAATGTCGGAAGCAAGAGCGGGGTGGAAAGAGGAAACATCGGGCAAATCCCTACCGACTCGATGAATCCGCGCGCGTCTTCGAGCGTGCGTACGGCGTCGCCGTTTACACGCCACTTCTCGCGACGCAGCTGGATGAGCTCTTCGGGAGTCATGACCACAAGATTCGAGCCCGGAATCGTTCGCGATGCGCCGGCATTCCAGGGTCCTTCCGGTCTACACGAACCTTCTCCTGGTTCAAACGACTGCTTCCCCACCGCTAAAGCGGTGCGCAATGACCCGACCAACGGCGTCGCCCGGTTGCTGGAGCCGCCGGACGAGGACTGACTGCCGCCGGTTAAATCCTCTTAAACGCTCTCTCGATGTCTCTTAACGAGTATCGCAGAACCACAGGGCGCCCGTGCGGGCACGACATCGGGCACTCGGTCTTTCCGAGCTCCGCGATCAGCCACTCCATTTTTTCCTGTTCGAGCGGCATGTTGATCTTGATCGCCGCGTGACAAGCGATCGAGGCCGCAATGTGCCGGCGAATCTCCTCCAGATTCACCGCCTGGTTTTCGCGCGCGAACTGGTCAAGCAGCTCGTGCAGCAGCGTCTCGACATCGCCCGCCTGAATACCCGCGGGAGCGACTTTGATCGCAAGGCTTCTCGCGCCAAAGGGTTCGGCGTCGAAGCCGTTCTTCTCGAGCTCGCCCGAAATTTCCGCAAATGCCGCCTGCTGCGCCGGGCCGAGTTCGATCACGATCGGCATCAACAGTCGCTGGCACTCCACCTGCTGCTCGGCCCGTTGCCGGAGCACTTTTTCAAAAAGCACCCGCTCGTGCGCCACGTGCTGGTCGATGATCCACAGTCCATCCGGATTCACCGCCAGAATGAAGGATTCGCGCAGTTGTCCGAGCGGCTTTAAGGACGAAAGGCCGGGAGCCTCCTGGTTCGCAAGCCCGGGTTCCGGACGAGTCGCGCCGCAGGCGTCGGCAACTCCACCGGAAACAGATGCGCAAAACGCCTCCCGCAAAGAACTCGCGACCGGGATCTGGCTCGCCCCGATCGCAGTCGATCCTAGAAAGTCGAATCCTTCGTTGACCGCCGGCTGCGGCGTCCGCTCGAGCGCGAAATCCGCGGGGACCGTCCCGCCATAAAGCGCCGGTCCGGGCGCGGCCGCCTCCTGCGCCCTTGCGCCGGGCGTAAGCGACTGGCTCGCCGTCGGATGCGCCCGAATCTCGCTGACGAAGGCGGGCACCGGCCGCGCCTTGACGAGCGCCGCGCGCACGGAGTCGCGCAGAAAATCGTGCACCAGGGTGTGTTGCCGGAATCGCACCTCGGTTTTCGAGGGATGCACGTTGACATCGACCTCTTCATGGGGCATCTCGAGAAAGAGAAGCACGACGGGAAAGAGCGCCGGCGGCAGGATGTTGCGGTAGGCCTCGGTGAGCGCATGCTGGATCGTGCGGTCGCGAATCAGACGCCGGTTGACGAAGGTGTACATCGAATTGCGATTGAGCTTCTGAATTTCGGGCTTCGAAACGAAGCCATGCACGCGCAAGTGTCCCGGACCCGGACGGCCCTCCGCATCACCGTCCGCCTGGTTCCGCCGCCACGGCGGCGGTTGCGGCAGTCCCGGGCGCTCGAGCGCCAACTCGGCTCCGACGGGTATCAATTGCTCGAGCGTCTCCTTGCCGAATACCTGATACACGCGGTCGCTGTAACTTGAAACCGGCGGGGCAACCAGCATCGCATTGGCCGCCGAGTGCAACTCGAAGTGCCGGCGCGGATGCGCGAGCGAATAGTGTGTGACGAGGGAAGCAATGTGCGACAGCTCGGTCGATTCCGATCGCAAGAATTTCCTGCGCGCCGGGGTATTGAAAAAGAGATCGCGGATGGTGATCGACGTTCCCTCGGGCAGTCCGGCTTCTTCGACGCGGGATATTCTGCCTCCGGCGATCTCCACCACCGTTCCCGAGTCCTCGTCCGCGGCCCGGGTTTCCAGCCGCAGGCGCGAAACCGCGGCCAGCGAGGGCAGCGCCTCGCCGCGAAAGCCGAGAGTAGAAATATTCAGCAGGTCTTCGGCATCTTTGATTTTCGAGGTCGCATGGCGCTCGAAGGCGAGCAGAGCATCGTCGCGCACCATCCCGCAGCCGTCGTCGGTGATCTGGATCAGTTTCTTGCCGCCGGCTTCGACCTGAATTCTGACTCGCGTCGAACCTGCATCGAGCGAATTTTCAAGCAGTTCCTTGACCACGGAGGCCGGCCGCTCCACGACCTCGCCGGCGGCAATCTTGTTGGCAACATGCTCGGGAAGAACGTGGATGCGCCCCATGGGTGAAGCCAGTTTCGCAGAAGGGCGCGACGAAGGCAAAGCAGATTCGGGATGTCAGAGGATGGCTCGGGACCGCAAAAAATCTGCGAACGAACTGTTCTCGCCGGCTTTTGTCTACCGCGGGGTTTGACCCTTTTCCCGAAGCATGCCGAATGCGCGAGCCGGGCGCTCCCCCTTATGGTGAGTCAGAGGAAAGCTTCCCCCTAAAGTTCAAGAGCGGTTGAGGAAACAGCAAGGGCGAATAATTTGCGAACATTACCCCGGCAAATTAGAATCGGAAAATGTCTTCTCTCTCCTGGGCCCATCCTCTGGTCGACGAGTGGTTCACGAAGAAATTCGGCACGCCTACCGAGCCCCAGGAGCAGGGCTGGCCGCACATTCTCGCCGGGCGCACGACCCTGATTGCAGCGCCAACTGGTTCCGGCAAGACCTTCGCCGCCTTTCTCGCCTCGATCGATCGCCTGGTTCGCAAAGCGCTTTGCGGGGAGCTGGATGACCGGACCGAGGTCCTTTACATTTCCCCGCTCAAGGCCCTCGGCAACGACATTCAGAAGAACCTCGAAGTCCCCCTCGGAGAAATCCTCGCAATGGCCGGCGAACGCGGCCTGCTGATGCCCCAGATCCGCACCGCGGTCCGCACCGGCGACACGCTCGTCGAGGAGCGGCGCGCCATGCTGAGGCGTCCCCCGCACATTCTGGTCACAACCCCCGAATCGCTCTACATCCTGCTCACCGCCGAGAGCAGTCGCCGGGTCCTGCGCGGGGTGGAAACCGTCATCGTCGACGAAATCCACGCCGTGTGCGACGACAAGCGCGGGGCGCATCTCGCGCTCTCCCTCGAACGCCTGGAGGCGCTCCTCGATCGGCCTCCGGTCCGCATCGGCCTCTCGGCGACCCAGAAGCCGATCGAAGACGTCGCGCATTTTCTCGCCGGCAGCGGCCGGGCCGATCCCGTCGTCGTCAATATCGGCCACCGGCGCGAGCTTGACCTGGCCGTCGAGGTGCCCGCAACTCTGCTCGGTCCGGTGGCCACGAACGAAATGTGGGAGGAGATCTACGATCGCATCGTCGAACTCTCGGACCAGCATCGTTCGACGCTGGTGTTTGTCAACACCCGCCGGCTGGTCGAGCGGGTTGCGCACCATCTGGCGGAGCGGCTCGGAGAGGAAAAAGTCGGGGCGCACCACGGAAGTCTTTCGCGCAAATTGCGGCTGGCCGCGGAACGAAAATTGAAGGAAGGCGAGATCAGGGTCCTGGTGGCAACCGCGTCGCTTGAACTCGGTATCGACATCGGCACCGTCGACCTGGTCATACAGATCACTTCGCCGCGGTCGATCGCGGTCGCGCTGCAGCGGGTCGGCCGTTCCGGACACTGGCGCGGAGCAGTTCCGAAGGGCCGTTTTTTTGTGACCACGCGCGACGACCTGCTCGAATGTGCGGCTCTGGTTCGTGCCATCCGCCAGGGCGATCTCGACCGGCTGATCATCCCCGAGGCCCCCCTCGATGTGCTCGCTCAGCAGATGGTCGCCACCTGTGCGGCCTCGAACCCGCAAACCCGGACAAGCCTCTCCGGGCAACCGCCGGAGGAAGATTCCGATTACGGCTGGGACGAGGACGAACTGTTCGCGCTTGCAAGACGCGCCTACCCTTATCGCAGTCTCTCCCGCGAGCTTTTCGATTCCATCGTCGAAATGCTTTCCGAAGGCATTGCCGCGCGCCGCGGACGATACGGCGCGTATCTGCATCACGACCGCGTCCACCGCAAATTGCGAGCCCGTCGCGGCGCCCGCCTGGCGGCGATCACGAGCGGCGGAGCGATCCCGGAGACGGCGCTGTTCAGCGTGGTCGCCGAGCCCGAAGGCGTCTCGATCGGCACGCTCGACGAGGATTTCGCCGTCGAGAGCAATGCCGGCGACATCGTGCTGCTCGGCAACAGCTCCTGGCGCATTCGGCGCGTCGAAGCGAGATCCGGCCGTATATTGGTCGAAGACGCGCACGGCGCTCCGCCGACGGTCCCCTTCTGGCTGGGGGAGGCCCCGGCGCGGACCGAAGAACTCTCCTTTCACGTTGCCGAACTACGCCGTGAAATCAGCGACCGCCTCGCCGGGGTTTCGCCTCGCGACAACTTCGTACTCTCGGCGGCGGGAGAAAAGCCGGCGGGCGCCGAGGACGCCGGATCGCACCGGGCGAAGACGGAAGAGACCGTTTCGTGGCTTTCCGGGGAGTGCGGACTCGACGAATCCGGCGCGCGCCAGGCCATGCAATATATCCTCGAGGGCCGCGCCGTGCTCGGCCAGGTCCCCACGCAAACCACCATCATCGCCGAGCGCTTCTTCGACGAGGGCGGAGGCATGCAGCTCGTCATCCATGCTCCCTTCGGGGCGCGCATCAATAAGGCCTGGGGGCTCGCGCTTCGCAAGCGATTCTGCCGCAGCTTCAATTTCGAGCTTCAGGCCGCCGCCACCGACAATGGTCTGAACATCGCGCTGGCCGAGCAGCACAGCTTTCCCCTCGCCGATGTGTTTCAGTTCCTCAGCCCGGAAACGGTCGAGTCCGTGCTTGAGCAGGCGGCGCTCGCCTCGCCGATTTTTGGCACGCGCTGGCGCTGGGACGCGAATCGTTCGCTTGCCCTGCTGCGCTTTCAGGGCGGCAAAAAAGTTCCGCCGCAGATTCAGCGCATCCGCTCCGACGATTTGCTGGCCTCCGTATTTCCCGACGTCGCCGCCTGCCAGGAGAACATCGAAGGCGACATCCGCATTCCCGACCATCCTCTGGTGAAGGAGGTCATGAAAGACGTCCTCACCGAAGCCATGGACGTCGAGGGCGTAAAAGAAATACTGCGCCGCATCGAAGACGGCCGCATCCGCCCGGTTGCCGTAGACACGCCGGTTCCGTCCCAGTTCTCGCACGAGATTCTGAACGCCAATCCCTATGCCTACCTGGATGACGCTCCCCTGGAAGAACGCCGGGCCCGCGCCGTCGAGATGCGCCGCATCCTGCCGGAATCGGTCCTCGAAGAAGTCGGCAAACTCGACCCCGCCGCGATCGACCAGGTGCGCGAGGAGGCCTGGCCCGATGTCCGTGATCGAGACGAAATGCACGATGTGCTGCACACGTTGATCGCCTTCCCGGCGACCGACGGCTGGCCTCAAGATCAGGACGGCAAGGGCAATGGCAACGGCAGTCGCGAAGACGCGCAGGCGGGCGTCCGCTCGAGCCATCGGATCGACGGCCGGCCGGGGGAGGCGGGCCAATTGGCCGGGCTGAGGCTCGAGGCGGCCTCGGATGCTTCGGCCGGTGCGAGCGCCCGCGTACGCAGGGCTGCAGTCGATCGAAACTGGCAGTTTTATCTCGAGGATCTCAGGCGCGGCGGCCGGGTCGTTCAGGCCAGGACCCCCGAGAGACGATACTGGGTCACGAGCGAACGCACCCGGGCCCTGTCGGCGATCTTCCCCGACGCCAGTTTTGAAGCGGCCCCGCCCGATGTCGTTCAGCCTGCTCTCAATCGCGACGACGCCATCCTCGCGATGGTCACCGGCTGGATGGCGCACCTGGGGCCCATCACCGCGCAGGAGCTGGGCAGTCTTTTGGGAATTCCCGCCGCGCACATCGACCAGGCTCTCCTGCGCATGGAAGCAAGCGGCGCCATCCTGCGCGGCCGGTTCACCGACCCGCAGGTCGAGGGAACGGAGTGGTGCGAACGCCGGCTGCTGGCAAGAATTCACCGGCTCACCGTCGCCACTCTTCGCAAGCAGGTGGAGCCGGTCACCTCGGCAGGATTCATGCGCTGGCTCCTGCGCTGGCAGCATGTCGAGCCGGGATCGCAGGTCCGGGGCGAACGAGGCGCGCTCGAAGTGATCGGCCAGCTGCAGGGATTTGAGATTCCGGCCAACGCATGGGAGCGGCAAGTTCTCGCCCGCCGCATCGAGGGTTATGATCCCGCATGGCTGGACCGGCTTTCGCTCACCGGCGCGGTCGGATGGGGCCGGCTCTCGCCCCATCCCGCGACCCTTGAAGCGAATGACGGACGGGAGGGCGGCAAGCGCCGCGTGATCCCGACCAGCGTGGCTCCGATCACCTTCTTCGTTCGCGACCAGGCGGACTGGATGAAGCCGCATGCATCCGACGCGCGAGGGCTCAGTCCCGTCGCCAGCCAGGTGTTCGACTCTCTCCGCCAGAAGGGCGCGTCGTTCTTTGCCGATATCGTGCGCGCCACCGGAAGATTGAAGGCGGAAATCGAAACCGGGCTGTGGGAGCTGGTTGCCGCCGGGCTGGTGACCGCGGACGGGTTCGACAACCTTCGCGCGCTCATCGATCCCAGGCGCCGCACCGGTCAAGGCAGTCAGCGCGCCCGCCGCCCGCGTCACACCGCCGGACGCTGGGCAATCCTCGACAGTCATTCGAGCGTCGACGACGAGCGCCGGATCGAAGCCGTCTCCTGGGTGCTGTTGACGCGCTACGGCGTGGTTTTCCGCGATCTTCTCGCCCGGGAGAGCAACCTCCCCAAATGGCGTGAACTGCAGATTCGATTCCGCCAACTGGAAGCGCGCGGCGAAATCCGCGGCGGCCGCTTTGTCGACGGTTTTCTCGGGGAGCAGTTCGCCCTGCCGGTGGCCGTCGAGTCCCTGCGCGCCGCCCGCAGGCTGGCACCTTCGGGGGAAACCATTACGGTCTCGGCCGCCGACCCTCTGAACCTCGTCGGCATTGTTGTGCCCGGTGAACGGGTCCCGGCGATTTCCGGAAAAACCGTGAGTTACCGCGATGGCGTCGCCGTCGAATCCGAGACGCTGCTCCATACAAAAGTCGCCGCCCTGTGAGCGGCGCGGCGGAGTCTCGCTGTGCAGGTTCCGAACGAGAATCAGAGGGACGCTTCAGCCGGGAGGAATGGGGAGCTTGAGCAAGACGGCCGGGTTCAGATAGACCCCCTGCCAGCGGATGGCTAGATGCAAATGCGCCCCGGTGGCGCGGCCGGTGCCGCCGCTCAGGGCGATGATCTCGCCGGGGCGAACTCGATCGCCTTCTTTCACCTTGAACTCGGAGAGGTGCAGGTAAAGACTCAAGAGCCCCTGGCCATGGTCGACGACCAGGAGGTTACCCTCGAAGAACATCGGCCTGGCCACGAGCACGGTCCCGCTATTGATGGCCCGCACCGCGGTGCCCGCGGGAACGGCGTAGTCGAGCCCCTGGTGCCGGTTCTCGACTTCATGGTTGAATACCCGCTCGGTTCCGAATACATCGGAAACGGGCGCCGAAACGGGTGCGGCAAACGGCCCCGACCAGAGCCTTTCCGGGCTCGCCACGCCGAAGACTTTGCCTTTTGCGTCCTTGTCCCGGGCAATCGATGCCTGTTGTGACGGGTCCGGCTGGGTAAACTGCTTCGCCACTTTCACCGGAATCTTGGGATACGACGCTTTTCGGACCGCAAGCTGTCTTTGGATTTCGAGCGTCCGGCCATGGGCCGAGATTTCGATGACTCGCAGCCTGTAGGCGCCTGGGGCGGTTGCAAACGGCACTCCGGCCAGTGCGTACCAGGACCCGCCGCGCTTGTCGCGGAAGAAGCGGAAATTGTGTCCAAAGCAGGTGCCTGAAATCGATCGGACGCCGGCGGGCGCCCGAAGGCGGAACAGCACCGGCGAGCCATTGGTGAGCTTGCCGGGCGTCCACGTGATCGGATTGACCCGGTTCTCGGCGCTAAGCTGCCCGCTTGCGGCCGCAAGGAGCAGCAACACGACCCTCAGAGCTCTCGCCGGGTTTTTTCGGGTCCGCTTCACTGGCGAGCCCTCAAACCTCTTACCAGAGAGTTAATCAGGTTGTTTCTGTAGTAGTTAATCGGGTTAATCCTGTATGGCAAAAGTCGGGGCATCTGCGGAACATATTAGGACGATGTCTTCGTCTGTCTGCACCTATTCTAAATTCTCTCATTCGAAAGATGATCCGCTTGCGAAGGATGATCCGCTTGCCGAGCCGGCTGGCGGGGAAAGTTCCCCCCTCCTGCCCGAAGGCGAGTTTGCGAGCAGCGCCGCATTAAGGGAAAAAGACAAGCAAGTGGCCGCCGCGTTCGAGAAGGCCGAAGCGAGCGAGCGCGAGCGCCGGAAGATCGAAGAGCGGTTGCGCGCAGCCAACGAGGAACTCGACCTGAAGATACAGGAACGCACCTCCGAACTCATGCGCGCCAACAAGCTGCTGCACCGCGAAATCGAAAGGCGCATGCACACCGAAGACATGCTGCGCAAGCTGTCCGCCCGCATCCTGACCCTGCAGGATGAAGAGCGCCGGCGCCTGGGCCGGGAGTTGCACGATAGCGCCGGTCAGATGCTGGCGGCGCTGCACATCAATCTCGGCATGATCGCGAAACACACGCGCCTCGATCCGGTCGTCGCCGCCAAGGTGGCTGACACCGCGGCCCTCGCCGACCAGGTCATCTCCGAAATCCGGACTCTCTCCTATCTTCTCCATCCGCCGATGCTCGACGAGGCCGGACTGGGCAGCGCGGTCGAATGGTATGTGCGCGGTTTCAACGAGCGCAGCAAGATCGAGGCGCGCGTCGAGATCGATCCGGCGCTTCCTCGTTTTCCCACCGAGGTTGAGACCGCCATCTTCCGCATCGTGCAAGAGGCGCTGGTAAATATCCATCGCCACTCGGCGAGCCCTACGGCGCACGTCACGCTGAAATCCAGCGGCGGGGTCGCGACCCTCACCATTTGCGATCGAGGCCGGGGAATTCCGCCGGACATTTTGAAGAGCATCGACGAGGGCGGCGCGAATATCGGGGTGGGAATCGGAGGCATGCGCGAGCGCGCCAGGCAGCTGAGCGGTTCGATCGAGATCCGGAACGCGAATCCCGGCACTGTGGTGGAAGTCACCGTCCCCGTGCTGAAGTGTTCGGCGGCCGCCGGCGCCATCGAGCGCGGCGCCTCAGGATAAAGGTATTTCCCTTAGTGTTTTCACAATTCCCTATGCTAGTATTAGCGCGCAAAAAACTTCACCCAAACTCGGAGTTTTGTGGGCGCGGGCTGCCCACCACAGTAGGCAAACATGAAAGACACTTTGGGAGTCCTGCTGGCGGGAGGCGCAGGAGAGCGGCTCTATCCTTTGACCCGCGACCGCGCCAAACCCGCCGTCACATTCGGCGGGATCTACCGCATCATTGATATCACCCTTTCCAACTGCATTAACTCCGACCTCCGCCGCGTCTACATTCTCACCCAGTACAAAGCGCTTTCGTTGAACCGCCATATCCGTGAAGGCTGGAGCATCGTCGCCCGCGAGCTCGGCGAGTTCATCGAAGTCCTGCCGCCCATGAAGCGAGTGAGCGAGCAGTGGTATCAGGGTACGGCGGACGCGGTGTATCAGAACATTTATTCGATCGGCTCCGAGCAGCCGCGCCACGTGATGATCCTTTCGGGCGATCACATCTACAAGATGAACTACGACCTCATGTTGCGGCAGCACATCGACTCGGCCGCCGACGTGACCCTGGCCACGATTCAGATCGACCCCGCCGAAACCTACCGCTTTGGCGTGGTCTCCGTCGATCCCGAGAACCGCGTGACCGGTTTTGAAGAGAAGCCCACGTTCACCCGAATCCGGGTTCCGGGAAATTCCGACCGGGTGCCGGCATCGATGGGAGTCTACCTCTTCAATACCGACGTGCTGATTCCCCTGCTGCTCAAAGACGCCGAGGATGACCACTCCAGCCACGACTTCGGCAAAGACATCCTGCCCAAAATGGTCGATGACTACCGCGTCTACGCCTTCGATTTTGTCGACGAGAACAAGAAAGAGGCGCTCTACTGGCGCGATGTGGGCACGCTCGAGGCCTATTACGAAGCCAACATGGACGTGGTGTCGGTCTCGCCGGTTTTCAATCTGTATGACGAGGCCTGGCCGATCCGCACCTTCCAGCGCCAGTATCCGCCGGCGAAATTCGTCTTCGAAGAGCCCGGCCGCACCGGGCAAGCGCTCGATTCGATCGTCTCCGCCGGATGCATCGTGTCCGGCGGCACCGTGCGCTACTGCGTCCTTTCCCCCGACGTCCGGGTCAATTCTTATACCGACGTCGACTCGAGCATTCTGTTTTCGCACGTCAACGTCGGCCGCCACTGCCGCATTCGCCGGGCCATCATCGATCGGGATGTCCACATCCCCGAGGGCACGACGATCGGGTTCGACCGCGAGGCTGACCGCCAAAAGTACTTCGTGACCGACAGCGGCATCACGGTCGTGACCCGCGACTATTCGTTATTTGAGAATCCGGTAACGGTCGACTACTTCACCAGCGAATGAGCCGGGCGGCAATGAAACCCAGAGGACATTTCCCCCCCTAAACAGAGAACATTTTCTCCAATTTCTTAAATCTTTTCAAAAAACAAGATCCCAGATTTCATAGGCCGGGGGCCTTCTTGAGGCGTCGCCCGCGGCGGGAAGGTTTGTAACTGGTACTATCTAGGGCTTGTTCCCGCCTGGGAAGGGTTTGTTGAAGCTTGGCGCTCCGATTGCATTCATAGAAACGTTTTAATTGGAGCTGATGCAGCCCAGGTTCGTCTGCAAAGCGCAGATTGCCCGGAAGGCTTGCTGATGGGGCGGGCCACAGTCCACTCCCGGGTGCGTTCGGCGCTGATCTCTCCGGATAAAGCCAAAATCCAGGTAGCGAGGTAAGGAATATGAAGCTGCGCACACGGACGATTGCTCGAATCAGCGTTTGCCTGCCGATCCTGCTGACCCTAATGGCATTGGCGCCGATGACATGGGCGCAGACAACGGTATCCACCGGCAGTATTCAGGGAACCGTCACGGACCCGAGCGGGGCCGTGGTCGGAGGCGCGAAAGTCACGATCACGAGCCAGGACACGGGACAGGTCCTTCGCACCACCACCAGTTCATCGGGCCTCTATAACTCCGGCGGTCTGGTTCCCGGCAGCTATCTGATCAGGACCGAGGCCTCCGGGTTCAAATCGGTCAATCTTCCCGTCAACGTGCAGGTTGGTGTCACGGCCAACGGGAACGTTCAGCTGACGGTCGGCCAAAGTTCCGAGACCGTTGAGGTCCAGGGATCGAGCGTTGCCGTGAATACGGAGCAGGCCGAGGTGCAAGGGGTTTTGTCCGCCGCGCAGATCGAGAACCTTCCGGTGAATGGCCGGAATTTCCTTGATTTGGCGCAATTGGAACCAGGTGTTCAGATTCAGGACGGGCAGAACTTCGATCCCACCAAAGCCGGCTATTCGTCGATTTCCTTTGGCGGCCGCTTCGGCCGTACGGCCCGCATTTATGTAGACGGCGTCGATATCAGCGACGAAACCGTTGGGACTACCACGGGAAACATTCCGGCGAGCGCCATTGATGAATTTCAGCTCGCCCAGTCGTCACTCGACCTTTCCAACGACCTGACCTCTTCGGGCGCCGTGAACGTAACCACAAAGGCAGGAACCAATAGCCTTCACGGCCAGGCATTCGGCTTTATTCGCGACCACAGCTTTGGTGCGAATGCTCCAGGGGGTGTCGATCAGTACATGCAGCGCGATCAATACGGCGGCCGTTTCGGCGGAGCCTTGATCAAAGACAAGTTGTTTTTCTTTGCCGACGGAGAGCGGACCAAGCAGGACGCCAATGCGAGCGTGATATTGGCCGGTACTCCCTTTGCGGGCCTTACGGGCTCTTACAGCGCCCCGTTCCGCGAGAACAACCTGCTTGGCAGAGTAGATTACAACCTGCACAACGGGAAGCTGTTTTATCGTTATTCCTACTTTTCAAACTCTCTTTTTGCCACGTTCGGCCTGGGTTATTCCGTCTACGACACCAAGAATTACACAAGGCAACATGTCGTCGGGTGGGACTTCAATACCGGCAACAGTATGACCCACAGCATCCGGTTCAGCTTTCTGAAATTTCAAAATCAGATCGTCGACGCTACCTTGAACAATCCTGCGCTGCCCGACTGCTGCACCGGTCTGATGCTGACTGCCGGCTCTCTGTCTCTCGGGCCGAATCTTCTGGCCCCGCAAAGCACTCCCCAATCCAACCACCAGATCAAATACGATGGCACCAAGATATTCCACGCCCATACCCTTCGCTACGGTGTTGCCTTCAACCACATTCAGGGCGGAGGCTTCGCCAATTTCTATGGCACCGCTCCCCGGGTTTCCTGGACGACTGATAGCGACACCCAGGCGTTCGCCGCGAGCGGACCATTTCCGGGAGGAGATAGCAATCCGCTCAATTATCCGGTGAACCGGCTGCGGGTTGGCAACGGGCAGGGATTCAGCACAACGCAAGCGGCCCTGGGATTTCCGGCTGGAGGTTTAGGCCCGGACAACCGGCTGGGTTTGTATATAGGCGACAGCTGGAAAGTAAAGCCTAATTTCACCTTGAGCCTGGGTGTCCGCTACGATCGCGATTCCGGGCGCACCGACAGCGACCTTGGACCTATTCCGGAAATCAACGCTGCGTTTCCGGGTTGGGGAAATGCGGTCAAGCAGTCGAACTTGAATTTCGGACCGCAGTTGGGAATCGCATGGGACCCCACGAAGAACGGCAAGACCGTAGTCCGCGCCGGCATCGGCATGTACTACGAGAACGTGATCTGGAACAACGTATTGTTCGACCGTCCGGAAAGGGAGCGCTCGGGCGCCTTCAATGCCGTAAGCAACGCTTGTTTGAATGGGTCGCCGCAGCCCGTGCCGGTCGGCGGCGGAACCATTCTTGCTCCGGCATCGATCTGCGGCAATAACGTGGCCGTTGGCTCGGTAATTCCGCAGATTCTCTCGTTCTGGAACCAGGTAACGGCGGGTAATCCGTTCAACGTCAATAACCCGAACCCGAATTTTGTCGGCACCAGCTTAAGTCAGGGGCTCGGAGTGCCGGGTCCTGCGCTGTTTGCGCCGAATTACAAAACGCCGGTCTCGGTTCAGATGAACATCGGCATTCAACGTCAGATTCGAAGTGGGATGGTGCTGAGCGCGGACTACCTGCGCAACGTGGGAACGCGCAGCTTGCTGGGCATCGACGTGAATCGAGTGGGCGATGTCTCGACGTTCAACATGGCTGGGGCGCAGGCGGCGATAGCGGCGACCTTGGCCGCATGCGGACAGTCGAGTGTCGCTGCGGCCATCCAGAGTTGTGCTCCGCTGGATGGCGCAGGCGCCGGCGCAACCATGGCAGATTTTGCCGCCAATGGGCTGGGAGTTCCCAACGACGTAGGGGGCGTGGGCTGCGCCCAGCCGACTTCGGCAGGCGGGCTCGGGCATCCCTGCGCTTTCGGCGGGGTAAATCCGATGCAAAACTCGGCCTTCTTCCTGATGCCCGTCGGCCGCTCCGTGTACAACGCTCTGCAACTGAAGCTGACCCAAAGCAAGCAAAATCCGTTCAAGGGCGTCAAGACTCTGAACTTCCAAGTCTCCTATAGCCTGTCGCGGTTCGATAACACGGGCGGCGCGCAGGTAACCGGGACCACGGGGGACAGCGACCAGGACTTCGTTCTGGCAGCTGCCGACAACAACAACCCGGGCCGCTACTTTGGGCCGTCCCTGCTCGATCGCACCCACCAGCTTTCGTTCGGCGGTTTCATCGATGTTCCCGCGGGATTTCGCTTTGAAGTAATCTCCCACTTCTACAGTCCTCTGTCGAGCGGTCTGATCTCGCCTAACTTCGGCAATTCCGGTGAGATCTTCCGCACCGACTTCACTGGCGATGGCACGGTTGGAGACCCTATCCCCGGGTCGCATCTTGGAGAATTCGATCGTGGTGTCAACGCGTCGAACCTCAACACCACCATTGCCGCCTACAACTCGAATGTTGCGAATACGGCAACTCCGGCTGGTCAGGCTCTGATCAACCACGGGCTGATGACACTATCGGAATTGCAGCAACTCGGCGGGGTGGCGCCGCACATTTGCCTGGCCCCGCCCGCCACAGACACAGACCCAAGCTGCTCGTCTAATTCTCCTGGCGTACAGCAGAACTATGGCTGGCTGCGGGCATTCGATTTCCGGCTTGCCTGGAGGCACACCTTCCTGAGCCACCACGCTCTTACCGAAGGATTGACGATCGAGCCCAGCGTGGGTATTTACAACCTGTTTAATTTTGCGAACTTCAACCTGCCGCCCACGACGATGAACGGGCTGTTGTTAGGGGCGGGTAACGGGTCGATCAATGGAACCACCCGAAGCGATCTGGAATCGTTCCGAGTTGGCAACGGAACCGGCGTCTATTCGGTCGGGTCGCAGCGCCAGATCGAGTTCGGACTCAAATTGGACTTCTGAGGTCGTCGTTCATGGGGCCGTCGTTTACCGCGACGGCCTTTTTCTGTTTAGCGGCACGAACTCTTCGCCGGCTGCCCGTCGCCTAGCAGGCCGCAATCCGGGCGATTCGGCGGCGCACGGTGCCGTCGCGAAGAAACACCGCGTCCCTGGCTAAAAAGCGAGCGAAATGCCCAGAGTCTCAAAGATCCTGGCTCCACGGAACTGAGCTCGTCCGCCTAATGCGCGCTCGATTCGAATCAATTCGTTCCACTTTGCCATTCGCTCACTCCTCGCAAAGGACCCAACCTTGATCTGTCCAGCATTGGTTGCCACAGCCAGATGGCTGATAAAAACGTCCTCCGTTTCTCCCGAGCGGGCGCTGACAATCGGAAGCCATCCCGCCTCCTGTGTGAGCCGAATCGCGGCGATCGTTTCGGTGACCGTTCCGATTTGATTGGGTTTGACGAGAACGGCATTCGCGACCCCGGCTTGAATGCCCCTGTGGATGCGATCCACGTTCGTACAGAAAAGGTCATCGCCGACAAGTTGGATCTTCTTTCCCAATTTTCCGTAAATTCCTTTCCATCCCGGCCAATCCTTTTCTGACATCGGGTCTTCCAGGGAAAGGATGGGATATTTCTCGCACCATCGGCCCATGAGGTCGATGAACTCCTGTGATGTGAATTCTTCCTTCGGATGGTTGAAGCGGTACTTTCCAGTTCTTTCGTCAAAAAGCTCGCTCGCGGCTATATCAAGGGAAATAGCCACGTCCTTTCCAGGCTGAAATCCCGCCCGCACGATTGCCTCCAGCAGAACATCCAGTACCTCCTCGTTGGTAGAAAACTCTGGCCAGTAACCGCCTTCATCGGCCACTCCGTAGTATCGGTTGCGTTCCTTGAGTATGTCCGCCGCCGTGTTGTAGACAAGAAAGGCCGTTTCCAGGCTTTCCAGGTATGTTTCGGCACCCGTCGTAACCACCAGAAAATCCTGAACATCGGTGCGCCGGTTAGCGTGCGCCCCCCCGCCGAAGATCTGAATTTCCGGCAACGGCATTAGATTGGCCCGGCCCCCACTGAGGGATTCAAACAACGGCTTTCCCTGCGAAATCGCGGCGGAATTGGCAACCGCCAGAGAAACGGCAAGGATGGCATTCGCGCCCAACCGGGATTTGTTGGGGGTGCCGTCGAGTTCAATGAGCACCCGGTCGACGTCGGCTTGGGAATCCGCATTCATGCCGCATATCGCCCGAGCGATCTCATGATTCACATGAGCAATGGCCCGCTCCACGGACTTGCCGTGAAATCGGGAGGAGTCGCCGTCACGAAGCTCCAACGCCTCACTGACTCCCTTCGAGGCGCCGGACGGCACTAGACCGCGACCTAGTGCGCCACATCCTAATTGCACTTCGGCCTCGATTGTGGGGTTGCCCCGAGAGTCAAAGACTTGAAAGGCAGACACTCGACGGATCTTCACTGCCGGCCTCCGCTCTTTCTCAGGTCTCCTTTGTACTGCCTCTGAAGCGCTCTAAACCAGCCGATTGCGATCTCGCGAAGAGATCCCCCGTTCCTCTCCAGTTCAGAGGCCACAAATGCCCGCACGAACCTGAGCTTGTCCTCCGCGTTCAGGTATTCGACGGGCGACTTGCCGTCGACCCTCGCTAAGAGCAGCAGGAGTAACAACCTGCCCGTGTTCCGATCGCACCTCTGTTGAAGCGCGGCCGTGAACTTCTGCTCGCGATAGTATGTTTCTATGACGCCATCCATGATCTGGTCCATGTGGACATTCCGGGGAGCGTGGTAGAGACTTTTCAGCAGCAGATGGCATAGCAGGAACGCCAGGTCAAACGCTGGGTCGCCATACCAGGCCACCTCGCAATCCAGCAGGACAAGCCTGTCCCTTCCAACCAGAAAATTCTTGGGGCTGTAGTCCCCATGCACTAACGCCTCGCGCGTACTCTCCAATCGCGACGCCTCCTCCTCAAAGTACTTGCGCAGGGCCGGATGACGTTGTCCCGTGGTGATCAAATAGGGTTCGGTACGGAGCTGGTGGAAGTTTGCGGTAGTATCGAACAGACGCTTAGCGGCTGGATCGGCGGCCGACTCGCGGTGGATCGTACCGAGGAGCTTAGCGGCCCGCAGCGCATGTTCGGGGTAATGCAGGCCGCTCAGCAATAACTGTTTCCAGCTTTCGAGTTCGGGCCCGATGTACTCCATGGTGAAATAATCGTTGGCGACCGCAAAAACCGAGGGCACGCTCTCCGGCACGATGCGTCCGACGTACCGCAGATACTCATATTCGTTCCGATTTCGGGACGTGTCCGCCTTCCACAGATCTTTGACCTTGAGCCGGGGCAGAGCCTGCTTTACAACGAAGGACCGATCAGCGTCCTGGATGAGAAAGACGTTTGAGGAGACCCCTCCGGGGAGCGGCGTAACGCAGACCTCATTCTCACTTACCAGGTTGTCGCGACGCAATAAGTTGAGGATTTCTACTCCAGCTTCAGCCATATCGGGGTGCCTGCATCACATCGCATCGAGGATGCCCGTCGAGGAAGGCCTTCCACATTGGAAATCGCTTTATCTAACGGTGTCTGTCCGCTTCCTGCGCCTGCGGGGCATTTCAAGTGGGGAAAGGTTCGCGGAAATGACGCTCAGTCCCGTGATCCAGGCGGGGGTCTCGCGACCGCCAGAAACAACTCTGCACCTCGGCAAGTCTCTCAGATAGTGCGCCAGTCCAGCCACCAGAACGAAATAGAGCCCCATGATGGCAAGGTCCGGCGCAGCAAGAGACATGAGACCGGGCGCGTAGAGTCAGCCGAGTGCGGCAATTGAGCAATCAATGACCGCTCCAGGAGCGGGCCAGGGAAAGAATGGCCCGGTCAATGGCTTCGTCGGTAATCTGGGGCAAGGCGACGTTGCGATGAAGACTCCAATGCTCCACATTTTCGAGGGTCTTGCCGGGTGCAACCTTGGTCATTGGGCTCAGGGTCTCGATTTCGATGAAATCATTGTTTGTGAAGGTCTCCAGAGAGCACCCGAAATCCGGATAAGTTCGGTTGGGGTCGGCCGTCGCCCGCTTGATGAAAAGGTCCCCATTCAACAGGTATGCTGCCCAGGTAAACGCGTTAAAGGTCCCAAGTTTCTGCGGGTCCGAATTGCCTGGATCCTGCCGCAAGGTCAGATATTTCTTGGTATATTTCCACCGCGGGTCGGCCAGGTTGGTGTAGGCCCACATGACCAGCGGGTTCGTGGCTTCGAGGTCGGCCGGGTGGTGACCACGAGGCGGAAAACCGACGATTTCCAGTCCCGCAGGCGCCATCATCGTCAATGCCCAGGCGGAGAACTCCAGGGGGAACAAAGAACGGTTCGTGATCCTGTGCGTGACGGTGACTTCGTTCGCAGAATCGGACATGCTGACCTCGATTTCCTTCTGTAAAGAGGTGAGCGGTTCGACTGGCGCGCGGGCCACTAATCCCGAGGGGGTCGGTGTAATTTGAACGGGAACGTTGTCAGAAGCCCACGTTGCGACTGGGTCTTCCGGTGCTTTCCAGACGCGATCCCCGCCCCGCAGCTGAAATTTCTCCTCTCCGCTCTTTCCGATCTGTTCGGCGAATTCCTTGAACAGATTTTGCCCGCCGAGAAACCCAAAGCGGATGATCCGGGGACCCACATCGCCGGTGACGATGAGCTCGATCTGTCCATTGCTGACACGGTAACAATTTCCCCAGCCCTTGTAATCTGTCTTCTCCACCTTCACGTTGGCGTTGAGGCTGTAAGGGATCATTACCGCCGCAATCGTCAGTATTGCTCGAAGCATTTTGTTTCCCTCCCTGCAGCAAGGTCATGAATCATGCAGCGTGAATCAATCAGACTCTCTGCGTGGCGCAAGCCGCCTGCATGTCGGGCGCGCCTCCTTCGTAAGAGTGGTTGCCGCGAATAGTTTGCCGTTCGCCGAAGAATTGTCGACCTGCAGAGTGTACTGCACAATGTCCCCGGTTGGTAAAGCGGAGGCGGCCTGGCTGGAGAGGATCCCGCCAGGGAGGGAAATTCATGGCTTCGGGCTGTTTTATGCGGGGCGCCGTCAATGCGAGGAAGACTCCATTGTGTTTTGCGCATCGGAGCCTTCCCGCGACTTCATCCGCCCGAACGTGTCTTCCAGTTGCCGTTTGGCCGCAAGCAATGCACGGAACGTGGCGACTTCCTGATTGGCTTCGTCCCGCCGGCCGAGCCTGGAATAGGCTTGCGAAAGCAGATAATGGGCCTGGGAATTCGATGGCTCTGCCGCAATCACAGTCTGGAATTCCGCAACCGCCTTTTCGAATTGCTGCGACTCAAAATACATTCTCCCCATGCCCAGATGCACTTCCGGATTCCTGGGCTCGAGAGTGAGCGCCTTCAAGAGGTGTTCCTTCGCTTCCGTTGGATTCGAATTCTTGAGCGAAAGCTCGCCCAGCAGACACTCCGACTCCGCGTCCTGAGGATTGTCCGCGAGCGCGGCCTCCAACTCTCTCCTTGTCTCCTCCGATTCCTCAGGAGTCAAAGATGCCTTGCGGGACAACGCCTCTGCCAGCTCGAAATGCGCGCCGGTGAGGTGAGGGTCTATCTTCAGAGCCTCGCGATAGGCCTGGATCGCTCCCGCCAGATCTCCGGTTTCAACTAATCGCTGGGCAACGATCTGTCGCAATCGGGCGGAGTCCGGGTGCCCGACAGAAACCACATTGACCGCCTGATCGGCGAGATCGGAGTACAAGCGGTAGGCGCCGTATTGGACATCCACGTTGTCCCCATCCAGTTCCTGCAAGCGGCCGATGGTTGCCGTGGCTCGTTTCACTTCGCCCACTTGCCGATAGAGTTGTACGAGAAAAAGGCCGGTTTGGACTCGGAGCTTGGGGTCGGTGAGCCGAGGAAAAGCTTCCTCCAGATGATTTCGGCCCAGCGAATTCTTCCCCTCGCGCAGTTCGCAGAAGCCGAGCAGCGCCTCGACATTCCACAACTTCGGATTGAGCTGCAGCGCGGCATGAAACTTCGCCGTGGCAGTTGCGCAACTGCCACGAAGGAACTCGATGACCCCCAAGTTAGACTGTGCCTCAACATTGCGGGGACTGATGTCGAGAGCGGTCGCAAACTCCCGGGCGGCGGCGTCGAGTTTTCGCTCCTGCAGCAGCTCTTCACCAGCCTGCAAATGTTTCTTCAGTTCCGAAGAAGCCAAAGAAGCCGGCGAAGAATTGGCTGCAGCCAACGCCATAACGGGCGTGATCAGGACAAAGACGAGAGACCTCAACCGCGACTGGAGAAATGCAAAATTCGGCAGCATTGGGGAACCATCCCACAAAACAAGGACGGCCGTTCAAGGACGGCCGCCCACCTGAAACGGTGAGCGAGCGCAGGTGGTCTGTCGAGGACTTGCGCTCGCCCTGTTGAAGGTTAAAAGGACAATTTGGCCCCCAGCTGAATTACCCGGTTGGGAGCAGACCCGCCAGCCTGTCCGCTGCCCGCGGCCCCGGTCCACACGCTGGTGATGGTTCCGGCAGCGAGGTTTCCGATCTGGTTGTTGGGAAGACCAAAGTTTGTGTGATTGAACGCATTGGTGGCATCGGCCCTCAATTGGAATCGAATGCGCTCGCCGATCGAGAAATCTTTGGCGAGGGACAAGTTTACACTCCGGTAGGCTGGACCGAACAGAATATTTCGCCCGGAATCGCCGAAGGTGTACTGTGCCGGTTGCGCAAAGGCAGAGGTGTTGTACCAGCAGTTGATGGTGCCGACCGCTGCGCCGCCGGGACAGGTTCCGGTTCTCGGGTTGCCGGCAAGATTCGGTCGCAAGGATTGATAAGACAAGGCTCCACTCGTGTCGGTGGCGGCTACGGGCGTAAAGGGCACTCCCGAGGAAACCTGCCAGATCGTCGACAGCTGCCAACCACCCACAATCGGGTCGAGAAGGCCGCCTTGATTCAGCCAGGGTTTACCGCGGCCGAACGGCAACAGGTACACGATTCCGCCGTTGAACATCTGAGGCGTGTCGAAGGTCGAGTTCCCGTAGTTCGCTCTGGGACTGCCCCCGATTTGCCAGTTGTCGACGCCCCCGCCTCCCCATCCGGAACTGCTGCCGGTGTCGAGGCTGTGCGCCCAGGTGTAATTGGCAATCACCGACAAGCCCCCGCTGAATTGGCGTCGTAAAGACATCTGCAGCGCGTCGTAGTTGGAGTAACCATTGAATAAATCGTCGCCAATGTTCGTGAAATTGGGATAGGGTCGTCTGGATTGCGCGTCTCCCGGGCCGAGGCGATTCATTGGCAACTGGTTCAGGTCCGTCCCGAAAGGCAGGTGAGTTCCTTTGGTCCAGACGTAGGCAACATCGCCGACGAACCCGGCGAACTCATGTTGGACGCTCAAATGCGCCTGTTGAATGTAAGGCATGGGAGTGTGGACCGGGATGTAAGACACGGATTGCCCATTGAGAGAGGCGGGGCCGAGCTGGGAGGGAGCGATGAGTAACAGGTTCGGGAGCGGCTGACCCCAATTGAGAGCGGGCGTCAGGTTGTCCTGGGTAGTGACCCCCTTGCTGGGAGCATATCCGGTAGCCTCGGCGCCGCTCGCAAACGAATCCGATCCCCACATCTGGTCGAAGACGCCATACGCTCCACGAAAGACCCATTTCTTGAATGGAGACCAGGCGACTCCAAGACGAGGCGCCCAATTATTGAAACTCCCGGTCTGAACATTCCTGCGGCCCAGATTGTTAGGGGAATCGCCGAACCACATGGCGCCCAGCGTATTCGTCGTCGGATTGTTCAGGGTGGGATCGAAATCTCCCAAACGATGGAATTGTTCGCCCCATCCGTCCTGACCCGTGTAGCGCAGCCCGAGGTTGACGGTCAGAGTCGGAGTCAACTTGATGTCGTCCTGCACGAAAAGCCCGAAGTTCCAGGAGCGCAGGCCTTCTTCCGGGACCTCTGCGGCGTTCCAGCCCTGGGCGTCGCCAAGGATAAAATCCGCCGAGCCAAGACCTACGCTGTTGGGATCGGCCGGATTGCGCGTGGCCAGCCCGGAAAAGGTAAAGTTGCCGGACGAGATGCCGCCCCAGCCGTTACCGTCGTAGTACATCTTGTTGAATTCCCCGCCGAATCGGATCAGGTGTTTTCCTTTGGTGAGGCTCAGCGTCGCAGAGGGCATGTATCCGCCCTCGTACATGCGCGCATTCGATCCTGGGCCGATGGATGTGCCGGTCGCGCCCTGAATGTTCACACTCGGGAAAATGTCAGCCGGAGCATTCTGCAACCCGATCTTCTGCGGATAACCTTTCCCCTGCGAGATGGTTGTGATGATCGGCACCCAGCGGTCTTCGGCCAGGTGAAACTCGCCAACCAGTGTGGGGCTGAACGTCCAGCTGTCGGTGATGTTCCAGCGTTGGTCCTGCCCTTCGTCCGACCAGGTCTGCACCAGAGGAAAGGGGCCGCCTCCGGTCACGCTCGGATCCGGAACGATCGAACCAGAAACGGAAATGCGGTTGTTGTCGTTAATGAGGTAATCGACTTTGGGAATGATCCACTTCTCCTTGGAGGTGAAGTTGATAGTGGTGAAGTAGTTGTTCACCAGGCCCGGGCGGTTCGGGCTCGCGAAGTACTGCTGTACCGCCAGCGAGACCGGGCTCAGCATGGCTGCGGGAATCACATTGCCGGGAAACGGGCTGCGAACCTGCTGGCCGCCAGCCGTCTGGGTTGTTGCCGGATTGTAGAGCTGATTCGCGATGGCGCAGTTGGTTCCCGGACCAAAGGCGCTTCCGGGCGGGCACGCCGCGCCGTTGCCCACGGGAGTCCGGTCCATGCAGAGTCCGCTGGCGTCAAACCCGCTGCCGCAAATCTCGGAAAAATTGCCGGCGCGCATGAGCGCCGTAGGCACGGTGCTGAAGCCGGAAGTCGGCGTGCTGAGGGGGTTGTATTGGAATGAGAAGAAGAAAAACGCCTTATTCTTCTTGATCGGCCCGCCGATTGTGCCCCCGAACTCGTTGAAGTGCTGCGGCGGAACACTGGGAGAGAAGTAGTTGCGGGAATCGAACATATCGTTTTGAACAAACTCGAACAGAGAGCCATGAAACTGATTGCCGCCGCTCTTGGTGACCACGTTGAACACGGACGTGCCGGTCGAGTACTGGGCGCCGTAGTTCATGGTGTCGATGCTCACCTCCTGCACCGTATCGAGAGGCAAACCGTAACTCTGATTCAGGTTTTGATCGGCAGGATAGGTAACGCTGCCGCCGTCGATCAGCCACTGGGACTGGTAGGGCATCGATCCGTTGAAGGAGTTGCCCGCCCCTGCGCCCTGCTGGTAGTTGGCAACCGTGGTGGCGCCCCCGTTCGAGGCAATTCCGGGAACCAGTTGCGTGAGTGCCGTCCAGTCCTGCGCGACATTCGGCGTCTCGGTCACATCCACTGCGGGAATGGTCTCGCTGCGCTCCGAGGTTTCGGTTTGCACCTGCACGACATTGGCGGCCACGGAAACTTCCGTCGAGATCTGCCCAACCTGCAAGGTTGCATTCACCGCCGTGGTGCCCACGTGCGCGGTGATCCCCGATTGCGCCAGGCTGGTGAAGCCCTGTTTGGAAAAATTCACCCTGTAGTTTCCGAGCGGGACAAAGGGAAAATCGTAAACTCCTACCGAATCGGTCCTGGTGGTTTGCGGGACTCCCGTATTCACGTTCGTAAGCACCACGGTGGCATCCGGGACAACCGCCCCGGAACTATCGGTCACCACGCCTCGAACTTCGCCCGTATTTTCGTTTTGAGCGGCGCCATACGGCATTTCGGCGAGGAACAGGGCCAGGAAGGCTGAACAGGCAAACACCTGCGCCCACAATGGCTTGCGCAAAAACGACGTTGTCGACATAGTTTCTCCTTCGGGACGACGCGCCGGTCATCACCGGCGTCTGTAGGCTTAAACCGTTCTAGAAAGAACATTTCGCGATTGCGGGGTTCCCGTTGTCTGCAAGGTCAAAAAGCTTGGGAATTGCAGCCTGATATCGCGCGCTCGACCCGGACCACTTAGCCACGAGCTGTGGAAGACCCGCGACGCTTTCACGAGGATGCTACTGTTACTACTATTCACAATCGGCTGTCAAGCTTTTTGTAACGTTCTAGATCTTAAATTTACAAAGTCTATAGCGTTATAGACAACGAACAATTTTGTGATAAGGTGGCTCTAGCGGTAGAATGTGTCGAAACCCCGGTTATGACGCCTTTGCGATCACAACGACTCGGCAGCCGGTTGAAAGACCTGGCCGAGGCGCTCGATCTTTCGGTTTCGACCGTAAGCGCCGCGATGCAGAACCGGCCGGACATCAGCGAGAGCACACGCCGCCGGGTGTTCCGCAAGGCCAAAGAGCTGAACTACAGACCGAACTGGCTTGCCCGAAGCCTTGCGCTCAATAAGACCCAGGTGCTGGGGATCGTCATCCCCGATCTTTCTCGGTCCTTTTTCCCCCAGATCCTCAAAGGCATCGGCGAGGTGGCCCGGAATTCCGCATACCACCTGCTGATTTGCAGCACGGACGACGATCCCCAGCGGGAGGACGATGAAATAGCGACCTTGATTGGGAAGCAGGTAGACGGGCTGATCGTAGCGTCTTCCCGCCGGCCTGGCCAAAACGGGTATTGGCAATCCCTTAAAAGAATGGGCGTGCCGATGGTTCTGGTCGACCGCGCTTTTCCTGCGATGCCTTCGGTGGCGGCGGACAACGAGCGCATTGGTTATATTGCGACCGAACATTTAATCCAGCAGGGCTATCGCAATATCGCGCATCTTGCCCGAACCGATGTCTTGACCGGCATAGGGCGCCGCCAAGGTTATCTCGCCGCATTGCGGGATGGGGGTCTCAAGGTGCGGAGAACCTACATCCTCGAAGCGCAGGGGGAGAGCGGGGGATCGGAGGGCGTCCAGCGCCTGTTGGCGATGCGTCCGCGACCCGACGCGGTGTTTGCGGCCAGCGACCCCATCGCGATTGGCGCCATGGAGGCCGTCCAGGCGGCTGGACTCCGCATTCCCACAGACTTCGGCATCATCGGAGTCGGACGGGCCTCGTATGGCGAATATCTGCGCATACCTTTAAGCACGGTGGATCAGCACCCTTTTGAGATTGGAAAGACGGCTGCTTCCGTGCTGCTCGGCATGATTGCGGGAAAGCCGGCGCCGGCCTCACCCGTGCTCATGAACCCGACACTGATTGTGCGCGATTCGAGTTGCCGTATTCCGGAAAATGGGGTGGCGGTGAAGTACTTGTTGTCCGCTTACGAAAGCGAGAAGAGAACTGAGCCGCTTGCGAGCGTTGCCCGGTAGGTGTCAGGCGTCTTCCCGGGGCAGCCAGTCCGCCTCGCCGAAATCCATCAAGATTGTTTTGCCTGTACTAGCGCTTTGACCGCGATAGTCCATCGCGTGATTTAGGAATGAACCAAACCGGGTGTGATCGATGAACGCTTACGTTGAACCGATAACCCTTCGTTTTCTTGGCAGGGAGCTGCTACCTGATTTGGAGGTTCATAACCTGGACATGCCTTCCCGGGCCATGTTCAGTGCGCCCGAGAGGATCCTGCTGATTGGCTGGGGAAAATTCATGCGCGGATTTGTCCCCGACTTTGTTCAACTGGCAAACTCGAGCGGCCAGTATGCAGGACGGGTTCTGGCGGTGCAGCGCTATGCGGACCAGCGTTCGGACGCTGCGGCGCGACAGGACACGCTCTATACGCTGATTGCCCGCGGTATGCAGAATGGCCGCCAGGTGGAAGTCAAGCGGGTCATCGGATCGGTGAACCGCGTCTTATGCGCCAATCGCGACTGGCGGCAGATTGCCGAAGCCGTGCGGAACCGGTCCTTGCGGGTCATTGTCTCGAACGCAACCGAGACAGGGTTGACGCTCGATTTGCAGGATGATCCGGTCAATTCCACTCCGCGCAGTTTCCCAGGGAAGCTCACCCGGCTCTTGTTCGAACGCTGGCAGGCAACCGGGGGGAAGGACGCCGATGTGGCCGTCATCCCTACCGAGTTGGTCCTGGACAACGGTCAACTGGTGCGCCGCTTGATTCTCGAGCAGGCAGAGGTTTGGAATTTTGACCGGGAATTTATCCTGTGGGTCCGGAAGTCCGTTCACGTTTCGAACACGCTGGTGGATCGAATTGTGGTCGGTACACCCCGTCCCGAGTTGCTGGCAGAGGAGTGCCGGTGTCTGGGTTATCGCGACGACTTGCTGACCTGCTGTGAACCTTATTCTTTGTTCGCCATCGAGGCCGACGACTTCACACAGCGGCACTTCCCGATGACCGCTGCCGCTCCCGGCGTAGTCTATGTGAAGGACCTGTCACGGTTCCGTGCGCGAAAGTTGCGGCTCCTGAACGGTCCGCAAATGGTGCTGACCACCCTCGGAACCTTGTTAGGTTTCCGCCTGGTTTACGATGCGCTGAAAGATGCACAAGTGGGTTCCTTCACCCACGATACGGTGTGGCAGGAAATCGTTCCGGCCATGGGAGAACCATCCATTCATTCTCAGTACGCCACCGAATGTCTGCAGCGAATTGCCAATCCCGCCATTGAACACCGGCTCGAGGGAATTCGTGTCGACCTCACCACGAAGAATGCAATCCGGCTTTTTCCGAGCATCCGGGATTACATGGCGCACTGTAAGCAGCTGCCCGAGCGGCTTCTGCTGACGGTTGCGGCCACGCTGGCGGTTGCGCTGCAAGTTGAGTTGGAGGACCGGAACGCGCAGTATATTCGCAGCCGATGGTCGTCGGTTGCGCCCGACAGCCCGGCTTCGATCGGGGAATTCACGCGCGACGCGATCCTGCGGCTGTCTTCGTCGAGCGGCGAGCCGTTAGACGTCAGAGGTGTCGGGCCGGAAGTTTGCCGCCTCTTCGTAAGGATTCGGCGGGAGGGCATGCGGTCTGTTCTTTCCCGGGGATCGGGAGCCAGTCCGGCAGGGGGCTGGTGTTGAGACGAATTGTGCTTGAGCGTCCTGAAAGACTCGTGGCGACGGATGCTCCCGCGCCCACCGCTTCCGCCGGCGAGGCGGTCCTGCGGGTTCATCGCGTGGGCGTGTGCGGCACCGACTTCCATGCCTTTCACGGACGGCAGGCGTTTTTCACCTATCCGCGGGTCATGGGACACGAACTGGGAGCGGAAATCCTCGAGGCGCCGGACAATGATCGCGGGCTGCGGCCAGGTGATCGCTGCACAGTCGAACCCTATCTGAATTGTGGAATGTGCGATCGCTGCCGCGAGGGCCATTACAACAACTGCCAAAATATAAGAGTACTGGGAGTGCATGTAGACGGCGGGATGCAGGAACTGATCGCCGTACCGGCGGATCACGTGTACAAATCCAACCAACTCAGTTTCGACCAACTGGCCCTCATCGAACCGTTCAGCATAGGGGCGCAGGCGATCATGAGGTCCAAGTTGACGGGCGGCGAAACACTGCTTGTCATCGGAGCGGGACCGATCGGGGTGGCCGTTGCCCAATTAGCGCTGGTCGCGGGAGCGAAGGTCTGCGTGCACGAGCCGCTGCCGCAGCGGCGCGCCCGTGTGGAGCGCATGGGCGCCGAAGCGCGGGATAATATTGCCGACGATGAATGGGCCGATGTGGTGATTGATGCCACGGGCAATGCAGATTCTATGGCGCAAAGCCTTTCGAGAGCGCGATACGGGGGGCGCGTGGTTTGGGTGGGGATTGTGCAAACGGACGTGCCGGTGCACGATCCCTTGTTTCATCACCGCGAGCTGACTCTGCTGGCCTCGCGCAATAGCGCGGGACATTTCCCGCGCATTATCCAAATGTTTGAAAACGGGGTCCTTGACACTTCGCCGTGGATCTCCAACCGCGTGGCTCTCGATGACGTCCCCATGCGCTTTCAGGAAGTTACCAGACACCAGGGGCTGAAAACCATGGTCGAACTCTGAGGACTCTGCTCGGCATCGGGCGAAGCCGGACCGGAAGCAAGCCAGCCAAGCCCGCGCGAAGGTTGCAGTGCTTTGTTCCGGGAGCGAATGTTTTCGCCTCTCAGTCATTCCGGGCGGTCAATAAGGAATGAGAGCCGGACCGCAACGGAAACGGCAGGAATCTCAAAAACCGCTGTGAGCTTCTTCCAGTGGGGGGGAAGTGCGATTTTAGAACGCCCGAGGTTTTGGCCGTCATCCGGTCCCGTCGCCCCGGGCGACACAGAGCGACTTCCAAGGGTAATTTGGATGAAGCTCAAAGGGGAGGAGTGTTTATGAGGACCTTTTGCTTAGGACTGCTGGTTTTCTTTTTGCCTCAGATATTCTGGGCGCAGCAGTTTTCGGTTTCCGATCTGTCCAAACTGAACGACGTCGAGTCCGAAAGAGCTTCGAGTTTTGACCGTGCCGGCGGCAACCACGATTACGTCTCGGTCGAGCCCGGCCAAACGGCGACCCTATTCGACCTCGACGGCCCGGGCGAAATCCGCCATATCTGGACGACCATTCCGCCCTGGTCCGAGGCCTACGCCCATCAAAAAGTGGTCCTTCGCGCCTACTGGGACGGGGAAAGCAGTCCGAGCGTCGAAGCGCCGATCGGCAATTTTTTTGGAATCGCTTTCGGAACCCAGACGGTATTTCAGTCGGCGCTGATCACTGTGAATCCGGCACAGGCGCTGAATTCCTATTTCCCGATGCCCTTCCGCAGGCATGCCCGGATTACCGTCACCAACGAAGGCAGCAAGCCCATTACCGACTATTACTGGAATATAGACTGGGTAAAACGGGCTTCCCTCCCGGACGACACGGCTTATTTCCACGCACAATATCGGCAATGCACACCCTGCCAGGGCTGGTACCAGGGCAATTTCTACGGCAACAACTACTCCGACGCGCGCAAAGACCCGCGCTGGCTCAACCAGCTCGGCTCCCATAATTACGAAATCCTCAACGCCGAGGGAGACGGCCAGTTCGCGGGCGTGATTATGTCTGTGCTGAACAACCAGGCGGGCGCCTGGAACGAAGGCGACGACATGATCTTTATTGATGGCGAGAAAAGTCCGCGTATTAACGGCACCGGCGGCGAGGACTATTTCAACGGAGCCTGGGGATTCAACCAGCTTTATTCAACCCCGCTGGTGGGAATCGTCGAATTTACCGGCGAACAACCGGGCTCGCGGTTCACTATGTATCGCTGGCATCTCGAAGCCCCGATTCGATTCCACAAGTCGATCCGGGTCACGATCGAAGACGGCCACGCCAATCTCCGCTCGGACAACATCTATTCCGTGGCCTATTGGTATCAAAAGGAGCCGCACCGGCCCTTTCCACCCCTGCCTCCGGTCGAAAAACGGATCCCGAAACTTGTCTGGACCGGCGGACCGGGGCAGGATCCCAATATGAAATAAGACCGCCAGAATTGAGCCGCTATTGCCGAATCTCCGCCCGGCTTCGAGAACGAGATTCCGCCACGGGCACATCGCCGGGTTTCGAGTACTTCACCTCGAGCGAGAGGATTTCGAATGGATGGAAGGGAAGGACGATGCGACCCTTCTTCAAAGAGAGTTCGTCTCCATAAGGTTCTTCCATCAGGTTGGTCAATCGCGCGGAAATAGCGCCTGCGGGCACGGTGAGGATGGCATCGCCGCTTTCGCCCGCCGACTCGTAGAAACGCAGCAGCAATGCATTTCCGTCCTCCGTCCGCTTTAAGGCGGTGAGCACCAGGTTTTGCGGCTGCAGATCGACAAAGGAGTGGTCGGCCGATAACTGGCCTTCATGGGATGCCACTGCGAGCGCCTTCAGCCTGGAATTGAATTCGTAGCCGCGCCGCACGGTCAGGGCCTGCCTCCAGTCGCCGCCGTGCGGGTAGAGGGAGTAGCTGAACCGGTGGCGCCCCCGGTCGGCGTCGGGATCGGGCGAAGTCGTCGAGCGCAGTAATGACAGCCGTAAGACATTCCCCTTGGCGTCATACCCATACTTTGATTCATTGATCAGGCTGAAACCACGCTTGCCGTCGCCGAGGTCGGCCCAGCGGATTGCCGGGACCTCAAACTTCGCTGCCTCCCAGCTATTGTTCCTGGTGGTCGGACGGCGAATGGCGCCGTAAGGGATTTCGTAGGTCGCTTCGTCGCTCGAGGCGGCAAGCGGGAACGCCGCTTTCAGCAGGACATGGGTTTCATGCCAGTCAATGTCATTCGCAATATCGACCCGCTTCATACCCGCGTACAAACTGATGTCCTGACGAAAGCGCGAGTTCTGCCAATGGCGGGTGATTCGCAGGGTTGCCCGGACGGGGCCCCGCTCGACCCATTCGACCGAATCGACCTCATTGAGTGGGGTAGAGACCTTCTCAAAATCGGCGTCGATGTTCCACGCGTCGTAGTCCTTGGGCTTGTCTTCGAAGGCCACGAGTTGGTTCCCGCAGCCGCCACGGGCAATGTCTTCAAACTTCTCCTGTTTGTCATACAGGCTTAGAATGCAGCCGGTTTTGCGGTCGACGGTCACTCGCAGCAGAGAATTCTCAAGCGTTGCGCCTTGCGCGGTCAGATCGCTCGGCGCCCGGGGCGCGGCGCCGGGGAGGACGTGCAGCACGGTATATCCGAGGGCGGGCACCCGGTCAACTTTTACCAGCAGTTGAAAGCTGTTGGTCTCCGGCTGCCGGGAGAGCACCTGAGCCAGCAGCGGTTTTCCTTGAGAGTCGACTACGGTAAGGTCGCCGTTCTGTTTCTCGGGCATCTCGACTTCAAACTCGGCCAGGTCGCTGCGATTCCAGGCCTGAGAGTTCCACACGATGACCGGCACCCCTGTCATGGCCCTGGTGTTTACTCTCTTCGAGAGCGTGGACAATGCTTGCGAAGTCGCATCGTTGGCAATCCAGTGGGCGACGTCATAATCGCGCTGCGCATCCTTATAAATCACGCCAATTCCGGAACCGGCCGCCAGGTCATGGAACTGGTTAAATAGGACTTTCTTCCAGGCCTCGGTCAAGCTGTCACCCGGATAAGACCCGCCCTCCAGCCACGCCAAAGCCGAATATTTCTCCGCATTCAGCAGCCACTCCTCGCTGCGGCGCATGTTCGATTTGTGTCGGGCCTGGGTGGTGAAAACGCCGCGGTGAAATTCCAGATACAGCTCGTCGTTCCAAACCGGGAGCTCGATTTTGCCCTCCGAGGAGGGCGGCAGTTGCGGTTTTCGAGCCGCCACCGTCTTGTAGTTCCAGACCGGCGAACGCTCGGAATCCAACTTGGTTTCGAGGCTCGAAAAGAATTCCTGCGCAGACCCGAAGTTCACTTGTGGAAAAACCGCTTCTGGTTTCGACCAGCGGATTCCCCGGTCGAGCATGTGGCGGGTGGGCCCGCCACCATGGTCGCTTTCGCCAAACAGGTGCATGATGTGTGTCAGTCCGGGGTTCAGCGAGACCGCCTTCTTAAGATCGAGGGTCAGGCGGAGCGGGTCGAGCTCTCCTCCGTAGCCGCTGGGGAAATAGGTCAACACTCGGCTGCCGTCGGGCGATTGCCACCAAAACAGTTTCAATGGCAGTTGGTTGGTCTCGTTCCAACTCATCTTTTGAGTTACGAAATAGTCGACCCCGGATTTCTTGTAGATCTGCGGCAACTGCCAGTTGTAGCCGAACGAATCCGGGTTCCACCCGATGCGGACGTCTACGCCGTATTTCTGCCGGAAATATCGTTTCCCGACCAGTAACTGCCGCGTCAGCGACTCGCCGTCGGGCATGTTCAGATCGGGCTCAACCCACATCCCCCCTACCAACTCCCAGCGGTTCTGCCTGGCGCGGGCGAGGGTCTCGTCGAACAGCAAGGGATACTTCTCTTCCATCCACTCGCTGTATTGAGCGGCTGACTGTGCGTAATGCAGCTGCGGATATTCGCTCATCAGCTGCAAAGCGGTGGCGAAGGTCCGGTGTACGACGTCCACAGTTTCGGTCCACGGCCATAGCCAGGCCGCATCGATGTGGGAATTTCCCGTTGACTCGACGGTGACTTTCTTCAGCAACGCGCTCGCCGGGGCCAAAGCCGACTGGGCTTCTGCAATCGAGCGGTCGAACGCCCTCGGATCGTGTCGCGCCAGGGCATCGAGGTCCACGATGTTCGACGCCGCCTCGGCTGGTTGCGTCACGGTCCCTGCCTTAGCTCCGAGCGCCGGCGCCAGTTCTTCGGCTGCAAAAATCTCTTTCCACAGCATCCGTGGATCCGCTCTCTGCGGTCCGGACTCAAGCTCGAGTTGGGCACCCCGGAAATGCTTGGGCCCTTTGCTCGAAGTCAGCTTCACAGCTACCAGCGCCCGGTCTCCGGGGCGGGCGTTTTCGAACAGAGTGACAGGTTCGAGGTCTTCGCCCATGGCTACCCGGCGGCCATTCAGGTAAACAATCTCCGGCCCCATCCCGTCCGCGTCCACGCTGAACTCGAACCAGATTCTGTCACCGGTCGGGTCGTATCCGTGGATCGATTGCGGCACCTCGATGGAGGCGCGATACCACACCGCATCCTTGGGCCCGTCGGAAGGCGTCGGCACCGCCTCCCAGCGAGAGTCGTCGAGATCGACAGCCTCTCCATGAGGCAAGTCGGCGGCATGGATCTTCCATTGCGGCTGGGGAAGGGTCTCTAAGGCGGAGAGCTGGCGAATGACCTCCCGTTCGCGTGCAGGCAACCTCGAAAGTTCCTGCTGCGTGCCTTCGGGCAGCTGGCTTTGAGCGTCAGGGGCGAGCGAAACGGCAATCGAGATCGAGAACAGCAGGAAAATCACGTGGCCACGAACTCGATAAGCCCATCTTGGCGGAATAAGGGTCAAAGGACTTCCTGCAATCTAAGCGCTCCTCTTGCACATTTGCCGCGGGCAACCTGGCTGGAATCCTGTCACGCGGCCAGGCATCGCGGGAATGGGTCTCGAACCTTAGGCGGCGCGAACCATCCCGGCCGGTTGCCGGCGACCATGGGCCCCGTCGAGGAAGTCATTCCATTTCGCAATCCGCGGACAGAGAGACCCTTAACCTCTTCGGCTCGGGCCAGGGATGTTCAAGTCGTTTAGAAATGTGAAATGCTAGCTGCCAGGCAACGCACGTGTCAATAGATGATCACATAGAGGGTCACTTGCAGGCAGAATGCGGGTTTTCGATATGGTTTGTTTCACATCGTTGCGATGGATCCGTTAAACATGTACAAGGTAGGTGCGCGACTATCGCCCGCACGGGTCCCGGAATAGACCGCCGGGCCGGACTTTTGGAATGACGAGAATTGCATGTATCAACGGGTTCCTGGGTGCGGGTAAGACCACGCTTATATTACGGGCGGCGGAAGATTTGACGAAACGGGGTTTGCGAACTGCAATTATCACCAATGATCAAGGCCGCTTCCTGGTGGACACGGCGCGCGTGCGCGACTCCGGGTTTCCGGTGGAAGAGATCCCGGGGGGCTGTTTCTGCTGCCGCTTCCCGGAATTCCTCGGACGCGCAGAAGCCATGGTTGAGGAACATCGTCCCGATATCATCCTGGCCGAGGCGGTTGGAAGTTGTACGGACCTGGTTTCAACCGTGTATCGCCGCTTGCGCCACTCTTCGTTTTCCCTGGCGCCGCTGTCGGTGTTGGTTGAGCCGGACCGTATTCGCGAGTTCACCCGCCCGGCGACGCCATTTAGCGAAGAGGTCAAGTATCTGTTTGGCCGGCAGTTGGCGGAAGCGGACCTGATCCTGATGAACAAGAGCGACCTTCTCGAGTCCGGCGAAATCGGGGGTCTGACGGAAACCATCCGCAGCTTTGCCGGCGAGACCTCGATCTCGCTGATGAATGCGAAGGCGGGAAGCGGAGTCATTCCCTGGGTGGATCAACTCCTTAGCGAGGAGCCGCGCGGGCGGGAATGCGAAGTCGACTATGAAAGGTACGCGGCTGCGGAGGCTTCGCTCGGCTGGTTGAATGCAACGGTTGATATGGTTTCATCCCGCGGGTTTTCCGCGAATGAGATCGGGGATGCGCTCGTGGGCGAGATTCAGCGATTTTGCCTCGGCGCGAGACTTGGCATAGCTCACCTGAAACTGATGTTTCTTACCTCCGACGGATGTGATTCCATCGCGCTCGCCAATTCCGGCGGTGCGGGGATGTGGGGAAAGGCCCGGCGCCTGCCCGGATCAACGGAAGCCTCACTGATCGTGAACGCACGCGTCAGCGCCCGGCCTGAGGAGTTGCGGCGAATTGTCGAAGACTCGTTACGGCGGGTTTGCTGCGAGCACGGAGTCGAGTATGCGGTGCAGCAGTGCGAATGCTTCTCGCCGCCTCCGCCCGAACGCGACCCATCCGTTGCGGCTTCACGTTCGGCGACATGATCGGACGTCTGCGCGGGTATTGTTAGGGACACAGCCATGGCGAGAGACAAGGAAATCAACCGCAGAGAGTTCCTCCGGGCGACCTCGGCCGGGATTGCCTGGGCGGCGGTGGAGACGCGACCCAGGACGAGCGGCGGCGGGGCTTTCCGTTCACCCGCGGGATCTGTCATTCCCTACTCGCGGCAGGAGTTGATGGCGAGTAGAGAGCAGCGGGTCCTCTCCGGCAAGCAACTTGCTGAAGTGGCCTTTCCCCTGGGCGGGATTGGTACGGGGACGGTATCGCTCGGTGGACGCGGACAACTGCGAGACTGGGAAATATTCAATCGGCCGGGGAAGGGCAAGGTCCTGCCCTTCAGCTTTGTCAGCCTGTGGGCGCGCGCGGAAGGCAGCGCGCCGGCGGTGAAAGTTGTCGAGGCGCCTTTGATGCCGCCCTATGCCGGCGCCAACGGCTACAGCCGTGATGGAGCCGAGGGCCTGCCCCGCTTCAAGGCCGCGCAGTTCAGGGGCGCGTATCCATTTGCGAACATCGATTTCGAAGACGACGACCTGCCCATAACGGTATCGCTTGAGGCGTTCAACCCCTTTGTTCCGCTCCATGTGGATGACTCGAGTTTGCCGGCAGCGATCTTCCGCTATGAGGTCCAATGCCGGAGCGAAAAGCCCGTGGACGTGGCTCTGGCGTTTTCCCTGCTCAATGCGATCGGATACGACGGGCAGTCGGTCGTCGAGGGCAGGCGCCATGGGGGTTTTGGCCGGAACGTGACCCGCTTTCGCGAGGAGGATGCTCGCGGCAAAGCCATCGCGGGTCTGGACATGACCTCGGCAAAGTACGAACCCGGTCAGACAGGTTATGGCTCGATGGCGCTCCTGACGACGGCACAGCGGGTGACGGCGCGTACGGCGTGGCCGATGGGCGACTGGTGGGACCCGTTTCAGAAGTGGTATGACGAGTTCAGCGCAAACGGAGAAATGCGCGACCCGGCCCCTGCGCAGCCTTCTGCGGAGGGAGAGTCGAACTATGCCACCCTGGCGCCCCGCTTGCGGCTTCTCCCCGGCGAAAAGAAGAGCGTCGTATTCGTTTTGTCGTGGTATTTTCCCGTCCGCGAAAACGATTGGAACAAGGAGAAGGAAGTAAAGGGACAGAAGCTTCATAACTACTACGGCACTCGCTTTGAAAGCGCCTGGCAGGTGGCTTCGCACGTGGTCTCGCGACTGGATGAACTTGAGGCGAAGACCCGCGCCTTCCGGGATGCGTTTTTCACGACCACCGTGCCGGGGTACGTTTTGGAAGCGGTAAGTTCTCAAGCCTCCATCCTGCGCACCAATACTTGCATGCTTCTCGAAGGCAGGCAGTTTTTCGCCTTTGAAGGATGCGATGACAACGCGGGCTGCTGTCCCCTGAACTGCACGCACGTCTGGAACTACGAGCAGGCGCTCGCCTGTCTGTATCCCGAACTCGAGCGCTCGATGCGTCACACGGACTTTACCTACAACATGCGCGCCGACAACAGCATGGCGTTTCGCACTCTGGTCCCGGTGGGGAGGGCGCAATGGGGGTTTCGTCCCGCGGCGGACGGACAGATGGGCTGCATCATGAAGCTGTATCGCGAGTGGCAGATTTCCGGGGACGACGAGTTCCTGAAGCGGCTCTGGCCCTCCGCCAAGCGCGCCCTCGAATTCGCCTGGACCCACTGGGACGCGGACCGCGATGGTTTGATGGAAGGCCAGCAACACAATACCTATGACATCGAGTTCTATGGCCCGAACCCGATGACGAGCACGCTGTATCTCGGCGCATTGCGCGCGGCGGAACTGATGGCAGAGGCTGTGGGCGACGAACCGGCAGCGGCGTCGTATCGCGAAGTGCGGGAGAAGGGAGTCAGGAATTTAGAACAGCTCTGGAACGGCGAGTTCTACGTTCAAAAAATTCCCCCCGCCGCGCAAATCCGCGCCATGGAAAACTACGCCGAACCGGACTGGTTCGCGAAAGCGGTGGACGCCGGAGAAATCCGCTATCAGTTCGGCGACGGCTGCTTATCGGACCAGTTGCTTGGGGCCTGGTTTGCCAGGGTGGTTGGCCTGGATCCTGGATGGCCGGCCAAGCGCATGCGGCAAGCTCTCGCGTCCATCTACCGCTACAATTTCAAGAACCATTTCTACGATCACCCGAACACCCAGCGGATTTACGCCCTGAATGACGAAAAGGGCCTGTTGTTGTGCAGTTGGCCGAAAGCCGGCCGCCCCAAACTCCCGTTCGTTTACTCAGACGAGGTCTGGACCGGGATCGAATTTCAGGTGGCGGCCCACCTGATCTATGAAGGTTTGCTGGAGGAAGGCCTGGCCATCGTTCTGGGTATCACAGAACGGTATGACGGCTGGCGGCGCAATCCCTGGAACCAGGTGGAATGCGGAAGTCATTACGCGCGCGCCCTGGCGAGCTGGTCGGTTCTGCTGGCGCTTTCCGGTTTCGAGTTTTCCGCCCGGGAGCAGCGGCTGTCCTTTGCGCCGCGGCTCGACCTCGAGGACTTCCGGACGTTTTTTGTGGCCGGCTCGGCCTGGGGCGCATTCCGCCAATCGCGGCAGGCTCGAACCGAGAAATTTCGTCTGGAAGTGATCGACGGAAAGCTTCCATTGCGGGGCCTCGACCTTGCTCCTCGTGCCCGAGGGTCAGTGGTCACAAGCCTGATTGGACCTCGCGACCAGTCTTTGAGCGGATACAAACTGGAGGCGCTGCCAGACGGCAGGGTTCGGCTGCGGCTGGCAGATACCGTCGAGGTCACGAGCGGCTCTGCGCTCGAACTGCAACTCTCGGCGCGGGCGTGACCCTGCGGGAGAGAACCTGTTTGTCGAGGAGGCGCAGGGCGAAATGGAACCAAGGGCTGCAAATCAAGCGCCCGCGCGGGCAGAGGACGAGCCGCATAGCCTTCCGAAGAAAGCCGGGCTCTAGCGGGTCGGGTTCGTGATCGATTCTCGTTTTGCGCCGGCAGGGTGGGCCAGTCGAAAGCATGGGAGTTAGAGGTTATGCCATACTGGGCGAGCCCCGGGTTTAAGACCCGGGACCAAATCCATTTGCAGGCGCGCGACTACGGAGCAGGCAAAGTATAGTTTGTCACGAGCTTTCGGGGAAGCAGCCGTGAAGAAACCACCTAAGAACCGCCGATCCTACCGGGACAAGCATTTTGTCGCCGGCACTCAAAGATTTTTTGCCGTACTCGAAGCGCTCAGCCAGCAGTCGAAGGCTGGTCTGCCGCTCGAAGAAGTTACCCAGATTTGCGGACTCCCGAAAACCACCGTCTATCGATTGTTGTACTCAATGCAGAAGCTCGGCTACATCGAGCAAGATCCGGTTACCGCACTCTACTCCCTCTCGGGGAAATTCTTTGAAATGGGCGCCAACGCCTTGCCGTACCAGCGATTGACCGTGCTTTCGCGGCCGCTTATGCGAACCTTGCTTTTGACTTTTGGCGAGTCGGTGAACCTGGCCGTGCCTAAAAGCGCGGGTGCGATCTATATCGAGGTGCTCGAAAGCCCCAAGGCGCACCGGGTCGCCGCCAGTGTCGGGGGCTTCTCTTTTCTACACTCGACGTCTGTCGGAAAATCGATTGCCGCTTACCTCTCGAACGAAGAGCGGGAGGCCCAGCTCAACCGTCACGGATTGCCTCCGTTGACCCAAGCTACCATCACTTCACGCCAGAAATTGGACGAAGAACTCGAACGGGTCCGAACGGAAGGCGTTGCGCTCGATTATGAAGAAAACGCGCCGGGAATCATTTGCGTTGGCGGTCCAATTTTTTCGAGCGCCAAGGAGCCAATCGCCGCGCTCAGCGTGTCTGGCCCCAGTATTCGCATGTCCCAGAATTTGCCGGCGATCAAAACCGCGGTTCGGGAGGCCGTCGAGACGATTTCGACGCTGTTGGGGAGGCGTTCGGAGCCGGCTCAAGAGCTTCAAGACACGCCGGAGAGAACGACGTTCCCCGTCCGTTGAAGCTTCGAATCCATCGCTCTGGCGGTCAGGCCCCTGTGCCTGCCCTCTCCGCCTGGCAAAAATGATCTCCTGACGTCAAAACCGGCGGGGCATGTTAAACCGGCCTCAGTCGGCGCGGCACGACCGGCGACCGATTGTGCCCGCCGATAACGAATCCCTGCCACATGCCCGGTCCAGGCACGTGAATCCCACGGGCTGATTTTCCCGGGGGAGCCAGACGGTCACCACGGGCTGCGGACCACGTTTTCCCGCTCGATACTGCCGCGCGTCCCGAATTGCGGAACAAATTCCGAAAACACTTGACAAACTTTAGAAGAGATTGCTACTCTTCGCGTCGCTTTGAGAATCGCAGACGGGGCAGGTTCGCGCAGGTTTTGAAACACAAACTCGCCGGTGGTCCGCTGCAAATCTTATCCCGGATTCGAGGAAACATTGAGGAAATATTCGATGATGCTACGCGAAGCCATTGAGGGCCGCAAAAACACATTCTTCCGGTTCGCGATGGGAGCAACATTCCTGGCGCTGGTTTCGGTTTTCCCGGCGTTTGCCCAACAGGCCGGACAGGCCAGTCTCTCGGGGCTGGTCACGGACCAGTCGGGCGCGGTGGTGGCCGGTGCGACGGTCACGGCAAGCAACCAGAATACGGGAGTGGCGACCAAGGCGACTTCCAATGACGCGGGCGAGTATTTCCTGCCGTACCTGGTCGTGGGCAGCTACGCCGTTCAAGTCAAGAGAGAGGGTTTCCAAACCCAGAACGCCAAATTAACTCTGGTGGCAGAACAAAACTCAGGCCTCAATTTCACTTTGAAACCGGGGCAGGTCACCGAACAGGTCGAGGTACAGGGCACCGGCCAGGCAGTCGAAACCGAAACGGCCGCCCTCTCGACGGTCGTCGACGAACGCAGTATCACCGAATTACCGCTGAACGGCCGCAACCCCGCCGACCTGGTTTTGCTGACCCCGGGAACGACGCAGCTGCTCAACTCGAACATCAATCTTCCGACGCTCAGCGACGTGGGTTGGCACCAGACTTACACGACTTTTCCTATTGAAACCGGCGCCAACAGCAACGGTGGAAGACAGGGCAGTCTCGTGTATTTTCTCGACGGCGCCTACAATGTGGACAATTATCACCTGAACGCCGCGCCTTTTCCCAATCCCGACGCGACCCAGGAATTTAAGGTTCTGGGCAACAACTTTGACGCCCGTTATGGCTTTGCCGAAGGCGGCGTAGTCAGCATTGTGACCAAGTCCGGGACGAACAATTGGCACGGCGATGTCTTTGAGTTTATTCGCAATTACGCCGTGAACGGAACGGACTTTTTTACGCAGTCCACGGATTTGCTGAAGCGCAATCAGTTTGGCGGCTCGCTCGGCGGGCCGATTGTTAAAGATAAACTGTTCATTTTCGGAAACTACCAGGGAACCCGCCAGAGGAGATCGGTTCTCAGCGGAACCGGCTACGTGCCCACGGTCGCCATGCGGAACGGCGACTTCTCCGCTTATTGTCAAACCGGCTTTTCGCCCGCGTCTTCGGCGCTTCCCGGACTTTGCAACGACCGTGACCCAACCGGGACCATGGTAGAGCACCAGCTGTTCGTTCCGAGCTCGAACGGCTATCAGGGTTATTCGAAGAGCGGTACCCCGCTCAGTTCCGTTGCCGCCGGCGGCTACTATCAGAACAACTTCATCGATCCCTCCACGTTTGCTCCTGCCTCGGTGAAGCTGGCAAGCTTCTTGCCGACCGATACGGCGAACCAATACGGCGCCCTGACTGTGGCCGGCTGGCCAACCATCAACGACTATAACGAAGAGACCTTCCGAAGCGACTATGATGTCAGCAACAACCAGAAGATCAGCGGACGCGCGTTCCTCAATTTCTTCAACCAGCCGACCACATCCATCAATTTCCTGAGCACCGACCGCTCCTGGATCGCCGACTGGCAAAGCTATGCGGGAACCTGGACCTGGACCATCAACCCCAAGATGGTCAACACCGTCACCGGCTCCTACAGCCGGCTCTTCAATCACAGCAACAGCGGGTTAAAGGTCAACGGACAGAGCATTTGCTACTCGAAGCTCATCGATGTGAGCGAACCCGACACTCCCTGCTCGATCGAGGCATTCGGCGCGGGCGGCGGGTATGACCTTGGCGGTATTCCCTTCAATGGTCAGAATTACAATGCCCTGAACCGATGGACTTGGGGTATTTCGGATTCTCTGAGCATCGTGAAAGGCCGGCACATGATCGTCGTCGGCATGGATGTGATGCGCCAGTACTGGTTAGAGACTACGGACTACCTCGCGCTCCCGCTCCTCGGCTTTGGCGGCGGACCCAACGGGCAGTTCACCGGATCCGGCTTTGCGGATTTCCTGCTGGGCGACATGGACGGTTTTACTCAGGGCGCCGCGGAGTCGAATGAAATTCACGCCTGGATGGTTGCCCCCTATGTGGCGGATCAATTCAAAGTCAGGCCGAACCTGACTCTCGACTTTGGTTTGCGATACGAGCCCTGGATCGGTCCGGACGTCGCGGGCGGGCGAATCGCCTCGTACGTTCCCGGCCAGCAGAGTACGCGTTACCCCGGCGCCCCCTTGGGAATGGTCTTTGCAGGGGACCGGGGAATCCCGAGTGGGGGCGTGCCGAGCAATTACTCGAAATTCTTCGACCCGCGTTTTGGCTTCGCGTGGCAGCCCCGTGGCCTCGGCAATACTTCGATCCGGGGCGCCGTCGGGATGTTCGCCGACCAGATGGATTACGCGAACTTCAACCATGCCTCGGATATGGCGCCGTTCAGCCCTACGTTCTCGTTCGGCCAGGGAGGGGGTGGTATCGGCCTGTGCCTGCCCAGTTCCGGGGCGTGTGTTCCCGGTACGAACAATATCGGATATGTTCCCTTCCAGAATCCCTGGTCGGTCTACGCTCCGACGGG